>Ga0214206_1000200_pt1 | contig 16743 bp, 17 predicted proteins | sample TroBogEpilimnion_26_FD_153044 | JGI IMG/M metagenome (GOLD analysis project Ga0214206, IMG submission 153044) | Freshwater microbial communities from Trout Bog Lake, WI - 07JUL2009 epilimnion | ecosystem: Environmental > Aquatic > Freshwater > Lake > Epilimnion/Euphotic zone | place: Trout Bog...
CTCGCGCCACGCTTCAACGGACCGCTCAAGAGCTGCCTTCGGAGATACCTCAAAAGGTCCGCCGTGTCGACGCAAGTTCGCAACGACTACCTGCGTATTCGGCTCCCAACCGGGGCGCAACTCTGACTCATCGAATGTTGCCTCAAAGTCCGGAAGTCCCTCTTCCCAGTGCGAACCAGGGGTGTACGGAGTCATCTCGCGGTCATAACCAAGCGCCCAAGTACCGGTGCAGTGTCGGGCCCCTGACCCAGCTAACGACGCCGGGACGAACTTTCCACGGGCCAAGCCCAGGTGGTCGGACCAAAGAATTCGAACCCGGTCAACAGAATTGGACATGATGAATCTCCCCTTGTTTCTCTCAAAAAAGTATCACCACTTCGGGCGTGGCGTGGTTAAAGTGGAATAATCATTTGATAACAAACGACTTTGGGGGTCAAGGTGGAGTTCCGACGAATCCTGCTCGACGGTAACGCAATAGAGGTAATCCGAGAAGGCGATTCCTTAGTGGCTCCTGACGGACGTCGAGTCGAAGCCGCTACGGCCGTCCACCTACCGCCGGTGACCCCGTCCAAGATTCTCTGCTGCCACCTCAACCATGTTTCCCGAGTTCGGGAATTCCAGATTTCTCTACCACCAGCTCCGACGTGGTTTCACAAGCCTGTTTCCGCACTCAACTCCCATGGAGGCGCTGTGGTGCGTCCCGCAAACTGCAACTGGCTCAACTACGAGGGAGAAATCGCGATTGTTATCGGCAAGACTGCCCGAAACATCAAGATGGCTGATGCTCACCACTACATCGCTGGCTATACCGTCGCCAATGACTACGGTCTCCATGATTTCCGCGATACCGATTCCGGCTCCATGCTTCGTGTGAAGGGAGCCGACACGCTTTGTCCTGTTGGGCCCGGCGTCGTTACAGATTGGGATTTCCGGAATAAAGGAATGCGCACCATTGTCAATGGCGAAGTTCGTCAAGACGGATCAACTGAAGAGATGGCGTGGGACATGCACTATCTCGTGGCAGACATGGCGCGCCTCATTACCCTCGTTCCTGGCGACATCATTCTCTCAGGAACTCCCGCATATTCTCGAACGGTGTACCCCGGGGACGTTGTCTCTGTCGAAGTCGAAGGTCTCGGGACTCTGACGAATCACATTGTTTCTTCGCCCGAGCCTGTGAGTGATGAAGTGGGCGCTCAACCAACCGCCACCGAAGAGGTGTTGTCAACCGCTCTCGGAGGTGATTGGGAGTTCCGTGGTCAGCGCCGACCAAATTCGACCCCAAGAGAAGCACTCCCCTACCCTCTGGTTAGACCAAGGTACGAGTCATGAGTTCGAACCGAGTCGACGTTGCCGGAGTGATGGTCTCACCGGACCACTTCATCAATAATCAAAGAGTTTCTTCGGCATCAACCTTCGAAGATCGCAGTCCACTGGACTGGAACTTAAAACTGGCTGCTGTTGCCCGAGGAGGCCAGAAAGAGGCCGATATGGCCATTTCTGCGGCTCTGGACGCCTTCCCCGGTTGGGCCGCCTTGAGCCACGATGCAAGAAGAACCTATCTCCACCGTTTGGCTGACCTCATTGACGCCAATATTGAAAAGATTGCCGCTGTTGAGTGCCTCGATATGGCGATGCTCGAGGAATCCCTCCGCCTTCGTGTCATCGGACGGGGTGCGAGAAATTTCCGGGCGTACGCCGATTTGGCATCGGAGTATCAAGCCCGCAAGTGGGACTCCAACACCACTCACAACTCGGTCTTGCGCATGCCGGCTGGTCCAACAGTTGTTATTACTCCTTGGAACGCCCCCTTCATGCTTTCCACTTGGAAGTGCGCACCAGCGCTAGCAGCAGGCAATACCGTTGTCTTGAAACCGGCCGAATGGTCGCCGCTCAGCTGCTCACTTCTCATGGACCTTGTCCTGGAAGCTGGGTTCCCCCCTGGAGTCTTCAACGTGGTGCAAGGTCTCGGTTCCGAGGTTGGCGCTGCGCTGGTCAACGACGACCGGGTGCGCAGAATCTCCTTCACCGGATCGCCCGCTACTGGTAAATACATTGGTGCGGCGGCGGCATCGAACTTGGTTCCCTTCACCGCTGAATTGGGTGGCAAAGGTGCATTTGTGGTCTATGAGGATGCCAATCTAGAAGCGGCCGCCGAGAAGGCCTCTGTCATGTACGACGATGCTGGCCAAGTTTGCCTCGCTGGCACTCGTCTCTTGGTTCAAGAGTCGGTCAAGGACGAGTTCTTGGAACTTTTCCGTAGACACACCGAATCACACATCATGGGTGATTCGCGAGACCCTCACACGACTCTTTCCCCACTCATTCACCCCACCCATTTCGAGCGAGTCGATGGTTTCGTAAAACGAGCCAAGGAGAATGGCGACACGATTATCTGGGGAGGGAAACCTCGAGGAGAGGGACTCTGGTACCAGCCAACACTTATTGCCCCGAATTCGAACGATTCCGAAATTGTTCAGTCTGAAGTATTTGGACCCGTTCTAACCTTTCAGACCTTCAAAGACGAGGACGAGGCTATTTCGCTCGCCAATTCAACTAAGTACGGCCTCTCATCTATGGTCTGGACCCAAGACAGCGCTAAAGCGGGTCGCTTCGGAGAGCGAGTACGAGCGGGGACGATTTGGGTCAACTGCTTCTTGATCCGTGATTTGACAGCTCCATTCGGTGGCTGTGGAATCAGCGGCATCGGGCGTGAAGGTGGCGACTACGCACTTGATTTCTACTCGGATATCAAGACATTTCAGGTGAAAGAAGGAACAACCCATGGGTGAAATAGTTGGCGCCGCACTGCTAGCGCATGTTCCGACAATTGTTCTTCCCGACAACATTCGTCGCGAGCTGAATAACGGAAATGAGAGTTCTCTCTACACCGGTCTTCACCGCTTCAAGACTGAAGTGATGGACGTTCTCAAGCCTGACATGGTGATTGTTTTCGACTCGCACTGGTTTACAACAGTTGAATTCGTAATCACTTCAGCTGCGCGCCGAGGTGGTTTTTTCACCTCCGAGGAACTACCGCGGGGCATGTCCAGCGTGCCCTACGACATGCCAGGTAACCCCGAGTTTGCGAATCTCGTTGGATCAATCGCCGCAGAAACTCCCGACTGTTGGATTACGCCCATAGACAACGAACATCTTCCAGTCACCTACGCCACAGTGAACTTTCTCGGCTTTCTGCAGGGTAATGAGTCGTGGTTGTCGGTTTCGACCTGCCAAACCAGTGAACCATTCGACTTCGAACAGGTTGGTCGGACTGTCGCGAAGGCGATCGAGCAGAGCGACCAGCGCGTTCTCTTAATTGCTTCGGGCGCCATTAGCCACACCTTTCATTCCCTTCGTACATTGCGCCAACATGAAGCGGCCGACGAGGAGCACATTTTCTCGGAAGAGGCACGTCAGGCAGACCATCGAATCATCAATCAGATGCTTGCTGGTGACCACGCCTCGATTATCGATGAGTTGCCAAACTTCATGAAAGTTAAGCCCGAAGGAAGATTCGGACACTTTCAAATGATGCTGTCTGCCCTAGGTGGTCGTGATTGTGTGGCTCAGGGACGTATGTTTAGTGAGTACGAGAACTCCATTGGTACGGGCCAAGTTCACGTCATGTTCGACCGGCCAGACACAGGATGGACAAAATAATGTCAGTACAAGGACTACCCTTTCCTCGCACCGCAGACGGGGGCTCATCAATTCTGCCGCCGCTCCCCTGGCACTACTCAGGCGATCTCCTGACCGTTGAATATCGAACAAACCCCGCCAACATCGCCAAGTTGTTACCCGATGGTGTGTCAATTCTCAATGACGACGAGGATCCAGGAGCGGTGGCGTTTATCTGGGCCGATTGGCAGAGTTGTGGTGACAACGGAGCCGAACTTCTTGACCCGGTTCGCTCACAATACAAAGAAGCATTTGTTGTCGTTCGGTGTCGCTATCAGGGAAAAATCTATTCACGCTGTGTCTTCATCTGGGTTGACAAAGATTTTGCGCTAGTACGCGGCTATCTCCAGGGTTACCCAAAGAAGCTTGGATCTATCCATCAAACCCGTCCGGTGACAGTAGGTTCAGCTGGACCACGGCTCGAGCAGGGTGGAAAGTTCGGAATGACCCTGGCAGCATCTGACCGCCGACTAGCGCAGGCGACGGTGACCCTTGATGGGCCCGCGACCAGCAACGGCTTCGTCAATGGCCATGCCATGTTGCATCATCGCTGGTTCCCTCGAATTGAGCTTGACGGCGTGGATTCTTTGAGTGAAGTAGTTACCATGGCGGGAATTAACCTTGACCTCGGTCCCGTCTACGGTGGCAGCGCAACATTGGAGCTGTTCGATTCTCCAGTCGAGGAACTTAACTTAATCCAGCCCGAAGAAATCATTGGTGGGTACTTTCGAACGGTCGGCACCACCTTCAACGGGGGAACAACCCTCTCGCATGAGTAAGCGAATTGCGTCCAGCGCCTTTCAGGTCGTCGAACAAACCGAGAAGGACATTCGCAGCAGGCTCAAGGGTGGACACCTAGATTTCACGGCCATGAGCGCCGTCTCGAATATCTATCGGGCTGGTACCTCGGTTCGAAACCACATGGAGCGAACTGTACTGGCCGATTACGAGCTCTCTTGGATAGCATTCACCGTTTTGTGGATCTTGTGGATTTGGGGTGAGCAAGAAACCGGGCACGTCGCCGCCGAGGCTGGAGTCACCAAGGGAACCCTTACGGGCGTTGTGCGAACCTTACAGGGTCGCAAATTGGTAGTTCGTACTAGTCAGAAAGCGGACCGGCGCCGCGTCGACATTCGACTTTCAGCTACGGGCGAAAAGCTCATCGCAAAAATCTTCCCATTGTTCAACAAGGAAGAACACGAAGTCATGGTTGGCCTCACCGCTGCCGAGCAACGTGAATTAGCTCGTCTTCTTCGTATTGTGAATGCTCACATGCACGAAGAGGAAATCTAAGAAGCGTCTGCCGTTGCCTTAAGTGAGCGGGCCGCACGAGCTTCGTCCACGCGAGAGACCGGTGTGGTCCTTGGGGCCGCGTGGAGAGAATCAGCGTCAGTCTCCGCTCGCATAACCAAGCGCTCAACTGCGAGCGCGAGTGCTTCCAAAGTTTGAACACTTTCGGTCTCGGTTGGCTCAAACATCAGTGCCTCGTCCACGATCAATGGGAAGTACACCGTTGGAGAGTGGAATCCTTCTTCCAACAAGCCCTTGGCGATATCAAGCCCCTTAACACCAAATTTGCTCTTGATTCCGGTCGCCGTAAGTGTGCACTCGTGCATACAAACACGGTCATAGGCCGCGGGCAGGAATTTGCTCATACGAACTCTGAGCCAGTTGGCATTCAACACCGCGTGTTGAGCGACTCGACGGAGCCCTTCAGAACCGTGAACGGTGATGTAAGCCAGCGCACGAGCCAAAACCAAGGCGTTGCCGTGCCAACCATGAACGCGACCAATGCTGGCGGGTGCCGCAACCCAACCGAAGGTGCCATCAGCGTTTCGGGTAGGACGAGGACCTGGCAGAAACGGCACCAACCGTTCAGAAACCGCCACAGGACCAGCTCCTGGGCCTCCGCCCCCGTGAGGAGTCGCGAAAGTTTTGTGGAGATTCATATGTACAACGTCGAAGCCCATGTCGCCCGGCCGCATCACGCCGACAATGGCGTTCAGGTTCGCCCCGTCGTAGTACAAGAGGCCTCCGCAATCATGGACAGCCGCGGCGATTTCTTGAATCTCTTCTTCAAAGAGTCCAACTGTATTTGGATTAGTCAGCATGATCCCGGCGACATCGGGGCCTAGTGACTCTTTCAACACCGCTAAGTCCACTAACCCCCGATCGTTCGAAGGAACTGTCGTGACTTCGTATCCACCCAGTGTCACCGACGCTGGATTTGTTCCGTGAGCGGAGTCAGGAATCAAAATTCGGGTGCGTTTCTCACCGCGAGATTCGTGATAGGCGCGAATTAGCAGAAGGCCCGTGAGCTCGCCAGCCGCTCCTGCTGCTGGCTGCAGCGTCGCCCCAGCCATGCCGGTAATCGCAACTAGGCGCTGTTCCAGCGTCCACAACAGTTCAATCCAGCCTTGAGTTAATGAAGCGGGTGCCGCGGGGTGGACCCCGTTTAGTCCAGTCATCGCAGCAACCGCGTCACAGAACTTCGGGTTGTACTTCATCGTGCAAGAGCCGAGTGGATACATACCGAGGTCTACTGAGAATTGACGGTGAGAGAGCCTAGTGAAATGAGCAACTAGGTCGCGCTCAGAAACTTCTGCGATCGGCACGACCTGAGAACTCAAGTGCTCGCTTGGGATCAATTCAGTTAAGTCAGTCTTCGGCACGCCAGTGGTGCGCAGCTGGAAGGAGGTGCGACCCGGAACCGACATTTCAAAGAGCGTTGGTTCTACCTCGCGCCCCACTAGTGGGATTGATGAGGCCTTTCCTCCTGGAGCGGCGAAATTTTTCACAGTGACACCACCTCTCGCAAAGCGCTAACAAAATTCTCGATTTCATCACGAGTGCGCCTCTCTGTGACCGTGAGCAGAAGGACCTTCGACAGGTCTCCCTCCACTGAAGGATCTGTTTCTCCACACAGCTGTTGCACACTGACGCCCGCTAGGAAGCCGCGCTTCGCCATTTCGACAATTGCCTGTTCAGCCGAAATTGGCAAACGAACAGCAAACTCACGGAAGAATGCAGCATCGCTGACTGGGGTCACTCCCGGAACTTCCAGCAGTTGCTCATACAAGAAGTGCGCACCACGGACACAAGCCGCAGCGACTTCTCTTAGGCCCTCGGTGCCCAGCCAGCCAAGTTGAATGGCTGCGGTTACCGCCATGAGTGTTTGATTCGAGCAAATATTCGAGGTCGCTTTTTCGCGACGAATGTCCTGCTCACGTGCCCGAAGGGTCGTTACGAACGCACGCCGCCCTTCAGTATCGACGGTTTCACCAACGATCCTTCCTGGGAGTCGACGAATGAGGTCCTCGGTGCAGGCGAAGAGTCCGAGGTAAGGACCACCAAATGACACAGCGGTCCCGAAGGGCTGTCCTTCGCCAATGAAGATATCTGCGCCCCACTGCCCCGCGGTCTTGAGCAAACCAGCTCCGATTGGGTCAGCGCCAAGAATTAACAGTGCCCCGTGTTGGTCAGCCAACGACCGCGCAACGGAGATGTCCTCGAGAACCCCCAAATAGTTTGGGTAGCCAACGACTATGGCGGCTGCGTTACCGCAATCAACCTGAGACCAATCAGTTATTCCATTGACTAGTGGAACCTCGACAATTTCGTGCCCAGTACCACGGGCGAAGGTCTGAGCGGTTTGGCGCCAGTGAGGATGAATCCCCGAGGAGATAATCATCTTTGAGCGTCCGGTAGTTCCCGCCGCCATATTCAGCGCTTCAACCATTCCCGTTGCTGCATCGTAAAGCGATGCATTAGGAATCGGCAGTCCGCTGATTCGCGAAACTAAGGTCTGAAATTCGAAGACGGCTTGCAATACTCCCTGTGCGACTTCGGGTTGATACGGCGTGTAGGCCGTGACAAATTCAGAGCGCGAACCGAGAGCTCGCACAACTGGAGGGACCTCGTGGTCATATGCACCAGCTCCAGCAAAGCACAAGAGACCCGCAGCGTCGTTTCTGGCTGCATAACCATTGAACAAGACTGATGCGTCCGGCTCGGTCACACCCGCTGGGATGTCTAATCCTTGGCTAAGTTTCAGCGCCGCAGGAATGTGGGCGAATAGATCTTCGAGTGAGGACATGCCCAAGAAATCGAGCATCTCAGAGACTTCAGCCTCAGTGTGGGGTATGTAGTCAGCCATTATTTTGCCTTTTGAACAAATGGAAGGGCGCAAACCACGCCCTCAATTTCTCGTCCTCGCAACGCTACCGAAACGGGCGTTCCGGGAGTGAGCAATTCAGACAAAATTCCAAGCCCGATGCCCTTTTCTAGTACCGGTGAAAAATTGCCAGAACTCAAGTGACCCAAAGATTTGCCATCGACCAGGACCTCTCCACCCTCTCTCAAGGGCTGGCGTCCATGGGTCGTAATTCCCGTTAGGTGCCTACTGACCCCGCGCTCCATCTCGGCTTGGACAGCATCCTTGCCTACAAACGGACCTTTGTCCATGCCAAGCACCCATCCGAGATTTGCTTCTAAAGTCGTCGAGCTCAATGACAGTTCATGACCGTACAGCGGCAAGGCGGCTTCAAGACGCAACGTATCGCGAGCTCCTAGTCCGGCCGGCTGGATGCCCGCCGCCAACAGTCCATCGAACACACGTTCCGCGGCCTCGTTGGGCACAGAGATCTCAACACCGCGCTCGCCCGTGTAGCCAGTACCCGCGACTCGCACCTCCACACCTTGGAAGTCGAATCGATTAACTCTAAATCGCCCTACCGAAGCAAACTTCTCGTTAAACGACGCAAGGCGCTCAATTGCTCGTGGCCCTTGTACCGCGAGGACACAGCGATCGAGCGTGACGTCAATACCCGGAAGAGCCGCCGTGACACCAGTCGTGTTTGAAGCATTCGGCATGACATCAAACTCATTCTCACCCAACCACCACACGATGATGTCGTCGACCACAAAGCCGTCATCATTCAATAAGTGAGTGTATTGAGCACGTCCCGGCTCAATCTTTCTCAGATCGTTTGAGAGCGCGACCTGAATTGCATCGAACATTCCATCGCCGTCGCAACGAACTGTCCCTAGGTGAGAGACGTCAAAGAAGACTGCGTCAGAACGACAAGCTAGGTGCTCGGCGACAGTTCCGCTGGCGTAAGACAGCGGCATTTCCCAGCCGCCGAACGGGACCATCTTGGCCCCCGCTTCAACGTGCTTGTCATAGAGATAGGGTCGGCGATCACTCATAAAGTCTTTCCATCTCCATTAATTCCGTGCCTGGAGAGGATTCCATGCACATCATTTCGATACAAGATTTCGAATTTCACCTCAGGATAGAGGGATCGGAATTTTCGAATCTTGCGGTTCTTGGGCGTGACTAACGACTGACGCATAACGGTTAGTTCGACGTACAGGTCGAAATCAGGTAGGTAAAAGTCCGGACGGAAGGCGCAACGCGTGTTTCCCGCGTGATCACGCTCGAGGACAAATTCGCGAGGCTCATACTGCCAATTTAGGGAGTAGGCGTCGAAAAGTGACGCCACCAGCTTTTCGCTCTCGTGCGCGAAGGGAGCCGAAGGTGAGTTCCGCAGACAAGGATGGCGCGACACCTCCCGATCAACGGTCAGAAGACTCACGCCGTACGAGTCACCTTCTCCGACTTAGTGGGCTCCTTGGCAATCGAGGTCGTGAGTTCGGCGACCACTGATGAAAGAGAAACGATATTGAAGACCCCTTGACCACCACGGAGCAGGTCCACTAATTCACCGTCGCTCGAGGCGAGAACTGAACCGTTCTCACCCAGGACGAGGGAGGCACTGCCTAGTTCGGCTTCGAGGTTTTGGCGCAGGCACTCGACAGCTTGACGCGCCCGGATGAGGTGTAAACCAGAGTCCAACAAAGACTTGATGACTTTGACCTCGAGAATGTCCTTGTAGGCGTAGAGGCGCTTAGAACCACTACCCGTGGCTGGCACCAACGAGGGTTGCACGAGACCGGTGCGGTCCCAATAGTCCAATTGACGATAGGTGACCCCGGTCAAGCGACAGACCTGAGGTCCACTGAATCCAGAAGTAAGTGCAGTCATAAGAAAACCCTCCCGACACGAGGTGTATCAAGACTAGTTGGACGGACTACACGAGTGTAGTTTTCGGTGCCCTAGTTAGCAAATAAATCTGGACGCCCCAGGGTGGGGCTACTCGCTTCCGCCTGCAATCGAGGTGGAATGCGTCCCGCTTTAGCGGCCGCGTAGCCAGCTTTGACGCCATCTCGAATAGCTCTCGCCATAAGCACGGGGTCGAGAGCCCGGTTAATCGCCGAAGCCGCCAGAACACCAGAACAACCCAGCTCCATGGCCAAGGCGGCATCTGAGGCTGTTCCAATTCCAGCGTCTAAGAAGACGGGCACAGCGAGTCGTTCAGCAATCGAGGCAATCGCGTGCGGATTTCGAATACCTAAACCCGAACCAATTGGCGATCCCAAAGGCATCACCGCTACGCATCCGGCTTGTTCTAATCGAAGGGCGCTGATTAGGTCATCGCTCGTGTAGACCCAGACTTCGAATCCACGTTCGACTAACTGATGTGCCGCATTTAGCGTCTCACTCGTATCGGGAAGCAGCGTAATGTCATCGCCAATAACTTCCAGCTTTACTAAGTTTGTTTCGAACGCTTCGCGGGCGAGTTCGGCGGTCTTCACCGCCTCAGCAGCGGTGTAGCACCCTGCTGTGTTCGGCAAGAGCGTGAAGTTAAGTCTTTCGAGGAGGTCATAGATTGACCCTTGGATACCAGGCTCCACACGACGAAGCGCGACGGTAGCCAGATTGGACTCGCTCTCTCTGAGGGACTCCTCGAGCCAGTCCATGGTTCGAAAGCCACCCGTACCAACGACCAGTCTTGATGTGCTTTCAAAGGTGCCAACCCTGAGCGTATCCATACCCCCAGCGTAGTCAGAACGGCAATGCGCAAGTAAAGTTGGTGTATGCAGCCACCAGTCGTATTGAGCATTGCTGGGTCTGACTCGGGCGGTGGTGCAGGAATACAAGCCGACATTCGGGCAATCAATTCGAGACAGGTTTTCGCAGCAACTGCAATCACCGCAGTCACCGCCCAGAACACGACCACGGTGACCACCATTGAGTTGCTCGCTGATTCAATCGTCGCAGCTCAAATTGACGCAGTCCTTTCAGATCTCTCTCCTCGCGTCATCAAAACGGGCATGCTCGGGCAGGCTTCAACGGTTGAACTTGTCGCCCGATACGCCGCCGATGGGAAATTTCCCTTCCTGGTCATGGACCCCGTCCTTGTTTCGACCACTGGTTTTTCGCTTATGGACTCAACGGGTGCAGGAATTATCCGCCAGATATTGCTCCCCCATTGCGATCTCATTACTCCGAATGTCGACGAAGCACAACTGTTGTTAGGCACCGAGACAACCATTTCAGATGTTGAGGGCTTGACGAAACTTGGACAAGATCTCCTTGATTTTGGACCAAAGGCGGTTCTCGTTAAGGGCGGACATGTTCGCGAGGGTCTCCCCCAGAACTCCCCAGACGTTCTCGTCACTCACAACGGCGTTCAGGTGTTCGATGGACCACGGATCAACTCTCAAAATGACCACGGGACGGGATGCTCTCTCGCTTCCGCAATCGCTGCCGGAATCGCCCTTGGAGAATCTTTGGAACTTTCCATTTCCACAGCAAAGCAACTAGTCGCTAACGCTTTACGTTCCAGTTCATCGTGGAGACTGGGGCAAGGCAGGGGTCCCTTGGATATGTTGGGTTGGAACCAGTGAACGATCCTCGCCCGCCTCTTTCTACGACCACGAGTCTGTGGCCGGCTGCAGCAGTCCTTTTAACCGGCGCTGCAATGCTTGTGATCTTCACCCTTATAAATATCTTGGGCGATAGGGGCGTTCAAAAGGTGCCAGTACCGACAACCGTCTACGTTGTCGGTGGACTCGCTCGTGACTACGCAAACACCGCCGCTCACGCTTGCGAACAGAATCAGAACCCACCAGCCGATATTGCCAGTTCGCTGATACTTCCCGAAGGCACTACGCAATTAAGCGGTCCCGTCTTTGCCAACCAGGGCGCCGGAGACTTCGATTGCCGGATTGAGTTTTCGACAGTTCACAGTCCAAGCGAGGTCTTGTCCTTTTTCAAGAACAGCATCAGACTCCAAGGTTGGAATCTCTTCTCGCGGACTTCGAGCACGGGCAAGCCTCAATACCTCTTCCAAAAGGCAGGTACTGATGGCTTCTATTGGATTCTCGGAATCACTATTAATTCATCCCAGACGCAAAAGAGTCGTTGGACGCTTCGGATCTACCAGAACTCCGGGCAGATTTAGTCCCGAAGCACCCTTGCCCACAGCCACAAGTTGATCGGGTAAATCACATAGCCAATCCGAGTTGCCGAAGAGGCCAACATCATGACCGACACTGAGACTGCAAACATTCGAAGTAGCTGCTCCAAACGAATCGGGTGGTTCCGATGGGCCCATCGGAAAATGAAATAACCGCCAATTGCGAATGTGGCTGGGCCGAGGAGATGTCCCAGAGGTTTATACAGCGTTGTCAAGATATGCCCAGGAAGAGCACTGGCCGCAGGAGAAGCGACTCCCGCTAAACCAAGGGGAAACTCCAAAACATTAACGACGAATGCGTGTGGCGCTCTCAATAAGAATGGCGTCACTATTACCGCCAAAGTAACAGTTGCCCAGGAACCGAGAATGACTCTCGCAGATTTCCCATCTTTTTTTCTCGCGACCAACGGTGCGCCAAGTGTCAAAGGCCAAGCGGTAAGTTTCATCGCGGCGACCAAACCAAGAACAAATCCCGCGAGCTCGTTATTTCGACGCTTGAGCAACACCGCCCCGAGGAGAATGCCCGCTAGGACAGGAATATCATCTCCGCCCGTAACTACAAAAAGTGCACCAGTAGGAAGCACTAAAAGGACTTGAGCTATGCGAATTTTTAGCATCTTGTCAGCTGATGAAAGCTTCAAAGCAATTAAGAGCACAACCAGGGAAAAGGCTGTCATGGTCCAACGTGCATCTAGGAATCCACCATGGTGGTGAACAAAAGCGCTGGGAATTCCAAAAATTCCCATTAGCGGCAAATAGGGAAAAAATGACTCATAAGCGGGAACGCCCGAGACCTCATTCACCACGTGTCCATTTTGAATGAAGGAGCGGTAGGGATCGTGCAGTCCTAGCAAAATAGAGCCGCTTCGTTCGATAACTCGTACTTCAGGTTGGACATAGTGCCCGGACAGGTTGTGCGCTCGCAAAGTGGTCTCAACTACCAGGGGCGCAAGAATCACTCCTAGACCAACGACAACCAGCACCACGAAACGAACACTGTCATTCACCTTGCGTCTCAGGCGAGACGCAACAGCCACTGAACCAGCTCCCGCCAGATAAGGAAGAAGGGACATTTCTCCCCACAGCGACTGAGCATGCTCTTTCGCTCCAATCCACATCAGAAATGAGAAACAAGCTGCTGTTAGGTATAAGTATGCGTCCTGGTGAAGGCCGCTTTTGACAGTCCACCAGCCACGAAGGCGCGCAATCAAATGACTGACTCGCGAAATATTCATTGGCAGAACAAGGTCACTTGCGCCGTTGCGGGTAAAGCGTTACCGGCGGAAGATCCATCTTCAGGAAGCTGTTAAAGATTTTCGAAGTCAACTTCGGGTGCTCTTTCAGCACCGAGTGAGTGGATGCTGGCAGCACGCAAAGCTGCCCATTTGGCAGAGCCTCGTACATCTGAACCGTGTGTTCGAGCTTGACCACATCGTCATCTCCGGACATCACCAAAGTAGGGGTAGTGATCTTCCTCAAGTCCTCTTGCTTCCAGGTTGGCTCAGAGGCGAACAGCTCTTCGGCTTTGGCGACCGCAATCTTTGCGTGAGAGATGCCATTCGGTGAGAGTGAGCCATAATGAGCCGCCCATTCGGCGAAACCCGCTGAAGTAGGCGTGAACTGCTCGAGTGGCACCAATCCGTTTCGGTTGAAATTCGCGCCGACGACAATGATGCGCCTAACGAGCTCTGGGTACTTCATGGCCAGCCCCAGAGCGGTATTTCCCCCATCACTAAAACCTATGACGTGTACCGGGCCTCCAATGTGGCGAATAAAGGCAGCGGCTTCTTCAGCCATGCCAGCAAACGAGAAACGCTCATCGGTATCAGCCGTGCGCCCGTGGCCTCGGCGATCAAACGCGGCCACGACAAACCTCTTGTCGAGCCCAGGCGAGACCTTATCGAGCACTGAACGAGAGGAACTGAGACCTCCGTGAAGCAGCAGCACGGTTTCACCTTTGCCCTTTGGAAGGTGCGCCCAAGTTTTATGACCGTTGAGTTTGACGAAAGCCATAGCTCCATCGTAGATGAGAAGATCGGATTCTGGGGAATCAACCTAGGTCCAGACGTTGGCTCTGTGATACCAACAGCATTGGTACTCAAAGCAAAAGGCCGGGCGCTCACGCGCCCGGCCTTTTTACTGAGACTATGAACTACTTAACGAGGTCCTCGTCAGCTACGAGTGATCCAACGCGGTCACCGACAGTCTTGTCCTTGGCGACAAGCACCGAGGCATAGATGAAGGAAACAACGATGGCAATCAGCGCAGCGTATGGGTACCAGTTAAATGGCTGTGGCTGACCTGGCTTAGCCAAGTAATACAGCGGAACAGCGATAACGGCGACACCAATCAACGGAAGAACCGCGTGACGCAGAGCGTTGAACTTGTCTGCGTGGTGCTTGCTCATGTAGAAAGGCAACGCAATGTTCGCCAAAGCGTACACAACCAGAACCAAGATGGTTCCGAAGGTTGAGGAGTAGCCAAAGAAGTTGAAGGCGCTCATTGGGCCAGACTTCGAGCCACCGAGGATGTGGAGCAAGCCCCAACCACCAACAACAACAATTCCAATTGCCAAGAACATGATCAGGGCGTTAACTGGAGTACGACGCTTCGGGTCAACCTTGCCAACCCAAGCCGGCAGCAAGCCTTCACGGCCAGCGTTGAACAACAAGCGAGCCTGTGAGTTCGTACCGGCAATCAAAGCACCCATGGTCGAGGTGAAACCAGCGACGAATGCGAAGGCCAACAAGACCGTCGAGATGCCAAAGGCCACACCCAAGAATGGTGAACCGATTGAAGCAGCGGCGGCGCCGAGCTTGGTGATGTCTCCACCGAAGCCAATAACAGTGGCGTAGGCGAAGTACAGGTAGGCAACGGTCATGATTAGAACTGAGGTGTACACGGCGCGAGGAACGTTGCGACGTGGGTTCTCGGTCTCTTCAGCCAAAGCTGCCGAGTTTTCCCAACCAATAAACAGGTAAACGGCCAATGGGAATCCAGGAGCCAGCGTGCTGAGTGACAAGTTGCTGAAGTTCAGGGGTGCCCAGTTGATGTTGCCAGAGTACTTGATCATCGCAGCGGTCGCCACAATCAACATAATTGTCATTTCAACGGCGAAGAAGAATCCTGCAACTTTGGTTGAAATGTGAACTCCGCGGACCATCAATACAACTGCGACGGCCAAGAAAATCAGCGTCCAGATGATCCATGGGGTGTTCTTCAGTGGCCAGTTGTAGTACTGAAGGAAGAACTGGAAGAATCCACCAACAATGGCCGTAACTGAAGCCATAGCGGTGATGTATCCAGCACCCGTCAGCAATGCAGTGGTTACACCGAGACGTCCACCGAAAGTCTTACCCACGAAGGTGATGAATCCACCGGTCGAAGGAAGCACTTTCGTGAACTCTGAAAGGGTATTACCCAGCAAAGCAATTGCGATACCGGCGACCAAAATCACCAAAGGTGAGGCTACGCCGGCGGTTTCTGCAATAAACAAAAACCCGAAATAGAAGCTCATTGCCGGACCGATATTGGCCATCGTGGCTGCTGCAATGTCCAGCAGGCCCAAGACGCCACGGTGCAGGCGAACGTTCTCCACGTTTCCGTTACTCATGTTTCTCCTCTCAAAACGAGATAGCGATTTGCATCGCACCGCCGCCTTGGCGAGCGATCAAAAGGCTTTCAAAAACCTAGTTGCGAGTTGTGAAAATAGCGGTTTTATCTACTAGCAAGTAAAGGGGAAATCAAGCCTAAAAAAACGGGCTGATCAAAGTTTTTCCGCTGCACGGAGCGAAGAGGCCCCCATTGGAGGACGAGGTCGCAATCTGCATCGTCCCCCCACCCTGGTGAAACTGAAGGGAAATCGCCGAAACAGTCGGGCAACTCCCGTTGTCGATCTGCACGTCACTGTAGGAAAAGTCAATGTGGGCGACTGAACCTACCTGCATCGAAACCCGTTGCGGGGCCTGATTCGCCGCTTGGTCGGCGAAGTAAGACACATGGTCAAGCGGGGTGTGAGTCAGGTGTATTGGCAGCAGCGCTCCGTAGGAATCCTGGTAGGTCACGAGGGCGTACCCGTACAGAACGCAGTCGGCGCCCGAATTCTTCGTCAGAGTCCACTGTCCGTAGATCGTCCCTGCGGCACCTTGACCACCGACGAAGGCGGCGGTCATGTCCTTTGGGTCACAAGTCGAGGAGTACGTGGTGGTTGTCGAGGTTGCAACAGAAGTTGTCGTTGTACTCGTAGAACTGAAGAGATGGTGCCGCGAAAGACTAAAAATCAGTACGAACGCCAGAAAAAGCCCTATTGACTTGAGACCGCGACTCATGGCTGAAAATCCTCCGGGTTAACCGAATCCAGAAACTCTCGAAGCTCGGAGATAAGTGCTCCTTCATCAATTTCCTCGGGGTCGATCAAAGAGATTGCGTCTTCATCTTCTAGTTCGTCGTCCAAGGTTGTTCCGACAAAATCGAGGAGGTCCTCGGCGACGCCCAGCGGAATCTTCGCCCGCAAAGCAACGGCAATGCCGTCACTTGGTCGAATTGACAGAATCTCAATTCTGTCGTTGAACTTGAGGCGAAGCTCGGCCATAAAGGTATTTTTCACGAGTTCGGTAATCTCAACGTCCACAATCTCTCCCCCGGCCAGACGAGCGATATCAATCATTACGTCATGGGTCATAGGTCTTGGGGTATCGAGATTTTGGATTGCGTAGCCAATTAACGCGGCCTCAGGGGC
>Ga0214206_1000203_pt1 | contig 16626 bp, 26 predicted proteins | sample TroBogEpilimnion_26_FD_153044 | JGI IMG/M metagenome (GOLD analysis project Ga0214206, IMG submission 153044) | Freshwater microbial communities from Trout Bog Lake, WI - 07JUL2009 epilimnion | ecosystem: Environmental > Aquatic > Freshwater > Lake > Epilimnion/Euphotic zone | place: Trout Bog...
CCTGCGGCGAGCACGTTGTCCGTTGGAAGCAATACCACGAGGCATGTAGTTATCTCCGTTCTTGATAAAAGCATCTTATCAGGTTTCAGAAGATATGCAAGTCTTATTTTGTATTATTTTATCCTATTACATCATGGCATCTTCACGTTTACGCTTTACAATGTAGGGTTCTTCATCGCAATATGCTTTAGAACCATAAACAATGCGACCATTCCAGAAATTGAGATCAAGTGCTTTTATGCCATCTTTTGCAATTTTATCACGCACTTTGTTGTAGAGAGTTTCACATGCAGCATATCCAGCGTCGGTGAACGGAAAGGCATGGCGGTGGGTATATTCGATACCGTAATCATCATCCACAGTGACACGATAGCAGGGATCATATCGATATCGGCACTCACCATCCTCTTCGTTGACCCAGGTGGTGACGATTTCGTGCTCCCCGAAGTCTACGACCAATGCCATGTCTTAATCTCCTGTTGGTAGAAGCATCATATCAGGAATCTCAAGAACGTCAAACATCATAAACGCAGATCAGCCATGCATAATCTATCATCGACATTCTTAAATTCTTATGGTCTCTTATCGTCCATCAACTTAACACATAGGATAACAAACAATGACTGACGAAGAGTTCAACACAAAAGAGAACGAAATCTTGTCACGTCTTCCGATTGAGTTGCGTGCTACCGTTTCGTATATGGCTTATGAAAGAGGTCATGCATGGGGAATGGTTGAAGTGCTTGGTTTTGTCGAATCGCTTGTGGATGATTTGGAACCCGCAATCAATAAACTCATGGATCGTATTAAGAATGAAAAGTGATTACAGCTTCTCAGCCATGAATTTATTGCATAGATATATAACATTTTTCTATTGACAGAATTTTAAACCTCTGTATAATAGCTGATGTTAAACAGGAGTATATATCTAAATGCTAATCGATTTTGACGGTTCACCTAATAAAGTTGATCTAAATGAAATTCATGATGCACTTGAGTTTTATGCAGAAATTTTGTTGGGCAAACGTCTTTCAAAAAATATCAAGTTGAATGTGACTTTTGTTCCTAACTTGATGAAACGACGCCAGACTGAAGCCGATTGTAATTTTGAAGATGAGGATGCAAAAATTCATCGTGAATTTACCATCAACATTGATTCGGGATTTAGTCGTCCTAAAACTCTACAATGTCTGGCGCATGAGATGGTCCATGTCAAACAAATGGCAAAAGGTGAATTGACTATCGCTTATGTCAAAGGTAGGGGTCATCTCAACCGCTGGAAAAATACCCTTGTTGACGAAAACAAAATCGGATATTGGGATGTGCCTTGGGAAATCGAGGCTTATGGAAGGGAGTTGGGTTTGTATGTGCGCTACGATCAAGACAAAAAGGAAAAAGTCACCAAAGCCAAAAAACTTGGTGGCTAAGGTTTTGTCATCACCACTTTTCCGCAAACGTGTTGTGGAATCGAAGGTTGCCTATAAAAGAGTTAAGAAGGTATATGATCATGAATGAGCCGTCACATTATATGAACATTCTGGCAAAGTTGGCATCTTCAATGACGAAGGTAGCCAATGCCAGAATTTGCGCTTGCATTGTTCATAAAAATACGATTGCTTCGTTTGGAATGAACCAGCTAAAGAGTCACCCGTTCCAGGCAAAGTTTGGCACCAACAAAGATTCGATTTTTTTGCACGCTGAAGTTGATGCTATAAAAAATGCTCTTAAGTGTCTTAGCGTAGACGACCTGAAAAAAAGCACTCTTTATATCTGCCGAGTAAAAACGGTGGACAATAAAGAGTGCTGGGGATTGTCGAAGCCATGTATCGGTTGCGCTAGAGCTATCGCTACCTTCGATCTTCGTGCGGTGTATTACTCAAACGATTATTCGGCAAAACAGAAGATGAATTCGTATCAATCATATAAAGTTGCTTCTTAAGCTGATCTGCTATTGGCTTATATTGAGTTTCGATTCGCTCTTGTAGCTTTCTATGATCAAATCTTTTTTTATCATCGTCCAGATCAATAATGGTCTGGACGAATTTTTGTATGGTATCAAATAGATCGTTAACCTCTTTGGTATTCATCTTCTTCAATTCCTTCGATATGATCAGGCGGGTTGTCTACAACAACATATTGTGCACGCTTATCAATAAAAGGATATGCTTCTAGAATTTTACGTGCTTCGATTAGTTTTTTAATCGAGACATTGACAGTCTTATGAATGATGGTGTCATTTTTACCGTCCTGAAGATCGGCCAACGCACCTTCTAAATTACTATCAATGCTGTAATCGACATGAAAAATCATGCCTTCTGGTGAAGACTCTGTAGAAAAAGGCGGAAAGAGAAGTTGTTCAATTTGAGCTAACTTTCTTTCCGCCTCACTTTTACGTTCCTCGGGAGACTTCTTTTTTTTACAAAACCACATTATGTATGTCTCTTTTTTCCTATTGTATATTTTGTTACAAGTTCCCAATCAAACTTTTCTTTGTGTGAAATAATTTTAATTTGATTCATGGGAGCTTTAGGTTCCTGATATTTTGATTTATCAACGATTTGAACTAGATTCCAATCTTCCAGCAATTCAGCAATGGCATTACGTCTACCCTTATCTTCTTCTGAAAAGTCTGTAGGTTTTCCGTCAAGAGCAAAAAGTTCTTTAAAGTGAACGATAAAATAATTTCCTTGCTTGTGGAGAATATGGCAAGATTGAAATAATTTTTTGTCTTTACGAGACGCCACACCAATTCTAGTTAAAGTTTCCTTGACTTTAAGGAAATCTTCTTCACTGGCTAGTTTTACCTCCAAGAATGTTTCTGTTAATAGCATGACTTTTATACCTCATAAAGTTCTCCGTTATTTATTTTTATTGGAGATTGAATTCTCTGACGATAAAAGTTTAGCCACAACTTCCTTCTTTTGTTTATCGGATAAAATCTTCCAAGCAATTTTTGACTTTGACAATGACAAATCTTCGAGTCTAGCTAAACTTTCGATGTATTTATCGTCATTGCTTTTTTGCTTCTTTTCCCAATTCTTATAGCGTCTATCTTGGGGAAGTGAATGAAAATAGAAATCGTATTGCATTTGTGGATCGATATTCGGATAAAAATTCATAGCTTCAGCAAGATGAAGATACTCAGGAAAAGCCGAAATAGCCTTATTTACGATCCACGGATTGTATGCCTTAGCAGTATCCTCTGAATACATATAATTTTTGTGATTTTTGATTGAGTTGATCATAACCCAAACGTCAACCCGTTGTTTTACTTCAGGTTCCTCAACGTCTGGGATTTCCTCTGGCCCAAATAATGTTTCTCGAATCATCATAGGTATTCACATTCACGGATGATCTCAACAAAAAATGAAAGCAAATTAATTTCTTGATTAGCAACAAAACTACCCTTGAATTGGTATTCTGCAATCTTCATAACCAGAACAGGAATTGAAGATTTTACGAATGATGTGTCTGCATACTCATAAATCAAACGAAACATATCATTCTGGTCAACTTCAGGATTTTCTGCCAACCATTTACGCAAGGCATCAAACTGCTTGTTCTTGCATAGCTTGATAATTTCCTTGATCGGAAGTTCTTCAAAATCTGACAAGATGCCAGTATCGATCACACCACGAGCAGAATATTTCTGTAGTTCATTTAGCACTCGGCGCCAATCAGGAAAATGATTGCTAATGACGGCAGCAATGACTTTCTTGTCATATTTAATATTTTCGCTGTTGAGGATAAAATCAACTCGCTTCATAAACTGAGAAGCAAGCTTTGGCATTTCTTCCTTGGTGATCTTAAATTCGACTACAGGAGCACGGGAATGTAGGGCAGGAAGAATACGGTTTTTCTTATTGCAAGTCAAAATGAAACCGCAATTACTTGAAAATTCTTCCATGAAATTACGAAGAGCAGGCTGAGTAGAATTAGGGTTTAGGTAATCTGCCTCATCTAGAATGACATACTTGCGCTTGCCACTAAAAGACATACCAGAAGCGTAATCAGAAATTTCGTTTCGTAGAGTATCAATATTACCATTCATTGATCCATTGATGATGATATAATCATTACCAATTTCTTCAAGCAAGGCACGAGCCACGGTAGTCTTTCCAATACCTGGGCTGCCATCTAAAATCATATTAGGGACATTACCCTGATCAACATAATTTTGAAACATAGCCTTTAATGAAGCAGGAAGAATAGTATCAGTGATCTTTTGTGGGCGATATTTCTCAACCCAAAGATATTGTTCGAGCATTCACTTTCTCCAATTACATAATAAAAAAATTACCGAACGGGAAGATTTACCATTAATTTTGATAAATCTAAGTAAATCTTCCCGTTCGGTAAATATAGCCTATGACCTATATCAAGTCAAGTTAAGTTTTGAGTTATCTTTCATGATAATCCAATATTCGATTTCTGGATTATTCATGTAAATTACCTTCAAAGAATTATTCAAAGAAATCTTAACATCATAATCCGTAGCAATCATTTTGATGGTTGCAGGATTGAAATAAGCACAAAACTTCTTATCAGTCTGTCCAATAATAGTGCTATAAAATCCAGACTTTACACCGCTATTACTATCTTCCTTCTTTTCAGCCTGAAGCTTGATAGTCTCACCATAACCAACGAATGACATGTCAGTGAGATTCATAATGCTGATTGCCTTTAGTGTATCCTGAATATCCTTGTATAAAAGCTTAAATTGAACGCTATTTGAATCAGAAACTTCTAGGTTCGAAAAAGTTGGAATCTTAAAAGCCTTTTTAAGAAGTTCTGGTTCGCAGTAGTTGTAAATCAAAGAAGTTTGTTGATTGTAAATATTGACATATCGATCATTAAATTCAAGTTCTGGGTTTTCAAGCAAAGTGATTGCCTGAAGAAATTGTGATAGGCTGTAGATGGAAAAATCTTTCGGAAACACATCAGAAACTTTTGCTCTTGATGTGATATCTCGGTTTGGGGAAATCGTTGTCAACTCGGAACCAGCTTTAACCATAATGCATGGGTTGATAGATGAATAGTTCTTTAGAATATTCAAAGTCTTAGCACTCAAAATCATAATATAATCTCCAAAGAAGTTAAGGGAATCAACGCATTTTAGTATGTTGATTCCCCTTTGTCAAGTTAAACTTTTTTGCCTAGCTGTGCAGGATCGGCAGTAGCAGGAGCACCAATAGAAGCAAGATCAGCAAGAGAACCACCAAAGATATAACTACCAACATGCTGTAGACGCATCCAAGGACAATACCAAATCTTCCCGCCAATCTTTCCTAGATAATGGCAGAACCAATAATCTTCCGAAAGATAACGCTTCGATTCTGGTTCAATTTCTGCTTGGAAATACATATGAATTTCACGAGAACCATCAAAGTGTGCTGTGCGAATATGATCTGGCTTATACGAATACTGAGGATAAGCATCACGGAACTTTTCGAATGTGCTCTTACGGGTCATCATAAACCCGGTTCCAATTTCAGAAACTTCAATTGGTTCATCAATGCGGAAAGAACCGCCACCATTCTTTGGATTGAATACGTAATCACCAACAAACTTTTCAAGAACGTTGGGGTCTTCATCTGCCATACCCTTGTCTACCGCAAGCTTGATCTTTTCCCAACTAATGCACTTCTTAGGATAAGGACCAGCAAGAACATCGTATTCAGATTCATCAGACTGAAGAGCAAGCAATGCAAGAACATCACGAGGATCGAAACCGATATCAGAATCGATAAACATCATGTGAGTGCAATCGGAACGCATAAATTCGTCAACGCAGTAATTACGGGCACGAGTAATTAGCGATTCGTTGAATAGGAAGTATGATTGCATATGAATGCCATTTGCGGCACACATTGCAGTTAGATCGGCTACAGACTTTGTGAACATGCCTGCACACATACCACCATACATTGGGGCAGCTAAGAAAAGTTTGCGCTTACGCAGTTCGTCCATTTCAATTTTTATTTCCATGTTTTATTCCTTTAATGATATTATTGTGGTTCTCTAATGTGAGTTGATCTAACAGTAAAATCTTTATTTTTACCCTTATTTGGCTTATAACCCAAAGATTGATAAAAGTTAGTTAGTTTAGTTTTTTTAACATCAGGAGTCAATGGTTCAGGTGTTAGATGCGTTCTGACACCATTACGATCCGAATGTTTAAGAAATTCACCCATGGCTTTTCTGGCGGAACCCTTACCGGCTTCGTCTTTATCTGTTAAAACCATGTGAATTTCTGCTTGCTTAGGTTGGCGAGGATTGATGCTATAATCAATTGAAGTTTTACCATGTCTGAATGTTTTAAATCCAGGCTCAAAACTTGGTGTGGATTCTTCATTCAATGTTTTGTTATGGTAGTCTTTGAAAGATAGCATCTGTTTCTCCGTTATTTGCCCTTTTTAATCATATAAAGCATCATTATACAATAATGAATTGCTTTTAAAATATCTTTTTCATGATCCTCTGGCGTTCCTTTCTTAAAAGAACGCCAGAGATACTTAATTGCAGTATTTCGAAACGTTGGTGTAGAATCCCCAAGAGCAATCCAAGCATCAAAACAGGTCACTTCTTCATCGGTGCTGTAGTGTTCACCATAAGTGCTATTTACATATGATTGTAAATCTGCGATGATTGTTGCTTCATTATATTTATAGTTTGGAGATGTAGTAAGTCCACCAGAAGTAATGTCTACTGGTGTGATTTCTCCGTGTAGTGTCAAATTACCACCATTAAAAATCTCCGACATTAGAATGCCTTTCCTCCTGATTTTTCACGATTGGCGAGTTGATGGTCTGCTCGGTGGGCATTGTAGTCATGCTTTTCAGCGATTGCACCAGCAATATCAAGACCCTGTATACCACCCAAATCAAGAATACGAATAATACAATCAGCAAGTTCCACCTCAATCATTTTACGATCTACAAGATGATCGTCCATCAAATTTTTACGGGCACCTTCAAGAGCTTCTGAAAGTTCCGAATGACAAAGAGCAATCATAGTCCCAATTTCACGAGGCTTAGAATGCCAGCCCATTTTTACTGACTGGTTATGTAGTTTCTCCTGAATTGCACGAAGATTTTTCACCTCGGTTGTTGTAAGCGAAAATTCAGTTTTTTTAGTTTTTGTCGTCATTAACAATCTCCATAATAATTTTTTTGGCATTTACTGGGCCAATGGTTGTTTCGTAAATCAATTTTGCTGATGATAGCATTGCAGAAGCAAGTAATAGCAACTGTGGAGGGTTATCACACATCATGATAAGACTATCGATGTTAGATAACATGGCTTCCATTTGCTTATCTTCTAACTCTTCATTTTCATTCATTTGGTAATCCATGCTGGGGGTTGACGATATTTCCAAGAGTGAAGCGAAGCCTTGCCCACCTTGTAGTAGTTGCGGTAGTTGATCATAGGGTCAGTCGAAATAATATATTGTTCATCCATGCACGAAGGCATTGGAGTCCAATCATTATCTTTTAGATTGTTAGGAAAGTCGATGAGAAAGCTAGAAATGGCACCGAAACACTTGTGCTCTTTACCATAACGATATGTGTATTCGGCCATCAAAGCAAAGAAATGCATTAGAAGCCACTTGTAATTTTCTTTGGATTGACGGCACCAAATGGCAGATGGATGATTGATGTGCGTTGCCTGATACAAAATACTATCACGGCTGTCGTTAAGAACGAATCTTTTTACGTTCCTACCAGTATCGGACTTTTCGGTCTTTTCCTGTCCATCAAGAACACGATGGGCAGTTGATAGCAATTGAGCAGATTCTAAAATTTGTTTTATAATATGCTTATTTACTAAACATACAGCAGCTTTATTTGGGTCGATATCAACATAAAAAATTTGCATTTTATTCCTTGTTATTAAACATATTATAAAAATTACTCAATTTATTCAATTCGTCTATAGTTGCATCTTTTTTTAATAGATTGGCTCTTGTTGAAACTATCACTATATTATCTTTTGTATATCCTTTATTATTATAAATTCTATCTATTGATGGTGAGTTGAAATGTTTTTTTCTATCACCAGTTTCTAGTTTTATTCCTAAAACCGGGCAATAATCTGGAATTATGATATCTTCGATAATCAATGTATGTTCAAGACCGGCGGCTTTCGCTCTTTGTTTTGAGTTATTCAACATAGCATACGCTGGCTTGGTTTTCCAGTTATTTTTTCGTCTTTCTTTTTCAATTATAGCTTTTTTGGCTGAACACGATTTACAATTTGGCCTGATACCTTTAGATTCGTCATTTTTATCTATTCTTGAAAATTTACTTTGCCTTAATTCCAATTTACACATTTTGCAGATTATTTTTGGTTTTGGATCGCCGTATTTATTTTTTCCAGTTCTGGCCATTTGTGGCATAGCTTTTTTCATTTTTTTCCCTTTGTGTAAACTCTATAATCTATTTATAATAATAGAGAGTTTACACAAATTATTACCCTTCAAAAATTAAGTAGTTTTCACTTTCGGTTCTTTCTTATCCAAAGTTTATGTTGACGCAAAGCCTTTTCACGATGGATTGGGTTTGCATGACGATAATACTCATATCCATCAAGAAAGTCAAGACATTGTTGGAAGACACGTGCAGTAATTCCAGAAAATGTTTCCGTTCGAATTTCACTATTCGGTAAAGCAAAACGAACTTTCACATGCTTTGGTCTGGTAATTTTAACAGACATTCCTGGCCATGTCAAGCTAGTTTCTTCAAGTGTGACCAATTCTGTGCTGGGCATGACAATACGCGGATTGTAACATACAAAGTTTTGTGGATCACCTCTCATGGCAAACACTCTATACGGTATACCTAATTGTGAAGCAGATAAACAAATTCCACCATTATCATACATTGTCTTAACAAGTTCTTGGGCAAATTCGATAGGTTCGAAGGGAGGAGTGGTAAAATCAAAATTTGCACTCTTTTCTCTTAGAAAAGTAAATTGTTGTGTCATGCTGCTGATTCCATTTTTGAAAAGTTTTTGTGTTTAGCGAACCGAATGATGTTGCTGAATTTATCGTTCATCTGTTCCTTATGGGAAATAACGAACATGCTATTATCGGCTGCCAGAGATTGAATGATAGCCATAAGTTGATCTGTGCCTGATGAATCTAGAGAACTATCAAAAACCTCATCTAAAATCAATAAGTTAGTGCTTACAGAATTACGAAGTTTTGCTACTGCTCTCCATGTGAACAACAAGGCTAGGTCAATTTTTTGTTTTTCACCCTCGGAAAAAGATGCATAACTAAAATCATCACGATATCTTGACTTGATACTTTCTTGAAATTCGCTATTCATTTCAAAGCTAACGAAGAAATCCATCATTGCCAGATACTTGTTAACCAGTTTGTTGATAACAGGAATATATTGGTTGATAATTTTAGTCTTAATACCACCATCTTTTAACATAAGAGCAGCGGCTGCCAATACCTGACGATCTTCTTGGAGAATGTTGAACTTTTCTTCAACCTTAGTTAAGTCTTGTTCAAGGTCAGCAATTTTGGTTTCTGTTGTCTGCTTCACGGATTTTTTTGCAGTATCGATTTCATTCTGCACAGATACACACATCGATTTGTAATGTTTGATTGTGTTTTGAAATTCCATAAAAGAAGAATTTAGTTTGTAAAGATCATCACCAATTTGATTGTTTTTACTAACACGCTCCATAACTTTCTTATTAGCTTCTTCCCATCTTACCATCGCCTTATCGATTTTAGCAACTTTATCTTGTCTATCTTTCACAATTTCGGCAGCAAAAGAAGGTTCGATGCCCTGAGAACATGTTGGGCAATTTTCGTGTTTTTTGAAGAAAGATATTTCCTTAATTAAAATATCTTTATTATTCATTGATTTAGTGCGATAATCACGAAGTTTGTTCAGATCATTGTCAATTTGATTTTTATCTTCTCTTTGTGATACGAGTTCATCAACCTTGCTTTGAAGAATTTGTAGTTCTTGAGTATCTTTTTTGATACGGGTCACATATTCATCGATCAGAATTTGTTTATTTTTGATAAACTCTTCGTTTTTAGAACGAAGTTCCTTGAGATGTTGATGAACCATTTCGATTTTGGTCTTGACAACTTTCTTTTCATATTCGGTTGTTTGGACATCCTTTTCGTTCTGCTGAATCTGTTCTTTGAGCAAAACATTCATCTTAGTAAAAATTTCAAGATCAAGAAGGTCTTCGATGATGGCTCTTCGATTTGGTCCTGTGAGTTGCATAAATGGAACAAACGATGCAGACCCAAGAACTACAACTTGACAAAATGATTTGAAGTTAATTTTGAGGATTTGTTTTTCAAGAATTGCCTGATAGTCTTTCATTTCGGCATCTTGGTTCATTAGCTTTTCGTTGCAATATACTTCAAAAAGATTTGGTTTGATGCCACGAACGATCCGATACATATTTGAACCAGACCAAAATTCAATTTCAACTAAAGCATCCTTGCGTGTGATAGAATTGACTAGCTGACCTTTGTTGATATTACGGAATGGCTTACCAAACAAACCAAAGGTCAATGCATCAAGCATCGTTGATTTACCAGAACCATTCTCACCTACAATGAGTGTGGTCCCGGATTTGCTCAGATCAAGTTCTGTGAAAACATTTCCTGTCGAAAGGAAGTTTTTCCACCGAATAAATTTAAATTCAATACTCATACTTCAAGTGCCATTGCTTCATGATAAAGGTTGATTATTATGTTTTCGAGTTTTTGCTTATTCACTGATCCTGATATGTCATTGATATGATTGCGGAAAATATCAACTGTGTTTTCAACTTCATCAGTAATATCAGATTCGGTTTCTAGGTCTAGGTTCAAGTGGTCTTCAACAATCTGAATATCTAAAGCACCCGCCTTTTCGATTTTTTCGCAGAACATATCAAACCAGTAAGGATTGGTTTTATTACGAACCACGATTTTACATAGCACTCCATTGAAAGCACTGAAATCACAATTCAGTAATTCGTCTGATGTGCAAGTGCTATCATCATAAAATGCTTTCATAAACATCTTGTAAGGATTTTCGATGAAAGTCAATTCTCTCGTTTCCGTATCTAAAATATGGAAACCCCTAGAATCGCCATAATCTGACCAAGTAAATTGACCATGGCTACCAAGATAATAAACACCAGCATCATTTGACCGATGATGGTAATGACCAGAGCAAGTAAGATCAAACTTTTGGCTAAAAATGTTCGCATCATCACCATGAGTCGAAACATTACCTTTAAACATCTGGAATCCTCGTAATTCAAGATGGCCGAGGCAAATTTGAGCAGACGTGTTATTAATTTTGATAAATGTATCATCTTTATTTTCTTGACAAATCCATGGGACAAAAAGAAATTTAGCATCATGTAAAACAACTTCGGTTGCTGTATCGTAAACATGAAACTTTTCAGAATTCATTGTGGGACAGCAAAGTTCTTGGATAGAATTCACCGACGTTGTGTTTTTGTAGTAAATATCATGATTTCCGAGAATTTGATGATAATCAATACCACGTTCTATGATTGGCTGAATAAAATCTTCACGCAGACGTTTTGCAGTCTGAATATTAATATATTTTCTACGATCCACCAAATCACCAAGATGAATAATCGTATCAATTTTCATAGTGTCAATCAGAGGAAAAAAAATATTATTTAAAAATTTTCTGTTGTTATCCAAAAATGCAACATGATCATTACGAACACCAAAAGTGCGTATCAGCTATAAGAGCTAATCTAGCCATACCGATTCTCCTTTCACCTTCATTATCTTATTTTTTTAGTATTAAAATTTTTCTTGTTTAGTTCTTGTTCACAATATTCTTTAATGGCTCGAACCCTATCTTCATAGTTATTGCGAACATTTACATTAAAATTTTTGTTGGTCATTCCCTCCACACAATCTATCACTGCGGGCGGAATAAGATGTTTTTGTATCATATGTCTGGTCCTCTAAATTCCTTTGCGAAAGTTTTTCATAACTCGCATTATAGCCTATTTTGGGGTCTTAGTCAACTTTTCTTCGAAGCTTTTGATAATCTCATTAGCAATTTCATCGTTACTTAAATGCAACTCTCCATGAGCATCTTCCGTCAAATGAAGATTTTGCATGTTCTTATATTTAAGATACGTTTGCTTTTTTTCTTTTGCGATACGTCTCAGCATTGCGTTCCATGCAATTCTGGTAAAATATGCAAACGGGTTATTGGATTTCTCAGGATCGAATCCGTGAATGGACTCGACACAATTTTCTACCGCATCACCAACCATTTCATCACGGTATGTATAATTAACGAAATTGGCCTTGGTCGATAGTCGTTTGCAGATTTCGTTTATGCAGGCTCCAATATAATTGGGAATAGCCACAAATTCATTGCTTTCTTTAGTTTTATTTTTAAACTCAACGAGAGCATTAAAGAAATCCACATTGTTCACATAGTGACGCTTTTTCATATTGACAGCCTTCTGAGTTGTTGGTATAATCGTTAGTGAAGAGATGATGAATTATAATAGTGTTATGTTGTATATCTTGTATTCAAACTTTTCCTCTGCGTATATCTTAATACGTTCTATGAAATGTAACATGGTATGATTTTTCTTAGACTTCCAGGAAAGATCATCAGCTATATCATAGAGAGTTGCGTTAGATTTTGTATCGGATTTACGAAGACCTCTGCCAATCGATTGTAGATTTCTAACCCGTGATTTTGAAGGACTAGCAAATATAATGTTATGCAAATTACGAATGTTAATACCTGTGCTTAGGCACCCATAAGAACCAATTAATATCGAATGTTTTATATGTTTTACTTCTTTTGGTTTCATTTTTTTTTCCTAGCCTTTAACATCTTTTCTTTAAATACTGGGTCTGCCCAGAGTTTTTTCATAGAAGAACTATTGCTTCCGTGAGGTCTTTGTTTCATTTTTGTTTTATATTCTTCGGTTTTCCATAATTCTTTATTTTTTTCTGCTGTTTTTTTATTATATTCTTTTTGTAATTCACTTATTTGCGATTTTCTTTCTGGGTTATTTCCCCAGACTTTTTTCATAGACTCACTTTTTATTATTTTAGATTTTTCTGTTTTATTATATTCTAATAATGAAAAAATTCTTTTATCTTTATTTTTTAACCAATCATTTTTCATATCGATAGATGCTTGAATATTTTTTTTGCGTTTTAACCAACCAAATAATTTATTATTCATCCTATAATTAGAGTTATGAACGGTCATCATAGCTGCTGCATATATTAATTTTGTATTGTTTGGGTAAATTTTTAATAACAATAAATGTGCTAAGAAATGTTCTTCTGGAGTTAAAACTACCAAATTGTCTATACTATCTGATCCACCCAAACATTTTGGAATTATGTGATGTTTTTCAACATAACCCTCTAAAACTCTATTTTTGGCTTTTTCTATTAAAGAAAAATAAATTTTGTTATAATTCATGTATACTCCTGTAGTTTCTACGGGTATTTATATAAATTTTTATTTTTTCCTATCCATTTTTCTGAAATATCTGTGTCTTTTGTAATTTGTTTCGCTTTTATTTTTTCGCCTGATGTCAATAAAACTTCAATATCATCAGGTATTAACATATTACCAAAATCAAATTTAATTAAATTTCCAGAAATCCCCAAATTTACTTCATTTCTAATTTTCTCACGTTCTTGACTTTCTGTTGAACCATCAATATAAAAAATACTTCTGTCATCACAACTTTTTTTTATCATGTCAAATAATGGTTTACCTTGTTTTTCCACAAATTGAAATAACAACAATGTATTACCTTCCAGTGATAAGGCTAAGTTCTTAATGAACCTATTCCTTCTTGTGCTTGTGACAATATAATCAATTTCTGTCTGGTAATCTATGCCTGCAATTTGTTTTCTTACATCATCTGGATGTTTTAATATTAAACATTTGATGTTGAGATCAGCAGCATATTTTTGCTCTATAAGTTCTGCGGTAGTTGTTACTTTCTTGACAGGACCAAAGAGACCTTCTAGAACAAGTTTGTTGGTTTGTGTGCCATCAAGCGTTCCAGTAAAACCAAAACGATATACGCACTGGTTTAATTTCGTCATAATATCAGTGAGAGATTTGGCCTTGAATAAATGTGCCTCATCCCCAACTACGACTTCAAATTTAGCAAACCAAGATTTTGGAAGTTTGTAGATAGATTGCCATGTGGAAACGATAATAGGACAATCAGATTCTTTATTTGAGCCTTCCATGATCTTATGGATTTTATCTTCTGAATACCCATAGTCAACAAAGTCTGAAGTCATCTGATGAACTAATGATGTTGTAGGAACGATGATTAAAGTTTTTTTACCGTAATATCGAGCTAACATATAAATCATCAAAGATTTTCCTGATGATGTTGGTGAAAGAAGTAATGCCCGACGTTTTCTTACGGCATGAACAAAAGCTTCTACCTGATATTCTCTTGGTTCATATTTTGGTTTAAGCCATTGAATAAATTCTTTACATTCAATCAATGAAAATTCTGTATCACCATCAATTCCATCATATTCGATATCATAATCTCTTGCGGAACAAAATACTTGCAAATGCTGAATAAGACCAACATACAAGAGACACGACATAGCATTGAAAAGTCTTATCTTACCATCCCACATTTTATTTTTAAATGCTGGCATAAACTTTGCACCAGGAATTTCGAATGTAAAATGATCCGAAATTTCCATGGCAATACCTGGATCACATATTATTTTTGCATAAGTTTCATCATATTTTTTAATTGTAATCATTATCCACCATTCTGAAATTTTACCCAGTCCATTGCAGTTTTTAGCAAATATCCTCGGTTATTGAGAGTCTTGATAATAGCCTCAAGAGCTTCGACTTTTTCTTGCTGCAAACCGATTTTTAATGAAAGCGCAATTATATCCTTGTCTGCATCCATATACATAGAAAGGTCTGACTTCAAAATCATTCCTCTGGCTGGAAGTTCCCAACCTTTTTCTTTCGTTTCCTGAGTATGACCCTGAGTATAAAACTCGTGCTTATCAAGCTTTAGAATTTTCATTTGGGCTTCGAGAGATTTAAGAGCCGATCTTTCTGCAATGAAAATTTTATAATATTTGTTGTGTAATTTTGGAATCTTTACACTTTCATCACCAAGTTCAGTCTTATCGATAATGCAATCTTTATCCCATTCCGCCAACACATCTTCAAACTTCACGTCATCCTCCATAACAAATAATCGCAATTATATCGTAATTTGTTAGGAAAGTCAAGAGGTTTTGTTTATATCATATGAAGTATATCGAAATAATGCTGTTGCTTCTAAGAAACTAATATCTTCAATTGAGGCATCAAAATCTAATGACGATAGCTGAACAGGAAATGCTTCTTGGTAAATAATTTCATAATTCGGATTTCGTTTGCTAGTCAAAACTTGTAATGATATATCGGAACGAATTCCTTTACCAGAATAGGTTGGTTGTGAATTTATAGTTTTATATAAGTTATAATCCTGTTTACCTATACTTTTGATCCAATTAAAAATCTCCAAATAATTCTGAAGGTTTTCGTCAATTTTGAAAGTAATTTGGAGTTCATCATACATCAAATGTTCACCTGGATATGGAACACGAAGTAATGGATTATTTACAACAATTTCAGCTAATGATAATCCAGGTATATTGACTTTTTGGATAAAGAAGTTTACATTAGGTGCTCTTGAAATCGAGAATTTAAAATTAATCGGTGAAAGAAAATTTGTTGGTGTAGATGATCCTGACATTACATATCTCCATAAACTCAACACTATTTATAATAAAAAAAGAGGGAGCCGAAACTCCCTCTTTAGTTTGGCAAGTTAACCTTGCTCTTTTAGTATGACACTTATGCAAAAATTACATAAGGTTGTTAACAATCACACGACGATAGTAAAGGTTTGATGATACGTTCAACCCACCAAGACCCTTTGTTAGACCCTGAGCGAATGGATTGGCTACCATACCATAACGAGTCTTGAAGCCGATCTTTGGCTGGAAGGTTGATTGATCGACTGCACGAACCATCTGTAGTGGAACATATGGGCAGTAGAACAAACCAGCGTCGAATGCTGAAGAACCACGATAACCAACAGTCAAGTAGTTACCACCGATTGCATATGGATCGATGTAAACCTTTAGACGACCATTTAGAACACCAGCGAAAGTATTGCCGGTATCGTCAACTTGTAGGTTATTGCTGTTAAGAGCAGGTGTGTAGTCAAGAACACCAGCCATCTGAAGTGCCGAAGCAACGTCCGACGAGCAGATGACAATGTTACCCTTGCCACGACGTGTCTGCTTGGCAATTTGGTTAGCTTCGCGCTCAAGCTGGAACATAAGACCCTTGAACTTTTCAACTGACCAACGACCGTTAGAGTCGGTATCAAGATCGAACACGCCAGCAGTTGTTGTGTTTTCCTGAGCACCAGAGACAGCAGTGATGTTGATTGTGCGAACAACTTCACGATTGATTTCCGCAAGGATTTCAGACGAGAGGATGTTTGTTAGCTCTGTCTCAGCGTCAAGGCCGTGAATTGCCTTAAGATCCTGAGCAAGCTCCATGG
>Ga0214206_1000204_pt1 | contig 16578 bp, 22 predicted proteins | sample TroBogEpilimnion_26_FD_153044 | JGI IMG/M metagenome (GOLD analysis project Ga0214206, IMG submission 153044) | Freshwater microbial communities from Trout Bog Lake, WI - 07JUL2009 epilimnion | ecosystem: Environmental > Aquatic > Freshwater > Lake > Epilimnion/Euphotic zone | place: Trout Bog...
GGAACTCTTGCGCGATGCTGATCCAAAGTCTGAGGCTGCAATTAAAGCGCGTGTTTTGTTGGCTACCAAAATTACTAGTAATTAAGGATTCGACATGAAAATTCAAAACTTAAACCATGCCAATGTGATTGAGTGCCGTTTAAGCGGAATACCTTGCAAAATTGCGTATTGGAACCGTGAGATGTATTCGATTCTTGACCGCAAGGGTTACCACGCACCTTGGCTTGAAGCAAAAGTCGAATCGTGGGAGATCGACGAGCTTATCGCTCAAGACCGTCGCGACCGTCGGGAGATGTGTGATGAGTGATTTACATAAAGTCCATCGCGCCGCGCGCATTGCGGAGCTCGAGGCACAGCTAAAGCAGATCGAAGAAAAAAATGCGCACTGGAAATCGCACCCAAATCAAGATGGTTCTTACGAAGCTGCAATTACGTATGACGGGTACTACACTTTACGACGTAAGCTTGATGCAATAAAAGCAAGTTCAGAAGATTAACCTTTTGCCCCTGCGGGGGCTTTTTTGCGAGAATTACATGACAAAAGAATTAAGCCCACTGGCGCGACAATTGCTTGGTAACGCAGGCCACATCGAGCTCTTTACTCAAAAAGAATTTGACGATGCTCTGGCGCTTGCGAAGGCTGAGATCATGCAAATAGCAATTGAGACCACAAAAAAAGCTTTGGCGATTGAACGAGAAGAGTGCGCCAAAATTGTTGATGAGATGCGAGCAGGGCTGGATGGCGTTGATGTACCAATGGTTTTGGATATCGCATTAGAGCAATTGGCAAACAAGATTCGTAACAGGATGAAAAAATGACAGAATCTGACGAAGAAAAAGCATTAAAAATGCTGATGCGCTTGGATCCTATTATTCAAAAGCATTTGGACAAAGTGGTGCGCGACCACGGGGTCATCTTCGCTATGTGCATCATTACCAATGTTGCGACCGCACTGCTGGCGACCGCGGTAGTCGTGCATGAAGAAAATGGCATGAACACCGAAACGTTTATGACCATCGCGCTGCAAAGCTTGCGAGACAAGTACAGACAATCGAAATCACAAATCGAAACGCACAACCTGCTCGACAGGCTAATGAAATCAGTACCAGGCTCGCATCAAAACAACGATCCGACGAAACACTGAACTAAAACTCTAATTTTTTGTTATAGTTCTAATCACCCACAACACAAGGATTAATCATGGAAGACTTTAAAACAATGGCAGAGGTCGCAATTCAGGGCGTGGAAGACGCGCGTAAACACTTGGTGTACTGCGATTACATAGCGTATTTGATTCAAAACAATTTGAAGTGTGAAGATTTAAAAGACATGGCGCTGCTGGCAAGCGTAGGCACCGCCCAGATGGATATGGATGCCGATGGATCGTTTCGCTCAACCAAACGCACAATTGGCGTCACTGATCGTCAAGGTAAGAAATACACAATTACTGTGGAGGCCGCATGAATAAGCAAGAGATCGATAAGATGATGCGTAAGGGCCACGAGCCCTTATGGAAAAACATTCTGGGGGCGATTGGTTTTGCAATATGCATGATCTCGCTGATGTTCATGCCCGAGCTCGATTACAAACCACAATACAACTGCGAGCTGGCAGAAATTTCACCAGACTTCACCCCACGCATGCGCGCAGAGTGCCGTTGGAAACGTTTCCACGAGGAAAATCATGGTAACCAAAAGTAAAGCGCCAGTGAAAGTCACCAAGGTCGTGACAACCCCTTCAAAACCGCCTAAAACGCGCATGGCGCGCGCAATAGAGCCAAAGGTAGACGAACCTACGTACCATATGCCCGTAGAGGTTAGAGACTGGATAGAACGCACCACAAGCATGATGAACCATCAAAAGGGTGAAATCGCAAGACTCAAGCAAGAGAACAAAGAGCTCAAAGCATACAAAGCATGGGCAACACATCGAATCTTAAGAAGTGACCAGGAGGAGTGATGGAACAAGAAGATGGGGAAGATATCAGCGCAATATTCAACGGAGCCATGCAAGATTCAGTAATGTATGGGGTAGGGCTCATAAGAATCACAAATAGCCCCAAAGGGATTATTGTGGGTCGCATCAAACCGGAAGAATATGAGCAATTGCGAGATTATCTAAACATCGCAATGGAATCGTTACCATTGTTCACAAAACCATGATCTGAAGTTACACTATGCCCGATGCGCTGAAAAGATCGCGCGAAAAGGGCATAGATCATGACTCCAAGAAAGAAACCAGAAGATCTTCTACCCAGAGGTAGAAAGACAGAGTTCACACAAGAGAGAGCAAACGCAATATGTAAGCTTTTAGCAGGAGGAGATAGCTTAAGAGCTATATGTAGGCGAGAAGACATGCCGTGTATTCAGACGGTGTATGACTGGATGTTCAAATTCCCAAGTTTCGCCGAACAATACACGCGGGCGCGGGAAGAACAAGCCGACACTTTAGCTGATGAAATCATCGCTATTGCAGACGAAGACCCCACGTTGCAGGAATTCCGCGATAAAGAGGGGAATGTGGTCGACATCAAGATCGACTCAGGTTATGTGGCATATCAGAAGCAAAGGATTGAGGCGCGCAAGTGGACGGCGATGAAGCTCAAGCCCAAGAAGTATGGCGACCGAGTAGTACACGCTGGCGATGATGACAATCCGGTGGTGATTGAGCAGAACGTCTCAGTGTTTGGTGAGCTCTTAAAAGCCCTCAAGTTGGCGCGCCAAGCGGAATGAGCGCATTAGCTGCGGTACTGGATGATGAGGAGGCTCTGAAAGAAGAGTTCATGAAGCTCACTCCAGTGCAGCAGGCGGTCGTTAACTGGCAGATCAAATGGTACAAGACCGCGCACAAGCACCAGATTGAGCCCTTAGGTTCATGGAATATATGGCTAATGCTTGCGGGTCGAGGAAGCGGTAAGACTCGAGCTGCAGCGGAAACGCTTTCCATGTGGGCATGGGAACAACCCGCAACAAGATGGCTGGTCGCCGCCCCCACTAGTGGTGACATCCGCGGCACCTGCTTTGAGGGTGATTCAGGGCTACTGTCGGTCATCCCGCCAATACTTGTATCCGACTATAACAAATCATTGCACGAGATAAAGCTGACTAATGGAAGCTTTATAAAAGGCATCCCAGCCTCAGAAAGCGATCGTTACCGCGGCGGACAATGGCATGGTGCCTGGCTTGATGAGTTGGCTGCGTGGGACTACATCCAAGACTCGTGGGATCAAATCCAGTTTGCCGTTCGGCTTGGTAAACACACGCGCATCATTGTGACCACCACGCCCCGACCCAAGCCCCTAATCATGGATTTGGTTTCCAGAGAAGGTGACGACGTAGTCATTACTAAGGCGTCGACCTACTCTAATATAGCCAACCTCGCGCCATCATTCCAAAAGCAGATCCTTCAGTACGAGTCGACTAGGCTCGGCGACCAAGAGATCCATGGGCTGATCATCGATGCCGAGCAATACGGCATTGTGAAGCGCGATTGGTTTAGGTTGTGGCCCAACTCCAAGCCATTCCCCAAGCTCGAGTTCATCATCCAGAGCTATGACTGTGCCACGTCAGACAAGACGATCAATGATCCCACTGGAAGCATTTCCATGGCTTGCTTCAAGCCCGAGGATGGCGGCATGTCCGTCATGATCTTGGATTGCTGGCAAGAGCACTTGCAATACCCTGACTTGCGCCCAAAGGTAATCAATGAGTATGAGGTGGTGTATGGCGAGGGTAAGACACGCAAGCTTGTGGATCTGATCTTAGTTGAAGACAAGAGCGCAGGGATCTCGCTCATCCAAGACTTGCAGCGCGCGCACCTACCAGTGCATGCCTATAACCCCGGCAAAGCGGACAAGCTACAGCGCCTGTCGATCGTGGCAAACATCATCAAGGCAGGGCGCGTCTGGGTGCCAGAGAGCTCGAACCGCCCAGGCTTCGTGCGTGACTGGGCTGAAGGGATGGTAAGCCAGATCTGTGCTTTTCCTGAGACCACGCATGACGAGTTCGTGGATTGCATCAGCCAAGGGCTGCGGTACCTGCGCGATGCCGGGTGGATATCGATCGACGCACCACCGCGCGAAGAGATTGAGCAAGAGGATATTACGGATGCTGAGATCTTTAACTCGAGGGCTCGCGTCAACCCTTATGCTGTTTAACTTGGAAACGTTTCCACTTCAAAGAGATTGGAAACGTTTCCACTTTGGAGGCAATGATGAGCAACGAGGTCTTATTCAATGGTGTCTACAATGGAAGTGTCCAAATGGTTAGGAACATCGACGGGGTCAGAATCACCACGGGAGACGATCGGTTTGAGATCAACGTGCTGCCTCACACGGAAATCTGGGAGCAAACTGTTGTCCAACAGCTTAGGATATGGGTCAGAGAGCGCAAAGCCAAAGAGGACTTGCGTGAGCCTAGCAATCTGCCAGGGTGATGGTCGTTGCGACGATTGTAAATGGATAGGATAATGACGAGATGAAAAAGCCAAAACCAACTGTTAAGCAGATGTCACAAGAGATGCGCGAGAACAATCTTAAAGATTGGATGGGCAACGGCGTACTGCGATCAGAAGAAGGAAAACCACAGCGTTTGTATCACATTACTAATAAAAATTTTAAAACATTCAAGCCAGGTGGAAACAATCCCAAAATCAGTGGTTATGCAACTTGGCTCGGTTCAGATCCTAGTTATCAACCTGCAATGCATAATGTTGGTGGTAAAGGTGGGTTTCGTGAAGGCACTAATGTGATGCCTGTTTTCAGCAATGCCAAGCGTCCATTGGTTTTGGATGATCCAGGTATGCTTGAATGGGCGCAACAAGTATTTGCAGGTGGAAGCCAAATGTTTCCTCAACTTATGCCAAAAAAATGGGCAGATGAAGTTAAAAATGCGGGTTATGACCATATTCATTATGCAGACCCACATGGTCGCGGAGAACATCACGAGTACATTATGCTTGATCCAAAAAATCAAATTAAATCTGCTATAGGTAATCGAGGAACTTATGAACAAAATAATCCAGATATTACAAAAGCCAAAGGCGGAAATGTATCGCTATTGCGCAAGCATGGATTGCCTACTAGCAGCATTGAAGATGCCCAACGGAAGCTGGGTGAAGGGCATCTAGTATTTGTAGCGCACGAGCAAGACGAGCGCCCACGAGAGGTTAGATCGGTGTCAGAGTTTGAAGGGTACGCACCTGATCAGATCTACACGGTTCATCCCCAGCACTTTATGCAAAAGAAAGCCGATGGTGGCAACGTACAAGGACAGACCATGGATCAACCATTGTTATCGCAATATCGCATGGAAGTCGCAAAGCATGCCAACCCTGATGTAATGGATGATATCGGCGTGGAAGAAGCCTTGGATATGCATCCAAAGGTATTCATGAATCCCAATGCGAGCAAGTCAGGCATGCCAGATGTTGGTGGCGTGGCTACTTCGGGTGGATTGCCTATTGGTGGCGTAGATCAAAACGCACAACAGCCTGGTCAACAGTTGACAGCTCCGCCCCCAACGCAGGGTGGATTACCAACACAGCAGCCGCAACAAGGTCAGCAGCCACAAGCTGGTGAACCGATTGCACCTGCACCACAGATCATGCCGGGTGGAGCTCCAACTGGAGCCACGGGTGGAGCACCAACGGGCGCACCGCCCAACTTGTTGTCAATGACGCCACAAGGTCAGAAGATGCAAGCCATGGGGATGTCTTCTCCATTGGCGCCATCAAACGCACCTGCAGGCATGGCAAAGGGTGGCGCAGTTGAAGATGAGTCAACGCGGATTACGATTCCTGCTGAAGGCTTCGGTGGCGTCAAAGGAATTACGGTTCCGCGGCACATGTGGGAAGGTAAGACATATGGCGGGACTGGCCCGAAGCAGGGCAAGAAAGTCGAAGGCATGCGTGATCTAAACGAAGCGCGCGCAGAAGTGTATGGCGGTGAGCACCGCCCCCCACTGACTATCGGTCAGGTTGGATCGCTGCACAAGAAGATCCTAAATCATCATTTTGGTTTGCCCATCCACGAACAGACCGCAAACGAAGAGGCTGCACTGGAGCGCCTGCGCAAGGCAAAGCATATTGGCTCAAACGCTGACACGTTAGATACCAGTGAGAAGCTTGATACGGTCAAGCACGAGCACGACGAAGAAGGTAGAACCTACGAAGGGTTTGCGTCAAAAGGCGTTGCTGGGCATTCGTTGTATACGTCTGGGCATGGAAACGATTCCAAGCATCATGCAATTAATACCTGCCCAGGCGCTACAGTCGGGTGCTCGGGTGGTGTGGATAAGAATGGAATCGTTGACACAAGCAAAGGTACTTGTTTCGCACCCAATGCAGAGCAACAGTATGTGAATGCCGCGGTACGGCGCGCAGCACATGAGCAAGCCAAGCATGATCCCAAGATGACCGAGGATTGGATTTTGGCGCACACAGGATCATTGCGTAAGGTATCGAATGATTTAGATAAGAAAAACATCAGGACATTGTTTCGCCCCAACGTGGTTGACGAGACAGACGTATCATCGCGCCATGTAATTAAAGGATTGAATGATCAGCGTAAAGCCGAGGGTAAGCCCATCATTGTGGCAAACTCATACGGCAAGACCAATGAGTTGCATGATCCTGAGAATGGGTACTATGTGACGCATTCCAACATCGGGCCAAAGACTAAACAAGGCAAGTCGATCAGTGAGAACATCGACCGCGATAAGCAGCGCGTACGATCAACCATTACCGCACAGAATGCTTCTGGCAAAGACTTTGTAAACGAGCAAGGAAACAAAACGCCGCCCAAGGGTTCGTACATGGTGACCAACGTGCGCCGCGATTCGCCTGAAGATGAGGCAATGCAGAAGCACATCAAATATGCCAAGTATTGGTCTACAGGTCGCCCAGTGGAAGAGCTCAGTAAAGAAGAGAAGGCTGAGGGCGACGAAGCGCATTATGGTGCCGATCATGAGCCGACAACAAAAGCAAAAGGTCACTATGGTCATCGCGTACATAAAGGGCAACGATACGAATACCAGAAGCAACACATTTTGCATCCACGCTTAGTGAACGTGCCTGAGCGCAAACTTAACAAAGAGACTGGTGAAACTGAAACTGTTGAGCACATGATCCCAACGGATTCACGGTTTAAAGACGAGGATTTCTTACCTAAAGACAGGTTTGTCACGCGCAACGGTAAGTTGGCTGGTGCGATATTGATGACTACACCTACAAAATCAACGCCAATATTCCAACATCACACGTCTTTCACTCACCATGTTGGCCCTGAGCAGATCGCTCACGCCAAGAAAAATAAAGGCGAGTATGAGATTGACGCACCTGAAGCTCAGGTTGCTGCTGCTGGTAAAGAATACGTACCACCAGAGCCAATCAAGATCGTGCGCAAAGCCGATGGTGGATCGATTCATCACCATCATTTAAGTGAAGATCACATGGCATTCCCCGAGCAAAACTTCCATGCGCAAGAGCACAACGCGCATAAGATTGGAATCGAATCCATCGAAGATATGCCTGAGCATGTGATTAAGAAACACTACAAATCGCACATAACAGAATATCCTGCGTACAAACCCCCAACGACTGTGGATACGATGCGCATTGAATTGATGTCAAAAGGAAAGGGTAAATAATGGCAGACGATCTCGATATCCAAGAACAAGAAGATGGGTCTGCGCTGGTGGACATGCCGGACATTGAAACGGAAGAGCAGCCAGACGGGTCGGCTATTGTTGAGTTGGATGATGGCCCTGAATTCAATCCCGAGTTCTACGACAACCTGGCTGATACGGTGGATCTCAACACCATGTCAGACATGGTTGTGCGCTATCTTGATTTATTAGAGAGCGACAAAGAAGCGCGCGAGCTGCGCGATAAGCAGTATGAAGAGGGCATTAAACGTACTGGCATGGGAAATGATGCGCCTGGTGGTGCAACCTTTATGGGTGCGTCAAAGGTAGTCCATCCTGCTATGGCTGAAGGTTGCGTAGATTTTGCGGCAAGAGCAATTAAAGAGTTATTTCCACCCGATGGGCCAGTCAAGTCAAAGATCATTGGTAAACAAGACGATCAAAAAGTAGCAATTGCTGAACGTAAAACAGAGTTCTTAAATTGGCAGATTACTGAACAGATTGAAGAGTTTAGGGACGAAGAAGAGCAACTTCTAACCCAGTTGCCTCTAGGCGGCTCGCAGTACATGAAGCTTTGGTATGACGAGAACAAGAAGCGCCCATGCATTGAGTTTTTGCCAATTGACCGGGTAATTTTGCCGTTTGCTGCAACCAATTTCTACACGGCTCAACGCGCAGCTGAGATTCACGAGATTACCGAATATGAGTTTGATCGTCGAATCAAGTCTGGGATGTACCGTGATATCAACTACATCCATGCAACGGAATCACTAAACGAAGGCAAGGTCGCGAAGGCGAACAACAAGATTGAGGGTAAAGTCTTTGAAGACAACAAAGATGGAATCCGTACCGTTTATCACATCTACACTTGGCTCGAGTTAGAAGAGGACAAAAAGACTCGCGGAAAAAGCGCCCCCTATATCTTGATGATTGACGTATTAGATCGGGAAGTAGTTGGGTTGTACCGCAATTGGGAAGAGCATGATGAAACCATGACCAAACTTGATTGGGTTGTAGAGTTTAAATTTATCCCTTGGCGAGGTGCGTATGCAATTGGTCTACCTCATCTTATCGGTGGTTTGTCTGCCGCTCTTACTGGCTCTTTGCGCGCTTTATTGGATAGTGCTCATATCAATAACGCCGCTACTATGCTTAAGCTCAAGGGTGCAAAGATATCTGGGCAATCGCAACAAGTTGATGTCACCCAAATTGTAGAGATCGAAGGCGCGCCTGGCGTACAAGATATTCGCCAGATTGCAATGCCTATGCCTTTTAATCCACCAAGCCAAGTGCTATTTGAGCTCTTAGGCTTCTTGGATAAGGCTACAAAGAGCGTTGTGACCACTGCTGAAGAGAAGATAGCAGACGTGTCGGCAAACTCGCCTGTAGGCACCACACAGGCTTTAATTGAGCAAGGCTCGCAGGTTTACTCATCTATTCATGCGCGCCTGCATGCAAGCCAAGCTCGAGTATTAAAAATTCTTTGTCGTTTGAATCGTTGGTATTTTGACGACATGCAAAAAAGCGACGTTGTGACAGATTTAGAAGTCACGCGTGAAGACTTTGCAAAGAACACGGATGTGGAACCAGTATCTGATCCCCACATTTTTTCTGAGACGCAGCGCATGGCGCAATCTCAGGCAGTGTTGCAGTTGGCAACACAGTTCCCTGATCAGTTCAAGATGGGCAAAGTCATTTCAAGATTGCTTAAGCAAATGAAGGTGCCTAACATCAACGACATCATGAATGACGTACCAGCGCCAGAGCAACGCACGTCCGCGGATGAAAACGCTGCCATGTTGATTGGTCAAGCAGCGTATGCATATATCCAACAAGATCAAATTGCGCACATTCAAGATCATTTGCAATTTGCGATGAATCCATTCTTAGGGCAATCGCCATTTGCAGATCCTAACTACTTGAACAATTTGATTGAGCATTTGAAGCAACACATGACGTTGTGGTACTTGAACCGTTCTAATGGATACGTTGAAGATGCGACTGGCAAACCGATTGATGACTACGACAATCCGAATTACACGCCGGAGATTGATAAAGTATTTACGACCGTTGGCGCGCACGTAATGATGGATGTAAATGAAGTCTTTGGTTCATTTGCACCATCGTTCCAAAAACTTATTCAAATGGCACAACAACGTAGCCAGCCTCAGCCACCACCTATGCCACCAGAAGCCCAAGTGGTATTGCAAACAAGTCAGGCTGAAACACAACGTAAAGCACAGAAAGATCAAGCAGATGTGCAATTGGCTCAAGCAAAATTGGAAACGGATTCCAAAAAATCTTTGGTTGATAACCAAACCAAAATTGCTATTGAGAATGCAAAGTTAACGCATGAGACGATCCAGCAGATTGCTCAAGCTCAACCACAGGTTCCACCTGTAAACCCCGCGGCACCTGCCGCACCACAACAAGGAGCTCCAAATGGCAACATCGGATAAAGAACAACAAGGTATTGACGTTAAATACCACACTCGTTTAGCTCAAGGTGCAAAGCTTGACGGTACAAGTTTGCAAGCAAAGGGCGGAAAAGAGCATTCTGAAGCAAAGAAAATGGGTGGATTAGCCCATCATTCTGGCAAGAAAAGTAAATGATCGAACAACTCATTCATAGAATGAAAATTCGACAGGCAGAGTTACAGGTAGCCCTTGCACAAGGGACGCCTATGACGTGGGACGCGTACCAAAGGATGGTTGGTGAGTATCAAGGCATCCAGTTTGTTTTTGACACCATCGACAATATGTTGGACGAGGAAGAGAGTAAAACTTAATCCTGCGCTGCAAAGCGCGTTTATGCACCTGAGATATGGTGTTGGAGATTTAAATGTCAGAGTACTTAGCAAAAGAACCCATTCAAGTAATGGATAGCAAATCAGATATGCCCGACCCAAAAAAATTGGCTTGGGCATTTCCTGAAGTATCACCGGGTCAACGCCCATATGGTGGTCGAGTCTTAGTGCAGCTATTACGCACCGCGGACACAGTGAGTGACATCATTCACATCGTTAAAGAAACCAAAGAAAATGAGAAGTGGAACAACCAGGTTGGCAAGTTAATTGCGATCGGGCCACTCGCATTTCGTAATCGCGACACGATGGAGCCATGGAAAGAAGGTGCCTGGGCGCAAATCGGTGATTATGTTCGTGTTCCTCGATGGGGTGGTGATCGATGGGAGCGTTTAGCACCCGGCGAAAAAGAAGGTAACCCTGTTTTATTCGCCATGTTTAATGATCACGAGTTGATCTCAGAGATTACTGACAATCCTCTGTCGTTCAATACATTCTTAGGAGTTAAACGTGGCTGATACCGATAAAGAATTAGAAGTTATTGAGTCGCAAGATGGCTCTGCCGTAGTTGAAATGCCAGACAACATGCTAATCGAAGAAGAAAACGAAGAGCAAAATGGGTTTGAGCGAGCCAAAGACGGTGGTGAGGTGTCTGCAGATAGTGATAACGACCATCCTGATGACAATGAAGAAGTGCGCGCGGCTAAACGTAATCGTCGGCGCGCAAAAAAAGATTTAATTCGTAAGACAAATCAAGAAAAAGACGTTCGTTTGCAGCAATTACAACGCGAAAACGAAGAGTTTAGGCGTCGTTTGAGTGATGTCGAACGTGAAGGTAAAAATCAACAAATCCATCGTGTTGATCGTGCAATTGATGATGCTCAGACCAAGCTTGATTGGGCAAAAATGAAGGTTGCCGAGGCTGCACAAAACCAAGATGGTAATGGTCTTGTGGAAGCACAAACCATTTGGCAAGCTGCACAAGACGAAATTCGTCAATTGAAGCAATTGCGCAATCAAGCCGATCGTGAATTGAAACAACCCGCGCAACAGAGGCAAGATCCGCAAGTCGCGCGCCAAGCACAGCAATGGATTCAACGTAATCCATGGTATGACGCAAACCTTGGTGATTCAGATAGCAAGATTGCAAAACGTGTTGATGAAATCATGGCTAATCAAGGTTGGAATCCTGCCGATAGTGATTATTGGGAAGAGTTTGATAGCCGTTTGCAAAAAGAATTACCTCATCGGTACAATAGTGACAATGATGACGATTCCCGTAGTGTCAGACGACCAAGGAATGTTGTGGGAAGTTCAGGAAGGGAAGCCTCAGCCGCATACGGTGGTTCTAATAGAACCCAATTTGTGCTTTCACCAGATCGGGTGAAAGCCATGAAGGATGCGGGTGCCTGGGACAACCCAGTTCGTAAAGCAAAGATGATTAAAAACTTCATTGCTTATGACAGACAGAACCGAAACAGCTAACCAAGGGGAATACATTATGGAATCACGTCTCAAAAAATCTTTAAACGCCAGTGGAAGACAAGACCGCTCGAACGGGGAGTCTTCTCATGAAGCGCCACAAGAAAAGTTCATTTCGACGCAGGAACGTAAAAAAATGTGGAGCGAAGAGTGGACGCAATCAGCATTGCCCAAGTTGCCCGAGATTGACGGGTGGCACCTTTGCTGGCTTTCAACAACCAACAGTTACGATAGCATCGATAAGCGGATTCGCTTAGGGTACGTTCCAGTTAAGTCTGAAGAGTTACCCGGAGACTATGCCGATTATCGCGTGAAGTCAGGTGAACATGTTGGCTATGTATCATGTAACGAAATGTTACTGTTTAAGATCCCAATGGATGTTTTTGTTGATGTTATGACTCATATGCATCACGACTTACCTCGTGAAGAAGCAGAAAAAGTCAAGATTCAAATGGAAAACGTACAAGGGGCTCGAGATAGCAACGGTCGTCCGCTGATCAGTGTTGAAGGTGAAGGGCTGGGCTCTATTGAACGGCAACCAAACAAAATGCCCGTATTTTCGGGCTAATTTTAGGAGAGAATTATGTCTAGCACATTAGCTCCGTTTGGCTTGCGCCCTGCGTACCACCCATCTGGATTGGATCGCGCTCAGGCGTTAGCTGGCGGTATTACTTCAGGTTATGCAAATAACATTTTAAAAGGTCAACCCGTTGCTTATTCGGCATCGAACGGCGTGATCATCCCTTTGACAACCAATCCCGCATCAGGCGCAGCAGTTGCTTGGTCTGGCGCGTTTTCGGGCGTTGAGTGGACTGATACTACTGGTCGTCGTCGCGTATCAAACTACTGGCCTGCAAACACTGCCTACACTACAGGCTCATGTGTTGCTTATTTCTACAACGACCAAAACATCGTTTACGAAATTCAAGCCGATGGTTCGATGGCTCAAACCACGATCGGTAACGAGTACAACTTCACGAACGTAACCAACGGATCTACTACCACAGGTCTGTCGCAAGCCACTTTGGGTTCTGCAACAGCTGCTGGTAACGGTGTCCAAGGTCAGATGCGCGTGGTGAATTTAGCTCAAGGGGTGGACAATGCATGGGGTGATGCCTATACAGTTGTTCAAGTTGTTAACGCTCAGTCACAGTTCTTCGGATCTGTGACGGCAATTGCATAAGGGGCTAAAACATGGCTGCTCCAATGAGAAGTACTGACTTCCGTTCGATCGTTGAGCCAATTCTCAACGAATGTTTCGACGGTGTTTATGATCAACGCGCTGACGAATGGTCACGCGTTTTCCGCGAAGAAGATGGTATTCCAAGGAATTACCATGAAGAACCAGTCCTGTACGGATTTGGTGCCGCACCACAACTTCCTGACGGTACGCCAGTAACGTATCAGCAAGGTGGTGTTCTGTTCTTGCAACGTTACCTCTACAAAGTGTATGGCTTGGCCTTTGCACTGACTAAGGTTCTTGTTGAAGACGGCGACCATATTCGTTTGGGTCAGGTTTACGCACGTCACTTGGCACAGTCTTTGGTGGAAACCAAAGAATTGTTGTCAGCAAACGTGTTGAACTTTGCATTCAACAGTGCTTACCCAGGTGGTGATGGCGTGTCGCTGATTAGTACAGCGCACCCAATCGTCAACGGCACTTTCAGCAACCAGTTGGCTACTGCCGCGGTTCTGTCGCAAACATCGCTCGAGCAGATGTTGATTCAGATTCGTCAAGCTGTAGACAACAACGGTAAGAAAATCCGTTTGGTACCACGTCAATTGATCGTGGCTCCAGGCAACATTTTCCAAGCCGAAGTTTTGTTGAAATCAGTATTGCGTACTGGTAATGCAAACAACGACATCAACCCAATCAAATCTATCGGTTTGCTTGACGAGGGTGCTGCTGTTCTGTCACGTTTGACTTCATCGACCGCTTGGTGGGTTCAGACCGATGCTCCAGAGGGCTTTAAGCTTCTGATGCGTCGTCGTCTTGAGAAAACCATGGAAGGTGACTTTGAGACTGACACAATGCGTTACAAGGCTACTGAGCGTTACGCTGTGGGCTTTACTGACCCACGCTGTGCTTACGGTACGCCTGGAGTTTGACGAGGACTGGTATAGCATAACGAGGAATGGTACAATCCTAGGTGTAACAACCTAGGAGAGTGAAATGCCAAGTAAGTGTTATGTCATAAGTTGTTCTAAGCCGTCGTTTGCAAATGGTTTATGCCAGATGCACGACAAGCGTGTAAAGCGACACGGAGATGTAAATGCAGGACATTCTGACGACTGGGGAAAACGTGAAAAGCATCCGGCTTACAAAGCATGGTGTGGATTGCGTCGATACCATCGTCAGAACATTCCGCCAGATTGGGCTGATGATTTTTGGAAATTCGTATCAGAAATTCCAAACAAGCCAGAAAATGGAAAAGCATTTAGGTCGGACGCATCGCAGCCTTGGTCGAAAGATAATTTCTATTGGCGAGAGCCACGAGATTTCTCTCAAGACAAAAAGCAACGCAACAGCGAATGGCAGCGAAAATTTCGTCAAGCAAATCCAGAATACGGGTTTAATCAAGACTTGCGCCGCAATTATGGCGTCGATCTTGAGTGGTACAACAAGAAACTTGCCGATCAAAATGGTGCTTGCGCTATTTGTAAAAGTCCAGAAACAGCAAAGATTAAAGGACGGACATTACGTCTTGCCGTTGATCACTCGCACAAATCTGGAAAGGCAAGGGGATTGCTTTGTTTAGCCTGCAATCGTGGACTGGGGCTGTTCAAAGATAGCATTAATAGTTTAAAGTCTGCAATAAAGTATTTATCCGACTAACCCCGAGTGGTTCAAGCCACAGGAGTTTTAAAATGCCTCAATTTAGCGATGATCTGTTTTTAGGAACAGCACAAGGTTACATCGGTACCAACGTATCAAATACTGAATCTATTATTACTGGTTCCGTAACTGGCACCACAATGACTGTGACAGCCATGAACTCTGGTGATTCTTTAACACTCGGTCAATTTGTGAGTGGTACAGGTATTACAGCTGGTTCGTACATTACTGCATTTGTGAGCGGTGCTGGTGGCACGGGTACTTATACCCTTAGCGCATCTTCTTCTGCTACAGGTTCAATTACTATTTATGCTGCAGGAAATTACGGTTTACAAGATCCATCTCCAATGGAAGTTGGTGTTGGGCCATTAGGTCGCGAATATGTTTGGGACGTTATTCCCCAGACACTACAAACAGCAAATATTGCTGCATCACAAACAGTCTCAGCTGCTGGTAATTTAGTTTTGACTGCAGGAACTTCTGCTAAATCAGTGGTACGCACTGATGGAACAACTGTTATTCAGTTAGATACGCCTCGCGCTCTACAAGTTAATGGTGCAACAACTGCTCGTGTATACACTGTTTCAGGCTATGACTATTATGGTCAAGCAATGACTGAACAAATTACTCAAGCAACAGCAGGTACTGCTAAATCTGGTAACAAAGCTTTTTATCAAATTTCATCAGTATCAACTACAGGTTCTGCCACAACAGTTACTGTTGGTACAACTGATACGCTTGGATTACCGTTACGTATATATGATGCAGGTTATGTTGTTCGAGCAGGTTGGAACAATGCATTAGCAAATGACACTGGTACATTTACTGCCGCTGATTTAACAACTCCTGCAACTAACATTACAGGCGATATTCGCGGTACATATATTCCATCAAGTGCTACTAACGGCATTAAGCGTTTAGTAGTTGTCATCGCATTACCAGGCATCGCTGCAGGCCCTAATGCGACTCGCACTGGCGCTCTTGGCGTAACCCAAGCTTAAAGGAGACTTACATGTCTGAATTTAAACCGATGGTAAAGATGTACACGGATGAGCCCGGTGTAAGCTTGAAGCTTAAAAAGGGCGGCAAAGTAAAACATCATGCAAAAGGTGGTCACGAAAGTGGTCACAAGCCGATGGAAATGCATCACATGCATGGTGCGCATCACGCTTTTGAATCAGAAGCTGGTAGCAGCCCTAAAAAGCCGTCAATGATGCATCGTATGAAAGCGATGAATCCAAACCTGTATGCTAAGGGTGGAAAAGTTGCTCACAAAGTCATGGGTGGTGCAATGCCTGGCATGACAGGTGTTGGTGAAGGTATGCCTACGGTTAATCGCGCAATGAGTCCTGCTGCGATTGCTAATATGGCACCTGCGAAGCAAGCCATGCGCGCCGCAATGGTTAAAAAAGCCTTGTTGGGCATGAAAAAAGGTGGATCTGCTGACCACAAGATGATCGAGAAGCTTGAAAAAGAACTTCATCATCATGAGTCAATGAAGGATAGTGAGCATGGCGGTATGGCTCATAAAGCGCATGGTGGTCGTATGCACCATGAGCACATGGCGCACGGCGGTAAAGTCCATCGCATTTCTGGTCATCCAGAGGGTTCGTTGGAACATCACAAGCATATGGCTAAACACCACGCTAAGATGCACAAAGAAGGTGGTTCAGCACATCACAAAAAAATGTGTGAGCACCACAAGGCAATGTGCAAAGGTGGTAAGTACGCCAGTGGTGGTGAAATTGATTCAGATATGACCAAAACAACGGTCAAGAAAAGTGTTGCGCCCTATGTTCACATGATGAATGA
>Ga0214206_1000205_pt1 | contig 16545 bp, 18 predicted proteins | sample TroBogEpilimnion_26_FD_153044 | JGI IMG/M metagenome (GOLD analysis project Ga0214206, IMG submission 153044) | Freshwater microbial communities from Trout Bog Lake, WI - 07JUL2009 epilimnion | ecosystem: Environmental > Aquatic > Freshwater > Lake > Epilimnion/Euphotic zone | place: Trout Bog...
CTCGATGTACCAATCCATGCTATATGGCGAGGCCACCGACAATCCGCGGTGGTTTGGGCTGCTGTATTCATTAGATCAAAATGATGATTGGCGTGATCCGACAGTTTGGGCCAAGGCCAATCCCATGCATGGGATATCGGTTTTTGAGGAGGCCATTGCTCAGAGGGCTGAGGAGGCCAAGCACAAGCCAGCTGCACTCAATGAGTTTTTGTGCAAGACTTTGAATATATTTGTATCGGCACAGAGTGCCTGGCTGGATCGGACATTCTGGGATGAGGCCACCCAGCCCACTGAGGATCGAGTGCCCGAGGCAGTATTCATCGGATTTGATTTGGCAGCAACCCGAGACTTGAATGCGGTTTGCACTTTAAAACGATATGGCGAGCTGGACTACCGAGCTGAGTTCAAATTCTTTTTGCCCGAGGCTGGGCTGGAATTAATACCCAAGCACTATGCCGACATTTTCAGAGTGGCGGTCGGTTCTGGCATTCTCAAGATCACTGAAGGCAATGTGATGGATGATCGGGAAGTGAGCGATTACATCAAACAACAGTGCCAAATATATGATGTGAAGGAAGTCGGATACGATGCATACAATGCATCGAGTCTGGTGGCCAGATTGCATGAGGCTGGCATTCCAGTGAAAAAAGTCGGCCAAGGCATGGGAGTTTTATCAAATCCGAGCAAATATGTTGAAAAATTGATATTAAATAAACAAATCAAACATGATGGGAATCCATTCTTGGGATGGCAATTATCCAATTGCGAGGTTTATGAGGATGTCAATGGAAACATCAAAGTCAGGAAGAATGAGGCCGATAAAGCAGCCAAGGTCGATGGCATTATTGCCATGATCATTGCAGCCCATTGCAGTTTGGATAATCCATATGCATCGAGTTCGTTTGGATTTAGATCATTTTAGTGATACTATGAGGCCAAAATAGGGGAAAAACATGGGATTATTCGACATTTTCAAGAGTAAAACGACCAAAGAATCCAATACTTTATTTGGCCAAACTCAGCTGGGAAACCAGATTGTCAGGACAAATCAGAATGGCCAGCAAGGCTCGGCATTCCAACTTTTGTACGTCACGACATCCAGCGTCACCAATGCTGGCCGAATTGTCGATATGTCGGTGCTATCACGCAACAGCACGATCATGTCATGCGTGGGAGTCAAAGCCAGGGCATTGGCCCAGTGCGGTATCAGCATTATGTACAAATTGGATGATGGCACATTTGTCAATGCGCTGGAATCTAATCTACCAGGCACTAGAGACAAGACCAAGGCCAAGCAAGTATTGAATCTATTGCAAGATCCCAATAATTTCCAAAATGCATATGAGTTTTGGTATCAATGGTGTATGTGGCAAGATTTGGCTGGTGAGTGCTTTACTTTGCTATTGAGAAAAGACAATAAAGATTCGATGCAGACCCCAATCGAGATGTATAACCTCGATGCCACATTGATCACAGTGCAGATGACTAATTTGCGATATCCAAGTTATCGGATGTCCACACCGACCTATGGTTTTAACATGGATGAGCCATTGTTGCCATATCAGGTGATTCATATCACTGAGGCAGCGTGGCAAGGCTCGGCTGGTTTTAATAAGGGTATTTTGGCCACAGAGCTGGTGGCACTCGACACTGATATTGACTTGTATGCCAACTACATCATGCAAAATGGTGCAAAACCCAGTGGCTTATTTAAGACAGATCAGGTGATTCCAGATGCCAAATACAAGGAGATTGCAGCCAGGTTAAAAGAGGCATGGGCATCGATGACTGGATCCAAGCCGACCGATACCAGTAAGCCTGGCCAAGGAATGCTGCTTGATCAGGGCATGACATTTGAAACAGTCAAAATGTTGACTTTGCAAGATGCTGATGCAGCCAAATTGAAAGACCAAACCACCAAGCGGATTTGTGCGCTGTTTGGTGTGCCAGCGCAGCTGCTGGGCCTTGAGATTGGCAAATACAACAACACTCAAACATTGCTCGATGAATTCTACAAAACGACAATGTATCCAATGATCATCAACATCGAGCAAAAATTCAACAAGCAATTATTCAGAGGATATCCAAATCTTTGCATGAGATTTGATACCAAGGACTTTTTAAAAGGTGCTGCACTCGATCAAATGAATTTTGTCACTGCTGGCGTTTCAGCTGGAATATTCACACCCAATGAGGCTCGGGAATATTTGAATATGCCCAAAGTGCCTGGTGGTGATCAGCTGCCAGCTCTTGATCCAGCCAATATATCCAAAACCAACGTGCCGATCAGCGGTAAACCAGTGGCAAAAATCGATCCAATTGCTGGATCCAGCCCACAGGATACTGGTGGCGGTGGTGGATCAACGGCACCAAAAATGGCCATTAATACTGCCAAATAATGAGCAATATAAAAAAAATAATTCGGGTTTTATCTTCACAAGTGAAATCGAGTGATGTTAAACTAGCACAAATTCCCGATAAAACCCCTACAATACAAGATATTAATCAGTCTATACATAACGGGGTAATCAATGAAGCAAACATTGAATTTAATTTGCGAGGCAAAGGTCAGTCTAAAAAAAGAGGCAGACCCAAAAAACTCACCTAGTGGAAAAATTGCAGCCAGAGTGACCACTTGGGGGCCAAGGGATGGTGAGGATGGCAGACGATTCAATTACCAGCCTGAAGGATTCATGGACTGGGCCAATGAATTTGCAAAATCTGGCAAACCACTGCCAATGTTTTTGAATCACAATGATATGGGAATGCCAGTCGGGGAATGGAATGAATTCCAATTCGATGATGATGGCATGACTGCCGAGGGCAAATTATATTTAAGCACAGTCGGTGGCTCTGATTTATACAATGTCTTAAAAGAATCACCCAATATGTTTGGTGGTGTTTCAGTCGGTGCCTATGCCGATGAGGCGCAAATGGTCGATGCCGATGGTAATCCATGCGATGATGATATGGATGACGAATCTTATTTTCAGATCACCAAAGGCGGTTTGCGTGAGGTATCTGTTGTCATGTACCCAAACAATCCCAAAGCTGAAGTAATGAATCTTGAATATTTCGATGGCCAAGGCCAGGCGAATCCAAGAGTGATCGAGAAAGCACTGCGTGATGCTGGGCTTTCAAGAAAAGATGCGACCACTGCATCTTCAATGCTGAAGAAGATAATTGAGCAGCGTGATGCTGCCAAGGAAACTATTCAGGAAACCCCAAAGCCGAGCGAATCGGATGCGGTGGTCAACGAGGCCGATTCAATTCTGAAAGCCCTAGAGGAAAGAGAATTGTTGAAAGCACTATCCAAGCGTCTTAAATAAGGAAAACACCATGTCAGTCGAAAAAATTCTTGAAAAAGTCGATGCCATTGAGGCATCAAACGTGGCCAAGATTGAAGAAGTCAAAGCCGAAACCCTAGCAAAAGTGGAAGAAATTTCTGTTGCAACCACAGAGAAATTGGCAGCCATCGAGGCCAAATTGTCTGAGATCAATACAGCTCCATCCATTATCAAACCATCCAAATCCATCAAAGGCGATGTGAACAAGATGGTTCGTGAGCAATTATCCAAATTTGTCAAAAAAGGCAAAATGGAAAAAGAAATCAAATTGTTTGAATCTGATGATCAGTATCAAGCATACTTGAAGGAAAGTTCTGCATTGACTGGTGGCGGTTACAATGTCGGTGGTCGCACAGCCTACGATCCAGTATTCCACACATTGCGTTTGATTAACCCCATGCGTGGTTTGTCTCGCAACGTGACCACTGAAGGTTCAACCTATCAGTTCAGGGCTAAAGTCGGTAATGCTGGTGCAACTTGGGGCTATTCCATTCAGAACAATGGTTCAGCAACAACTGAAAACACCAATATTTGGCAATTGGTTTTGCAAGACTTGAACGTGCAATTCCCAATCCGTACTGCTGCACTCGATGACATCGATGGCTTAGAGGCCAATGTTGTTGACGATATGCTAATGGAATTCAGCCAGGTCGAGGGTCAATCCATGATCCAAAACAACGATCAAACTGATTCACCCAATACATATGGTGGCACTCAAGGTTTGCGTGGTTTGAATCAATATGCAAATAATGGCGCAGCTGGTTCATACAGTGGTGGTGCAATTACTACTGCTGCATTCGGTTCGTCTGGTATTTCAACTAGCAATGGTTTGAACAGTTTGGCTGTTTATGATCAATTGACAACTAACGGCAATACTGTTGGCGCAGCCAATGTAACGTATACCGATGTGGTCAATTTCATCTACTCATTGCCACAACAATACTGGACTCCTACTGCTAAGTTCTTGGTAAACCCATTCATGTTGTCTCAAATCCGTGGATTGAAAGACTCTAATGGCACACCAATTTTCGAGCGTATGCATCCCTTGAACGATGGCCCTGGCACAGGTATCGTGGGCACAATGCTTGGCTTTGATGTGGTGGTTAACAAGTATCTTGATAATCCCTCACAAACCACCACAGCATCAGCTGGTACATTGAACAAGTTCCCAATGTACTTTGGTGATTGGCAGCGTGGCCACACCATTGTTGATCGTTTGAACATGGTTTTACGCAGATACGATCAGACATTGCCAGGCTATATCACATTCTTCGGTGAGAAGCGTTTGGCTGCATCCAATGTCGATCCATTCTCGATCATTGCTTATCGATCAACTGCTACGGCAGCAAACTAAAAGTGTGGGGGAGCATTGCTCCCCTACCTTTTTATCATTAAAATTTTTTGGATTTATTTATGAGCACAAACATCATTCTTGAGGCCATTCAAAAATCACTCACAAAGCAAAAGCGAGTGACGATCAATTTGAAAGAGGCATCAGCACTCACTGGCTCAGGCTCTGGTGTCGGTGGTCGAGTTATTTATGATGATGCGTTTGCAGCATTGCGTTTGGCAAACCCATTCAGAGCAGCTGGATCAAGAGAAATTATGACCATTGGCTCAGATGAGGCATTTGTGGTCAAGACTGGTAATGTGACCAATCCGACCAATCCTTGGGGATATACATTCACACCCAACGTGGGAACACCCAACACTGCCACATCATTTTGGCAATTGCCCATCAGATCAATTGCAGCTCAAGTGCCAGTTCGTACAGCAGTTTTGAGCGATATCAATGCTTTGAATGAAACCATTTTGACCGATGTCGGTTTAGAGTTTTCACAGCAAGAAGCATTATCCATGATGTTGAACAATGACCAGTCTGGCACGACAACGACTGTTTATGGTGGTACATTGGGATTGCGTGGTTTGAATAGTTATACTAGTGGATCAACAGCTGCATTTGGATCGAATGGATCGGCCATCACCAATGGTATTCACACAGTTTTGACAGTGTCATCCACCACTGGCGGTGCAATTGTTTATAACGACATTGCTGCACTCAATGCTGCATTGCCTCCCCAATACTACAATATGCCATCCACAGCATGGATGATGCATCCCAATACCATTGCTTATTTGCGTGAATTGAAGGACTCTGGTGGTTTGCCACTATTTCTTGAAATTGGCGATAAAGACGGCTATTCAGTCGGCAATATTTTTGGCCATCGAGTGATTCCCAATCCCTATATGCAGCAAATTGGTGCTGGCAATTTCCCAATTTATTTGGCAGCATGGGAGCGATTTGTCACGATTGCCGACCATGAAGAAATGTCATTCCAATGGTTTGAACAAACACAGCCAGGCTTTTTGACTTTATTTGCTGAAAAGCGAGTTTGCAGCACAATTCGTGACGTATTTGGTGGCGTGAGACTTTCAACTTAAAGGCTCAAAATGGCTCTGGACAGTTACACCAATGGCCCATTTTTGGGCACAAATAGAAATCCATTTTCTTATGAGAAAATTGAGCAGATTGATCGTGATGTTTCAACCCCATGGTTAACATTAAGCCAGATCACCAATCAGCTCAATTTATACAATGATGAAAGTCAGGATGATTATTTGTCTGGGCTAGAACTGGCCACCAGAATGATGGTTGAGGACTTTTTGGGAATGAGCATATTCCCGACAAAGTATCGTGTTTATTATGGTGCCTACAATGGCGAAAGCGGTACTCAGGCCAGTTTGGATTTGCCTGAGGTCAGCCAATCCACTCAATATGGCCCAGGCGTTATCATCAATGAGGTGGGCTATTGGGACAGCAGCACTCCACCAGTTTATACAATTGTCAGTCCAACGACTTATTTTTACGATCCAACTGGTAACAAGGTGATTTGCAATAGCATTCCAAGCGAAATCAACCAGGCGATATCAAACCCGATTGTTGTTATCTATACGTCAAATTCCAGCCCATATGCATCATATCCAGTGATCCAACAAGCTGGGCTGATGATTCTCACGCATTTGTACAACAACAGATCAGATACCACATCAACGAATCTGAAACAGATTCCCATGGGCGCAGCTGCATTGCTCAGACCCTACAAACCATTGGTGCTATAAATGGCCATTGCACGTTTTGAACAGATCAATGTCAACACTGTTACCAATGGCGTGGACAGTATTGGGCAGCAGACCACCACAATCACATTGTGGTTTGCGACTCGAGCATTGGTTCAGGATGTGAGGGATGCTGCACAAATTAGCAGAGATGATCGGACTTATACAAAGAATGTTAAATTCACTTTGAATTTCACACCCAACACACAAACCATGTCCATGAATCAAAGTCACTATTCCATCAGCTGGCGTGGCCAAGATTATCGGATCAATGATGTGATGGAATCGAACGACAGAATGAATGTTTCATTCTTGTGTTACAGAAATGCACCATCGGTGGCAGTATGACAACTCAGCAAAGTATTGTTGTCTATGCCCAGTGCATTCAAAATCAATTGGCTGCCACTGTTAACCCAGTGCCAGTGTATGCAAATTTCAACAGGAATTTTGCTAATGAGCCAACATTTGTCACTTGGCAATTGAGGAATGTGCATCAGCCAGTCTATACAGGGCCGACACAATCCAACAAAGGCATTGACACACCAGTGTTTCAAACATCGGTTTTTGCATCCAATATGAGTGATTGTTTTGGCGCATCAAATACGATCATTCAGGCTCTGCATGGATTTGCTGGATTTTTTGGTGTGAAGGGGTCATTTGCTGGCATTTTGGTATCAAAAATTGATATTTCGATGCTATACAATACCTATGATGATCAAGTAAAATTGCACCAGATAATCTTGGATTGTCGGATGGACATCCCATGCTGATAAAACAAAACAATTCGTTTAATTTTTCTCAAAGGATTTAATCATGGCATTACCAAATCAAGTTTTACCTGGCTTTAGTGCGTCACTCTGGTGTCAAACTGGAGCAACTCCAACCCCATTAACATTGACCCAATTGTCCACTTGGACTGGGGAAGTGGCTCCTATTGTTGGCACTATTGCCAACGGCACTGGCACTACTGGCGAGCAATTGCTTGTGGAGGACATCCCAGCATTTGGCCAAGATGATGCATCAGTCAATTTTGCAGTGGCCGGATCAAGACAATCCGACATTATTCCAACTCAAGCCAAGCCCACATCGATGACGATTGTGGCTGCATGGAATCCATCAGATGCTGGTTTGCTTTTGATGAGAGCTGATGCCTATTCTGGCGTGATTGATCGGACTTTTGTGGTGGCTGCCACAGCTGGTGCCAATACAGTGGCTTATGCATTCATCGGTCGAGTATCAGAGTTCAAAATTGATATGAACACCAAGGCTGAGGCAAAATGCACATTCAGCATTCACCCCAGAGGTAATTTGTACGGCTGGTCAAACAACACATAAAACAAAATGACAATAATACAAAACAATAATGATCTTTTGGGATATTTGATAAACCAAGCCGAGTCAGGTAAAAAAGACTGGTTTGGTTTTTCTCAACAAAAAATTACTGGTATTAATTTGGCGTTTGATATTGCCAAACATCATGCCGACTCGATGACCCCAGAGGAAGTGGTCGATTACGTCATCCAGCTCAATAGCATGATTTTCAAAAAAATCATCATTGGAAAGCTCAATTAAATGGCCACTGATATCAAAATCGAATGGTCTGGATTCAAGGAATTTGAGGATTTGCTTGATCAGATCGATGATGATTTTGGTGAAAAGGATGCCAATAATATTTTAAAAAATGCTTGTCGAGCAGCCATGAAGCCAGTGTTGGAAACAGCTCGAGTGCTTTTGGAGCCACATATTGATACTGGCCAGCTCATTAAGTCTTTGCAAATTGAGGCCAGAAAACCAACCAGCAAAGACAAGCATTCACTGTACTCTACACCCACAATGGTGATGATATCCAGAGTGACAGTCGCACCAGGCAAGAAATTCCAACCCGATGTCGAAGGCGAAAAAAGACTTTTGTCCAAGACATTCAAAAACAAAAAGACCAACAAATTGCAGCATATGGTCAGTGATGCCAGGGCATTTGCCATCGAGTTTGGCACAGCCAGATGGCTCAAGGGCGAGGGCAGTCCATTCATTCGGCCAGCACTTGAAAGCAATGCAGTCCAAGTGACCAATTCATTAGCTGGCGATTTAAAAGACGCATTAATAAAATACAAATCAAAACACATGGGAACAGGAAAATGAATCAACTTGCAAATGCTTTTGGCCAAAAATTTACAGAAAACAAAGATTCACTCAGGATCAAATCATTTGAATTGAATGGCCACACATTCAAGGTCAAAGTGCCATTGACAAGCGAAACTGATGCCATGTTTGAACGAGTCAAGATCATTGACGAGGCCAAGGCTCAAAAATATTATGAGGATATGTCCAAGGAGTTTTTGGACAATCGAGCCAAATATGAGACTGATCCAGATATCAAATACTTGGATGATGACATCGAGGTCAAAAGCACATCGATCAAAGAGACATCGAGAAATAAGGTTTTGACCGAAAACAGGATTACTGAGCTGGTGCGATTATTGGTGCCAGAGAATAAAGACTTTGATATGGCCTCGATCACCTATGCCGACATCGAGGAATTATTCCCCTTTTCAATTCAAATGGAATTGATCGAGCAGATCAATAGCGTAATTTCACCTAATTACACGGCCACCAAGGGAAAATAATTGGATCGGTTCGTAGGCAAGTCAAAGCCTACATCACAGCCCATGGGGCCGATCCAGCAGCAATTGACGAGGGCACATTCAACGACATTGCCATTATGTATGCCGATGGCTTAATTGGTAATCGTGGCGTTTTGGAGGTTTTGGGAAATCTCACAGCTGGGCAATTCAATAAAATGTTGCCCAAAGGCAAGTCACCCTATACACTCGAGGATATAATTTCAAGGGCTTATGACTATATTTATCCACCATTGAGCGAGGAGGATAAAAAGGAAACAGCCAATCAAAAACTCTTGGCATTTGCAATGATGGCACCAGATTGCCCGACACATTTATTTGAGGTGAAATAATGGCCAATATTATTGCTGGTTTAGGTGCCCAACTGGGACTTGATACCACCGAATTCAGAAAAGGCATTTCTGAGGCCAAAAACTCACTCAAAGATTTAAAAGAATATATTCCCGAAATTTTGTCAGTGGCTGCATTTGTTGAAATGACAAGAGCAGCAATGGAGTTTTCCAATAAGATTGTGGAGACTGCCAAAGCCAATGATGTGGCCACAGCATCGGTTTTGGAGCTGGCCAAGGCTCTTGAGGAAAATGGCGGTTCAGCCGATGCCACCAGCAAAATCTATTCTGGATTCACATCCAAGCTAGAGTCAGCAGTCCAGGGCAATGCCAAGGCTCAGACATCATTTGAGAAATTAGGGGTTTCCCTTAATGATTTAAGGCATTTGTCTGAACAGGATTTATTTGAAAAGACTGTATCAGCTCTTGGCAATATGAAGGATTCAGCCGAGCGAAATGGCCTTGCATTTGAAACATTGGGCAAATCGATTAGGGGAGTGGATCTAAAAGGCTTGGCAGCCACTATGGCCGAAAGCAAAGGCACCATGGACAAGTATGCCAATTCTATTGAACAAGCCCATGAATTGTCACTTAAATTAGAAGCATCAAGTAGGAATATGTCATTGCAATTTACAAATGCAGTTATTCCAACAATGAATGTTTTATATGATACTGTGCATAAAAATAGCGTTTTAATTGACGCATTTTTTAAATTATTGCAAGCGTCAATTGAACAAGCTGGGAGAGTAATTGAAACATTTGTAACTTCATTACAGCATCTTTGGAGTATTACCAAATTATTGGCCAAAGATTTATACACTCTTTTTGATGTTAGGAGTTATACACAGGGCACATTTTTCAAGCAACTCACTGATAATTTAAATGAGTTCACCACAGAATGGGCAAAAGATACTGATGATTATGTTGCATCAATGAAAAAAATTAATGATGCAAATGAAAAAGTATCAACACCCAAAAAACAAGAAGATGCAAAAAGAAATGTTGTTGAAAGTTATTCAAAACAATTATTAGCAGAAAAAGAATTATTTGCTGCCTATCAAAATAGGGAAGAATTAAATTTAAAAATATTAGGACAAAAAGAATTAGATAAAGATATAACAAAAAACGAAAAAGAAATGCAAGATGCCATCAATCAAGTATTGAATGAGCGTCAAAAAACATTGGATGCCATTAATCAAAAAATGGCATTAATTGATAAAAATAAGCCAGGTGCAAACGAATTAGAAAATGAATTAAAAAGACAAAAAGAATTGGTTGAATTTTCAACCACTGATTACATTGCTAAAACTGAAAAAGTAGTCGCAGCCAATCAAAAGGCAAGAACAGAATTCAGCACTGGATGGAATGAAGCATTTGCTCAATATCGAGATAATGCACAAACAATGGCCGATGCTGGCAGAAAATCATTCAACACAATTGTGGATTCAATGTCAACAGCATTGGAGAATTTTGCAAAAACTGGAAAAATTAGTTTTTCTAGTTTGGCTGCTAGCATTATTCAAGATTTAATTGCTATTCAAATTAAAGCTCAAGCCACTCAATTATTTAGTGGATTAGGTGGAAGTGTATTTAGTAGTTTTTTCCAATCTAGCAATGTGTCAGTGCCAGGTGAAGGCACAATGAGCATTAAAGATTATTTTGGTGGCCCTAAAGCAGCTGGTGGTGATGTATCTGGTGGGACACCATATTTGGTGGGAGAACAAGGGCCAGAATTGATTGTCCCTAAAGGATCAGGTACTGTGATTCCCAACAATAAATTAATGGGGATGGGTGGAACAAATCAAAATATCACCAACAATTACATCAATGCAATTGATACCAAATCATTTGAGGATCGGCTATATGGCAGCTCTGGAGCAATTTGGGCAGCCAACCAATATGCCACCAAAAACATTGCGACAACGAGGAGCAGAACATAATGGCTGGCTTTCAAAACATTGTTGACATTCAACAAAAGATGACAGTGAATAATCGGAGGATGATTGGCCAACAAGTGTCACGATCAGGACAAGTCACAGTGGCTCAATATTTGACTTCAGTACCATGGGTTTTTACAGTAGTCCCACATAATTTTTTGTATTACCCACAGGTCAGAGACATTATTCAAGCCATTGATAATTTGGATCGGCAGCTGCCCGATTACATTACATTTGCATCGAGCCAGTTATCATGGTTCACGCAAAACCAAGGAACGGCCACAGTGGCCAGTTTAAGTGGCACACCAACACCCAACAGCCAAACAATCAATTTAACCTCAAATGGCACTTATAAGGCTGGCGATTTCATATCCATCAATGGTTATGTTTACAAGATTACCAACGATTCGACTGGATCAGTAATTTATATTAATCGACCATTGATTGGCGAACCGACATCGGCTGCACCAGTTCTTTTGGGCAATGCGTGTTCGTTTTATGTGGTGGCCGAGCAATGTCCCACATACTCATTGACACCAATGACCAATGGTGCATTTGTCGAATGGTCTGGGCCATTTGTATTTCGTGAATACATTACAGGATAATTATGTCAACAGCAATTGCAGCACTTGGATCCAGTTCAATTCGATATGCTGAATTTGTCGAATTGATTCTTACAGTTTATGCTGGAGAATTTATTGTTGGCAGCACTTATACTATTTTTGTTGTTGGCACGACTGATTTTACAGCTATCGGTGCATCATCCAATACAGTCGGAGTGACATTCACGGCCACTGGCGTGGGATCAGGAACAGGTAAAGCGCAGCAGATATTTACATTCTGTAATGCAGCTGGCCCAGTCACAATCAATGGGATCAGATATGCTGGTTATGGCACATATCTTGGCGTGAGTGAAATTCAGCAAGATATGAAAGCCAGTAGTGTGGATATAAAGTTATCTTTGTCTGGACTAGATATCAATGTGGTTTCACTGATATTGGCATCACCAGTCAAAGGCAGCACTGTAAAAATTTGGCGTGGATTTCTCGATGCCAGCAATCAAATTGAAACCATTGGCGGTGTACAACAGTTTTTCCAAAGATACCAAGGCATCATCAACAATGTGGCCATCAATGAAAATTTTGATGATCAAAAAAGGCAGCGCACTGTTGTTTGTATTGTGTCTTGTGCATCGATGCGATTGGTGCTGGATTCGAGATTGGCTGGCATTAAAACCAATCCATCCAATTGGCGATTCTTATATCCCAACGATACCAGCATGGATCGAGTGCCAGTGATTGCATCGACTTATTTTAATTTTGGCCAAAACCCAATACCAGGCTCGGCCACCAAAGTTATCGGATCAACTCAAACCAATCCAGTGCCATTGGTGAAATTTTCAAACACATGATCAGACTGGCAAACAAATTTGATATTCCAATTTTGATTGCAATGATTGAGGAATTCTCAAGAGAAACATTGATTCAAAAATACAAAGATCAAACATTGTGGGATAAAAAATATGTGGGGAATTTGCTTTACAGTTTGATTTTGGGTCGAGGTTTTATTGTTATTGACGAGGATTTGAATGGAATGATCATTGCCATGATTACACCAAATATTTGGTGTCCAAAATCAAATCAACTCAATGAGCTGGCATGGTGGGTGGCTCCAGAAAAAAGGAATGGTTTGCTTGGTGGCAAATTATGGCTAGAATTTAACAAACAGGCTCAAAAATTATTGGATGAAAAGCGCATCGATGTAGTGATGACATCACTTATGGCCAACAGTCCAAGCATTGATTATTCAAAACGTGGATTCAAACAATTGCATACAACTTTTTTCAGAGAATAAAACATGATCGAATCAGCAATTGCAGCATATGAGGCATTCTCTGCATGGTATGCCACAGCTGGGATAGCAACACAAATGGCAGTGACATTTGCCATTTCAGTAGTTGCATCGAGGATATTTGCACCCAATGTGCCACAGGCCCAGCAAAACAATATTAGGCAGCAAGTGCCACCAGATCCAACGGCTGGCATTCCATTGGTCTATGGTGATGCATACACTGGCGGTCGGTTTTGTGATGCGGTTTTATCACAAAATCAAAAGCAAATGTTTTATGTGATGGTTATTTCAAATATTAGTCCGAATGGCCAATTTATTTACAATTTGCCAACACCAGGCAATCCATCCAATTTTTACTATCAAGATCAGATCATTACATTTGATGCTTTATATCCAGCCATGGTATCTACTTTGACCGATGGCGCAAACAATGTAACTCCATTTGCAAACCAACTGTATATCTATTTGTACACATCTTCCCCTACTGGCACGATCACACCGATCAATACGACTTATATGCCATGGGAAATAATGAAATATGATGCTGGTGATGAAAATACTTGTCCATCAGGCCAAGAATGGGCCAGCACCAATCGAAATATGAATGGTTTGGCATTTGCCATTGTGCAGCTGGTGTACAACCAAAATGCACCTGGCACAACCTCATTGCAACCAATCACATTTTATGTAAGCCATTATTTGAATGGCACTGGATGTGCCAAGCCTGGTGATGTTTGGTATGACTACATTACCAATCCCATTTATGGTGGTGCAATTGATCCATCATTTGTCAGCTCTGCTTCAGGCGCAGCTCTGAATGCTTATTCAGATGAATTGATCACCTATACACCAGCAGGAGGTGGCACAGCATCACAGGCCAGATATAGATTTAATGGTGTTTTGGATACTGGCCAGACTGTATTGTCAAATATCGATTTGATGATGACTTGCTGTGATTCATGGCAAGCATATCAGGCAGCCACTGGATATTGGCAAGTGGTAATCAATAAAGCTATTTCACCATCATTCGCATTTGATGATAATAATATTGTTGGATCGATCACAGTGGGGGAGCTGGATATCACCCAAATGGTCAATCAGATCGAGGCCAAATTCAATGATTCCACAAACAGGGATCAAGCTGGTTATGTCAATTTGCAAACCCCAGCAAATTTGATATATCAAAACGAGCCAGTTAACAAATTCACTGTCTCATATGATTTGATCAACAATTCGGTTACAGCTCAATACTTGGCCAATCGGACACTTGAGCAAAATCGACTTGATTTGATTGTCAGTTTTTCCACCAATTACACTGGCATTCAGGTCAATGCTGGCGATGTGGTCACAGTGACCAATTCAAGTTATGGCTGGACAAATCAGCAATTCCGAGTGATGCAAGTCAAGGAATCATCATTGCCAGATGGGACACTTGGTGCATCATTTCAATTAATTGCTTATGATGCCAATGTTTATGCTACTGGGGACATTACTCAATATCATCCAACACCCAATTCGGGATTGGCATCACCCACTTATTTCAGCGCATTGGCTGCACCAACAATTTCAGCGCACCATGAATCGGCCACTCAGCCCAATTTTGATGTACAAGTCTATATTCCATTAGTGGGTCGAGTTACCACTGGAACATTGTTTTATACGACAGTATCCACACCATCACCATCTGATTGGAGTACATGGCTTACAGCAACTACATCAAACAATCAGCAAGTTCCGAATAATACTTATTTCACATTTGCTGATGTAGTTTTACCAGCTGCCACATATTATTTTGCCTATACAGTAGGAAACGATAAAACATCAACTTCATTGAGTCCAATATCCACTGCTTTTGTTTGGACACCAGTCGGTTTATCTGGAGCCAGTGGAGCGTCTGGCGCATCAGGTTATAGCGGATATTCTGGATTATCTGGAATGTCTGGATATAGCGGTTTGTCAGGATATTCTGGTATAGGTAGTACAGGATTAACAGGTTTGGCTGCCATCACTGCATATAAGCTACAAAGCCAATCGGCATCAGCTCCAACATATTCAACACCAACATCAGGAGCGACTGCACCAAGTGGCTGGACATTGACTGCACCAACGGCCACAGTAGGCCAAGTGGTTTGGTATTTAATGGGTCAATACAATTCCAATTCAGTATCTTATGGTGGAGTACCAGCCAATTCAACGGCATGGACTGGGCCAGTGGCTGCATCAATATTTCAAGATATTAGATCAGACAATTGGAATGGATCAACACCACCGACTTATGGCACTCCATCCACATATGGCAGCACTGGCTACTATATTTCACAATCCACTGGAAACGTATATTTCAATAATGGCGTTTTCCGAGGTGATATCAATACAGCTGGTCAAGGTATATTTAATGGTGCCACAGCTGTTGGATCAAACACATTTTCATTGATTGCCAATCAAGCCAATGGAGCATATGGCGGTATATTGGCTTATTCTCAAAATTCAGGCAGCAGTTTGTCGTTTCCATTTGCTGCTGTTGTTGGTCAAGCCACATATAACAATGTGGCTGGTGCATTTACATCGGCAGCCAATAGTGCAATTGTTGCAAGCTCAACAGGCACATATCCAACAATTTCAGCCTATGCTCAAGGAAGTGGAGCAATTGGCGTTTCTGGATATTCTGTTTATGGTGCTGGGGTTTATGGCTCTGGATCAACTAATGGAGTGTATTCAGCTGGGCCATTTGGCACATCCAGCACAGCATTTGTTAATAATTTATATGCACAATATACTCAAAATTTAGTTGGCCAAGGAAGTGGCACATTGCTTTATTTTCAAACTGGGCCAACCACTGGAGCCAGTACAGCGACATTTAATCCAGCAAATAAACCAGGCACTACCAGTGGCAGCAATACTTGGATTGAAGTTATCATCAACGGATCATCTTATCAAATACCAGTGTGGGCATCATAATGAGAACAATCACAATTCCATCGACCTCAGTCACTGAGGATATCAACGACATTCAAGAGATACCAGGCGTTTGCGTCAGGTTTTTAGTGGGCAATAAGGATTCCAATAATAATTGGATTCTTGGCCAAACAATGCAAACATTCATTGTCAATGGTGATGATTACAAAGAATTGAATGGCCCACCCACATCATGGGCACCAGACAAGCCAACAGGCACATATAGAAATGATGATTTGTGGCATTATGTGGATTTACAACGTGCAAAAAGCTAGTAAAATACCCACAAAACAAGACAATACATTCGTGCCCAGTTAGTAAATTGGGAGCGTCATCACTCAGTAGAGGATCAAATGGCTGTCTTTAACAA
>Ga0214206_1000207_pt1 | contig 16447 bp, 34 predicted proteins | sample TroBogEpilimnion_26_FD_153044 | JGI IMG/M metagenome (GOLD analysis project Ga0214206, IMG submission 153044) | Freshwater microbial communities from Trout Bog Lake, WI - 07JUL2009 epilimnion | ecosystem: Environmental > Aquatic > Freshwater > Lake > Epilimnion/Euphotic zone | place: Trout Bog...
TCATCACTCAAAGACCCACGTTTTTGTGGTGAGGCGTAGAGAAAATCACCGTCCTTTAAGTCTCTATGTCTACATGTCAATTTAACTGTATGCTCAGAGTCGTCTGGATAACCCCCAATCGTTATTACAATGCCCACAGGCTTTTGCTCATTAAAAACCTCCATCGCTGCCGAACCGTGTAGCTTTAATACTACTTGCTCAGGTTGTGCGAGTAGTTCTTCTATCTCCTCGCATAATAAATTGTAATTATCACCATCATCATCTACGCTAACTATTTTGTAAGATGCACCATCAGCGTAAACATACGCGCCTTCATCCTGGTTTTCGACTTTCTGTAACGCAGCAATTAATTCTTTAATTGTCATAATTTCATCTCTTTTAATTAAGTATGAGTTATTATACTAAAATAAAAGACCCTTGTCAACCACTTTTAATAGATTATAAAATTTGGTTTAGCTCTATTTTTCCAGTTGTGTAAATGTTTTTTAGAAACAATGTAATAATTCTTATACGATTGTATTGAATTGCCTTTGATAATATATTCCTGTGGCATTGCTGGCGTTGGCTCAGTAAATATTCCAGGTTTTATGTTGAAAGGTGCATATGATAATGTATTAACTAATCCAATCGATTCACATTTATGTGTCTTACCATATCTAAATGTATATTCTTTACATAAATCTTTTAATAAAGAATGCAACCATATATAATTATCATATGATTGTCGTGTCCATATTGCACTAGGATGATTTATGTGTGTGGCCTTATATAAAATAGATTCATAAGAATTACCGAGTTTCCATCGTTTAATATTTCTGCCAGATGAACTATCAATATATTCCTTACCATCTAATACTCTATGTGCTGTGGATAATAATTGTGAATATTCCACAATCATTTTCGTTACATGTTTATCTACATGTAATTGTGAACATTCTGTAGTGTCATTACTGAGATAAAATATATTCATTTTTAATTCCTATTTGATAAACACTATTATAATAAAATTAAAGGATCTTGTCAACCACTTTTGGAATTAAATATCATTGTTAAGATATGATTAATATAAATTGTTCTTTCTGAGCAACACCAGCAGCAGCACGAGCAGCATCATCAGCACGAGCAGCAGAAGCAGCATCATCAGCAGCAGAAGCATAAGCAGTTATGTTGCGTTTATCGAGCATCAAATGTTGCACCTGACGGCCACACCAAACTGCAAAAAGTCGCCATTCTTTATCATATTCTGGGGCAGCTCTACAACACCATAATGTATCATCAATACCATTGGATTCTAGTATAGTTAAAAAACTTAATGATTCATCATCCGCTTTTGTTTTGTTCAAGTGTTTCAGCAAGGTATTTCAGCCGCTAATACAAGGAGAATTTTCTTTAATTTTGTTTAATGTTGTATATAACATGTTACTGATCCTTAAATTTTTTATTAATTCTATTAATCATTTCACCAGCACTTTCATTAGAAATTCTAGCATCTAAGTCTGGATATTTTTCTTCAATATCTCTCATTCGCTATACATCCTTAATAATATCACAAAGACGAAAATACCTAATAAATCCAAAAGTATCATAACAATCTACAGTATGTTCGCATTTTACTACAACATAATTATTTGTATTTTCGTTTTCATTAGCCTTTAATATGGCCAATGCCTTTACATAACCATAATTTGGACTTGACTTTAATCTATATTTGGTGTTAATTACAATATCTTGTGTTCTCATTCGCTATACTCTATCTTGAAAAGGTAAACTGCATCTATATACACCACTACCCATATTTTCCCACAAAACGTCCAAAACCCTTCCACCTTTAGTAATTTTATTTTGTAAATCAATCATGAACATTTTTCTGACTTTGGTGTCAATAAATATGCCCTTTGTGCTATATTTAAAGTCTGCATTCACTAACCACTTTACCAATTCTTTAACTTGTTCTTCAGTTGAAATCTCACTCATTTAATCATCCCAATTATCTTGTCAAGCAACATTTAATTCTTTTGATACTAATACCGCTAAATGGCTATAATATCCATTGTGGGTGTTATACATCGTTAATTGAAATGTTCCTTTACTTGTCTCAAAGTTTACGAACATCGCAGAACATTCACCACTATACTCAAAATATTTCGTGTTTAAATTTTCATCTACTATAACGATATTCAATAATTCAGCATCTATAAAATCTTTTGTATCATCTACGGTGGACAAATAACCCCATTCTTCACAACATTGCGAACTATTATCAATTCCAACAAAAATTACTTGTTCGGAGGTCTCTATCTCAAATCCATCATATTTTCTATATTTGCGTGATGGATCACGTCTATCTTCAACTTCTTTAATGTTTAATATTTTTTCCATTTCGCTATACTCCACCATGTAAATCAATTAACATTTCGACTAATACTACTGGAACATAACCATAAACAGTTTCGGTAGGATTAACTTCATTTTCAACATAACTCATAATATATTCAGGTATTGCATTAGGAAAACCACATTCAACATCATAATAATGATCTGCTAAATCTTCCCGCGGATCGCAATAACTGCCTGAACTGAAATTGAAAAACCATCAACACATTCAATTCTCTTTACATATCAATTTTTACGTCTATTGTCACGCATATATTCATTTAAATTAAACATTTTATTCTCTCAGTAAGTTCAAGTAAAACACTATTAAAGGGGCCTTTGTCAAATTTTATTTGATTCTAAATTAATACATTTTGCTTCCTGTAATAATTTATATTTTCCTAAATCAATTGCTTTTAATAATGCGTTCTCACAAGATGTGGCACTTGGATAATATGTTGTTGTAATCGAGCCATTAAATGCTATTAATAATAATAAAAAGTTCATATTTTTCTCTCTCAAAAGTTTATTTAATCCAAATGCTATACCAGCACACCAGATTTTAATTATCGGGTCACTACCAACAAATTTAATACCTTAATCCACCAAAATATAAGGCTTGTCCCATTGTCCAACATTGATGTAATAATAATATTTTGTATGAAAATAATCACTTTGAATATCGCTATTATCAAACCAATCAGCACCACGTAAGGCATCATGAGCCTCTTTTAAAAATGATAACGCTATTTCATTACCTTTGAAATGACTATCAAACCAGTATGGATTTATTTGAATATTATCCTTAGCTTCTGCCTGAAGATTTTCATTGAATATTCCAATAAAATCAATAGGACTACTTTTAATATTCAAATAAATTGTTGAATTATTTGAAATTGACAAGGTAGATTTAACCTTGTATTTCTTAAGAATTGGTTTAAGCAATTCAGCAATGATTTTCTTTTCATTTTGATTAATATGGGCCATCTTCTCTCTCCAGAAATGTTAAGAAGCTTAATTAGCTCCGATGTATACAGTAATGAATTCTAATTGCAATAACTAAATTCAATCTAATCTAAAAGCGACACCGAGGCATTGCTTTTAGATTATCATTGCTTATATTAATAATTCCTTTGAACTAAATCCCAATAAATTTCCCCGTCATCTTCCGGTTTAAACTTTTCCATCAAAAATAATTGCTCCTGAGTTGCCGCTATTTCTCCAGATTCAAAGTTGAAATATATCGCAATAATCTCTGTATCCGAGATTTCTTCATATTCTGCTGGCTGGAATTGAGTTTGTGCAATATAACTGCCTGATGTAGTTGCAGAAGCCTCGAAAGTAATATCCAACAAGGCCCCTGATTCAAAGCCCAACAAAGCCTCAACTTCATTAAAATCAATCCCATCGGAAGCCGTTGATGATAAAATTCCTGTATATGTTGCCATGTTATTCTCTCAAAGTTTATTGTAAAATGTTGTATTAACAGAAGTCAAGTGACCTTGTCAAGCAATTAATAATCGTTATTAATAAATCTATCCGAGTCCAAATAAATCTCTTCCAACTCAGTCAATAAATTAAAATCATTTTTGTCAATCAAAGCTAACACCTCGTTTTTTATATCCTCTGAAATCTCAACAGAGAAGCCGTTTCCGTTGTCCAAGAATCCAACAATTTCTATTCTATCAATTTCAACATCATTGAATTCTTGACCGCCATAAACCTCATATTCTATTGAAAATTCTACTTCCAATGATTCACACCCAGAACATATTTTTCCGGCCAATGTTCCGGTAATTTCTTTGTAAATATTTGCTATTGCCATTTTCGTCTCTCTTTTCGTTTAAGTTGGGTAATTATATCAACAACAACAAAGGGCCCTTGTCAAGCATTTATTACTTCAAGGCATAATTTACATGTAACCTTACTTAAATCATTTGTGGTATATCCACTGTGCATAGTTGATTTTCGGCAAGCGGTAGTATAAAAAATATTTAATTCTTTATCTTCATAAAATAAAGATTTGTGTATTGTTTTATTATAATTTTTCCGCGATTTCATTTACACAATTTTCCATATCAGTTATATTAACAGCAGCAAAGGGGACCGCTGTCAAGCTTTTATTTCTTCTGGTTTATTTAATTCTACAACAATAAAATTCCACGTCAGTTCTAATAATATGCCAAGATCGGCATTGATTTGATCAGCTTTATCTTGGGATCGTAATAAATCTGTTAAGCCTTCAACATGGCACTGAAGCGCTCCATGCCTATAGATTTCTGCTGTTCTCTTCAAGCCATAAGCTTGTAAGAATAGATCGCGGATTGCCCACCACACGCCTTGTGTAAGCTTTGTTGAGTCAAATATCTTATTGACATCCGTCTCGCTCTGCATTAGGCTTTCAATGTGAAAATGATGATTATTATTACCAACATAACCAAATGACCAATACTAGCCACAATCCCATTGATGTTTTGTTAAGTAAGGCTCTATTATAAAGCCTTACCAGATAAAATTAAGTTTTATTTACGCGCCAGTCCAAGAAATATTTTTAAATGATTCTGGATCAAATAAATTACCTCTGCTAAAATTCTTCGCAGGAGTTTTCCAAGATGCAGCTTTTAATATGTCACCACGTTTAAACTTAACACCATCTTCCTTGACAATAAAAGAATGAACAGACGTGCTGGTCATAATTTTTATGTAAACTTTACTCTCAGAGAATCTAAGACCCTCACAGAACTGTTTTTCCATTTGAGTCAATACTTCTGGTCTAGCATTAGATCCAGTGTATCGAATGCAATAGCTGGCTTTAATTGCGTTTAGGTATATTTCTAATTCGTTATTCATTTTCTCTCTCAGACAAGTTTTATTTAATCGATTCTAAGGCATTTTAATCTAAAAGCGACACAGAGACATTACTTTTAGATTATCGTGCTGTGTATACCGCTTAAATCGCCTAGAAAGTGCTAAATCCAGCACATTAAAGGACTTTAATTTATCTTAGTAAGTCGCATAAAATTAATTTGATAATAGAATAATTTATGTTTTCAATTAAGCATCAACATTTTATTTTATGATAACCATGAGACTAGCAGGACATTATCACAAAACATTATTCCTAAAGCAGGGCATTATCAAAAGAACCCTTTATCCGCTATCCTTAGCATAAAATTCCAATAAGGTTGATGCACTGCTAAACTTGCTCTCTTTCTATGCTCCAATAACGGTTATTTTCTTCACAGCTTCACGAAAACCTTCATTTCTAGCACTAGCTAAAGCTTTTTGTTTCGCATCTTCTACATCCCTACCAGAAACATTATTGTATGTCAAGGTGGGCCCCTTTTTAAATTGAATTTCTACTTTCATAATCTCTCTCCAGAAGTTAAGGAGCAGTAAATCTGCTCCGATGTAAGTATTATACACGATTGCCCATTGCCCATTGTGTGCAACAACTATCGCGGTGATATGTAAGCCGTCTGTGCCAAGCTTTCGCTTATCAATCCGCATCTATACAGATCATAAAGCCAATCGCAGAAAGCCAATCGTGTGTCGGTTTTATACATCCGACCTTTACCAGAATAATCACGGATTATTCTGAAGTCAAGAGTATTTTTAAACTCAGCTTTGTCAAATTTATTTACCAGCGAGGTAAACCGTATAACATCCACGTCACAACTGTCGCACCATTCCAGTCGGCATCAAAGAGATCATTTCCGCAATCAAAACATCCAAGAAACCGACCCTGTGTGTCCACAGCACCGATTAAACGGCAATCAGTCGGCATAATACGCACCTTTTCGAACAAGTCCGCACGTTGGGCATTTGTAAGCCCAGAAAATAAGTCCTTTGATAAAGGACTTAATCTGTCCATAGACAGCAAACCATTGTCTGCTTTGAATTTCAAAGCAGCAACACCGTTCAAATTTGAATTGTCCATTTTCTCTCTCCAGAAAAGTTAAGAAGCAATATTGCTCCGATGTGAGACATTATACAGAGATGAATTCTAATTGCAACAAATTTAGATAAATTATTTTTCAACAGAGAATTGCGTTCTAAGACGTTTTAATCAGAAACCTATGTCAAAGCAGGGGGGGCCATTAGTTAAATCATCTTAAACAGGCTTTAAATTGTCCAGAAACGCAACATCCTTGTCGCTTGCTGTGTTTTAGATTACTTTACAGCGTGTTAATTGTGTAATGGGCGCTCATGACTTTGCCTTTTCGCGGCTAGCATTAAGTAGCGCGACAATCTTAAGCGCATAATGCTCCTGCTCTTTAAGTTGCGCGACAATCTTAAGCGCATAATGCTCCAGCTCTTTAGAGGTTAGCTCGGGATTGTTAAAAATAGCTAGTAGGTTCTTTATTTCTTTACTCATCGATCGGGCCCCTTAGAGGTGATTAAATTTTATCGAAGTTAACGATTATATAACCGACTTTTATTAAGTCAGTCATTGCCTCGGATAATCCATAACCATCAGTTATGGCGAAATAACCGCATTGACATGTTATTTTATACATTTCTCTCTCCAGAAAAGTTAAGAAGCAATATTGCTCCGATGTGAGACATTATACAGAGTTGATTAGAGATTGCAACAACTAAATTCAATCTAATCTAAAAACTGGATCAGCGACCGCAGGGAGCAATATTTGAAGCGGAGCGAAAATATTTAATCTGGATTCAATTAGATTCGAACTAAATCTTTCGCTCCGCTTCAAGATTACTCACTGCGTTCGTTGCATCAATTTTTAAATCTAAACTAGATCAAGAACAGATGTGGCCGAGTCGAGTCAACAAATATTATTATACAGCAAAATGTCCATTTGTCAAGCATTATTTTCAACAAAATGAATATTAAATTTAATCACCTCTAAGGGCCTTTAATAACAAACCTACATCAACATATTACTTTTGGATTAAAGTCGCTTAGAACGCATCCACTTAGCTCTAATCGGTATTTTAAAGCGGTATCTAATAACTTTAATCATAGATAAACATAATTAATTTTTATATTTTTTAAAAGACGAACTACCTTTGAAACTGCTAGACCTCCCTTGTCGGGCATCGTTGTCTTTAACTGGGCTTAGTATATCAAACCCAGTTATCGAGGTCAAGCTTTTTATTTCAAATATGCAACATGGTATTCACTCTTGACCGAGTTCAAGAATTTCTTGCTAGTGACCTTCGTGATAATATCAATGCCGTCTTTTAATCGAGGCAAGCACTCTAACCAATCTTTGTTGGTCATTATGTCATCTGTAGCTTCCAGCTGATGTGCTGGTAATTCCTCAACACCTAAGTTAATGTTGGCGATCAGGTATATTGCTTTCATTTTAATCCCCCCATGCAATAAATGACGAAACAAAAAACTCTAGATCATGATCATACGAATCTAATCTAGAAATTGGCCTAGGGCAGTCAAAATCAACGACATTTATCATATCGCCAACTTTTTTTATCGCAACGGCATGTATAGCCATTTGCGATACGCTCCAGCTTTGTGGCGTGGGCAGCACGTTATTGCCCATGATTTGGGCAGTTTTATCATAGCCAGCCAAGACCTTAACGGTCTTGGTTGCAAACATGACATCTCTGTCATGTTGATCAACGTCTGTGCAAAATATACCTTCTGATCTCATTTTTAATTCCTAAAAAAGTTAACCGGAGCGGTTAAGTTGGGTAATTGTAGCAAGGATTAAGAGCCTTGTCAAACTTTATTTTAGATAAAAAAAAGCCCAGAGATTAATCTAGGCTTAGAGTGATTACACCTTTAGGAAGTGTTTGTTAATCAATCACTTAGGTAGCAATTGATTGGAATTAAGATAACTATGATATGGGAGAGAGCCACACCATAGTTAAATATATTTGTTGAGAGCAAACCAAATTAAAGGAGAGAGCAATAAAAAGGCAGCTCAATCAACAGATATTCGGTTTATTTTCGCAACATTACAGCATCCGATAAGTCGCGCCACTTTTCAGGATTTGCTGTATATAATGATGCTAATTTTTCTATAGTTCTTAATGATAGTTCTTTTAAATTATCAAGATTATCAGTAAGATATTTCATTAAAATTTGTTGTTCGTATTCATAAATTCCTTTTGATGTTAAAATATCAGATTCACTTATTACATGTTTAATTCTAGCTAAAATATCTCTGCGATTTTTTATATTTAAATCAAAATAGATTGACCTAGAATCTAATGCCGCTAAATGTGGGCTTAAAATTGTATCCTTTTGTATTTGAGCTTGAAAGTCCATATTAGTTAAGAATATCATAGAGCCTTCATACTGGAAAGTTTTTGGTATCGGTTCACCAGTTTCTTCACTTGTAAATTTCTTTTCACTTAACCATGATATAGTTCTTGTTTGTTTAAGCTCTAAAGCATTCTTTAACATACTGATAGAATCCATTTCAGTTAAGATTTTATCGGAGTCGTCTATTATAACCACCTGATTTTCAAAACGATTGTCATACAACAACTTAAATAAGCCAGTATTTTTTAAATATCCAGTGACAAAAACATAATCACTTTTACCGTGAGCTTCTAATGTATGTCTAGTTTCGTAACTTTTACCAACACCAGCCGCACCTGAAACGATTAATGATCTGATTTTATTTTCAGCGACACCCGTAACTAATAACTGTAAATTATTATAAGTCTCTTTTATTCTAACATCTAGTTCTTCGTCAGATTCCTCCGCTTTAAGCACTCTAAGAGGCTGTTGGCGACTCGTTTCTGGTTTAGGCACATCAAAACCAACATTAAAGTGAAATTCGCCCCGAACACCTGTATTATTGGTTGGTTTTGTTAAATGAGTCGGCTTAATAAGCTGCCATTCTTCCTCTAAATGTTTTATTTGTTTTCTGTTAATTGTTCCTGCTGCTGCCGCTTCGGGAAATTCCAGTAAAAAAACTTCTTCGAATTCGGTTAATGTTGTTCTTTGTTGCATTATCTCTCTCCGGATAGTTAAGTTTGTAAATTATATTTTTATTGTATCAATAATCTTAGATGTCAATAAAAATATAATCTAATTAGCAGGGACCCTTCACAATCCCTGCTAAAAGTCAAGACTTATTTTATGCGACCGCTCTAAGTTTAAAGGTTTCTGTTGTCGCAATTTTAACACTAACAGCCAAGACGCATGTGCTAGTTACTTCAAAAGTGAAAGGAATCTTTGTTGCTTTAACAGTAACACCGAATCCTAGCTTGTTTACAGCTTGTCTAACAGTTTTTTCACTGTGAGCAACAATGATCATTTTTTGACCAACAGTGGTGAAATTACGAGCCTGTGCCGAAACATGACCCCAGTAAATCTTAGGGAATGTTACCGAGCTAAGGTAACGGTGTAACAATTTTGCTGATGTATTCATTTTAATCTCTCTGCGTTTAAGTTGGGTAATTGTATCAAGGATTTAAGGCCTGTCAAGTCTTTTTTAATCTTCTTCGACAATTTTTACATCATCAAAGTCTTCGGTGTCGGCTTGGAAATAATCCCAGTTTTCTAATACTTGGTCAAAATCGTTCATGTCGTCTCTCATTGGTTAAGAAGCAGACAGTTTAAATGATCTGCTTCATGGTGTCAAGCTTTATTTTACTGTTAAAATCCTGCTGTAATACTTTCGATCACTGCAAGTGCATTTACTGTCATTGCCGTTATCTTGTTATCTTTTACTACAAGATCTCTAATTCTTGCATGATAGTTGATAGTCAAGCTGATTTGTTGACCTTGGCCGAGCAAAATCGTGATTTTATAATCACTCAATGCGAGTTTGCCTTCTTCAACATTCAAGGCTTTGATTTCAATTACTTGAAATCTCTCCATCATTTCGGCAACAACTGCGCCAACTAATTTGTTATTGTTCATTTTCTCTCTCTGCGTTTAAGTTGAGCTATTGTATCAAACCGAACAGCCATGTCAACAACTAAAATAAATTTATTTTATTGTTGCAATTAACAATCAGTCTGGTATAATAAGTCATCAATTGAGAAACAACGATGCCCGACAAGGGAAGTCCCTATCATTCTAAGGGAACTTGGGTATTGATTTATATTTTTAAAAGACAGCCTACCTTTGAAATTGCTGGACTCTCGTTGTTACGACGTCATGCCATCCTAGCATGTCTTTCCTGATTTGTTGTGTCTATTATAGTCCATCCTTGGACTATTGTCAAACTATTATTTTAATATTCTGCCATATCTTCTAAGCTGGATAACATACCATCAAAATCCTCGCTTGAACCTAGAATTGAGGCAACGGCAAACACGTCTTCAACCGCTAATCCATAATCATCCGCAAGGCAAGTTAAATAATCTTTGCGGGTTGTGTAGCCATTATCAGTATAAATGCTCATTTTGTTTTGCTCCGGTAGTGATTAGGTAAGGCTCTATTATAAGCCTTACCTAGATTATGTCAAGTGATTAATAATATTGTTTCTCGCCTTCGAAACCGACATTATCGGTGATAGCATCCATTTCAAACCATCCGGTATGATCACATATATAATCAGCGCCATTATGATCACATATATAATCAACGCCATCCACGTTAACGATATCGCCCACTGATACCGAACGGTGATCACCATAACGCTCTAAACGTTCCTCTTGTCTTGCTGGATTATTGGTAAGATCAAATGCCTCTTCTGCTGCCTGTTTACCGCACTCAAAAATATGGAATGCCTTAATACATTCATATAATGCTGCATTATTCTTTACGAATGAAATAAGATCTGCCGCGCCATCTGCTGCTAGGCGTAGTGCATTTGGTGCTAATTTGATAGTGATTTTAGCCATGTTGTTTTGCTCCGGTAAAGTTAATTTGTTTTGTCTATAATAACATATCATAGACACAAGTCAATAGTTTATTTTAATTTATAATGAACTGGTCTTTCATATAAGCCGTTTGTTTAACTGGGCTTAGTATATCAAACCCAGTTATCGAGGTCAAGCTTTATTTTTAAAAATTCCAAGGCTGTGCTTGGTGTTCTTTCGCCAGCTTTTTTGCTTCGACCTTACCGGACACGGCAAATATTACACCACCAACAGGCTGCGCTGTGCCGTTGATCCTTAGGGTAAAGCCTTTGCTCTTAGAGCCGTAGTAATGTGCAAACATTTTCAATTCCTTGGTTAAGGAGCAGTAAATCTGCTCCGATGTAAGTATTATACAGCGTTGATTAAAGATTGCAACAACTAAATGCAATTTATTTTCAAGGAAGGCCCCTAGCCTGGAATCTTTGGTTTGTCAAGCTTTATTTTACTAATTGTAGAGTAGCTTCAACTTTTAAAATATTCTCAATACGAAAGCTTCTCCAAGCTTTTTCGTCTAAGTCATACACTGCTAAGACTTCTTCGTTTAGGGGCCTTGGTGATGCTCCTACAGCCTTTGGTTTGGCTTCTGGTAGCAGCTTAGGGTTAAGAGTGCATCGCATTTCTCTTTTGTCGCCATTAACTTTCTGGAACGTAACAACTTTAACGTTCGCTTGCAACATTGCTTTTAAGTCTTCTCTAGTCATCTTCTCTCTCTGCTTGGTTAGGGCGTGGCTGACTATTATTGCTAATAATCAGCTCCGGTCTTATCTATTTTCGATTAAATACCATCAAGCGATCTTACGACTTGCATAGTATAATCGTTGTCGTCTCCAAGAAACAATTCTTCTGTGTCGTCAGAGTCTTCCCCGATGCGGATAAATTCTACACTAACGCCAAGCTTTACAGCCTCGGCCATGACGCTAGTATAAAATTTTACGAATTCGTAATCATCATACCATTTTACGTCAATCGCATGGAATCTAAAGCCAGAATCCGTAAAACCATAACCTTCCATGATTGATCTAACATCGGCCTGAGCATCTTCCGACAATTCAGCATACTTCGTTTCATAAAACTCATGCACGGCCAGCATCGCATTGGTTTTGCCATAAATCTTAATTGCAACTTCTGATCTGTAACCCATTTTCTCTCTCTGCTTGGTTAAGGAGCTAATCTGCTCCGATGTGAGTAGTATACAGCGTTCCGGTCTTGTGTTAAGATCTTAATCAATAATTGTATAATAACCAGATTTTTGTTGTGGTTTGATAAACTCACATTTTTGTTGATAGTTGTTACCAATTTTATTATACATCTTTTTCCATGATCCGCCACTTTCGATACAAATGTCTGGACTTTTTTTGTGATCATGATCGATCTTAAACATAAAGCCGATTAAAATAGCGGCTAATATTGCAGCAAACATAAGATCCCATTTATTCATTTTAATATCTCTTTTTGGTTTTGATGGCTAATTGTAACAGTTCTAGTAGGGATGTCAAGTTCTTTCAATTAAATTATCAACAAGCACTGATGCTTTATAATTATGACCACCAACATTCCATTGTTGAATTTCATTTAGATCACTGTCTAATTGATAGTAATCATATATTGTTGCAACAATACCGTCTTTTTCTATTATCCATTCAACTTGACTTTTGTCTCGGTTCTCTTCCTTAATATACTCAGGCTGACCGAAAACTTCAACTAAACGATCAAATGAAGATATGACCGATCCCTGTTTTGATGTCAAGTGCATTTTAATATATCCGGCTTTCTTGCCTGATATATTCTTCAATTTAGCCATTTTTATATCTCTTCGTTTAAGTTGTGATTAGTGTCAAGCGTTTTTATGTAATATGTTATAAAAGAGTATTGAGTGCTTTTCCAATTTGGTGATAATCTAGTAAAACCTTCGCCAAAGCGACCTTTATAGGGAACGAAAGGATGTGAGCCAGTTTTGCGGCTAACATAACCTTTTGTTAAAGACGTGTGGTGCATAGTGCATTCTGTTAATTTCATTTTCTCTCTCTTAAAACTTGTTAAGAAGCTCCATTAGCTCCGATGTGAGTAGTATACAGAACTGATTAGAGATTGCAACAACTAAATTCATTGTTGACAATTTAAAATTATATGATAGAATTATCGGAAATTAACACATTGATAGGTCTACAACATGACACATTACATCAGAACTATTAAGCAGATCCCTCTGCTGACCGAAGCCGAAGAAATCGATTTATTTACACATATCAATAATGATGGATGCAATCGATCTATGGAAAGAGTTATAACATCAAATCTTAGGTTTGTTGTCCATTTAGCATATAAATTTAAAAATTATAAAGTATCAGTAGAGGATCTGATACAAGAGGGTAATATCGGATTAATGCGAGCAATAAAAACATTCTCGTTAGCACATAATGTAAGATTTGTTACATACGCACAGAGCTGGATAAAATCGGCTATGTTAGACTATATTGCTAATAATAGTGGTGATGTTAAATTTCCGACAACAAAACCGAAACGTAAGATATATTTTAATAGATCGAAATTATACGAGGATGGTATTATTAGAGATATTAATATTGTCGCTAAAGAATTAAATGTTGATGTGAGTGATATTAAATCGTATCTGGAATATTCCAAAGGCTTTGTTTTTTTGGATGATGTTGATAATATTGATATTGAAGACAAAAACAATAATATAAATAATCTGATTGATATTGATGATAGTAATTATCATTATAATAAAATGACTGCTGCTTTGAACCAATTACCGGAACGATCAAAAGATATTATTACAAGCAGATATTTAAAAGAAGATAAAATTAATTTAGACGTTTTGGGTGTAAAATATGGTATATCACTGGAGCGTGTTAGACAGATCGAGAAGAATGGTTTAAAAAAATTAAAAGATATAATGTTAGAAATATAAATATAATTAATCGCTTGTATTATTTTGTTATTACATTATAATGCTGGCTTGTTACACAAAATCCTATAGGAACGATAATATATGTTAAGATTTAAAGAATATTCACAGTTAGTGGAACAAGAACAAGAAGAGAGTGAAAGGTTTAATTTCTTTTTTGAAGATTTTGAATATTTTCAAGATAATATCCCATCAGAAGAATTGATAGAGGAATCGGCGGATTTACATGAAACAGTAAAACAAACACCAGAACAGGTATTAGAAGCTCATGCACGAAATCATTTAGAACCTAAAGCTGGCGAAAGTAAAGAAGAGCATGAAGCTAGAAAGAATGACGAATTGAGTGCAGCTAAGAAATATTTTGCTGATCTTGATATGCGAACTCCTACCGAACTAGCTCAAGGGGAAAGAAATTCAAAATTGCGGGACGCAGACGAAAAAGAATTTATTGCAAAAAATGCAGCAACAAAAAAGCTTAATCCTAATGATTCAATAGCATTAAAAAAAGCTGTTAGGAAATTTCAAGATAAACAGCATCCGCTTGTAAATGGTGCTGGGCCGATTAGATTTAATGCGAGCAATCCCTTTTCCGATACGTCTAAAATGGAAGCACACAAGAAAGGTAGTGGTGTGGCATATATAGATAAAAATGGAGAAGAACCGACTATAACAGGATTTCAGATGACTCCTGGGAAAAATGTCGTAAATGATGCTGGCAAAAAAATTGTATCGTGTCCTTACGCCACACAATCGTGTGAAGGAAGTGGTGAGCGAAGTTCAGAAACGAGCCTCCCCGTTGATGCGCCATGCTTAGGTGTTGCTGGGCAAAATGCGATGGTATCGGTTAGACGAGCTATGAAGTCGAGACTTAATGCAATCACAAACCCAGAACATCAAAAACATGCTGCTGTTGCTATTGCTAACGCTTTGATAGAACACAATAAAGCTGCCGCCAAAGCTGCCGGAAATGATAATATAGGAAGATTGCATTTTAGACCTAATAATACTTCTGATGTCACACATTTACATGGGATTGTAAGGGCCGTCAATGATAATGTGGATAGACAAAATTCAGATAAACTTAAAGATGCGAAACCGGAAGAAAAAGACGAGACTGGAAAATTAAAACCTAAATTTGTAGTTCATAAAATTAAAACTTATGCCTACACATCAAAGCCATTATTAAACCATAAAAATAGTGACAGTGATTACAGGGTATCATCACTTAAAGGCCCTTCTAACACAATTACCAGAAACAAAGCAACAGAAACTGACGCACAAAAAGAAAAAAATGATAAAGCGGATTCCGAACGCCAAAAAAATCAAGATGATGTCATACATAACTTATTAAATAATGGCGAAAGAGCAGGTGCTTATGGTGTTCTGGGCGCATCAAGATTTATGGTTAATGCTGCAAAAAGAAGTGGTGAATCAGAAGAAGATCCGAGACGTAAAGTAAAAGCTTTTGTTTTCCATAGTAAAAAACATGGTATTCAAAAATTTGCTGCTCATGGTAATGATATTAATAATTATTATGGCAGGGATACTGGAGATTTGCGGCCGGATGATAGAACAGCAGACGAAATAACTGATGAATACGGTATCAAAGGTGCTGCTAAAAAAGAATTGACTGAAAATTCAGAAGGTAATAAAAAAGGCAGAATTACAACAACAACAATGACTGGCGCGACTTCCGCAAAAATTAAAAAATCACCATTTGTTTATCATGTTAATGATAGGACATTAGATCAAAAAACTGGTGAATTGCATGTGGATGCACCCAAAGAAGTAAGTGACAGAATTTTAGACAGTAATATATCACACCATTTAGAAAATAAAAATCATTTAGCATTAGCAAAATCTCATAATGATTTATTGGAGAATGGAGATCATGAAGGTGCTGCAAAAATTAAAATTGCGCTATCTGGTGCTGGAGTCAAAGGTATTGTTCACAATAAAAAATCTGGCGCAATTTCACATATTCAAGGTGTTTCTATGACACAATTTGCTAGAGCTAGATCACACAACATAGCCAAAAATAATCAACATAAATTATTAAAAACTCTTAGCGGTTTGCATCCACAAAGCGGTTTAATTGGATCAACTACTAAAGATTTAGAAAAAACAACATCTGTTGTTGATAATGCTAAAAGAAATCTTACTAAGCCTAGCATTAATATTACGCAACATCCAGAAACAGGTAAAATTACACATTTGAATGGAATATCGCTAAAGTAATCCGCCTAAACTGATAGTAATATCAACAACTTAAGCCCAGATTAACCTCTGGGCTTTTTTTTGTTCATAAGATCTTAACACAAGACCGGAACG
>Ga0214206_1000208_pt1 | contig 16405 bp, 13 predicted proteins | sample TroBogEpilimnion_26_FD_153044 | JGI IMG/M metagenome (GOLD analysis project Ga0214206, IMG submission 153044) | Freshwater microbial communities from Trout Bog Lake, WI - 07JUL2009 epilimnion | ecosystem: Environmental > Aquatic > Freshwater > Lake > Epilimnion/Euphotic zone | place: Trout Bog...
TGTAGACGTTGATTTGTTAAATGAAAATTTAGAATTTTATATTGATAACGAACTAGATAATATAGTAACTTCTGACAGTAAAACTGAGCCACAGCCCACAGCTAGTTTTCAAAGAGTTATTCAGCGATCTATTGTGCATGTTCAGTCATCTGGAAAAAATGAAGTAACAGGAGCAAATATATTAGTTTCTCTATTTGCTGAACGAGAAAGTCATGCGACATATTTTTTACAAGAGCAAGAGGTAACTAGATATGATGTTGTTAATTTTATTTCTCATGGAATAACTAAAGTAGATAATTTTAATTATGGTGGAACGTTTGATAGTTCCGCATCAGTTAATAATAAAAATATATCATTATCTCCGTTAGACAACTATTGTATTAATCTTAATAAGAAAGCAGAAGATAATAAAATTGATCGACTTATTGGCAGAAGCATTGAGCTTGAAAGAATGTTGCAAATATTATGTAGACGAAATAAAAATAATCCTCTTTTGGTAGGTGATCCAGGCGTTGGTAAAACAGCAATCGTTGAAGGTCTGGCAATGAAAATTTTTAATAAAGAAGTCCCAGATGTACTAAGACATCATGTTATATTTTCACTAGATATGGGGGCTTTAATAGCTGGAACTAGATATAGAGGAGATTTTGAAGAAAGACTTAAAGCAATTACAAAAGAGATTGAAAAAAATAAAAATTATATTTTGTTTATAGATGAAATTCATACATTAGTAGGAGCTGGATCGACTTCAGGAAGTTCTATGGACGCTTCTAATATGTTAAAACCTGCTCTGCAAAGTGGAAATGTAAGATGTATAGGATCTACAACATATAGCGAATATCGTCTTTTTTTTGAAAAAGATAGAGCATTACAAAGAAGATTTCAAAAAATTGATGTTTTAGAACCTAGTATTGATGAAGCTTATAAAATTATGTACGGCATTAGACAAAAATTCGAAAAATTTCACAATGTAAAATTCACAGATGATGCAATTAAAGCTTCAGTAGATTTATCTAATAAATATATTGGAAATAAAAAATTACCGGATAAATCAATTGATATCATTGATGAACTTGGTTCATCTGAAAGTCTGAAACCTCAAGCGCAAAGAAAAAAAATTTTAGATGTAGAAGATATTGAAAGAATTGTGTCTAAAATTACTAAAATTCCAGAAAAAAATATATCATTACACGATAGAATGTATTTAAAAGATTTGGACAAAAATCTTAAACGTGTAATATTTGGTCAAGATGCAGCAATTGATCATTTAGTTTCTTGTATAAAACTTTCACGTTCTGGCTTAAGAGATAGTAATAGAACCATTGGTAATTATATGTTTTCGGGTCAGACAGGAGTTGGAAAAACAGAACTTGCCAAACAATTATCTAAAATTTTAGGCATTGAATTAATTCGCTTTGATATGTCTGAATACATGGAAAAACATTCAGTTTCTAAGTTAATCGGAGCACCCCCAGGATATGTGGGTTTTGATCAAGGAGGTTTGTTATCAGAAAAAATAGATAAAAACCCTTATTCAGTATTGCTAATTGATGAAATAGAAAAAGCTCATCCAGACATTTACAATATATTGCTTCAAATAATGGATTACGGAAAGTTAACAGATCAAAATGGAAAAAAAATTGATTTTAGAAATGTCATTTTAATTATGACAACTAATGCTGGAGCTGAAGATTTACAAAAATATCAAATTGGTTTTAATAAAAAACTTACCAATGACAATAATTTAGAATCTATTAACAGAATTTTTTCTCCAGAATTTAGAAATCGTCTAGATGCTATCGTTCAATTTAATATTTTAGATAAAAATGTTGTAAGAAAAATTGTTCAAAAATTTGTAATTGAGTTAGAAACCCAATTAGGCGAAAGAGACGTGGTTATTAATTTAACTGACAAGGCTAATGATTTAATCTGTAAACTAGGATTTGATAATAAAATGGGAGCAAGACCACTAATACGTGTTATAGATGATAAAATTAAAAAACCTTTAGCTGATGAATTGATACATGGTAAATTAATTAATGGCGGTCACGTTTTAGTTGATGTAAAAAATGATATTCTAATTTTTCAAATAAATAAATTAGAAAAGCAGTCAAAAAAAACAACCACTAAAACTTTACAATAAAATGTTTGGATTATTCACAAGCAAGTTGAAAAAAATTGAAGAAAAATTATCATTTCTAGCCAATGAAATTGCAAGTATACAAAAAAATATAATTTTATATCCTCGCGAAAATACCTATAAAAATTTACATGTAACAAAAACTAAAGAACTCAATGATTTATATAATGAGCTAGAAACAATTAAAGGTGAAGAATATGTTGACCACTTTATCAAAAAATTGACAGATAATTATCTTGCATCTGAAAACGCTCTTTCAAATCAAGAAGAAAAACTTTTAGACAAAATTTTAATTGAATATAAAGTTAAGTCTAAAATCAAAGTTTAGTTTATTTAATAAATATTTTATTTTATAGAATTATTTTTGTTTTTCTTTGTTCTTTTTTGATCTTTTCTTATTTTTTTTTCCACCATTAGAATCCATATAAGCTATTCTTGCATCTATTAAGTTCAATGCTTCTTCCATGTTTATATTTTCGGGATCTTTGTCATCGGGGATTGTTGCGTTAATGGTCTTGTATTTAACGTAAGGTCCATATTGACCTTTCATAATTTTTACAGGTTTTTTATCCTCTGGATGCTCACCTAGGTTTTTAATTTCATTAGAGGTTCTTCTACCAGGCTTTGCTTCTGCTATTAAAGTGATTGCTCTATTTAATCCAAGAGAAAATATATCTTCTGGATTCTCAAGTGACGCAGATTTGCTATCACATTTTACATACGGACCAAATCTACCTATATTTAAGCTAATATCTTGAGAATTATCAGGATATTGGCCTAAAATTTTAGGTAAAGATACCAAGAATCTGCATTTATCTAAATTTAAACTATCCAATGATATCCCTTTTGGAATTGAAATATTTCTCAATTTTTTTTCATCATTACCAACTTGCAGATAAGGACCAAAACGACCTTTTTTGAGAACGATTTTTTCATTACTTTCTGTTTCACCAAATTGTTTAGGTTCAGCCAAGAAGTCTTGTTCAGCTGTTTTAATTCTAGAAAGAGGTCTTGTAAATTTACATTCCGGATAGTTAGAGCATCCAATAAATGCTCCGAATCTTCCATTTTTTAAACTTAATTCTCCATTTGCACAATTTTTACATTTTTTAGTGATAGTGCCATCCGGGTTTTTATCGAAAATAACATCTCCTAAACTTTCATTTAGAAGATCTAAAACTGCTCTTGTTCTTAAATCTTTAACTTCATTGATATTAGTGCTAAATTCTTTCCAAAAATTTTCTAAAACTTTTAACCAGTCTGTTTTTCCTGTTGTAATTTCATCTAAACTATCTTCAAGATTAGCAGTAAAATTGTAATCAACATATTTAGTAAATAATTTGTCTAAAAAAGCCGTAATTAATTTACCTCGATCAGTCGGTAAAAAACGTTTGTTTATTAGTTCTACGTAATTACGTGTTGATAATACTGAAATTATACTAGCATAAGTAGAAGGTCTTCCAATTCCTAATTCTTCGAGTTTTTTAACTAAACTTGCTTCAGAGTATCTTGGAGGTGGCTCAGTAAAATGTTGATCAGTATTAAATTTAGAATTTTGTAATAATTCATTTAATTTTACATCCGGAAGTATTTTATTATCTTCTTCTTGTTCTTTGTCGTTATCTGTTGGATCTTCTTCTTTTATATCTTGGTATAATTTTAAAAAACCATCAAATATTTGAATTGAACCAGTTGCTCTAAAAACAATTGATTTTGACGATCCTAATATTTCTAATGTGCATCTTTCATATTCGGCGCTTTCCATCTGAGAAGCTAATGTTCTGTTCCAAATAAGTTCATAAAGCTTAGCTTGATCCTTGTCTAAAACTGATCTCATAGTTTCAGGTGTTCTAGATAAATCGGTTGGCCTTATAGCCTCGTGTGCTTCTTGTGCATTTTTAGCTTTTTTGCCTGAATAATTTCTAGCTTCAGTTGGTAAATATTTTTTTCCAATTTTATCTTCAATGTAAGATCTGCATTCTTTAACAGCATCAAGTGAAATGTTTGTTCCGTCAGTTCGCATGTAAGTTATTAGCCCAACTGTATCGCCACCTATATCTATACCTTGATAAAGTCTTTGAGCGATTTGCATAGTTCTTGATGCAGAAAATCCTAGTTTTCTTGAAGCATCTTGCTGCATGGTTGAAGTAGTAAAAGGAGCATAGGGATTTCTTCTGTACGGTTTCTTCTCTATGTTAGAAATTGTAAATGTATCTTTTTTAATTTCAGAAAGCGCAGATAATATTTCAGTTTCATTTTGAAAAGTGAATTTCTCAATTTTTTTGCTTTTATATGAATATAATCTAGCTGAAAATTCTTTATTTCCTTTTGTAGAAAAAAAACAACCTAAAGTCCAATATTCTTGAGGTTTAAATAATTCGATATCATGTTCACGTTCAACTATTAATCTCAAAGCAACAGACTGAACTCTTCCAGCAGATTTAGAGCCTGGTAACTTTGTCCAGAGTATTGGAGAAATATTGAAACCAACTAAATAGTCTAACGCTCTTCTAGCCATATAAGCGTTTACTAATTCTGGATTTATATCTCTTGGATTTTTTATTCCATTTTCTACAGCTTTTTTAGTAATCTCATTAAAAACTACACGTTCAAATTTTTTGTCTTTAATTTTTTTATTTTCTTCCAAAATCATTTTTAAATGCCAAGCTATTGCTTCTCCTTCACGATCAGGGTCAGTAGCTAAAATAATTTTTTTAGCATCTATCGCATAATCAGTTATTTCTTTTAAATGCTTTTTTGATCCTGGATCAACTTCCCAAAGCATTTTAAAATCATGCGCGGTATCAACGGAACCATTTTTAGATGGAAGATCACGAACGTGGCCGTAACTTGCTAAAACTTTGTAATCATCACCTAAATATTTATTAATAGTTTTTGCTTTTGCAGGACTTTCTACGATAACTAGATTCATAATTTTTTATAAAAATAAGAACTGTCAAAATTTGAAGCCTTTGTCAAATTTGATTTATTTTAAGATCAAAAAGTGTTTAATTATCTTAAGAATTATTTTTTGAGCAGTTTTTTAATATTGTTTCTATGTGTAAAAATAGAAACAATAAAGTAGAAAAACATTATTAAATAAGTTGGTTGATTAAAAAATATAAATGAAATAATTAATGTTATTAAATATCCAATCAGAGCAGATACGGCAGATATTCTAAATAGCAAAAGAACGCTTATCCAAAAAAAAATAAATATTCCTGCCAAATAAATATTTAAAACTAAAATACTACCAACAAATGTTGCGACACCTTTTCCTCCTTTAAATTTCAACCAGACAGGAAAAATATGAGCTAAAAAAACAATTATCGAAGAGTAATAAACTAGATTATTAAAATATTTTGAAGTTATCCATACTGAAATTGCTCCTTTTGAAGCGTCTAACAGTAAGGTTAATATTGCTATAAATTTATTTCCTGTTCTCAGAACATTTGTTGCTCCAATATTTCCAGACCCAATATTTCGAATATCTCCTAGTCCTGCAAGTTTTGTAAGTATTAAACCAAAAGGTATTGAGCCTAATATATAAGAGTAAAAAGTTACTAAAGTTATGTTCATTAACTGTTAAATACTGAAATTCCGTTAATAAATGTTCTTACAACTTTACCTTGCATTTTTCTTTTTTCAATGGCCGTATTTTTAGATTTTGATTTTAATTTTTCTTTTTCAACCACCCAAGGTTTATTGAGATCAATAATTGCAATATCAGCGTTGCTTCCAACAGATAAATTTCCAGCGTTAATATTTAATATTTTGGCAGGATTACAAGTTAACACTTTAACTATCGTATTTAGTTCGCATGAACCATTATGATAAAGCTCTAATGCTAATGATAATAAAGTTTCTATCCCTGACGCTCCAGTGGCTGCTTGCTGAAATGGGAGGCGTTTAGATTCTTCATCCTCAGGTTTATGATCAGACACAATAACATCAATTAAACCATTCTTTAAAGCATCAATTAAAGCAAGTCTATCTTCTTCTGTTCTAAGAGGAGGAGATAGTTTTAAAAATGTTTTAAAGTCACCAATGTCATTTTGATTTAGTGATAAATTATTAATTGATACCCCAGTTGAAAATTTTAGTCCTTTTTTTTTGTAACTTTCAATAACTGGGATAGATGATTTAGAAGATATAGTAGAAATATGGTAACGATTTTTATAAAGTTCTAATAAGCTTAAATCTCTTTCGATTATAATTTTTTCAGCAATATCTGGAATGCCCTTAAGACCTAATCTTGTTGATATTTCACCTTCATTAACTGACCCATTATCTGATAATTCGTTGTCTTGAGTAAATTGAATTATTAGAGAATTTAAATTTTTGGAGTAATTAAATATTTTATCCATTACTCTGTTATTTTGAACGCATTTAATTCCATCGGTGAAACCTATCGCTCCAACAATATTTAATAAGCCAAATTCTGACATTTCCTTTCCTTCTAGATTTTTGGTTAAAGTTGCTAAAGGATAAATTTTAATAAGTGACTTATCTCTAGCTCTACGTTTAGCAAAATCTAATATTGAGACATTATCTATTACTGGAGAAGTATTAGGCATAGTTACTACAGAAGTTACGCCACCAGCTAAAGCTGCTTCACTTAATGTCCTAAAATTTTCTTTGTACTCAAATCCTGGCTCTCCAACAAATACTCTCATATCAATGATTCCTGGAATAGATACCTTGTTTGTACAATCTATAATTTCAGTTTCTTTTGAAACGGACTCTTTTGTGACGTTTTTACCGATAGCTTTAATTTTTCCATTTTCGTCGATTAGAATACCTCCAATCTCATCAATGTTATTTTCCGGATCTATAATTCTAGTATTAATTAGACACTTTATTTTCATTTTTTATTTTCGCAGATAATTTTTAAACAAGCCATTCTTACAGCAACACCCATTTCAACTTGTTCTTTAATAATGCTACGATTAATATCGTCAGCTAAAGTGGTATCTATTTCAACACCTCTATTCATCGGACCTGGATGCATTATTAAAGCGTTAGGATGAGCTTTTGTAATTTTTTTATAATCTAAGCCGTAAAATTCATAATATTCTCTAGTAGATGGAACATAAGATCCTTGCATACGTTCAGTTTGTAATCGAAGCATCATGACAATATCTGATCCTTCAAGTCCTTTATCCATATCTGTAAAAGATTTAACTCCTAAACTTTCAATATTCTTGGGCATTAACGTTGGAGGAGCAATTACTCTAACTTCGGCTCCTAACATGTTAAGTAAATATATGTTTGATCGTGCAACTCTAGAGTGCATTATGTCGCCACAAATAGAAATTCTTAATCCTTCGATTTTACCTTTTTTTATTTTAATTGTAAGGGCATCAAGCAATGCTTGAGTTGGATGTTCTCTCCAGCCATCGCCAGCATTAATTACTGAACAGTTAACTTTTTGTGCCAATAGGTTAGCAGCTCCAGAATCTTGGTGTCTAACAACTAAGACATCTGGATGCATTGCATTTAATGTCATAGCGGTATCAATTAAAGTTTCCCCCTTCTTAATAGAAGAGTTTGAAACATTCATATTCATAACATCTGCTCCAAGACGCTTTCCTGCAAGTTCAAATGAACTTAAAGTACGCGTTGAAGACTCAAAGAATAGGTTAATTTGAGTTTTGCCTTTAAGAATATCTAATTTTTTTTGCTCTTTTTTATTAAAGTCAACAAAAGTCAATGACTCATCAAGAATGTAATTAACTTCTGGAATGGAAAGTGATTGAATACCTAGTAGGTGCTTGTGCCTGAATTTAACAGCTTTATTTTGTATAGCCATTAAAATCAACTCTATACGTGCAAACAGTCAAGCTTGCAAGTATTAAATTAAAAATACTTATTTTATTTGATTTTTGTAATAATCGAGAAACCCTTGCAAAATAAATGCAGCAGCGTTTTCATCCAATTTTTTTTGTTTCTTGGATATATTAATATTTAGATATTCCATTCCATTATACGCGCCATGACTTGAAAGTCTTTCGTCCCACAATGTTACAGGTAATTTTAAATGCTTAGTTAAACTTATACAAAAATCTTTTGCAGATTGAGATCTAGGTCCAAGAGTACCATTCATATTGATTGGATTGCCAACAACAATACCTTCAACATTATTTTCTGAAATAATTTTTTTAATATCTATTAAAAAATTTTTAAGTTGAGAAAAAGTAACGGTTGTTAGAGGGGTCGCGATAGAATGATTTTCATCTGATATAGAAATACCAATATTTTTTTTTCCATGATCAATTCCAATTAATCTTGATTGTTTATTTATAATTTCTGCAAATTTATCGTTCTCTAATAGGTTGTAAGTTTCCATTAAAATGTTAATTTATCTACATTTACCATTAAGTCTAATGTCAATTAATAAAGAAACCATTAAAAAAATATCTAAGTTAGCCAGAATCTCAGTTTCTAACCAAGAAACAAATAGATTGGAAAAAGACTTAAATTCTATTTTAAAATTTGTAGAGCAGTTAAATCATCTTAATACAGATAAAATTACTCCAATTTCTTCAGTTTCCAATGAGGTTCTTACAATGAACAAAGATGAAATTAAAATAATTAATGAAAAAGAAGATATCCTAAAAAACTCTCCAGAGAAAAACGAGGATTATTATGTTGTTCCAAAAGTTATTGAGTAAAAATGACTGATCTTTGTAAATTAACTTTAGTTGAAAGTGTTCAGCATATTAAAGAGAAAAAATGTGCGGCTTTAGATTTATTAAATTCTTACATTAAAAGAATTGAAAAATCAGACAAACTAAATTGTTTTAATTCTAAAGATTTAGACACTGCAATTAAAAAAGCTAAGTCTATTGATGAGAAAAAAGATTTTAGTAAAATTTTAGTAGGAGCACCAATTGCTGTAAAAGATTTATTTTGTACTAGGGATGTTAAAACAACAGCATCTAGCAAAATGTTAGAAAATTTTATTCCAACCTATGAGTCTACGGTTACGCAAAAGTTATGGAACGAAGATGCAATTTTGCTTGGTAAGTTAAATTGCGATGAATTTGCAATGGGATCTTCCAATGAGACAAGTTTTTTTGGAAACGTTTTAAATCCGTACAGACTAAATAATGACAATTTAGTTCCGGGTGGTTCTTCAGGAGGTTGCGCAGCTGCTGTTGCTGCAAATTTAACATCCGCAACAGTAGGCACTGATACAGGCGGTAGTATTCGCCAACCTGCTGCATTTACAGGCATTGTAGGTTTAAAGCCTACTTATGGAAGATGTTCAAGGTGGGGAATAGTAGCTTTTGCATCCTCTCTAGATCAAGCGGGTCCAATGACGAAAGATGTTAAAGATGCAGCATTGATATTAGATGTTATTTCAGGATATGACGAAAAAGATTCAACTTCTGCAAACAAACCAAAAACTTCATTTTTAAATTCATTAAAAAATAATGTTAAAGGATTGAAAGTAGGTATTCCGAAAGAGTACAGAGTTGAAAATATGCCAGAAGAAGTAAATAGCTTGTGGCAAGAAGGAATTAAAATTTTAAAAGAACAAGGCGCAATTATTAAAGATATTTCTCTCGCTCATACAAAATACGCTTTACCAACGTATTATATTATCGCACCGGCAGAAGCCTCCTCTAATTTAGCAAGATACGATGGCGTGCGATATGGTTTTAGAGCTGAAGGTAAAGATCTTACTGAAATGTATGAGAACACAAGATCAAAAGGTTTTGGTAATGAAGTTAAACGTAGAATTATGATTGGTACTTATGTTTTGTCATCAGGTTATTATGATGCTTATTATTTGAAAGCTCAAAAAGTTAGAAATTTAATCAAGACAGATTTTGATGAAAGTTTTAAAGATGTTGATGTTATTTTAACACCCACAACCCCCACAGCAGCATTCAAATTTGGTGAAAAGTCAGACGATCCTATTGCAATGTATCTAAATGATATTTTTACTGTTACAGCAAATCTTGCAGGTCTTCCTGCCATTTCTTTCCCAATTAAATTTAATAAAGATGGTCTACCACTGTCTTTACAATTAATCGGAAAATCTTTTGATGAACAAACTTTATTAAACACCGCATATTCAATTGAAAAAGAAGTTAATTTTAAATCACAAGTTAAAGATTGGTGGATGTAAATGAGTAACAAAGAATTTAATTATTATATTAATGGTAAGAAAAGTAAGTGGGAAGTTATAATTGGTCTTGAAGTTCATGCGCAAGTTAGTTCCAATGCTAAACTTTTTTCTAATTCTTCAACAAAATTTGGAGCTGATCCTAATTCACAAGTAAGTTTAATTGATGCGGCAATGCCTGGTATGTTGCCAGTAATTAACAAATTTTGTGTAGAGCAAGCTATACGCACTGGTCTCGGTCTAAAAGCAAAGATTAATTTAAATTCTGTATTTGATCGTAAAAACTATTTTTACGCTGATCTACCCCAAGGTTATCAAATTTCTCAATATAAATATCCTATAGTTGGTGAAGGCGAAGTTTTTTTAGATATGCCTTACGGCGCAAAAAAAATTGGAATTGAACGGCTGCATTTAGAACAGGATGCTGGAAAAAGTATACACGATCAAAGTCCAACAAAAACATTTATAGACTTGAATAGATCAGGTATTGCGCTAATGGAAATTGTCAGCAAACCAGACTTAAGATCGCCAGAAGAGGTTGCGGAATATATTAAAAAACTAAGATCTATTATGCGTTATTTAGGCACATGTGATGGCAATATGGAAGAAGGTTCTTTAAGAGCAGATGTTAATGTTTCAGTAAGAAAAGTTGGTGCTTTAGAATTTGGCACACGATGTGAAATTAAAAATGTTAATTCAATAAAATTTATCCAACAGGCAATTCAATATGAAGCAAAAAGACAAGTAGATTTGTTAGAAGAAGGAAAATTTATAGATCAAGAAACAAGATTGTTTGATACAAAAAAAAATGAAACTAGACAAATGAGAAGCAAAGAAGATGCGCATGACTATAGATATTTTCCTGAGCCAGATCTTCCAGCTCTTAGGTTAGAATCTAATTTTGTTGAAGAAATTAGAAAAAAACTTCCAGAATTACCTGATGATAAAAAAAAAAGATTTGTAAATGAATATAAAATTTCAAGTTATGACGCTGGAGTTTTAACTGCTGATAAAGAGACATCTGATTATTTTGAAAAAGTTGCAAAAAATTCTGATGTTAAATTAGCAATTACTTGGGTTAGCGGAGAGTTATTTGCTGTTCTTAATAAACACAGCTTGTCAATTAAAGACTCCCCAGTGTCCGCAGAGAATTTAACTAAACTTATTTTATTAATTATGAATAATACTATATCTGGGCGCATTGCTAAGGATTTATTTGAGATTATGCTTAAAGATAGTCGTGACCCCAAAGTATTAGTTGAGGAAAAAGGTATGGTTCAAGAAAGCAATATCGGTGAACTTGAAAAAATAATTGATAAAGTTTTACAAAGTAATCAGGATAAAGTTTCAGAATATAAATCTGGCAAAGATAAATTATTCGGTTTTTTTGTTGGCAGCGTAATTAAAGAATCTAAAGGCAAAGCTAATCCTGCTTTAGTTAATGAATTATTAAAGAAAAAATTATCATAAGTGTTCAAGTTAATTGAAAATAATAAAAATCTGCAAGAGTATTTGCTCAAATTTGGAGTAACCGAACACCCGATTCAAAGAGAGTTAAGAGAGTATACATTAAAAAATTTAGGTAATGCCGCTTCAATGCAAATTAGTCCGGATCAAGCGTGTTTGCTTCAATTTATTATTAAAAGTTCTAACATTCAAAACTGTTTAGAAATTGGAACATTTACTGGTTATAGCGCCTTATCTATGGCTTTAGCGTTACCAGAAAACGGTACCATTGTTACATTAGATATCGACAATAAAAATACGGATATAGCTAAAATGTATTGGAATAAATTGAATGTTGGTAAAAAAATTGATTTTATTTTAGGTCCAGCATTAGAAACTATGGAAGAGCTAATTAATCTTGATAGAGTATTTGATCTTATTTTTATAGATGCTGACAAAAAAAACTATAAAAATTATTTTTTAAAATCTCTAGAACTTACTGAAAAAGATGCAATTATCATTGTAGATAATACTTTATGGAAAGGCAAAGTAAGCGATAATAATTCAAATGATGAAAAAACAGTTGAAATGAAAAATTTTAATAATTTTATTAAAGATAATCGCTCAATTGAAAAAATGATTTTGCCTATTGCGGACGGTATGACAATTTGTAGAAAAATTTAATATGCTTAAACTTATAAGTTTTTATAAATTTGTAAAAATCAAACAGCCTTTAGATTTTAAACAATTATTTAGAAAATTTTTAGTAGAGCATCTTCTCAAAGGTACAATAATTTTTTCTAAAGAAGGTATTAATGGAAGCATCTCTGGTAAAGAAAAAGATATACTTACTTTTATAAAGTATTTAAAAACAACATTTTCAATTAAAGAATTTGACTCAATGAATTTATCGGATGTTGATTTAATTCCTTTTAAAAGATCTAAAGTTAAAATCAAAAACGAAGTTGTTCCTTTAAATGAACTTTTTAGTGATGATAAATATACTTTTCAAAATCGTGTTGAACCAAAAGATTGGAATAAATTGATACAATCTAATGATGTCACTGTCATCGATGTTAGAAAATCTTTTGAAAGTGATTTAGGCACTTTTGAAAAAGCAATTAATCCAAAAGTTACAGATTTTAGAAAGTTTCCTCAGTATTTTGAAAAACTTTCAGACAATAAAGATCAAAAAATCGCTATGTTTTGTACAGGTGGAATACGGTGCGAAAAAGCAGCAAGCTATCTCTATAAACGAGGATTTAATAATATTTATCAACTTAAAGGCGGAATATTAAATTATCTTAACATTGTTAAGGAAGAAAATTCTTTATGGAATGGTGAATGTTTTGTGTTCGACGAACGAGTAACCGTAGTGCACAAATCAAAAAAAGGTAATTATATAATGTGTGCTGGATGCAGGACTCCTTTAAAGAAAAAAGATATCAATTCACCAAAATATGAAAAAGATGTAAGCTGTCCTAATTGTTACGATAAATTAACAGCAATACAAAAAGAGAGATTTAGAATGAGAGCTTCTCAAAAAAAACAATCTAAATACAAAATTAATTTTAATAATTTATCAGCATGATCAAACAAATTCCTAATATTGATTTTATTACTAGACCTGAAAAAGATTTCATTAAAGTTTCATCTGATGAAATTTTTAAAAACAAAAAAATCGTTTTATTTGCATTACCAGGAGCATTTACTCCAACGTGTAACGATTATCACTTGCCAGGATACGAATTAAATTATGAAGAATTAAAAAAATTAGGAGTTGATGAAGTGTATTGTTTAAGTGTGAATGATGCATTTGTACTCAAAGCCTGGAGTAAAAATTTAAATCTTAAACATGTTAAAATGTTACCAGATGGTAATTTGAATTTTACTAAAGCAATGAATATGATCGTAGATAGATCAGCTGCAGGAATGGGGATGAGATCAAAAAGATATTCGATGTACATTAAAAATAGAAATATCGAAAAAATTTTTGTAGAGGAAGATGGAAAGTTTGATGTAAGCGATTCAAATACTATGTTAAACTATATTAAATCTTCTAAATTAAATGAAAAAGGGTAATCGCCCTATAACTTTAAAGGCAAATCTGTAGTCTGCTGATAAATCATCAATCTCATAGATTATTTGTGTCGCATGGGCAGATCATATTCCTTTTGAAGACATCAAAGAGCAGAGTTGAAAAAATGAATCCGAAGCAATTAAAATCATGAGAAGCCAACTTAAACTAAGCTCATTTAAGTTGTGGAGAAAGAGAGTTAAAAATAAAAGTATAAAACATAGAAAAAAATTCGAGAGCGAAAGAAAACAAGTAAATAAGAGAGATTTTCTGATATTAGATTAGTAAATTCAACACTTTTTAGTTGAATAAATAGAATTGTAGTTTAGATAGTCACACTTCATGCCGATAGATATTAAAAAAATTCGCAATATTGCAATTATTGCACACGTCGACCACGGCAAAACAACTTTACTAGATAAGCTTCTTAAAGATTCAGGAACATTAAAATCATCCGAACTTTCTCAAGAGCGAGTAATGGACTCTAATGAGATTGAAAAAGAAAGAGGAATAACAATTCTTGCTAAAAATACTTCGCTTACTTGGAGAGATTATCAAATAAATATTATTGACACTCCTGGACATGCTGATTTTGGAGGGGAGGTTGAACGAGGACTATCTATGGTCGATTCAGTTTTATTACTTATTGATGCTGTCGACGGTCCAATGCCACAAACGAGATTCGTTACCTCCAAAGCTTTAAAATTAGGACTTCGTCCGATTGTTGTTATTAATAAAGTTGATAGAGATGGTGCAAGACCTGATTGGGCGTTAGATCAAACTTTTGATTTATTTGATAAACTTGGGGCAACTTCAGAACAATTAGATTTTCCAATTATTTATACATCAGCAATACAAGGGTGGGCAAATAAAGAGCCTATAAAAAACGAAAGCAATATGAATGTATTATTTCAATGCATTGTAGACAACGTTCCTCATCCAAAAGTTGATCTAAATGGTTCTTTTCAATTACAGGTGAGTGCATTGGATTATTCAAGTTATGTAGGAGTTATAGGAGTTGGAAGAATATTAAGAGGAACTATCAAAGTGAATGACAACGTAACTGTAATTAATAACGACGGTAAAACAAAAACTGGAAAAATTTTACAAATTTTAGGTTTTTTAGGTCTACAACGTTATGAAAAACAAGAGGCTTCAGCTGGAGAAATTATAATGTTTTCTGGAATTGATGGAATTAAAATTTCAGATACAATTTGCAGCCCACTAGATGTTAAGGCTCTACCATCACTTATTGTTGATGAACCTACTATTAGCATGACATTTCAAGTTAATAGTTCACCTTTTGCAGGTAAAGAAGGTAAGTATGTAACAACAAGAAATATTAAAGACAGATTAGACAAAGAACTTATTCATAATGTTGCTCTAAGAGTTTCTGAAACAGACAATCCAGATAAATACAGAGTGTCAGGTAGAGGAGAATTGCACTTATCAATTTTAATTGAGAATATGCGTAGAGAAGGTTACGAGCTTGCAATCTCAAGACCAGAAGTGATTATGAAAGTTGTTGATGGACAAGAACAGGAACCGTTTGAGTCATTGACCGTTGATATCGAAGAAGAGCATCAGGGAAAAATTATGGAGCGCTTAGGCGAGAGAAAAGGTGATCTTAAAAATATGGTTTCCGATGGTAGAGGTCGAGTAAGAATAGATTATATCATACCAACACGTGGATTAATTGGTTTTAGATCGGATTTTTTGTCTACTACATCTGGAACAGGCTTAATGTATCACTCATTTGATCATTATGGACCTAAGATTAATCAGTCTTTAGGAGGTAGAAAAAACGGTGTTTTAATTTCTAAAGATCAGGGAAAAGCAGTTCAATATGCAATTTTCCACCTGCAAGATAGAGGTAAATTTTTTATATCCCATGGAGATGAAGTCTACGGTGGACAAGTTATTGGAATTCATAACCGCTCAAATGATTTAGTTGTAAACCCTTTAATTGGTAAAAAAGTATCTAATGTGCGTTCAGTTTTGGCTGACGAAGCTTTAGTTATTGTACCTCCAATTAAGACAACGCTTGAATATTCACTTCAATTTATTAATGATGATGAACTCGTCGAAGTTACGCCAAAATCTATTCGTATAAGAAAGCGATATTTATTAGAGCATGAAAGAAAAAAATATAGTAGAAGCGAAAGTTAAATGAGAATTTACCATATTGATTCAAGCGCTAGAAAAGAAGAGTCGACCTCAAAACTACTAGCTAGATTATTGGTTAATAAACTTAAAAAATTAGGCGATACATCAAATTATAGAGATGTTTCAATTGGACTTCCTTTTGTTTCAGGAATTAAAGGTGCTGGATTTATAATACCAGAAAATGAAAGAACAGAATCTGATCATAAATTATTTAAAATATCTGATCAGCTAATCAAAGAATTTAAAGACTGCGACACTTTAGTTGTATCTGCACCTATTTATAACTTCGGCCCACCAGCATCACTAAAAGCCTGGTTTGATTTAGTTGCAAGAAATGGGCAAACTTTTAATTACACTGATAAAGGACCGGTAGGAACTGTTGCAAATATTAAAAAAGCATATCTAGTAATTACTTCAGGAGGTGTAGCAGTAAATTCTT
>Ga0214206_1000209_pt1 | contig 16402 bp, 11 predicted proteins | sample TroBogEpilimnion_26_FD_153044 | JGI IMG/M metagenome (GOLD analysis project Ga0214206, IMG submission 153044) | Freshwater microbial communities from Trout Bog Lake, WI - 07JUL2009 epilimnion | ecosystem: Environmental > Aquatic > Freshwater > Lake > Epilimnion/Euphotic zone | place: Trout Bog...
CGCTCGCCTGACGTGAGGGCGCAAAAAAGACGGACCGTTTGGTCCGCCTTTCGTTTCCATCGTACGTCCGCTCAGGGCAGGCGCTCGACGACGATGTCCTTGTAGTCGACCTTGCAGCCCGGGTCATGGGCCTGGAGAGCGAACGTGCCGGAGCCGATGCGTCGGCCGTCCATGCCCTTCGGGGGGACCCAGTCTTCGGGCTGGGTGAAGTCGACGGTCTGCTTGCCGTCGATCCAGATCTGGACGCGCTTACCTTCGACGCGGATATGGTATTCGAACCAGACGTTGTCGGGGGCGGCGGGGATGTCCATCACGTCACGCACGGCGTAGAGGCCGCCGGTCTTTTTCTTGTCCGTGTGCGTGGCGTTGACCTGGCATTCGAAGCCGAGCTTCGGCCAGCTCTTTTCCTGATACTGCGTGTGGAAGTAGATGCCCGAGTTCGCCTTCTCGTAGGTCTTCACCTTCGCCTTGAAGTCGAAGTTCGTGAAGGTGGCCTTGCCGTCGGCGCCGACGTAGAAGAGGTGGTCGGCCTTGCCGCCGCGGATCTGCAGCATGCCGTCGACGGCCTTGAAGGTACCTTCGGGAGCGGTGGTCGTGGCCTTCCAGCCCGCGAGGGACTTGCCGTCGAACAGTTGGATCGTCTCGCCGGCGAACGCGGCGTACGAGCTCAGGAAGAGCGCGGCCGTGGCCAGCAGGGTGGTGCGTAGGGGTGAGGAGCTCATGGGGAAGCGCCTAACCAAACCCATTCCCGGCCTCTGGCAAAGGTTAATTGGCGGATCCGCGTCGGTTCGCGTAGATGATCGTATGGGCGTTGGGGCAGCCGCCGTCCTTTGTGCGGCAAGCGACGAACCCTAGTTCCCGGAGCGTCGCGTCCTCGGCCGGATTGTTGTAGATCACCACCGCGTCGAGCCCGCTGAGCCGGCCGAGGAAGCGGCGCATCAGCCCGGGGCCGAACGGATTATAAAGGTAGCAGAGCACGCGGCCTCCGAGGGGGGCGAAGTCGAACGTCTCGGCTCCGGCGGTCGTGATGAGCCCCGGGGCGCCGAAGAGCTTCGCATGGTTCCGCCGGGCGACCGCGACCAGCGGCTCATGGTAATCGAACCCCGCGATGCGTTGGGCGGAGCCGGCGCGCGCGCATAGTTCGGTCCAGCGAAGCACCGCCTTGCCCTTGCCGCAGCCGACGTCGACGAACGTGAACGTGTCGAAGTCCGTGCCGAGCAGGGCGCGCGTCTCGCGGAAGGCCCAGTCGATCTCGGTCGTCCAGGAGGCCATGTAGAAGGTTCCTTCCGCGAAGCCCGCAGGCTCTGCGCCGAAGTCCGCCTTCGCGACGCGCGCATGCGTGTCGGTGCCGCGGCGCAGGTCGAAGGCATGGGCCTCGCGGAAGTAGCGCCACGGCAGCCAAGGACGACCCGAGGTCAGCATGCGCCAGTAGTCTCTCCAGCCGAAGGCGGGGGTTCGCATTCCGCCGGAGATTCAATCGGCCCGAAGGCCCGAGGCAAAGGTTAAGTGAAGACCTTGATGCCGGCCTCGCGCATCTCGAGCAGACGCTTCTTCAGCGTCGAGCGGTTGATGCCGAGGATCATCGCCGAACGGAGCTGGTTGCCGCGGGTCTCTTCCATCGCGCGGCGGATCATCTCCATCTCGATGACCGTGAGGATGGATTTGCCGTCGTTCGCGCGGCACTGTTTGTAGATCGTGTCGTAGGCCGGCACGATGCCGGCCACCGGGGCGGCGACTTCCGGTACGGCGGCCACCGGGGCGGCGGCGGCCGGGGCCGGCGCGATCGGCGTCTTACGCGGGCTAAGGACGTCCTGCGGGAGGTCCTTGGGCAGGATCGTCTCCCCCTTGGCGAGGACGTTGGCGCGCTGCACCACGTTCTCCAGTTCGCGGACGTTGCCCGGCCAGTCGTAGGCGAGGAGGGCGTCGAGGGCTTCGTTGGAAAGGCGCTTCGGCTTGATCTTCTTCGCCGCGGCCTGGCGCTGCAGCATGTAGTCGACGAGCAGGGGCACGTCGCCCTTGCGGTGGCGCAGGGCGGGCAGGCGGATGCGGAAGACGTTGAGGCGGTAGTAGAGGTCTTCGCGGAACTGGCGGGTGGTGACCATCGCCTCGAGGTCCTTGTTCGTCGCGGCGACGAGGCGCACGCTGATCTTCACCGTCGTCGTGCCGCCGACGCGCTGGATCTCGCCTTCCTGGATGGCGCGGAGCACCTTGGTCTGGGTGGGCAGGGACATGTCGCCGATCTCGTCGAGGAAGATCGTGCCGCCGTCGCAGAGCTCGAACTTGCCGAGCTTCTGGTTGGCCGCGCCGGTGAAGGCGCCCTTCTCATGGCCGAAGAGTTCGGACTCGATGAGGTTCTCGGGGATCGCCGCGCAGTTGACCGCGAGGAACGGGCCCTTGGCGCGGAGCGAGTGCTGGTGGATGCAGCGGGCGACGAGCTCCTTGCCCGTGCCGCTTTCGCCGGTGATCAGCACGGTGGCGTCGGAGGCGGCGACCTGGCCGATCGACTTCAGCACTTCCTGCATCGGCTCGGAACTGCCGACGATGCCTTCCTTGTAGTCGGCCGGGTTGACGAGCGTGCGCGTCGATTTCGTGGCGGAGGCGAGGTCGCGGCGGGCGGAGAGGGCCTTGTCGACGAGCGCGATGAGCTTCGCCTGGTCGAAAGGCTTCATCACGTAGTCGTAAGCGCCGAACTTCATCGCTTCGATCGCGGTCTGCGTCGTGCCGAAGGCGGTCATGAGGATCACCATCGCCTGCGGCTGCGCGCCGCGGAGCATCTGCAAGGTCTCGATGCCGGTCATGCCGCCCATGCGGTTATCGAGCAGGATGACGTCAGGCTGTTCGCGTTTCGCGGCGACGACGCCGGTCTCGCCGCTGTCCGCTTCGATCACCGCGTGGCCGAGGCCGGCGAGCGCGCGGCGCAGCGAGTAGCGGAGGTCCTTGTCATCGTCGATGACCAGCACTTTGGCGTTCGCAGCAGAGGGAGTGGCGCTCATGTTGAGTAAAAGTAGGCAGAATCCGTGCCATTGGTCCCCTTAGGTGTAAAATGACCTAAAGCACACTTTCGGCAACCCATCTGTGCTTAAAATTAGGCAATCCGATGAATCAGACCCCCTTGCCAAAGGTTTTCTGGGCGTAATTGTAAGTTTCATGTCTCGATGGCTCAAACGCGGGGTAGGAATCTTGGTCGCCGTCCTGGCGACTTTCTTGGTGGTTTCCAACGCGTGGATCTGGTCCGCCGGCTGGGGGAGGCTCACGCATCACCCGGCCGAGGTACCGGCGGGTTCCGTGATGGTCCTTCTTGGAACCGATGAATTCGTCGCTTCGACCGGTGAGCGTACCGGCACGTTTCGTCCGCGTATCGATGCGGCCGTCGAGCTCGCGCGCTCGGGACGGGTGAAACTGGTCATCAGTTCCGGGACCGAAGTGCATGCGCGTACGATGGCTGACCAGCTGCGTGCGGCCGGCGTCACGTGCCCGATCGTCGAGGACCCGTACGGTTGGCGGACGCTTGATTCGGTGCTGCGGGCGAAGGCTTATTATCCCAAGGAGCACATCGTCTTCGTCTCGCAAGGGTGGCACTGCGTCCGCGCCCTCTGGCTGGCTGACCATGAAAAACTCAGCGCGACGGCGTATCCCGCCGCGTTCGGCGAAGGGTGGCGCCCATGGATGGGCGCGCTGCGCGATTGTTTCGCGAAGCCGAAGGCGCTCATCGATCGTTATGTCTTCGCGAACGCGCTGACGGCTCCCGTGCCCGCGAACGAAGGCAACGTGCCGCACCGCTGAGTCAGGCTCGTTCGTGCCGTCCGTCCGGTCGGCGCGTGAGCACGCCGCGGATCTCCATCATCGTCAGGCTCACCGCGGCTTCGGCGACGGAGCAGTGGGCCAGCACCGCAAGGCTTTCGGCATCCTGCGCGGTGCCGCCGGCGAAGTGCGGCAGCCAGCGGGCGAACTCCGGCGGATCCTCCACCAGCGCGAGCGCGGGGTTGCCGCGGCTCTCGCCCAGCTCGGTGAGGATGTCGTCCAGCGACGAGACCAGCGTGGCGCCGTCACGGATGAGGGCATGGCAGCCGCGGCTCGACGGGCTGTCGGCACGGCCAGGGACGGCGCAGATCGTCTTGCCGAGGTCGCCGGCGAAGCGCGCGGTGATCATGCTGCCGCCATCGACGTCGGTCTCGACGACGACCATCACGCGCACCAGCCCCGCGACGATACGGTTGCGTTGCGGGAAGGTCTGGCGGTCGGCGGGCCGTCCGAGCGGGAATTCCGAGAGCACGCAGCCGTCGGCCTTCATGCGTGCGCGGAGCCGGACCGCTTCCGGCGGGAAGGTGAGATCGAGCCCATGTCCGACCACGGCGGCGGTCCGGCCGGCGGCGTCGAGCGCTCCTTCGTGCGCCGCGGTGTCGATCCCGCGCGCCAAGCCGCTGACGATCCACCAGCCTTCTTTGGCCAGGTCGCGGGCGAGGCTGCGGGCGAGCGAGGCCCCGTAGGTCGTGCAGTGGCGCGAGCCGATGATCCCGACGGAGCGATCCGCCGGCACCGACGTGCCTTCCGCGTAGAGGACCAACGGAGGATCCCAAAGCTTGGCGAGCGGCGCCGGCCACGATCCATCGTCCTCGCTGAGCAGCCGGAACCCCAGGTCGCGTACGCGGCCCATCTCCGCGGCCCAGTCGAAGTCGCGCGCGGCGATCGCCGCCGCCACCGGACGACTGACGCCTTCGACCTTGGCGAGCTGCTCGGCCGGGGCGCCGAGCGCGACCGAGAGGTCGCCGCCGAACGCGTCGCGCAGGCGCCGTACCGTCACCGGCCCCACGCCCTTGAGGCCGTTGAGCAGGACGCGTTGCGCGAGCGGATCGGTCGGGATCGGAAACATCCCGCCAGCCAGCAGGCGGGCTTCAGTCGCGCAACACAGGGGAAAGCCCAGCGAGCAGGTCGGTGGTTCTCACCGCTTCCTCCCCTTGGGTTTCCCTCAGCCAATCCGCCGCGCGCGCATGCCAGGTGGTCGCGAGGACGACGGAGTCGAGGGTCGTGAGGCCGAGTTCATGGCGACGGGCAAGGACCGAAGCCACGATACCGGCGAGCAGGTCGCCGGAGCCGCCGCGGGCGAGCACCGGGCCGCCGAAAGGAATATGGATGACGCGAAGTCCGTCGGTGACGCAGGTCAGCGGGCCTTTGAGCACAACGATCGTCTTGGTCTTACGGGCGTAGGCGCGGGCCGCCGTCACCGAGGCCGCGCAGCCGCTGAGGCGTTTGAATTCGCCGCCGTGCGGGAGCAGCACGCGGACCTTGGCATGTTTCGACGCGGTGACCACCGACGGACGCAGCGCGTCGGCGTCGAGGACGAGGGCGGCGGAGCAATGGTCGGTAACCGCCCCGATCAGCTGGGCGGACTTCTCGCCCATCCCTGATCCGATGAGCAGCGTATCCTTGTCGGAGAGCAACGTGCGGATCTCCTTGAGGTTGGCCGTGGCGATGCGGCCGTCGCGTTCGGTGCGCAGCCCGCGCCACATCGCCTCGGGATAAGCGACGGCTGCCTTCGTGCGGACGGATTCAGGCAGGCAGGTCGTCACGAGGGCCGCGCCGGACCGCAAGGCCGCCGCCGTGTTCATGAGCACCGCGCCGGGCATGCGGTCGGAACCGCCCACGATGAGCAAGCGTCCCTGATGTCGTTTGTCGCTGCGAGCACGGCGTGGGCGGCGGAGCGGAGCCAGGCCGGCCGCGGTCACGCAGGCTTCTTCGGTCTCGCCGAGCGGCAAGCCGATGTCGAGGATGCGGAGGCGGCCGACGAAACGGGAGGATTGCGGAGCCAGCAACGGGTGCTTCAGGCAGCCGATCGAGACCGTGAGGTCGGCGCGGAACGCCGGGCCGGTGGCATCATCGCCGAGGCCGCTCGGCAGGTCGACCGCGACGCGGAGACCGCGGAGCGCTTCGGTCGCGCGGATGAACGAACGGAGTTCGGCGGAGAGAGGAGCGTGGAAGCCTTGTCCCAGGATGCCGTCAAAGATCAGGTCGAACTCGTGCGTCGCGAGCTTGGGCAGGTTCGCCGCGGCGACGATGCCGATGCGGACGCCTCGCTTGCGGACGGACCAAGCGCGCCGGGCCTGCGCCCGGGACGGGCCGCCCTCGGCGAAGACCGCCAAGATCTCCGTGCCGCCCTTGGCGCAATGCAGCGCGGCCAAGAAGGCGTCGGCGCCGTTGTTGCCTTTGCCGGCCAGCACCAAGATGCTTGTCGGTCTGCGCCCCAGCAAGGAAAGCGCCTCGTCGCCGACGCCGCGGGCCGCGCGGTTCATCAGTTTCCAGGAGAGGGCCGCGTCGCCACCGATGAAGGCCGCCTCGGCCGCCGCGGCTTCGGCGCAGGAAAGGACCGGCAGTCGGGCGGAGTCGCTCATGTCTTCAGCGGACCAGCACCGCGAAAGCCTGGGCGAGCGTATCGGTGTGGGTGAGCGAAAGGAGCAGGCGGGAGGCGCCGTGCTTGGCGAGCAGGGCGCGCGCCTTGTCGTCGAGTTCGACGAGCGGTTCGCCGGCGGGGCCGTTGAGCACGCCGACGCTCGTCAGCGAGAGCTCCGAGCCGATGCCCGTGCCGAAGGCCTTGCTCGCGGCTTCCTTGGCGGCGAAGCGCGCCGCGAGGGACGGATAAGGGTCGGCTTTCGCCAGGCAGAGCCGCTGCTCGGCCGGTGTGTAGATCTTGTCCAGGAAAGCGGCGCCATGCTTCAGGTGCGCCGCACGGATACGTTCGACCTCCGTGAGGTCCACGCCGACGCCGACCACGTTGCCGCCTTCGAGGTTCATGCCTGCTTCGTCAGGTGGGCCTTCATCTCCGCGACCGAGCTGCGGATGCCCGTGAAGAGGGCGCGGGCGACGATGGAATGGCCGATGTTGAGCTCGTGCAGATGCGGGAGCGTCAGGATCGCGCGGATGTTGTCGTAGTTGATGCCGTGGCCGGCGTTCACGACGAGGCCGAGCCGATGGGCCAGTTCGCAGCCTGCGCGGAGGCGGGCGAGTTCGGCTTCGGCGGCCGGGGATTTCCAGGCGTTGGCGAAGGCGCCCGTGTGGAGTTCGATGACGGGGGCGCCGACTGCGACCGCGGCCTCGATCTGAGGGGCGTCCGGACCGATGAAGAGCGAGACCTCGATGCCGGCGGCCTTCAGCGCCTGGGTGGTCTCTTTCACGCGTGCGAGCTGACCCGCGACGTCGAGGCCGCCTTCGGTCGTGACCTCTTCGCGGGATTCGGGGACGAGGCAGACGGCGGCCGGGCGGAGCTGGAGGGCGAAGGCGGTCATCGCGGAGGTGCAGGCCATCTCCAGGTTGAGACGGACGCCGGGGATCGCGGCGATCGCATGGACGTCGGCGTCCTGGATGTGGCGACGGTCCTCGCGCAGGTGGAGCGTGATGCCGTCGGCGCCGCCGGCGAGGGCTTCGCGCGTGAAGGCCAGGACATCGGGCTCCGCGTGCGGCGACTGGTGCGCGCCACGGTAGCGGGCTTGGCGCAGTGTCGCGGCGTGGTCGATGTTGACGCCAAGGAGGAGGGGACGGGAGGTGGTCATTTCTTCATCTTATCGAGGACTTTTTGGATCTTCTCGGACTCGAGTCGCAGCCTACGGGCGCGTTCGGCGTCATCGCATTTGTCGAAGTACCCTTGAATAAGGTCAAGCAGTCCTGCGAGCGCCTTGAGTCGGAAGACGTCGGCACCGGCCATTCCACCTAATTTGCGGCGGTAGACGCGCTCCATCTCGGAAAGGAAGACGGACTCCATCTTGGAATCTCCCTTCACGGCGAGGTAGTAGCCTTCGAGCAGGGCTCGAAACGTCGGAAGGTGGTCGGCATTGTCTTCCAAGGCGCGCCGGTGAAGGTTCGCGAGCTTCTCCGCGTTCTTGGCCCGATCCGTCATCAGGACGGCGGATTCGCGTTCGACGGCCTTCTGGATGAGGTCGTATCGCGTACGGTCATATTCTCCTCGGCGTTTCTTCTCGGCAATCAGGCGGTCGTAGGCCCGTTTGCAGCTCAGGAAGATCTCATCCTGGGTCATCGTCGGGAAGAGGTGTTTGGCTTCCATGTCGTCGGCCAGTTCCCGCATATCTGGCCAGTCGTCGAAGGCTCGGCGCATCTCCAGGACGAAGTTCTTCCATTCCTCGGTCTTGACCTTCGGCCCGATCGTCTCGAGGCAGGCGGCGTAGGCGCGCCAGGCTTCAAGGTAACGGTTGGCGGCGAGCACCGCGAGCCGGAGGCAATCGTGCTGGGCCTCGATGTTGCCGCCGTCGGCGAAGATCTGCGCGGCGAGCTGGAGCCTTTGTGATTTCGCGAAACGATCGCCGCGGCGTTGGGCGTCGCCGAGGATCTGGACTTCGAACTCCCCGATGGGCCGACGTGTCTGCGGGTCCGTGGTGTGGCCGCAGGCGTAGCCATCGTTATACCGCCCGGTGTTCATGTTCCATTCCTTGTCCTTGCGCTGGTAGGCGAACCACGCGTGCCCGCCGCGATTGCCGTCGCCGGTCACATAGGCGGCCGGGATGCCGAAGGCACGTGCGGTGTTGGCGGCGAAGTGGGCCTGATGCATGCAGATGCCCCCGATGTCGAAGATCTCCTTCAGGGTGCCTTCCGTCGGCTTGGGTAGCTTCGTCTTCTCCTGCGTGACGTAGTCCATGCGATAGCGGATCATTCCGTAACTGGGGGCCCATTCAGCGAGCGAGCGTAGCTTCGGGTTGGACAGCGCCCAGGTCATCTCTTCTTCGGTCGCCGTGGCGCCGACCACCCAGACGAGGTCGCCGGGGGAGGCCTTGCGGACGTCGCCGACGAGCCGGCCGGCCTCGGTGTTGGTCTTGAAGTAGCGATAGCGCGTCAAGGCGTCGGCCGAGCAGGCCGCGCCACCGTCGAAGCGGGACCACGTGAGCGGTTGATCGAAGACCAGCGCGCAGGCGATCTGCAGGTTATCGTATTTGCCGCGTTGGGCCGGCGTATCGTCGGCCGCCAGCAGCGACCACACACGCAGGGCTTCCGCGGCGTCGTCCTCCGGCTTGAGCGTGAGCGCGAATTTCTCGAGCAGGTCGGCGCGGCCGAGCAGGTCCGTCAGCAGGGCTGCCAGCTTCTCGCCGCCTTGGGCGGCGGTACGCAGGGTTTCGGGGCTCACGCGCCGGATGAAGAGGGCCTGATTCATGCCAAGGGCGAAGGCGCGGCTTTCCCAAAGTCGATTGTGGCGTTCGACGCCGTCAGTGGAAGACGTGGCCGCGAGCGCGGGCAGCAGTCCTTTTTGGAGGCGGGCCAGATGGGCTTCCCACTTTCCATCCTTGAGTCGTAGTCGGGCGTCTTCGGCCAGGATGACGAAGAATTTAGGGTCGTTCAGTCCGGCACCCGTGAAGACGTAGGCTTGGGTTTCGACGACGGCTTCCGGTTTCTTCTCGGGTTCGACTTTCGGAACCTCGGCCATCTTTGGGGTCTCCACGGGCGCGACCGGTTTCGCCTCGACGACGGCCGCCGGCTTCTTTTCGGGCTCTTCGGCTTTCGGGGTTTCCGTCGCCTTCGGTGCTTCTTTGATGACGATGACTTCAGGCGGTTTTTGATTCGCCTGCCAGATAAACCAGCCCGCGGCGGTGAGGAGACTTCCGCCGATGATGAGGGACGGCCAGCTGGTCTGGCTACTCCGGCGCGCGAGGACGGGCGCGGGCTTTTTCGGCGTAGGGGATGGGTTGGCCATGGGGAACGACGCTCAGAATGTCTTCCGGACGCTAATGGTCAAAAGAACATCGCACCAGTCGGCCGATTGCCCGTCACCTTACCCCTTCGTGACGATTTTACCTCGTTCCAGAGTAAGCCGAAGCGACGGGGCCGTCGGCGATTTCTTCTGCTTCGCGAGGGATTCCGGGTCGCCCGCGTGGACGAGTTCGCCGCCCGCGTTGCCGCCTTCGGGGCCGATCTCGAGGACCCAGTCCGCTTCGGCGATGACGTCGGGATGATGCTCGATGACCACGACCGTGTGGCCTTGGTCGACGAGCGCGTGTAGCAGCTCGATCAGGCGGCGGCAGTCGGATTGGTGCAGGCCGATCGTCGGTTCTTCCAGGATGTAGAGGTTGGGCCGGATCTCGCCGCGGGAACGTTCGCGGAAGGTCGGGAGGCCTTGGGCGAGTTCGCTCACGAGCTTGAGGCGTTGGGCTTCGCCGCCCGAGAGCGTGGGGCTGCTCTGGCCGAGCGTGAGGTAGCCCAGCCCCGTCTTCACCATCAGCCCGCAGAGATCGCCGAGCTTGGCGTCGAACGACAGGAACGCCGCGGCTTCCTCGAACGTCATCGCCAGCAGTTCCGCGGCGGACTTGCCGTTCCAGCGGATGGCTTTCGCCGCCGAACCATAGCGCGTGCCCGCGCACTCTTCGCAGGGCACGTAGGTGTCGGGGAGGAAGCTCATCTCGAGCTTGATGCGGCCGGCGCCGGAGCAGGCTTCGCAACGTCCGCCGGAAGTGTTGAAGGAGAAGAAGCCGGCCGAGTGGCCGCGGATGGCGGCTTCGGGCAGCGAAGCGAGCCGTTCGCGGATCAGGTCCCAGGCGCCGATGTAGGTCGCCGGCGTGGAGCGAGGCGTCTTTCCGATCGGTTCCTGGTCGACGACCACCAGCTGGCGGAAGCCCTTGAGTCCGGAGAGCGTGGCGAAGGCCGGCTTGCCCTCATGGGAGACGACGGAGAGCGCCTCCTTGCCCGTCAGCCCGTCCTTCTTCTTGGCGAGCGCGGCCCGGATCGAAGGCGCGAGGAGGTCGGTGACCAGCGTGGACTTGCCGGCGCCGGAGACGCCGCAGACGACCGTGAGGCGGCCCGTGGGAATCTGGACGTCGAAGCCCTTGAGGTTGCGGAGCGAAGCATTCTTGAGGCGGACCCATTCGGCGGGAGCGCCTTTGCCGGCGACCGGACGCCGCGCGCCGCGCAGCGGATGCGGGATGGCTTCCTTCAGGAAGCGGCCTGTCACCGAGTCGGCGCGTTTCTCCAGGGCGGCCGCGGTGCCTTGGGCGACGATCTCGCCGCCATGGACGCCGGCGCCCGGTCCCATGTCGACCACCAGGTCGGCGGCGCGCATGGTGTCTTCGTCATGTTCGACGACGAGGACCGTGTTGCCGCGGTCGCGCAGCCCCTTGAGCGAGCCGATCAGGCGGTCGTTGTCGCGCGGGTGCAGGCCGATGCTCGGCTCGTCGAGCACGTAGAGCGCGCCGGAAAGCGTCGAGCCGAGCTGCGCCGCGAGGCGGATGCGCTGGGCTTCGCCGCCGGAGAGCGTGTCGGCTCCGCGGTCGAGGGCGAGGTAGCCGAGGCCGACTGAATCCAGGAAGCGCAGGCGGGCGGCGATCTCGGGGAGCAGCGCGCCGACGATGGCCTTCTCGCGCGCCTCGAGCTTGAGTCCGGAAAGGAACGCGAGGGACTCGTCGGGCTGCAGGCGCAGCAGGCCCGGCAACGAGAGCGAGCGGCCTTTCGGTCCGGCGAGCTTCACCGAGCGTCCGATCGGGCCGAGGCGTTCGCCGTGGCAGGTCGGGCACGCCGCTTCGCCCACGCGGTCCGCGATGGCGTTCTCATTGATCGATTCCTCTTCGTCGGACGAGAAGCTCGTGACCTCCAGGCCGTGGCCGCGGCAATCCGGGCACCAGCCGCGGGGGGAGTTCCAGGAGAGATGCTTCGGGTCGACCTCAGGGAAGGATTCGCCCGTGGCGGGGTCGCTGCGCGAAGTGGAGAGGTAGGCGACCTGACGGCCGTCAGGCCCGAGGAGCACGCACGCGTTCTTGCCGGCGGCCAGCGCCTGGCGGACGAGCGAGCGGAGGGCCTTCTCGCCGGATTCTTCGGTCTCGTCGGGCAGCAGGATCAGCCCGTCGGCGCGGATCTCGCCGAAGACGGCGTCGACGTCGTGTTCGGAATAGCGGTCCAGGCCTTCGAAGCCTTCGACCTTGAGCAGCTTGCCGTCGCAGCGGAGCAGGCGGAGGCCTTTCGTCTCGGCCCATTCGGCCAGCGGACGATGATGACCCTTGCGCGCGCGGACGAGCGGGGCGGCGACGAGCAGCGAGCCTTTCTTCAGCGACTTCGCCTTCTTGGCGACCAGGCGGACGACCGCGTCTTCGGTCATCTCTTCGAGCGGCTCGCCGGTCGTCGGGCTGTGCAGCACGCCGGCGCGGGCGAAAAGCACGCGGAGGTATTGGGCGACTTCGGTGACCGTGGCGACGGTCGACTTCGCGGAGCCGCGCGTCACACGCTGTTCGATCGCGACCGTCGGCGGCAGGCCCGTGAGCGAATCGATGTCGGGCTTGGGCAGCTGCTCGACGAACTGTCGGGCGTAGGCCGAGACGCATTCGAGGAAACGGCGCTGCCCTTCGGCGAAGAGGATGTCGAACGCCAGCGACGATTTGCCCGAACCCGAGACGCCGGTCATCACCGTGAGCGAGCCGTGCGGAATCTCGAGCGAGACGTCCTTCAGGTTATGTTCGCGGGCGCCGCGCAGGGAGATCGAGGTCGGGCGCGGCTTGCCGGGCGTGGTCGAGGCGGACGCGAAGGCGTCATCGCCTTGGGCCAGGAATCGTCCGGTGACCGTGCCGGCCTTCGCGACTTCGGCCGGCGTGCCTTCGGCGACGAGGAGGCCGCCGCCCGGGCCGGCTTCGGGGCCCATTTCCAGGAGCCAGTCGCAGGACTTCAGCACGTCGAGATGGTGTTCCACCACGATGAGGGAGTGTCCCGCTTCCGTCAGGCGGTGGAGGAGGCCGATGAGTCGTGACACGTCTTCGCGGTGCAGGCCCGTCGTCGGCTCATCGAGCAGCAGCAGCGCGCCGCTTTTACGCGCGTCGATCTTGGAAAGGTAGCGGACCAGCTTCAGGCGCTGGGCTTCGCCGCCGGAAAGCGTCGTGAGCGGCTGGCCCATCGAGAGGTAGCCGAGGCCGACTTCCTCCAGGCAGGCGAGCTGGGCGGAGGCCGGCGTGCGTTCGCCAAGGAACTTCCGCGCTTCGGTCACCGACATCGCGAGCAGGTCGCCGACGGACTTGCCGTCATATTGGAAGCTCAGCACCTCGTCGCGGAAGCGCTTACCGTTGCATGAGGGACAGGGCAGGGCGACGTCGGAGACGAACTGCATCTCCACCGTCTCCCAGCCGGCGCCGCCGCAGCGTTCGCAGCGGCCTTCGCCGGCGTTGAAGGAGAAGTGCGAGGGCGTGAGGCCGGCGGCCTTCGCTTCCGCCGAGTTGCCGAGCAACGTACGGATCGCGTCCCAGGCGCCGACATAGAGCGCCGGGTTGGAGCGCGGCGTGCGCGTCGCCGGAGACTGGTCGACCAGCGCGACTTCGGCGGGCTCCTTGTCGAACTTCACCCATTTCAGCTCCTGGGATTCGTCGCCCGACTCAGGGTCGCGCCGCCCGATCACCTGATGCAGCAACGTGGATTTGCCAGAGCCCGAGACGCCGCAGAGTCCGACCATGCGGCCGAGCGGAATCGAGCAGGCGAAGTCGCGGAGATTGTTGACCGTCGCGCCGCTGACGCGGAGACGGGGCGTCGTGTCGCCGATCGGGCGCGGGGTGCGTTGCTCCGAGACGCGTCGTCCCGAGAGCCAGTTGCCTGTGGCGGAGTCCTTGATCTTCAGGATGCCCTTCGGGAGGCCTTGGTAGAGCAGGTGTCCGCCTTCGGCGCCGGGCCGCGGTCCGATCTCGATGAGCCAGTCGGCCGCGCGCATCACGGATTCGTCGTGCTCGACGACCACCACCGTGTTGCCCTGATCGACGAGGCTGCGCAGGATGCCCACCATGCGCGACAGGTCGCGCGCGTGCATGCCGACGCTGGGTTCGTCGAGGACGAAGACCGTGTCCGCGAGGCAGGCGCCGAGGCAGGAGGTGAGGTTGACGCGCTGCACTTCGCCGCCGGAGAGCGTGCGCGAGAGGCGGTCCAGCGCGAGGTAGCCGAGGCCGACGGCTTCGAGGTAGCCGAGGCGGGCGAGGATGGCTTCGAGCGCGTGGTCGGCAGGATGGCGCGAATCTTTCGGCGTGAGGGGCGCGAGCATCGTGCGCAGATCCGCGACGGGCAGCGCGTAGAGCTCGGGCAGGGACTTGCCCTGCCAGCGCCAGAAGAGCGATTCCTCGCGGAAGCGGCGTCCGTGGCACTTCGGGCAGGGTTCGTAGGCGCGCCAGCGGGACAGGAAGACGCGCACGTGCATCTTGTAGGTCGTGCCTTCGAGCCAGCGGAAGAAGCCGCGGATCCCGTACCACTTCGAGTCGTATTCGCCCTGCACGTAGCCAGGTTCGCCGTTCTCGACGAACTTCCGATGCGCGGCGGACAGTTTCTTCCATGGCACGTCGAGCGGGATGGCCGCCTTGCGGCAGGCGCGGACGAGGTCCTTCTGCGATTCGCCGTAGACGTTGCCCTGGAAGGGCGCAATCGCGCCTTCGGCGAGGGTCAGGGCCGGGTTCGGGATGATCTTGCTCCAGTCGAGGCCGATGACGCGGCCGAAACCGCGGCACTCGGGGCAGGCGCCGACGGGCGAATTGAAGGAGAAGAGCGCGGGCGAGGCCGGGCGGAACTTGCGTCCGTCGACCGGCGATTCGAGCGCTTCGCTGTAACGCGAGAGCTCGCGGCCCTGGTCGTCGAGCAGACGGAGGCGGGCGCCGCCGAGGCGGAAGACCGCGAGGGCCGCCTCATGGAAGCGCGAGGCTTGGTCGGCCGAGATCGTCACGCGATCCTGGATGACGAGGAGTTCGGTCGCTTCGGCCGGGATCTCGTCTTCCGTCAGCCGGATGCGTTGGCCGGAGGCGAACGCGCGGCTGAAGCCCGCCTTCGAGAATTCCTCCGCGATGGTCTTCCATCCCAGCGTCTCCGGTTTCGAGACCGCGAACGCGAGCGAGAGCGACTGGCCCGGGAAGCGCGCGAGCGAATCCTGCCAGGCGGCGTCCGGGCCGCGCGGGACGATGACCTGGCCGCTGGCGGGGTCGACCAGGTCGGCGCGGTGGGCGAACCAGACTTTGAACCAATCGCAGAGCTCCGTCATCGTGCCGACCGTCGAGCGCGAGGTGCGGACCGCATTGCCTTGCTTGATGGCGACGGAGGGGCGGACGTTCTCGGCGGAATCGAGGGCCGGCGACGGGAGCAGCTCGAGGAACTGGCGGACGTACGGGCTGAACGTCTCGACGTAGCGGCGCTGTCCTTCCGCGTGCAGCGTGTCGAAGACCAGGGAGGACTTGCCGGCTCCGCTGAGGCCCGTGACCACGACCAGCTTGCCGACGGGGATGTCCACGTCGAAGCCCTTCAGGTTGTTCTGGCGGACGCCGCGGAGGCGGATGGCGTCTGGTCGGGGGGCGGACATCGGACCCTCCATCGGACACGAATCCGCCCGCTTGGCAAACCTGCTAGCGAACTCGGCAGCGAATCACGCCCTGCGGGGTGACGACCGCCTTAACTTTAATATCATGCGGCTCGTCGGGGAGTCGCGGGACCAGCTGGAAGGCGTGGGCGTGGCCGAGCAGGAAGGTCTTGCGGGGCGGCTTGGCCAGGAGGCGGTCATAGAAGCCGCCGCCGAAACCGAGGCGTCGTCCCGCGCCGTCGAAGCCCAGGCCCGGGACCAGGATCAGGCCGGCCTCGGCCAAGGGCGCGGCCGGCGCCGCCGGCTTCGGTTCGCGGATGCCGAGGCGGGACGTCTGGAGCGCGCCGAGGTCCGTGACCTCGTGCAACGTGAGCGTCGTCTTGTTCGTCACGCGGGGGAGCAGCAGGCGTTTGCCTTCGAGCAGGGCGACGACCATCAGCGCGTCGGTCGGCAGTTCGCCGCCGAAGGACGCGTAGAGGCAGACCGTCTTGGCCTGCTTCCATTCCGGCAGCTGCGTGACGAGGCGGGCCGCGGCGTCGCCGGCGACCTGCAGTTCGCGGGGCGTCAAGGCGGTGCGGCGGGCCTTGAGTTCCGCGCGCAGGCGGTCCTTGTCGGCGCGCGCATCCATGGCCTCAGAAAATCCGGTTCAGCGTCAGAGTCAACAGGACGACAGGCAGGTACAGGATCGAGGCGATGAAGAGGGGCTTCGCGACGGCGGCGCGGCGTTGCGGCAGGGCGAATTCCAAGGTCAGCTTGAAGAACCAAGCGCCCGCGAGAAGCGAGACCCAGAGGAAGGGGCTCGCCCACCCCTTGAGCGAGGCCGAGCAGGCCGGGTCGAAGAACGTCTTCACGATCTCGCCCGCCACCACGATCATCGGCAGGATGAAGGCCATCGCCCAGATCGAGGCCGAGCGGCCCGACGGATCGCCGACCGTGGCGATCTTGAAGCCGCCGCGCGCGTAGTCTTCGCGCCAGAGGAAGGCCAGGGCCATGAAGTGGGGGATCTGCCAGAAGAACAGCAGCGCGAAGAGCAGCCAGCCCATGCGGTCGATATGGCCGAGCTTGGCGGCCGTGCCGATGATCGGCGGGATCGCGCCGGGCAATGAGCCGACGAGCGTGCACCAG
>Ga0214206_1000210_pt1 | contig 16379 bp, 22 predicted proteins | sample TroBogEpilimnion_26_FD_153044 | JGI IMG/M metagenome (GOLD analysis project Ga0214206, IMG submission 153044) | Freshwater microbial communities from Trout Bog Lake, WI - 07JUL2009 epilimnion | ecosystem: Environmental > Aquatic > Freshwater > Lake > Epilimnion/Euphotic zone | place: Trout Bog...
AATACTCAGACTTAAAAGCAGCGATACAAAAATATAAGGCTAAAAAGTGAGGCTTTATTCATTTAGCTGAAGACTAATTAAAACTTAATGATGCAATCAGTTTGATGACCCAGTTGTCGCTATTGGTGGTCACGCCTTTGCCAACCCCAAAATTAAAAGATGAATTGCCATATTTGGCATCAGTGACGAGGTAGGCTGTATGAGGCTGTTGCGTGACGTTATATAAACTTTTATTTGGTAAGTTATCACCGTAGTACTCAACACCAACATCAACACTGTGGGTCACTCCATAAGCCACTTTGGCTGAGGGGGAGAAGGTTGCAGAGCTGTATTTATTGAGCACTACATCTACACTGGGATTAACGGTAAAGCGCCATTCTTGCAGCTGCAGGGCAAGAATGGGCGTTAATTCATAAAAGGTGGTTTCTGTGCCCCCTACATCTTTGATGTAGTTGATCTCGTTCTTCACACCGTAGTGCCACAGACCCTCTTCATCATGTGTGGGGACGAACATATAGCTTACTTTGCCACCATTCACATAACTCGCGCCGTTGTAATTACTTAGGAAGATATTGGCACCAATTTCACTATTTTTTGCAATGCCATATCCATATTCAAGTCTAGTTTGAAAGACATTGCTTTTAAGGCCTTGTGATGCTGGTGCCTGAAAGAGATTTGTTTCTACTTCATAAGCAGATTCTTGATATTCTGCAATGAGCTCGTCATGCACCTTGATTTCGAAAGGAGCGCCTATAACAGGGCAGCTTAGAAGTGCAAGCAATAAGCAAATGGGTCCATGTTGAAGAGGGCGACGGACAGTTAAAAACATAATGAAACTATAAAGGGTTTATGAATCTGTGGTGAGATTGAGGGATCTTGGAGACTTGGATTGTGAGCATGTAATAGCAATTCGGTATATAAAGAACCTTATCTCCTTTTTTGGATTTTTATGGCTATTTGGTTGTGGTGCGAGTTAGCACTTTTTTCCTTGGTTGCTCCTTTTGCCTTGATGCTCTTTCGCTCGGCAATATGGTTCATACCTTTGCTATGGGGCGCAGGATTACTTTGCTGCTGGTATCTCCATCGTCAAAAGATCAGCCTGAAAGCACTCTTTGGCTGGCAAGCAGTAAATAAAGCAGCTTTACTGAAAATTGTTTATCGCTTTGTACCGCTGGCCATCTTGATTACGGCGGTTGTGGTGAGCTTTATGCCGGAGTCACTATTTAGTCTTTATCGGCGGGACCCTGGCTTGTGGTTGTTGGTTATGGTTCTATATCCCGTCCTATCTGTACTCCCACAAGAAATCTTGTATCGCACTTTTATGTATGCACGTTATCGAACTTTGTTTGAAAATCCTAAGCACTGGATTATTGCTAGCGCCATTGCATTTGGTATGGCCCATCTCTTTTTGCAGAACATACTTGCTCCAGTAATGTCTTTGATTGGTGGTTTGATATTTGCTAGTACGTATGTAAGGTCACGTTCCTTAGCTTTAGTTTGCATAGAGCATACCCTCTATGGCAATTTTATTTTTACCCTTGGATTGGGCCAGTATTTCTATCACGGCACAGTCATGCATTCTTAAAATAAGATACACACACTGGACACAAAGGAAAATACTATGCCATTTGTCAGAATTGATTTAAGTAAAAAACACCCCGATGGATTTGCTCAGCAAGTGGGCGACATCATTTTTCAAGTCATGCGCGAGCACATTAATGTGCCAGAAGATGATAAGTTTCAAGTGATTACTAGGCACGATACCAACGAACTGGTAATTCCTAAAAGCTATTTAGGAATTGAGTATTCAGAGGGCATTATTTTTATTCAGGTGACGCTCAATGAGGGCAGAACTACCGATATGAAAAAAGCGTTCTATAAAGCCATCTGCGAAAGCCTCGTTAATAAGCTCAAAGTGAGACCACAAGATATCGTGATTAATCTGGTGGAGGTCAATAAAGAAAACTGGTCCTTTGGTAATGGAGAAATGCAATATGCCCCTAAGGGCTAAAAGAGAAACAGTCTTTACTAACTTGTCATAAATCTCTCATCAATTTGACATAAAGAAGTCCCATAGTCTGCTTTGCGGTTCTTGATAAATAACTACGGGGGATAACGATGAATAAATTTGCTTACTTACTGGTTGCAGTAATTGCTTTCTTTGCTGGCGCTGTTAGTGCATCAGCTTTAAACGTGGACGGTATTGCGCCTTCGAAGAACAAGGTGGTTTCATATCTTGAGCAAGCCAACGCCCAATTTCAGGTCTACTAGTTAGTCTGCAATATCAATCACCCAGGCCGCCTACGGGCGGCCTTTGTTTTCTAGCTAACTTTTGGGTACGCTATGGTGAGCTCTCTTAATAGTTATTCGTACTCCAAACTCGGAGACATTTCCAATTGGGGGTCTAATTAAGCGCCCTAATTTTCCCCTTGCAGCGCATTAAAAATGCGCCTTCCATGTAAAAATATAGATATTGAACCCCTCCGAAACCCTTATAGGGACTGATTTTGAACCAATTTGGGGATTAAAAAATATTTAACATTTATGTGATTTCCCGATTGTTTTAGTCTAAATAAGTACATACAATGAACTCGTCAATAGACAAAATGGTTATCAAAAATCCCCACATTAAATTGCATACTCTCCAGGAGATAATATGAATAAAGCAGAATTAGTAGAAAAAATTGCAAACGATGCAGACATTTCTAAAGCAACAGCAGACCGCGTATTGAGCGCAACCATTGAACAAATTATTAAAGCCGTTACCAAGGGCGATGATGTTCAGTTAATTGGTTTTGGAACATTTAAATCTGGCAAGAGAGCTGCCCGCGTTGGTCGCAATCCAGCCACTGGCGCAGAGATCAAGATACCTGCAGCTAAGACAGCAAAGTTTTCCGCTGGCAAGGCATTCAAGGATGCAGTGAATAAACGCAAGTAATTGTTTATTTAAATGAAGAGCCACCTTCGGGTGGTTTTTTCATGGGCTTTTCATATTGTGCCCAGATAATTACCCATGAATAACAAGTTCGTCATAGCCTTAGGGCTTATAGTCTTAGCCTCTCTGGCCAGTGTTCCGGTTCGTGCGGCAGGGCTGGGCCAGCTTTTCGATGGTAAGAGCCCCACTCAACCAGCAGGTAATCAGAGTAAAGCTACTACAAATCCTCCGTCTATTGCACCTGCAAAGCCAACGCCCACAGTTTCCCCTAGCGTTAGCCCTAAGCCGACAGTAAAACCCAAAACTGAAGATCAAATTCAGAAAAAGTAAGTTTGTTCAGATTGAATGCACAGGAATCTTAGATGAAATTTTACTTACATTGCACATTTGCACTCACGATTACGATGATGAGCTTTATTACTTGTGCTCAATCAAACTCAACCACGGTATACCTTCCTGCTTTTTATGAGTCAGTGATGAAGATGAAGCCTGAGGGTAAGTTGGGTCAAGTCATTAAAAAAGAATCTATTAGCACTACCATCACTGGTGCTCGCGCATGGCGTATTGCTTACATCTCTTCCGATCTGTCTGGTCACAAAACCATTTCAACCGGATTAATTGTTGCCCCAGTTGGTAAAGCGCCAAAGGGAGGGCGTCCTGTTATTGCTTGGGCCCATGGGACAACCGGTACCGCACAAAATTGCGGGCCATCACAATTACCTAATCCCGCTCAACCCTTGAGTGAATATTTCTTGATCGGTGGTAATGCTGGTACTGACTATGGACTACCTGCGGTGGAGAAGTTTATCCAAGATGGTTATATTGTTGTAGCAACTGATTACCAAGGTCAAGGCGGCGGTGGGAAACATCAATATATGATTTCAGGAACTCAGGCGCGTGATGCAATTAACTCGATTCGTGCTGCGGGAGATATGAAAGAAATCGGCGCAGGTAAAAAAGCCGTGATCTATGGTTGGTCGCAAGGCGGTGGCACAGTATTGGCTGCCGCAAGCTCGCCTGATTACATTGCGCAAAAAGGAACCGCTTTTGATGACATAGAGCTTGTCGGATTTGTAGCTTTGGCCCCGCCTGATGTTTCAGCAACAATTGCCGCGCGACCCAATGATCCAGTAGTAGCAGACCAATTTATTGGACAGCTATTACAAAGCTTCTCTGCTAATGTGATGGACTTTACGCATGCCTCAATGACTTTTTGGGCGATACCAAATGGTTTTTCTAATACACGTTTGGAAGATATTTTTACGCCTGAGGGCGCGCAAGCTATCAATACAATCTATACCGGTAAATGTATTCATACTGCCGCAGATACTATTACCTATAACTATGGCGATACTTACAAAGCATTACTCAAAACTAAAGCCGATAATACTCTTGCCTGGGCCCAAGCTATTTACGATAGTGGCGTTGCAAAAGTAAAACCGGTTGCACCAGTAATCATTTTTTGGGGCACCAAAGATACCGCAGTTCCTCCTGTCATGGGAGATTTATATCGCCAACAAATGTGTAAGTTGGGCGCCAATGTGACGCGGATTCAGTTGCCTGGTGAACAAACGCATTACACAACTCCGGCGGTGTCAGAACCTATGTATGTTCCTTGGGTAGAGGCACGCTTTGCAGGGAAGCCTGTAGATAATGGTTGTGCAGATTTGCGATAGAGCCAGCGTGACTCTAGTCTAAGAGATTTGTTCTATTGCTTTTCTGTTTAACAAAGTCAATGCCATATTTAATTACGGCAATAAACAGTATTGAGCCAGCCATGTCACCGATAAACATGGCAATGAAGTGATTTGCGCTACCGGAGTCTAGTCCACGTGCAACGAACCAGAGCTGATGAAGCCCTGAGCTTAAAAAAGAGTAAGCCGTAATACTGCCTAATAGTTGTTGCATATTGATATTGCTAAGATCGGGCGACACCTTGAGGTTATGGATGACAAAGTGTCTTCCAAGCAACGGAGCTAGACCGCAAATAACACCAATGCCGAGATTGGTGACGAGATCTGCTTCATAAAAGCCAATATAGTTGATCAGCAGTGAGGCCAAGACTAATCCAGCAGCTCCAGCGAAATCAAAAATAAGGGTCAGGAAGATTCTCAGGCCAGCAGGAATGAAAATCCAGTTAACCCCTTGAGCATCCTCGATTGAGACAGTGATGTAGTTATTGAAATAGAAGAAGCCCATGTACAGTGCAGCACTGAGAAGACATTCTAGAAGGCCACGTATTAGGGGCTTGTGAAAATTCATCCAAATATTATAGGAAAGATATTGGACTAGAGTACCAAACGAAGATTTAGAATGAGCCATGCTGGTTCAATTTCTACAATCTCTAACTAGCCCGCATCGGTCTATGCGCTCAGATTTTCATTTGGGTGTTTATATGGCTTTTGTCGCTGGAGCAGTAAATGCCGGCGGGTTTTTGGCGATTGCGCGCTATACATCCCATATGAGCGGCATTATTGCTTCTATTGGAGATGATCTGGCGCTAAGCAGAATATTGCCAGTTTTGGGAGGGCTTTCACTCTTAGCGGCATTCTTATTGGGTGCAATGACAACGGCAATTATTGTGAGCTGGGGGCGAAGAAGGGCAATTTATAGTCAGTTCGCACTACCACTTTTGCTTGAATCATTCTTATTATTAATATTTGGGTTTGTAGGCGATCATCTCAGTTTCTATGTTCCCCTAACCGTCCCTGCAATTGCACTGTTACTCTGTTTTGTTATGGGCCTACAAAATGCCATTGTCACCAAAGCCTCTAGAGCAGAAATTCGTACTACCCATATGACAGGTGTAATTACTGATATCGGAATTGAGATTGGTAAGTTGCTTTATTGGAATAAGTCTCAGGAAGCCAATCAACATCATTTTGTTGAAGCTAATCGCGAGAGACTCAAAACCCACGTTTCTATATTTTTAATGTTTCTGCTCGGCGGAATCATTGGGGCAATCAGTTTTAAGAAATTTGGTTTTATTTCTGTTGCACCACTTTCCTTGTCGCTGATGGTAATTGCCTTATTACAAGTTGTTCGAGACATTAAAAATATATATAAAAGACTAATAAAAGATGAAAAAAGTTTCTGATGAGCGCAAAAAATAAGCCAGTTATTGCCCAAAAGAGTCCATGCCCAATAGAGGTCGAGGCAGGACAAGTGTATTTTTGGTGTGCGTGTGGAAAAAGTAAGCGTCAACCTTTTTGTGATGGCTCACATACTGCTTCAGGATTCAATCCCTTGCGGGTTCAAGAGGCTGAAAGCAAAACAGTCTACCTATGTGCTTGCAAGCAAACCAGGACGCCACCTTATTGTGATGGCACACACAATAAGCTCTAGTCAGTCTTATTTAAAGCGATACGCTAGAGCGACAAAGATATTGTCTTGAAAGGAGCGGTTCAGGACAGGGCTATTGTTAATCCCATTGCCAAGCCATTTGCGCTTGCCATAAAGATTGACATACCAACTATCAACTACTGGAATTTCAACCATTAGGCCTGCCATTAAATTACTTGTAGCAGGAGCAGTGTAGGCAGAGTAGCCTGTAGCAACTGACTCGCCCGGAGTAATGCCGTAATAGTAGTTTGCATATTGAGAAGACTGTCTCTCAATGCCAACCTGGGGATAAACCACAACATGTTTAAAGGTTTCTATTTCACCAAAATAAGAGAGCTCATATAGCGCCCCTTTGGATTTTCCAAAGTCATGATAGGCATTCAGGAAGAATGCGCCGATGGGTGTTTCTTGAAAAGTACCAACACCGAGTGGAATGGGGTCGCTGCGATTAATCGAAGTACCATTGATAGAAGATTTCACTGTATAGGTATCAAGATTAATTTTCCCGCCAAGCTCAAAATATCCATAGCCCATCTTAAAAGTCTTAATGCCTACTTCATCAATGCGAGCAAAGAAGCGTTGGTAATCAAAGAAGGCGTAAGGTAACGCTAAGGATTGCGTACCTTCTGTACCAATGTGTAAGTTTGATGTGTATACCGCCGCGCCAATGTCGCCCACAATATGATCGGGTAATCCATCGGGCACATCGTCCATGGCAAAACTAGGGATTGCAATGAACAGCAGGGTGGCAAATAAGATGGATTTCATGGGCTAATGATAAATAAGTAGTGGGAATGAATTAGTCGCTAATTTTATGGAAGAGTCTACAGTAAAAACCCCCAAGATTCGGAAAAAAATAGTGTAGAGTTTCAAGCAGAATAAGGATTAAAAAATAATGGGAGATCAATATGCAGATTTTGACAAAATGGTTTAGTTGCGCTCTTACCTTTCTCTTGTGCCTTATTGCCTTTAATACATGTGCTGCAGATCGGATTGAAATGTCTGAGTACATGGTGCCCAGCGATACCCCAGGCATTTCTTTATATGTGCGCAATAAGCATTTAAGTGGTCAAAAGCAATTTACAGCTGATAAAACTCTTTTGTATGTGCATGGCTCTACCTATCCCTCAGAAACAGCTTTTGATCTGTCTCTCAATGGAACCTCTTGGATGGAGTATTTAGCTAGACATGGCTACGATGTTTGGCTAGTAGATCTTCGCGGCTATGGTAAATCTACGCGGCCCCCAGAGATGGATCAGCCAGCCGATCAAAATGGACCAATTGTTAAAACAGATGTTGCTGTAAGTGATGTCTCAAGTGCAGTAAATTATATTTTGCAAAAGCGGCATATTCAAAAACTCAATTTACTCGGATGGTCTTGGGGAACCACCATCATGGGTAAATACACTAGTGAAAATAATAATAAGGTGAATAAATTAGTGCTGTATGCCCCACAGTGGTTAAGACAGGGCGGCGCACCACTCACCGATAAGGGCGGACCCTTGGGCGCCTATCGGGTCGCCTCTGAGGCTGATGCTAAAAATCGATGGCTAACAGGTGTGCCCGAAGATCAAAAGGCTAGTCTGATTCCAGAGGGTTGGTTTGAAAAATGGGCGGCCGCAACCTTTGATACCGATCCTTGGGGAAAAACCCAGACGCCCAAGAAACTCAGAGCGCCGAATGGCACAGTTCAAGATGCACGTGATTATTGGACAGCAGGCAAGCCTTTATATGATCCTGGTTTGATTAATGTGCCAGTGATGTTAGTTCATGCAGAGTGGGATGCAGATCTACCTAGCTATATGCTCTATGGGTACTACACCAAGCTGGTGAATGCGCCTTACAAAATCCTATTACAAATTAGCGAAGGCACCCATACCATCATTATGGAAAAAAATCGCATGCTCATGTTTGCGGGTGTGCAGGATTTTTTGGACAGTCGCTTTCAGCCAGAAAAATAGTTTAAGAGATTTTTATTTATGATTAGATGCAATGTGATCCAGGGTTTCTTTGGCATACCAACCAATGCGACCCTCTGGATCCATGCGTTGCACGTCTTCTAGTGCAGTTCTGAGAATCTCATTTTCCTCATCTAATTGATATACTCGATTGCGCAGATTGCTGGCATCGAGCCACGAGCCAATCGCGCTAATCAGGCGTGCAATGAGGTAGCTCCAGTTAGGCATAGCGATAGTATGCCAAACCTAGTCTATTCATGATTAAATTGAGTGATATCAAGATAAAACCATTAAGGCCCAATGACAAAACCCTATTATTTAGCACTTACTCTCTCTTTGGGCTTAGCTGCTTGTGCTGCGGAGTTTACGGATAGCTCTGACTCTAATCACGTTACCTTTTTGAACAGCAATGGGTCCTCAATGGCAGAGCTAACTCAAAAAGCACAAGCTTATTGTCAGCAATATGGAAAAGTAGCCTCATATAGAAATAGCGATACTGCTTTAGTCGCTGTCTTTGACTGCAAATTACCGCGTTAACGATTAACCGTTTAGGTTAGATTGATAGATGAGGCCTGCATGCTCTCGCAGAGCATGGAATTGAATAGTTTCCCAGCGCTGGCTAGCAACATCGAGCTCTGATTTATGAGAGGCTAGAAATACAGGCGCCCCCACCACATCCTCTGCCATACGGTGAATATTTTCTTGTATGAATTTTTTCAGGGCCACTGAATCATCTGAGCTGACCCAACGCGCCAAGCTATATCTAGCTGGCAGAAGTCGCACTTCGGCGCCATACTCAGTTTGTAGTCTGTGGCTTACCACCTCAAATTGGAGTTGACCAAATGCGCCTAGAAGCATAGTTCCACCCCCCATTGGTCTGAAGACCTGGATGGCGCCTTCTTCGCCCAGCTGCATGAGTCCTGTGCGCAACTGTTTAGTGCGAAGAGGGTCAGCAGATTCAACTAGGCGAAAAATTTCTGGGGCAAAGAAGGGCAAACCAGTAAATTGCAATTGCTCACCTTCGGTCAAGGTATCACCAAGTCGTAGCAAGCCATGATTTGGTAGGCCAATAATGTCACCAGGAAATGCCTCATCAAGAATATCGCGTCGTTGCGATAAAAATGAGAGGGCATTGTTTGTACGAACCTCTTTGCCATTGCGACAGATCTTGAGTTTCATACCGCGCTCAAAGTGACCAGAGCAAATACGTAAAAAGGCAACGCGATCCCGATGCGCAGGATCCATATTTGCTTGAATCTTAAATACCACCGCTGAGAATTTATTTTCAGCAGGGCTCACTTCGCGTTCCAGGGCTTTTCGGGAGCCGGGGGCAGGAGCTAGCTCCACTAAAGTATTGAGAATTTCTCTAACGCCAAAGTTATTAATGGCAGAACCAAAAAAGACCGGAGACTGTCGCCCAGCCAAAAAGGCTTCTAGATTAAATGCTGGCATGGCATTTTTAATTAAATCCACTTCAGCAAGAGCCTCTTCTAGGTTGGATCCAAGACGCTCCTTCAGTCCAGCATCGTTTACATCAACGATCGTATGGGAATTCTCAGTAATGCGGTCTTCACCTGCTTTAAACATGCGCATTTGTGAGTTTGCGATGTCAATCACACCCGCGAAGGATTTCCCCATCCCCACTGGCCATGTGAATGGGACTACTTCAATACCAAGCGCAGTTTCAATCTCATCCATCAGCTCCATTGGTGGTTTGACTTCGCGATCCATTTTGTTAATGAAAGTCACAATCGGTGTGTTGCGTGCCCGACAAACTTCAAGCAGGCGCAGGGTTTGAGATTCAACACCATTAGCAGCATCAATCACCATGAGCGCAGAATCAACGGCAGTTAAGACACGATATGTATCTTCAGAAAAATCTTGGTGACCCGGTGTATCGAGCAAATTAATAATGCAGTCGCGATATTCCATTTGCATGACTGAGCTTGCAACCGAGATGCCGCGCTGCTTCTCAATTTCCATCCAGTCTGAGGTGGCGTGCCTACTGGCTTTTCTCGCCTTTACGCTACCTGCAATCTGAATCGCACCCGCGTATAGAAGTAACTTTTCTGTAAGCGTAGTCTTACCAGCGTCTGGGTGAGAGATGATTGCAAAGCTACGGCGGCGTGATACTTCTGCGGCGGTATCGCTGGATGGATTCGTTTCGATGTTAAATCTGCACTTATTCTAGGATTGACCATGATTATAAGCGGGCAGTCCTTTTTAGAACTGCTCTTCGGGCCTCAGAAAACGCCATTGCCCAGGGGGTAATGAACCTAAAGAGATCCTGCCCATGCGGACTCGCTTAAGACCCAATACTTTCAAGCCTACCATTTCACACATCCTGCGAATCTGTCGCTTACGACCCTCTCTTAAAACAAAACGCAATTGATCTTCGTTTTGCCAACTTACTTGTGCAGGCTTGAGTGCAACACCATCTAGACTAAGGCCATGCTTTAATAAATCTAAATCTGCAAAGGAGAGCTTGCCCTCCACTCTCACTAGATATTCTTTTTCAATCGGACTATTTTCTCCGATCAAGAGTTTCGCAATACGGCCATCTTGAGTCAGAACGAGCATGCCCGTAGAGTCGATATCGAGCCGACCGGCAGGCGCCAAGCCGCGGGTATTAAATTTCGGGCTTCTACCTTTATCTAAAGGACTGGGAAAATAATGGTCTGGCGTAATGAGTGATGCAGCGGGTTGGTACTCTTGCTCGTCATCAAAATGAGAGATGTAACCAACCGGCTTATTGAGAATGACAGTAACTCTAGACGCTTGTTGTTTCTGGGCGCTTGACTGCAGTTCAATTTTTTGGTGGCGAAAGGCCCGCACCCCGAGCTCATTTACAACCTCACCATCTACAGTCACTAAGCCTTGCTCAATATAGGCATCGGCCTCGCGTCTTGAGCATAGGCCCAGCTCCGAGAGCAGCTTTGATACGCGTACTTTTTCCTGATCTTCCATGTCAGCATTATCAGGCACGGATAGCTTATGGGTAAAGCACTAAGTGCGCACAATGTGAACACTACAAGAGGCCTCTTCGACAATCTTAGTCATTGAGGTTCTCCAGGGCGTCACCTTGTTGGGTAGCTTATGAGTCGCGCCAATCAGAATTAAAGCAGCATCATTATCTTTAGCAAACTCAACAATTCTGCTAGCTGGATCAAGCGCTTCTAGTACATGATAAGAAATTCTTTCTGGTGGCAGCTTTAGTGGCTTAGCCCATTCCATAAGTTGTATTAAATGGCCGCGCACAATACCACTCGCTGTTTCGCTTTCCTGGTTGCCTTCAAAGGTTGGCGTGCTGGCAATCGTGCTGACACAAATTAAGCGACCCTCTGAATAAGCTTGCAATAAATTCTTTGCTGCGATTTGCATCTTGAGTTGAAGCGCCCCATCAGACTGACGTGTATCAATCGCAGCAATCATGAGAGGTGAATCTTGATTGCCAGCACTCGGGAGCGGGCTTGGAGAGGGCTCATATCCAGCGGCTTTTAACCAGCGCGTAAGACTTTCCCAGAAGCTAGGAGGTTCAACGCGGTCGGCGCGCTCAGTAAGTTTAAGAGACTCATGATCTAACAAGATTTGGCGTAATCGCGCCGCGCTTTGAATGCGACTGGCCGCTCGAGGTTCGAGACAGCGGAGAATCACTTCTTGAAGCCAGCGAGGAATTTCCTTGCGAATCCCTCGGGGTGGAAATGGCTCAGCCCATAAACGTTTTCGAAGACCGCCCATAGTTTGAGGATTGCCAAAAGGAAGCTCGCCAGTTAGTAGCTCATACATGATGACGCCAATCGAGAAGATATCACTGCGATAGTCTTCTCGGATGCCGACAATTTGTTCTGGTGAGACATAGGGTGCGGAGCCTACGCCCTTACGCATTTCTTCGGCGAGTAAATCGGGGAAGCGAGCGTGGTGTGAGAGACCAAAATCAATCAGAGTGAGCTTCCCATTTTCATCCATCAGAATATTTTCTGGTTTGATATCCAGATGAATCGCATCTTGCGAGTGAAGTGATTGCACTGCTTGAGCTAAGTCGGCGCCAATACGGATAACTTCATCAATACTGAACTTTTTTCCTTCCTTGATGAAATCTTCCAAGGGCCTTCCATTGACCCTTTCCATCGCGATATAGGGCTGAGTTGCCATACTGCCAGCCCCTAGATATTTTGGAACATACGGACTATTGAGTGAGCGCAAGATAGTCAACTCAGTCTCAAACCCAATCAAGCTTTCTACCGGCTGATCTTTGCCAACACGCGGAATTTTTAAAAGGATGGGGAGATCAATCCCTGCTTTGGTCGCAGAGAAGAGGCTGGCCATTCCACCACGATGTACTTCTTTACCTAATAAGAAACCATCAACGACCTTGCCCTCTTGAAAAATATCATCAACTGCTTCGATATCTGAAGAAAATGGCATTACTTATTTGCCTGTCAGTAGGCGATTGGCTAGCTCTTCAGGTAAGCCTGCGCGCCGAACTTTTTCCGCTGCTGTGAAGTGGTCGTAAGGAGTGCGATGAAAAGTGAGCGATTGAGATTCGGGCTCAAAAATAGCAAAGCAGGCTGCTGGATTTCCATCACGAGGTTGACCCAAAGAGCCAACTACGCTGACCCACTTGCGATGATTCATGACTGGCACGTCATCACCAGGGTGTGGTGTAAAGCGAATCAGCTTGCCAACAGCGCTTTGATAAAAAAGTGCTTGTTCATGAGCGTGGCCTACAAAGGTGTAGGGCTTGCCAGAGCTTTGCGCGCATTGCCAAGCACTCATACTGTCAGTAATGTAATTCCAGGCTTCGGGATTGTGTGCAGAAGCATGGGTATAGCAAATTTGCTCTTCATGAATGATTAATGGCAAGTCTTGCAAAAACTGGACTTGAGTAGAGCTAAGCTGAGTTTTGGTCCACTCAATCGCAGCGTTCGCATTGCTATTCATTTGCTGCACGTAGTCTTTAAAGATCGCCTCATCGTGATTGCCACGAACAGCAATGGCTTGCTTAGCATCAATCAAATCAGCAATACGGTCCAGTAAGGCGCAGGGATCGGCGTTATAGCCCACTAGATCACCCAGAAAGACCATGCGATTAACCCCAAGCTCTTTAGCCCGGGCCATACAGGCCTCATAGGCCTCTAAATTACTGTGGAGATCGGCAAAAAGCCCAATACGTTCACTCATCCTTCAATGATAGGATAAAAGTGGCGCCAACTGAAGGCTGGCCTAAAGTCTCGGGCCTCAATAAGGACTGGCTTCTTGATTGGGGCGATTTTTGAAGCGCTTGTGGACCCAGTAATATTCTGCTGGTCTAAGTCGGATCTCTTTTTCAAAGAATTGATTTAAGCGGGCTGTATCAGCCTCAGGATTATCGCTAGGGAAATTTTCTAAGGGTTTGCTGATCGAGCAGATATAGCCAGAGTCATCTTCTTTGAGGGTGGTGATCATGGTGCAGACATCTGCACCAGTAATTTTGGCAAGCCGCGACACTGCCGTAATCGTATTGGTTTGAATATTGAAGAAGGGTACAAAGGTGGAGTCTTTGATACCCAAATCAATGTCAGGGGCGATGATGATAAAGCTGCCCTTTCGAATCTCTCGAATTAATTCCATTGAGTTGCCCTGCCGATCAATCGAATTGCCACCAAAGCGATTGCGCCAATCAATAATTTTTTGGTTGAAGAAGGGGCTCTTCATTTTCTGAAAGAATCCTGAAGTGCGAGGCCAATCATGGGTTTTAGAAAGGGCGCTTAATACAATGCTGCCCTCTATTCCGGTGAAGTGCATATTCACTAAGATGCGTGGCTTACGGCTCGCTAGATCTACTTCTGACTGCACTTCAATCATGTCGCTTACTTGTTTAGCACTGCCTAACCAAATGATGCTTTTTTCCACTAGGCTACGGCCGAGTAGGCGCCAATGTTTTTTACTTAAATGATTTATTTCGCTAGGACTTAACTCAGGAAAACATAAATGTAAATTGGTCTTGACTACACGATTGCGATCGCCCGGAATGAGGGCGGCAATACTGCCGAGCATATAGCCAAGGTTGACTAGCAGTCTGTAGGGCAGTATTGAAAGAAGCTTTAAAAAACCAACCGCAAGCTGATTCGAAAGAGATTTCAGCAACTAGCTAGACTCATTCTCATAGCGCAATAGAGTTGCGTCGTAACGCACTTTCATTTCTTCTGTTGAGCTAATCGACATGCCTAAATCATTTACTAAGCCAGTTTCCAGACGGTAAGTCCAGCCATGTACAGTCAAATCTTGACCTCGTGACCATGCATCTCTGACGATCGTTGTTTCGCAAACATTAACTACTTGCTCAATCACATTCAGTTCACACAAACGATCTTGGCGTTTTGGAGTTGGCAGTACTTCGCCTAAGTAGCGCTCGTGTTTTTGGTGAACATCCTTTACGTGACGTAACCAATTATCAGCCAGGCCTACGCGGCGATCACTCAATGCGGCATGGACACCGGCGCAGCCGTAGTGGCCAACAACAAGAATGTGTTTTACTTTCAGTAAGTCAATCGCAAACTGAATTACCGATAAGCAATTTAAGTCAGTATGGACAACAACATTGGCCACGTTGCGATGAACAAAAAGTTCGCCTGGTAATAAATCAACAATTTCATTGGCCGGGACGCGGCTATCTGCGCAGCCAATCCAAAGATACTCAGGGGCTTGCTGAGAGACTAAGCGCTTAAAGAATTCGGGATCTTCTTTTACCATCGCCTGAGCCCAGGCGCGATTATTGGCAAAAAGACTGTTTAGGGATTCAGAGTTTTTGATTGGCATAAATTAAGTTTAAAGTACTTTGATGACGCCAACATGGATTAAACAAACCCCCACTGGGATTGTGCTTAGTATTTATTGCCAACCTGGCGCCAAGTTGACGAAGGTGGTGGGGCTTTTTGATGGTTGTTTGAAGATTTCTTTGCAAGCACCCGCAGTTGAAAACCAAGCCAATGAGATGCTCTTGGCTTGGCTATCAAAACAATTAAAAATTCCCCAAAAACAGATTCAGTTTATTTCTGGCCAGAATAGCCGAAACAAGCGCCTTGAAATCTGGGGGTCTATCAGTACTGATCAGATCGTTCAGGCCCTGATGCCGCAGTAATTCTGGAGCCAGTTACCAGAAGATGGCCCACAAAATACCCAGAATTAAGACCCATTTTCCGATGTAGTAAACCGATCGATGTTTTGCTTTAAGTTGTTTTGCCAAACTTCGTAGATGATAAAAATATTTAAATAGGACATTTACAAGGCCGACTTTTTCGCCTTCAACGTTTTGCGAAGACGCTGCGCTCATGACGTATTTGCCAAACAAACGATTAAATATCCGCATGAATGGGGTGTAAAGAGGCCGCTCAACATCACAGAACAAGACAATACGTTGATGATCGGTTTGATTGGCGGCAAAGTGAATAAAGGTTTCATCAAACATCACCGCTTCCCCGTCTTTCCAATGGTAGGGCTGGCCATCTACATCAATAAAGCACTTGGGGTCATTGGGGGTGACAAGACCCAGGTGGTAGCGCAAAGAGCCTGCATAGGGGTCACGGTGGCGAACGAGCGTGGCACCAGGGGGTAGCGAAGCGAACATCGCCGCCTTAATGGACGGAATCGATTTCAGTAGTGCCAGGGTTTTGGGGCAGGCTGCCGCGGCTGAAGGCATTTCCTTGCCATACCAGCAAAGATGAAAGCGTTTCCAGCCAGTCCGGAAAAAAGAATTAAACCCTAGGTCGTTATAGCCAGTTGCAGCAGCAATTGCGCCATCGGCATTTAAGGACAGGGCTTCTTGCCGAATAGTTTCCCAATGGTCCTTGAGAGGTGCCAGGTCTGGAAACTGATTTACTGGAATATAGGCTGTTGGCTTAATCTTCGAGAAAAGATAAAGCATGCAATTGATGGGGGCCAGTAGAACCTGATAATCCATGAGAGATCGCACCAAGCCAAAACGAACTTTCCCTCTAAAGTAAACATAAAGTGCGGAGACCACAAAAATGAAAAAAATGATGTGACGTATTTGCATGAGATTGGGCTGATTTATGTGGATTCATTCATTTTAATTTGCCTAATCCAAACTATTCATCTATTTCTTCATTGAGTATGCTCAAATTAGAGTTTATTGGGACTGGCAA
>Ga0214206_1000211_pt1 | contig 16371 bp, 14 predicted proteins | sample TroBogEpilimnion_26_FD_153044 | JGI IMG/M metagenome (GOLD analysis project Ga0214206, IMG submission 153044) | Freshwater microbial communities from Trout Bog Lake, WI - 07JUL2009 epilimnion | ecosystem: Environmental > Aquatic > Freshwater > Lake > Epilimnion/Euphotic zone | place: Trout Bog...
CTGCGGCCGGGCCGGCCGGACCAGCTGGACGGAAGTCACGCTCGCCGAGGTCGACTCGTGGACGCGGGCGCTCGACCGCAAGGGACACGCCGCCGCTTCGCTCGCCCGCCGGCTCTCGGCGGTCCGTTCCTTCTCGGCCCACCTGGTGCGCAGCGGTCTGCGCCGCGACGATTTCACCGAGCTCGCCCATGGGCCGAAGCTCCGCCGCAAGCTCCCCGGCATGATCAGCGCCGAGGAGGCCGCCAAGGTCGTCTCCGCGCCCGACACCGGCACGCCGCAAGGCCTGCGCGACCGCGCGATGCTGGAGATGATGTACGGCTCCGGGCTGCGTATCTCCGAACTCTGCGGGCTCGAGATCCAGGCCGTCGACATCGACTCCGCCCTGGTGCGCGTCACGGGCAAGGGGTCCAAGGACCGCGTCGTGCCCGTCGGCGAGACCGCGCTCGTCGCCTTGCAGGCCTACCTCAAGGCCGGCCGCCCGAAGCTCGTGCGTCCCAAGACGGGCAGCGCCCTGTTCCTCAGCGCCCGCGGCGTCGCCATCTCGCGCAAGACCTTCTGGCTTGGCGTGAAGCAGGCCGCCCAGCGGGCCGGCGTCTCCGTCCCCGTGAAGCCGCACCTGCTGCGGCACGCCTTCGCGACGCACCTCCTCCAAGGCGGCGCCGACCTCCGCTCGATCCAGGAGATGCTCGGCCACGCCGACATCGCCACGACGCAGATCTATACGTCGGTCGACCGGACGGCCCTGTCGGATGCGCACCGTCGCCACCACCCTCGCGGGCGGGGCAAGGGACGTTAGTTGCCGAACAGGACGAAGAGACCGCCGAGGATCGAGGCCGCGGTGAGAGCGCCGATCAGGAAGCGGGTGCCGAACGGAACCTCGAGCGGAGCCAGCTCTTCGTTGTCTTCGGTCGGACGGACCACCGCTTCGCGGAGGATCGAGAAGTAGTAATGGATGCTGATCGCGACGCCGATGAGGGCGGCGCCCAGGACCCACCAGAGCTTGGCGGCGACGAGCAACGTCAGGATGAGCAGCTTGGCGATGAAGCCGACCGAGGGCGGCACGCCCGCGAGGGAGCCGATGCCGAAGCCGAGCGAGCTGGCGAGGATCGGGGAGCGGCGCAGCAGGCCGCGGAGGGCGAGCTGAGGACGACGGTGGTCTTCGACCGCCGGCAGCGAGACGAGCGCCTGGGCGGTGAGGAACGTGCCGACGACGTAGGCCAGGAGGTAGATCACGACGACCTGTTCGACGTTATAACCGAAGGCGGTGGCGCCCGGGAGCACCAGCGCGGCGGTGACGGCGGCGAGGATGAAGCCCGCGTGCGAGACGCCGGAAAGCGAGAGCGTGCGCTTGACGTCGGTGGTGGCGAGCGCGGCGAGGTTGCCGACCAGCAGGGTCGTGACGGCGGCGACCGCGAGGAGCGGGGCGAGCTTGACGGCCAGCGGGGCGAACGGTCCGGTCACGAGCAGGAGCAGCGTGAGGGCGCCGGCGGCCTTGGAGGCGGTGCCGAGGAAGGCGGTCGTCGGCGTCGGAGCGCCCTGATAGACGTCAGGGATCCAGGCGTGGAACGGGAAGGCGCCGAGCTTGAAGGCCACGCCGCCGAGGATCAGCGCGATGCCGGCGAGCGTCAGGGGCGAGACCGCATGGGCGGCGGTCTGCGTGGCGAGGGCCTTGCCGATCTGGGTGAAGTTGAGCGAATCGGCGACGCCGGCCGAACCGAGCGCACCGTAGACGAGGACCATGCCCATCAGGAGCAGGGCGGAGCTGAGTCCGCCGGCCACGAGGTATTTCACGCCGGCTTCGAGCGAGGCGTCGCTGCGGCGGAGGTAGCCGACGAGCACGTAGAGGCCGACGGCGGCCGTCTCGAGCGAGAGGAAGAACGTCACGAAGTGGTTCGACTGGACGAGCAGCATGAACGCGGCGGTCACGACCAGCAGCACGTGGTGGTAGTCCGCGACGGCGGCGTCCCGCTGGCGTAGGAAGCCTTCGGCGAGGAAGCTCGTCAGCAGCGCGGAGAGCAGGAAGATCAGGCGCACGCCGCCGAAGGGCAGGTTCTGGCGCAGCAGTCCGGCGAACGACTCGATGTCGTTCGTCGGGGTCCACGGTCCGGTCGTCAGCGCCATCACGGCGACGAGCACGAGGCCCGTGCGGGCCGACACCGGGATCATCGCGCGGAGCGATTTCGGCAGGAACATCGCCTGAAGGAGGCAGAGGAGCGAGAGGCCGGCGACGGCGATCTCGGGGAGGATGGTCAGCCAGTCGGCCCGGCGCGGGGCCAGGGCCTTGAAGACCGGATCGATATCGGCGAGGAAAGGAATCATCGGGCGGAAAGATTAGCGCTTAACAGGAGCGGCCGGGGCGGCCTTGACGGGCGCCTTGGCGTTATGCTGCGAGTAGGTGGTGATGCCGGCGGCCACGGGATTGACGGACTTGGTCACGAGCGAGGGCACGAAGCCGATCGTCAGCGAAGCGCCGAGGAGGACGAAGGCGGCGAAACGCTCGGCCCAGCCGAGGTCGCCGAAGGGGGCGGAGGCGAAGCGCTTCTCGAGCGCCTCGGAAGCCGGACCGAAGAACGTGGAGGCCACGGCGCGGAGCGCGTAGACGGCCGAGATCACGACGGTCGAGGTGACGATCGCCTGCAGCCAGAGCGGCTGGGCGCGGAGGGCGAGGAAGACGCCGACTTCGCCCCAGAAGTTGCCGAAGCCGGGGAGGCCGATGGAGGCCATCGTCGCGGCGACGAAGAGCGCGGCGAGGACCGGCGTGCGCGTGGCGAGGCCGCCCAGTTCGTCGAGGCGGTAGGTGCCGGCGCGGGCGCGGACGGCGTTGGCGAGCAGGAACAGCGCGGCGCAGGACAGGCCGTGCGCGACCATCAGGAAGGCGGCGGCGTCGAGGCCGTCGGCCTTGCCGGAGACGCCGCAGACCCAGATGCCGAGGAAGATCGGGCCCATGTGGGCGACGGAGCTCCAGGACAGCAGCTGCTTGAGGTCGCGTTGCGCGAGGCAGATGAAGCCCACCAGGACGACGTTCGCGACGGCGAACCAGAGGAACCAGGTGCCGAGCGAGCCGCCGGTGATGTCGAGGCTGCTGAGGCCGAGGAGGATGATGCCGTAGAGGCCGAACTTCTTCAGGGCGCCGGCGTGGAGCATCGACACCGGGGTCGGCGCGGCCGAGTAGCCGGGTGCGGCCCAGGAATGGAACGGGAAGAGCGAGGCGAGCGTGCCGAGGCCGAAGAGCACCAGCGCGCCGGTGGCGGCCGGGATGTGCTGGGCGTTCTGGAGGCCGTCGGCGACCTTCACGAAGGTCGCGCCGGCGATGTCGACGCCGGAGACGTCGATCGCGATGAGGATGCCCGCGAGGGACGCCATGGCGCCGGCGGTCAGGTAGATCGCCATCTGCATGGCGGCCGGACGTCGTCCTTCACCGCCCCAGAAGAGCGTGAGGATGAACGTCGGGATCAGCGCGAACTCATGGAAGAAATAGAACCCGACGAGGTGGTTGGTGCCGAACACGCCGAGCGTGCCGCCGAGCATGAACAGAATGAGGCCGAGGTACGTGTTACGTCCTTCGACTTCCTGGGTGAGGGCCTTGATGCCCGCGGCGAGGCCGATGAGCGAGGTCATCGCCAGGAGCGGCGCGCCGAGGCCGTTGAGGGCGAAGCCGAAGCCCCAGAAGCCTTCGGAGACGAACTGCTGCGGCGAGGTGGAAGGATTCGCCCAGAGGACGAGCAGCCAAGGGCCGAGGACGGCCGGGATGGCGAAGCCGCCGAAGGCGAAGCCCGAGGCGAAGCTGCGAGGGAGGTTGCGTCCGGCGAGCAGGATCAGGCCGACGATGATCGGGGCCGTGATGGCGAGCTGCAGGAGCGAGGCGGGGAAAGTGTCCATGAATTAGCGGGCGATGAGGAACCAGGCCAGGAAGAGGGAACCGAGGACGATCCAGAACGCGTAGGCGCGCGTCTGGCCGCGGTGGAAGGAACGGCCGGAAAGGTAGCCGAGCACGGCCGGGACGCCTCCGCCGATCCAGCGCACGGCGACGCCGTTGATGAGGAGCAGGTCGAGGAAGGCGATGAACTCCGAGACGCGACGCTGCACGGAGTCGACATACCAGCGGTACAGGCCGTCCATCCAGCGATGCTCGAGGAGGTGGTAGGTGCGGGGCGAGACGACCTGCAGCGCGTCGGCGCCGCGGACGGTGCCGTAGAACTTCAGGGCGCCGCAGAAGCCGAGGGCGAGCGAGAGCAGGCCGACGATCGTCGAGGGCGCGGTCAGGTGGAAGGAGACTTCGCCGAGGGCGTGCTCGATCGGCTTCAGCGAGCCCGCGGGGATGATCGCATGGGCGAGGAAACCGCCGGCGACGGAGTAGACGAGGCCGAGCACGACGAGCGGCAGGGTCATCGTCCAAGGCGACTCATGGGCATGGGACGCTTCTTCGGAGTTCGCTTCGCCGAGGAAGACCAGGCGGATCATGCGGCCGCTGTAGAGGCAGGTCGCGAGCGCGGCGAGGGCCAGGAAGGCGAAGATCGCGAGATGGTCGCCATGGTAGGCGGCCTCGATGATGGCGTCCTTGGAGTACCAGCCGGCGAGGAAGGGCACGGCGCAGTTCGAGAGCGTCGCGGCGATGAACGTCGCGGCGGTGAGCGGCATCTTCTTCAGGAGGCCGCCCATCTTGAGCATATCCTGCTCGTGGTGGCAGCCGTGGATGACGGAGCCGGCGCCGAGGAACAGCGTGGCCTTGAAGAACGCGTGCATCGCCATGTGCATCAGCGCGAGCTCGGGGTGGCCGAGGCCCAGGGCGCAGCCCATGATGCCGAGGTGCGCGAGCGTGGAGTAGGCGAGGGACTTCTTGATGTCCGTCTGCGCGAGGGCGCAGAGGCCGGCCAGCGCGGCCATGCCGGCGCCGGAGATCGCGATGAAGTGGAGGACCTCAGGGGCGAGCAGGAAGCTCACGCGGGCCATGAAGTAGACGCCCGCGGCCACCATCGTCGCGGCGTGGATGAGCGCCGAGACCGGCGTCGGGCCGGCCATCGCGTCCGTGAGCCAGACGTGGAGCGGGAACTGGGCGGACTTGCCGAGGAAGCCGCACATGAGCAGCGCGCCGACGGCGACGGGGATGGTCTTCGCGGCGGCCGCGTGGTCCTTGAGCGCGGCGAAGTCGACCGTGCCGTAGAGCGAGAGGCACATCGCGATGCCGAGGATGAAGCCGAGGTCGCCGACGCGGTTGGTGATGAACGCCTTCTTCGAGGCGGCGGCGGCGAAGTCCTTGTCGAAGTAGTGCGCGATCAGCATGTACGAGCTGAAGCCCACGAGCTCCCAGTAGACGAACGTCATGAGCAGGTTGTCGGCGACGACGATGCCCAGGATCGAGAACATGAAGATCGAGAGACCGGCGAAGAAGCGGCCGCGGGCCGGATCTTCCTTCATGTAGCCGACGGAGAAGAGGTGGATCCACGCGGCGACGAACGACACCACGAAGAGCATCAGGCGCGCGTTGGCGTCGATGAGGTAGCCGAAGCCGAGGCTGACGCCGCCGAACTTCGCGAGTTCGACGTGCCAGGTGACGTCGCCGGTGGCGGACGTGAGCAGCCTGAGGGCGAGGCCGGCGATGACGAAGGCGACCGCGGTGGAGAACCACGCGGCGAGCGCGCCGGCGCGGCGCAGGAACAGCGCGGAGAGCGCGGCGGCGCCCAGCGGCAGGAACAGGATCCAGTGGACCAGGGACGAGAGGTCGGAAGGCATCGGAAAGGCTTAGTCGCGGAGGGTGGTGAGCGCGTCGGACTGCACCGTGCCGCGCTTGCGGAACAGGGCGACGATGAGCGCGAGGCCGACGGCGACCTCGGCGGCCGCGACGGTGATGACGAAGAAGACGAGGACGGCGCCGTCCATGGTGCGGTTGAAGCGCGAGAAGGCGACGAGCGCCAGCGTGGCGGCGGCGAGCATGAGCTCGAGGCACATGTAGACCACGAGCAGGTTGCGGCGCACGAGCACGCCGGTCAGGCCCAGGACGAAGAGGAGGCCCGCCAGGATGAGGTGGTGAGCGAGGGAGGTGTTTTCCATGGCGGAAAGATCAGGCGTTGGACTCGGGGTTGTCCTTGCTCAGCGAGACGACGCCGACGAGGGCGACGAGGAGCAGGAAGCCGGCGATTTCCAAGGGCAGGAGATACTTCGTGTAGAGGAGGCGGCCGAACGACTTGGCGGCGGTGGTGAACTCGGCGGGGTTCGTCGACAGTTCGGGCGGCGTGGCGCCGGCCTTGACGGCGGAGACGGCGCCGGACCAGTGGAAGAGCCAGAGCACGCCGGCGGCCAGGAGGAAGAAGGTGGCGAGGCCGAGCGCGGCGGTCTTCCACGGATAAGCGCCCGTGGGGTCCTCGGTATCGAGGAGCATGATGATGAACAGGAAGAGCACCATCACGGCCCCGGCGTAGACGAGGACCTGCAGCACGCCGAGGAAGTAGGCGTCCAACAGGAAGAAGTCGGCGGCCACCCCGACCAAGGCCAGGATCATCCCCATGGCGGAGGTCACCGCATTGCGGCTGAGGACCAAGAGAAGGGCAGCCCCGAGGGTCAGAGCTGCGAAGAAAATAAACAGGCCGTCCGGCATTTGTCGGAAGGTAGGGCGGGGGGAGGTATTGGAAAGGAGAAAACGCCCCTAAATGCCCTTTTTTGCCACTTTATGGGGGTCATTAGCCCCCTGACCCCGTAGACCCCTTAATTATGAGCGAAAACGCTCAATACCTCAAAGCGGCCGGTGCCGACGCATCACGCAGCTGGGGTGTTGGGCGATGACTTCCCCGGTATCGAACCGTACGGTCCAATCCGGGAAAAAGGCGTCCACCTCAGGCTCCATGTCCACATGGGTCAGGATCAGTTCGGAACACCAGGGCAGGGCTTCGGCGTAGAGCGCGGCCCCGCCGGCCAGGAAAAGGGTCTTGGACGGTTCGACCTGTGCGGCCTCCTGCCAGTCCTTGGCGACGATGATGCCGGGGGCGCTGAAACCGGAGCGGCTGAGCACGACGGTGGTGCGGCCGGGAAGCGGGCGGCCGATGGACTCATACGTCTTGCGACCCATGAGCAAGACCTGGCCCATGGTGGTCGCCTTGAAGAAAGCGAAGTCCTCCGGGATGCGCCACGGCAGCTTGTTGTTCAGGCCGATGCCGCGGTTGCGCGCGACGGCCGCGATGGCGATGAGCGGTCGGCCGAGGTCCACGACGTCAGATGGCGACGGGCGCCTTGATCGCCGGATGCGGGTCGTAGCCTTCGATCGCGATGTCTTCGAACTTGAACGCGAAGAGGTCCTTCACGTCGGGGTTCAGCACCAGGCGGGGCAGGGCGCGCGTCTCGCGCGAGAGCTGCAGTTCGACCTGCTCCACGTGGTTGGAATAGATGTGCGCGTCGCCGAAGGTATGCACGAAATGGCCCGGTTTCAGGCCCGTGACCTGCGCGATCATGTGCGTGAGCATCGCGTAGCTGGCGATGTTGAACGGCACGCCGAGGAAGAGGTCCGCGCTGCGCTGGTACAGCTGGCAGCTGAGGCGTCCGTCGGTCGAGACGTAGAACTGGAAGAGCGTGTGGCAAGGGGGCAGGGCCACCTTGTCGGCCTCGAGCGGGTTCCAGCCGGTGACGATGAGGCGGCGGCTCGAAGGGTTGCGCTTGATCTCCTCCACGACGCGGCGGACCTGGTCGACGCCGTCGTTCGCATACGTGCCATCAGGCTTTTTCGTGGCCCCGAAATTACGCCATTGGTGGCCGTAGACCGGACCGAGGTCGCCCTCGGCGCGGCCGAACTTGGCGCACTGCTCGGCGGTGGCCCACTCGTTCCAGATGCTGACGCCGCGCTCGGTGAGCCAGGCGTTCCGGGTGCTGCCCGAGAGGAACCAGAGGAGTTCGTGCGTGATCGACTTCACGTGCACCTTCTTGGTCGTGAGCAGCGGGAAGCCTTCGGCGAGGTCGAAGCGGAGCTGCGCCCCGAAGATCCCGATCGTGCCCGTGCCGGTGCGGTCGCCCCGGATTTCTCCGTGCTGCCGGACGTGGCGAAGCAGGTCGAGATAGGCCTTCATGGGTCTCGGTTATTCTCCGGAAAGCCCCCGCCGCAACACGGAAAGCCGAACCTTTCGCCCTTGCCTACCCGCCCTCCGGGAGACACCCCTTTGGGGTAGCCAACATGAGCGAAAAGCCCGACCTCAACGCCATCTCCCACGACCTGCATGCGGTCCGTAAGGAGAAGCTCGCCCTCCTCCGCGCCGCGGGCGAAGACCCCTTCCGCGCCGAGTGGAGCCAGACCCATGTCTCGAACGAATGCCCGGCCCTCCTGCCCGAAGGCGTCGAGGAAGGCCCCGAGGTCTCCGTCGCCGGCCGCATCGTCGCCCTGCGCGTCATGGGTAAGGCGAGCTTCGTCAAGATCCTCGACCGCGGCGGCATCATCCAGACCTACTTCACCCGCGACGCCTTGGGCGACGCGTACGATACGCATTTCAAGAAGATGGTCGACTCCGGCGACTTCGTCGGCGTCCGCGGCAAGCTCTTCCGCACGAAGACCGGCGAGGTCACCGTCCGCGTGGCCGAATACAAGCTGGTCTCGAAGTCCCTCCGCCCGCTGCCCGAAAAGTGGGCCGGCCTGACCGACGCCGAGAAGATCTACCGCCAGCGCTACCTGGACCTCGTCGTCAACGAGGAGTCCCGCCGCCGCCTCTTCATCCGCAGCCGCGTGGTCGAATCGATCCGCCGCTTCCTCTGGAGCCGCCAGTTCACCGAGGTCGAGACCCCGGCCCTGCACGCCATCGCGGGCGGCGCCGCGGCCCGTCCGTTCGAGACGCATTCCAACGCGCTCGACTGCGACTTCTACCTGCGCATCGCCCTCGAGCTGCACCTCAAGCGCTGCCTCGTCGGCGGCATGGACCGCGTCTTCGAGATCGGCCGCGTCTTCCGCAACGAAGGCGTCTCGGTGAAGCATAGCCCCGAGTTCACGATGCTCGAGGCCTACCAGGCCTACACCGACTACCGCGGCATGATGGAACTCGTCCGCTCGATGATCCAGAAGGTCTGCGCCGAAGTCCTCGGCACGACCAGCGTCGTCCGCCCCGACGGCGTCGCGATCGAACTCGGCGGCGAATGGCGCGAGGCGAAGTACAAGGACCTCATCCTCGAGCGCACGGGCGACCCGCAGTGGTTCTCCCGCACGAAGGAGGAGAAGATCGCCGCGTGCAAGGCCCTCGGCCTCCACGAGCCGCGCGCCGACTGGGAAGATTTCGAAGTCACCAACGAGGTGTTCGGCAAGCTCATCGAGCCGGGCCTCATCCAGCCGACCTTCGTCACGCACATCCCGAAGGAACTCTGCCCCCTCGCCAAGGTCACCGTCGGCGACGACTCGACGATCGACGTCTTCGAACTCTGCATCAACGGCCAGGAGATCGCTCCGGCCTACTCCGAGCAGAACGACCCCGGCGTGCAGCGCAAGATGCTGGAGATCCAGGCCGGCGCCGAGACCCAGAAGATCGACGAGGACTTCCTCCTCGCGCTCGAGCACGGCATGCCCCCCGCGGGCGGCCTCGGCATCGGCATCGACCGCCTGGTGATCCTGCTGACCGGCGCGGCCAACATCCGCGACGTCATCCTGTTCCCGACGCTCGCGCCCGAAGCGCAGGCCTGAGTCCTTTCCCTTGCCCTGGTTCCTCCATCTCGCCCTCCGCCAGCTCTTCCCGCCCGGTAAGCGCTTCCCGGCGTTCGCGACGGTCTCGATCCTCGGCGTGGCGCTCGGCGTGGCCTCGTTGCTCGTCGTGCAGACGGTGATGAACGGTTTCGGCGAGGAACATCGCCTGCGTATCCGCGAATCGTTCGGCGACTGCCTCGTCACCGGCCCCGCGCCGATCGAGAAGCCCGAGGCGCTCGCGAAGGAACTCGCCGCCCGGCCCGAGGTCGCCTCGGCCTCGCTTTTCGCCGAAGGTCCCGCGCTCGCGCGCAACGGCGACTTCTCCGGCATCGCCCAGGTGCGCGGCATCGACCCGACCGATCCCGGCCAGCCCGCCCGCAAGTATGTCGTGGGCGGCAGCTTCGACGACCTGGACGACGGCCGCATCATCCTCGGCTATGGTCTCGCCCGCGCCCTCCGCGTGCGCGTCGGCGACCGCGTCGAGGTCTGGTCGCCGGCGATGGCCGAGCGCGCCGAGAAGGGCAAGGCCCCGTTGCCCGCCGAATTCGAGGTCTGCGCGGTCGTGGTCACGGGCTTCACCGAGGTCGACAACGCCGCCGCGCTCATCCCGCTCCGCCGCTTCCGCGAGATCTGGAACCTCGGCCCGCGGGCCCACGGCCTCACCTTGCGCCTGAAGGAGCCGGCCCTCGCCGCCGCGACCGCCGGACGCCTCGCGGTCGGTCATCCCGAACTGCGCTTCCGCCCCTGGCAGGACATCAAGAAGGACTTCCTCGAGGCGATCCGTTTCGAGAAGACGATGCTCTTCTTCCTGATGTTCATCATCACGCTCGTCGCTTCCTTCTCGATCGGCAGCACGCTCTTCTCGGCCGTCATCCGGCGCTCCCGCGAGGTCGGGGTGCTCGCCTCGCTCGGCGCCGCGCGCTGGCAGGTGGTCGCGCTGTTCGGCCTGCAGGGCCTGCTCATCGGCGCCCTCGGCACGCTGCTCGGCTTCCTGCTCACCTGGACGATCCTGTCCTTCCGCGACGGCATCCTCGGCGCGATCAACAGTCTCTTCGGCGGCGGCGACATGGTGGCCAACGTCTACCAGTTCTCGAAGGTGCCGCTCCATTACGACGCGTCGGATTTCTTCATCGCGGCCGCGTTCACCCTGCTGACCACGGCGATCGCCGGCCTCGTGCCCGCGCTCTGGGCCGCCGGCCGCAAACCCTCGGAGGCCATGCGCGATGCCTGACGTCGTCCTCCAGGCCCGCGGCCTCGCCAAGGCCTTCGCTTCGCCCGCCGGCCGCCTGCCGGTGCTGACGGACGTGTCGCTCGAGGTGTTCGCCGGCGAGTCCGTCTCGATCCGCGGTTCTTCCGGTTCGGGCAAGACCACGCTGCTCCAGCAGCTCGGCGGCCTCGACCAGCCTGACGCCGGCGAAGTCCGCATCCTCGCGCCCGGCGCCGGCCTCGTCGCCCCGCGCACCTCGCTCGGACGCGGCGTCGGTTTCGTCTTCCAGAACTACCAGCTCATGCCCGAGCTCACCGCGCTCGAGAACGTGGCGCTCGCCGCCCGCGTGGCCGGCGCCTCCGCCTCTTCCGCGACCGAAGCCGCGCGCGCCTTGCTGGTGCAAGTGGGACTCGGCGCCCGTCTCGAGCATCTCCCCGCCAAGCTTTCCGGCGGCGAATGCCAGCGTGTCGCCATCGCCCGCGCCTTGGTCAACCGCCCGTCGGTGATCCTGGCCGACGAGCCCACGGGCAACCTCGACGAGCGCACTGGCGCCGAGATCATGGACCTGCTCTTGGGCGTCGTCGCCGACCGTGGCGCCGCGCTGATCCTGGTGACGCATAGCCGCGAGTTCGCCGAACGGGCCGCCCGCCGTTTCGTGCTCTCCGGCGGCGTGCTTTCGCCCGCCTGATTTGACAAGCGGGTGGGGCGGGGTTGTCTTGAGGTCACTCATGAACGCCGCCCTGACTCCTGCCCAGCTCCTTGCCTCCCTTGAATGGCGCTACGCCACCAAGGCCTTCGATACCCGCAAGCTCCCTGACGCCACCTGGGCCGCGCTGGAAGAGTCCCTTCGCCTGACGCCGTCGTCCTACGGCCTTCAGCCCTGGAAGTTCATCGTCGTCAACGACCCGGCCGTCCGCGCCAAGCTCCGCCCGGTCTCCTGGAACCAGACGCAGGTCACCGACGCTTCCCATCTCGTCGTCTTCGCCCGTCGCACCGAGGTCACCGAGAAGGATGTGAACGATTTCTTCAACCAGATGGTCGGCGAGCGTAACGCCGACGCGACCAAGCTCGAACCCTACCGCCAGATGATGATCGGCGGCGTGGTGAACGGCAAGGACGCCGCCGGCCAGAAGGAATGGGCCGCCCGCCAGCTTTACATCGCCCTCGGCCAGCTCATGGGCGCCGCCGCGGCCCTCGCGGTCGACACCTGCGCCCTCGAAGGCATCGACCCCGCCGCCTACACCGAGATCCTCGGGCTGAAGGGCAGCGGCTACGAAGTCGTCGTCGCCTGCGCCGTCGGGTATCGCTCCGCGGAAGACAAGTACGCCGCGATGAAGAAGATCCGCTACCCGGCCGCCCGCGTCATCGCGCGCGTCTGATCAGCTGCGGCCGGACCAACGCACGAATTCCTCGTCATCGGCGAGGACTTCGGGGTCGCCGTATTCCGTCGAGAGCAGGCTCCGGTAGGCTTCGTCGGCGAAGCGCCGGCAGTGCAGGAGCACGCGCGCCGAATGGCCGGGCGCGCGCACGAGGCGGCCGAGCGCCTGGTTGACCTTCCGCATGCCCGGGCGGACGTAGGCGAGCGAGAACGCGTCTTCGGCGCCGGCTTCGACGAACATCTTGCGCCGGGCTTCCTGCAGCGCGTTGACCTCCGGCAGCGCCGGGCCGATGACGACCGCGGAACGGATGCGTCCGCCGAGCATGTCGACGCCTTCGCCGAGCGAGCCGCCGAGGATGAGGCAGAGGATCGTGTAACGGTTGAGGGAATCTTCGACGAAGCGCGCCGTGCCGTCGGGACCGAGTCCGCGCGGCTGCAAGGCGACGTCGGCCTTGGGGTCGAGGTCGCGCACTTCCTTCACGACGGCCTCCGCGTACTTGTACGAGGGGAAGAACGCCGCGACCGCGCCTTCCTGGGCCAGGCGGAGCAAGGCGGCGCCGGTCCGGGCCATGTGGCCTTCGCGCGTCTTCAGGCGCGTGTCCACGCGGCCGTCGATCGCGACGGTGTAGGCGCCTTGGCGCCACGGCGCGAGGGCGTGGACCATCACGAGATTATCCGGATCGAGGCCGCAGTCCGCGGCGAGCGAGCCGCGCGGGCCCGGCGTCGCGGTCATCAGCAGCGTGTGGCCGAACGCGCGGAGACGTTCGCCGGTGGCCTTGGCGGCGGAAAGGCAGTCGAGGCTGAGCAGGCCCGGGCGCGGCGACCAGAGCAGCCATCCGAGGTCGGCGGCTTCGAGGCGTTCGGACCACGTGGCGGCGTTCCAGACGGCCTGTTTGGCGGCGTCGGGCAGGTCGTCGGTGTTGAACGGGTGTTCGGCGGCGAGCACGGACATCCGTTCCGCGATGGCCATCGCCTCGATGCGGTCGTCCGGCGAGATCGCGTCGGCCTTCGGCAGGCGATGGAGGAAGTCGGCCCACTGCTGGGCGGTCTGGCACCACGCTTCGGGGGCGCGGAAGCGGGTGAGCGTGAACGCGAAATCAGCCGCCGACTGCTCGTCGTCGCGCAGCGAGAGGCATTCCGCGGCGCGGTCGGGGAGGTTATGCGCCTCGTCGACGACGAGCACCGTGTCGGCCATGTCCCAGCCGGGCACGGTCTCGAGGGCGGCGCGATTGCGGGGCGAGAAGACGTAGTTGTAGTCGCAGATCACCACGTCGGCGTGGCCGAGCATCGCCTTGGTGATGTCCCACGGCGGGACGCCGGCGATGCGGCCGATCTCGCGGATGCGACGGAGGTCGGCGGCTTCCTCGAGGAGATGCTGCGGGTCGATCTTCGCGTTGGCCCAGTTGCGGCGGATCTGCTCGGGGTCGTCCGTGATGCCTTCGACCTCATGCTCGGCGCGTGGTCGCAGGACCACCGCACGCAGTTCGTTGCTGCGCGCGAGGCGGCGCAGTTCGGAGAGCACCTGGATCTGGCCCGTGCCCTTGCCGGTGAGGTAGAGGAGGCGTCCGGCGCGGCCGCCGCGGAGGAGGCCGAGTCCGTGGCGCAGGGCCGCGGAGGTCTTGCCGAAGCCGGTCGGGGCGACGAGCAGGCGCGTGGGCGAATCGAGGCCGGCCTGGTCGAGGTCGGCGCAACACTGCAGCCATTCCGGGCGCGGCTCCTTGAAGGGCAGGCGGTCCGGCAGGTTGAGCAGGCGCGCGTGGCTGGCGCGGCGGTTCTCGGCGTGCGCGGCGAGCGTCTCGGCCTGCGCGAGGAGGTCGGCCTCGGCGGAGCGGGGCAGCGCGACCGGCTGACGCGTGCCGTCGGCGGGGTCGATGAAGATCAGTTCGCCTTTGACCTCGCGGGCGCCGGACGAAAGCCGGGCCGCGTGGCAATAGGCCGCGAGCTGCAGGAAGTGATGGGCGAAGCGGCCGACGAGGAACTCCGGTTTGCGCGGCAGCTTCAGGCTGATCGTCTTGATCTCGCGGATGCGGACCTCGTCGGCCGTCTCGAGCCATTGGTCCGCGCGGCCGGTGATGGCGATCGTCCAGCCGAGCGCGCCGACCTCGCAGGCGATGGAGCGTTCGAACTGCCAGCCCTGGCCTTCGGCCTCGGCGACCTTGCGCATGGTCTCATGCCATTGGCGGCCGGCTTCGGCCCGCCAGGGCGCGCCGCCGGCGCCCGCGCCGGGTCCCGGACGGAACGTCGCGAATTCCTGCGCGCTCAGTTCGACACGCTTGGCCTTGATGTCGATGCGCATCAGGGCAGGACGAAATGGGCCTCGCCGGCGGACCAGCGTTCGAGGTCGGTGGCAAGCTTAGCGACCGTCTCCTCGTCGGTCGTCTGCGCGTCGAGCGGCTGGCCGAGGATCGCCGCCGCGGCGGATTGGCGGGCGCCGAGGCGCGTGAACCATTGCTCGTGCACGCCCCAGCCGCCGTCCTTGAGGATGAGCCAGAGGCTCTTGAAGTAGGCGCAGTCGGCGCGCGGGCGCGCGGCCATGGCGTCGAACGTCTCGAGCGCGATGCGGTAGCACACTTCGGCGGATTCGGGCGGCGGCGGGTTCTTGCGGAGCATCGCCGCGAGGCGGCAGGCGCGTTCGAGGGTGCGGTGGTCGCGGGCGAGGCCGGCGCGGCGGGTGAGCAGGCGGTAATCGCGGGCGAAGCGCGTGCCGCCGTCCTTGGAGCGTTCGAGCGAAACTTCGCCTTCGTCGAAGAGGTCGGGCAGGGTGGTGCCGTTGCCGCGGTGGGTGCGGATGAGGCAGCGCACGAGGCCTTCGGCGGGCTCGAGCAGCGTGAGCAAGGAGTGCGATTCCCCGGAGGGATCGCGACCCAGCACCAGGCAGCGGAGGCTCGACGCGGACATCCGGACTACTTGCTATCCGGCTTGGGGACGACGGAACCGAAACTCATCAGCAGCCCGAGGGCTTCGCCGACGGTGAGCTTCGTCTCGCGGATCTCGTCCGGCGAGACCTGCAGGATGACGCCGGTGGTCGGAGCGGGCGCGGCGGGGATGAAGACGTTCACGACCGGCTTGCCGATGGCCTGGCTGAAGACCGTCGGTTGTTCATGCGTGACGAAGGCGATGGACCACATGCCCGGGCGGGGGAACTCGACCATCACGACGCGGCGGAAGGTGTCCTTGTTGCGGCCGCTCAGGGCGTCGACCATCTGGCGGATCGTGCCGTAGAGGGACCCGAGGCCGGGGATGCGTTCAAGGACGGTGGCGAACCAGCGGTGGAGGATCTTGCCGAAGAGGCGCTTCGAGAGGTAGCCGACGATCACCAGGATGATCAGCATCACCACGGCGGAGGAGACCACGACCAGCTGCCGGTAGAGGCCCGAGGTGAAGTCGGGCGCAGGGGTCTTCGAGTCATGCCAGAGCCAGGTCAGGCCGAATTCGAGCGCGGGCTGGATGAACTTGCCCATCAGGTCGAGCAGCACCGACACCACGTAGAGCGTCAGGCCGATCGGCAGGAGCAGGAAGAGGCCCGTCAGGAAGTTGTGGCCCAGGCGGGAGGCAAAGGTGTTCTTTTCGTTCGTTTCGCCCATGGCTCCAGCAAAGGAAGTCCCGGCCCGGTGGCAAGGGCGGTCGCAGGATTCCGGATTGGAAGGTCGGCCTCGGGCCTTTTAATGGACTTATGAAGACGTTCCTCCGGGTTGCCCTCGCCATCGTCGCCGCGACGACCACGCTGAGCGCCGTGTCCGAAGCCTACCCCCGCACCGCGTTCGGCGAGCGCGAACTCAAGACCCTGCCCGCGGCCCGCTGGATGCGCACGGAATCATCGAAGGATTATTTCTCCGCGGACAACGGGCTCTTCATGCAGCTCTTCCGCTACATCGACTCGAACAAGATCCCGATGACCGCGCCGGTCGAGGCGGGCATCCGGCCCGGGACGATGGTCTTCTACCTGGACGAAGCCTCGGCCAAGCGCGCCGACCTCGCGGAGACGCCGCTGGTGAAGCTTTCTTCCGTGCCTGAACGCCGCGTCGCCGCCATCGGCATCCGGGGGTCCTACAGCCGCGAGAATTACGAGGAGGCGTTGGCCGAGCTCCGCGCCTGGCTGGCGAAGCGCACGGACGTGAAGCCGGCGGGCGAACCTTACGCGGTCTACTG
>Ga0214206_1000212_pt1 | contig 16368 bp, 14 predicted proteins | sample TroBogEpilimnion_26_FD_153044 | JGI IMG/M metagenome (GOLD analysis project Ga0214206, IMG submission 153044) | Freshwater microbial communities from Trout Bog Lake, WI - 07JUL2009 epilimnion | ecosystem: Environmental > Aquatic > Freshwater > Lake > Epilimnion/Euphotic zone | place: Trout Bog...
GCATTGCACGACGAACTAGAGAAATCAATACTGGATCGAAAGTGTCAATACCACCAGCACCAGCAGTTGAGCTTGATGCACCCATAGCATTGACTGGTGTTGCTGATGTTGTTTCCATCAACGAACCATAACGGCTTTGTTCTGAACTTTCTTGTAGTGCTCTTGCTGTGTTTTCTAGAACAACAGCGGTTACTGAACGGCGGGTAATGTCCTTAATTGCTGGTAGATCAGCATGTTCTAGGACAGGTGCCCACTTCTTTTGAATTTCTTCTTGTAGATACATTTTAGTTCCCTTTCTTTCTGGGTTATATTAGTATTTATAAATTATTGTCTTTTGACAGTGCGTGAAATTGCTGCTACGTATCTGCTGACTTCTGGGTCCATTGATACTGTGTTGTTGGTTGTTTCACCTTCGAAAGTTTCTTCTTCGATATTAGACTGAGATACTTGCTTTCTTGAAAAATAATTTTCCTTAACAACGGAAAGCTTTCTTGCGAAAGCATCTAGATCGCCGTTGTATTCAAGTCCTTCAGCCAAAGCGATAAACTTTTCGGATTGTGTTAGAGTTAGACCATCGGCGAATTCTTCAATTAGCTCATTTTTACGAGCAGAATTAACATCTTGTCTTAACTCAACATTTTCATTAATGGCTTCATTTAGCTTTGATTCGAGTTGATCGACTTTCGCAGCTAGTGATTCCACTACATCAACCTTATCGGCAGGCACATCAATATAATGTTCAGCGAAAAGATTTTTTAGGCCATCGATAAATTCTTCAGTAATTTCGTTACGAAGTGTTGATTCGATAGCAACCTGATTATCTTTCATCCATGTTTCAACAACATAGTCTAGATACATATCAATTTTATCTTGAAGAGATTCTTCCATTTCTTCAATGGCTTCTTCAATTTTGCTTTCATATTCTTCTTCTAAGCGAGCAATTTCTGTCATTGCACGTAGATTAACCGCAGCTTCAAAAAGGGTTGAAGCCTTTTCTTTGAATTCTTCTGATAGGTCTTGACCTTCGAACATTTCTTCAACGTCTTCACGCATAGACTGACCTGGGGTTGCGTGATGCAATCTATTTGGATTCTTTTCGTTTGGTTCTGCACCGCCCTTACCAGTTGCATAAGATGGCTTTGCACGAATAGTATTTTCGTTGCTCTTTTCGTTTGCATTGCCAGGAAGATGTGATGCTTCCTTACCAATTAGAGCCATTGCATCATGGAACCATTTTGTTAGATCGTCTCTCTTCATACCATGCATAGTGGCAAGCACAGCATTCATATGTTCGATCTTTGATTTTGGGTCTGGGCCTGCGGATTGTGATCCTGGTTTCAACGAATCCATAGCCATTGAATCTTCGCTTATTTCTTGTTCGTAATCGTTAGACATGTATAAGGTCTCCCTTTAATCTGATATTTGTAATATTTATAAAACTCTATTGTTTGCCGCTAAGGCTTTAACATAACTTTCGAAAATGCCAAGCTGATTCTGTTCTATTTGATCCATACGCATTCTTCTCAAAGACTTTCTTTTTTCGTGAAGTCTTTCCTCAAGCCACGTGTTTTTTACTGGATCATAAACCCAATCCACACCTTCCATGATTCCCTTTACGAAAGCATTTGGTGCAGAAGGATCAGCAACAATATCAGCGGCTGTAGCAAGATGGAAGTCTAGTTGAACCACCATGATACCATCTTTTGATTCTAGAGACCCCATACCACGAGAAGATACTCCTAATTTTGCACCAGATTCTAAAAGTCCTCTGGCAATATTTCCCATAGGAGTATCAGTAAGTTTTGCTTTACCAATAAAAGTGTTTGTTTTGCCGTCACGTTTCAAATCTACAATCAAATGAGAAACACGATCAAGATTGATTTGTGGACCTGCTGGATGACCAAGTTCACCATATCCACGATTATTTTTAATATGTTCTTCAACGTATTTATTAACAGCACCTTCCATTACATGAATAGGATATATACGTTTGTTTTTATTCACAACTTCGGCTTCCATAAATGGTCCGGTGATGTGATGAGTTTTCTTACCAGTAGCTTCATCAAGTTGAGTAAAATACTCCATATTTTCAAAGATTTCGGTAATAAGTTTCATTTTACTTTCCTTATGACATTGCTTCTTGGGCAATCATGTGAGCACCAACGTTAGCTGATGCTGAACCTGTAGTTACTGCCACGGTAAGAATATCCGGTGTGTTACCTTGAATATTATTATAAAGAGCAAACACATTAGACAGATCAAATGTTTGTAGACCAGAACCACCGGATGGAGCAGTGAATGCATAAACAACTTCACCACCTGTCAAAGTATTTGCAGACACATCACGAGTTGCTAGTGAATTAAGTGAACCAAGAGTATTCATTGCAACAAAGTTAGCATTTGTCAAAGTAACAGGAGATGTTGCAGTGCTTACAATCATTTCTACAATGCAAAGAGCATCAGAGGAAAGAATCAATGATTGTGGTAGAATTTGTCCACGATTGATTAGTCCAATTTGATAAGCTGTTGCTGTGGTAGGAGCGGTAGAAATTGGTGTTGTTGTATTTGCAGCAGTTATCGTTGTAATATATGCTGTATTTACTGTGTTGTTTACAATACGAGCAGTGAGATTTGTTCCACCAGAACCAAGACCAAAGAAAGTAATACCACGACCCACAAACTGATTGGTAGTCCAAGGAGTTCCATTTGCAGTAATGAATGTAGTATTGCAAGAAGCAGTAACAAGATTTCCTGTGGTCGTGCTGTTTGCAGAATATTCAATCACACCCATGTTACGCATTTGAACTGAAACTACAGGATAACGAGTGTTTGCTGATCCAATAGTTCTTCTTGGTGCAGAAGGAGCCATACCATAAGAATATGTAAATCCACGCTGGGGGTCTTGGCGATTTTCTACCATAACCGATACACCAAAGTGAACAAGTGCGCTATTTGATGTAGTAGCTGACACATTTCTTTGTTCATATCTTACAGGCAAGTTACCAGTTCTAGACCATGCAAATTGCTGCTGAGTTCCTTGATAATTTCCGTTACCTGCACCAACTTCATGAAGAACATATGGCTCGCCGTTAAGTAAACAACCCCAACGAATTGCACCAGCACCATACCAAGCATATTCCAACCAAAGCATCTGAATGCCCTGCCAGTTAATCAAGGATGTTACTGGATCGCCACGCCAATTTTCCAATGAAAACTTATAATCTACAGGAAAGCTAGATGTTGTTACGCCTGTGCTAAGATTTACACTTCCGATATCAGAACGAATTACTGCATAAATTCCTGATGGATTTGCAGCAGTTGGAATTCCTTGTTCAAAGAAAACACCGTTACCATCATCAAAGAATCCAACTCTTTGGAAATTACCAGGAAGAACCGAATTTAATGTTGCAGAATAAACATTTGTTGTTGATTGAACGCTAAGAGTCCATGACAAACCAGAACCTGAAACAATCGTTACGTTACCAGGAACATAATTTCCAAATGAATCGGTTCCTGTAATAACCTGACCAACAGCAATGGTTCCTGAAGTTACGGAAGTTACAGTCAATGTTGTGCCAGAAATACTACCAACGAATACTGCACCTGCTGTGCTAGAATTAGATGGACTGCCAAAGTTAATAGCAGTGGCCATATACATCGATTTTCCAGGCTGATAACGATGATATGGACGTGACTGACGAATGGTTAAGTCACCAGCATTATTGCCTACAAGCATACGAACACCGCCCATGCCAGGGAATTGTGCCACGTTTGCAATACTTCCTGATGATGCAGTGTTAGCAATGAAGTTTTCCCAACGCATAGGCTGAGTGCCATATTCGAAGTCGGCTTCATAAATGTTCTGAGACATAGAAACTTTAAGTTTACCAAGAACGTCTCTTGTTCTTGCTGGTGTAATGAATGACTCAGGACGAGTCGTTTTCATTGTGTAATTATTAATATTTACTGGATACGTTGTCATGATTAAATTCTCCCATCACCGAATTGACTAGTCGAAGCACCATAAGAATTTGGTGCCATAGAAACACTAGAAATACCACCTTCACCTGGAGAAGTTTGTTCGTCTTCTTCTGGTTTATTGTGGTCGCCGTAAACCATATAATCATGGACACTATTAATCATTTCTTTTGCCTGAGCAATCTTTGCCTGAACCCAAGGCTCTACATGCAAATTGTGTGGCATTGACAACAATATATGAGCAGCCTTATTTGTGATGGCTTTTAGTTCTGCACGGACCATTTCGATTTCTTCTTGAGTATCATCAGCAGTGCCATCAACATGTTCGTTACGTTGTTTGGCATAATAAGCTGCAAGAGCCATTTCTCTACGCTTTTCTGGTGACTTTCCTGCAAACTTTGGATTATCAGAATGAACAAAATCGTCAATCCATTCTTTTGGTGGTGCTGATTTGCCAAGAACTTCCTTAAGGGTTTTTTTACCCATAGATACGGATGAACATTCTTTCATACCATGCATTGGGCAAGAAACGCCTTGTGGTGTCTTGTTGCATGTCATTACAGACTCACCATAAACTTTTTTGTCTTCACCCTTTTTATGGCCGAAATGCTTCATCTGGGGAGTGTTCATAGAATATTCTGTCTTGGCTCCGTTATAAACATCTGGGCCATTACCAACACGATCTTCATGTTTTTCGATACTATGCTTGGCAACAAATTTACGTTCATCATCAGCCTTTGGTTCGTAATCAACCCCTGGGTCTTTGCCAAGAGAACCAGGAATAATAGTGCTAGATTTTACACCTTGAAGCTTTTTATCTTTTAGGATTTCTTTAAGCGTCTTCGCCATCTTCGTAATATTCCTCTGGTTCTTCTGATCCGAACATGCTCTGAGCAATTTCAAGCTTATGGTTATTTAAAGCATTTTCGATTTTACTTGTGATAATGGATGAAAATGCTTGCTCAAAATCTATGGGCTTTTGTTCTGAACTGAAATTGATTAAGTCCGAAACTCTATATTCTATATCTGTCATGGTTTATTTATCCTTACTTATTTTTAGCAACGATTAGAACGGAAGAACGATATTCGCTTTCTTCTTGCGGGGTTCTATTTTTCTTTGCACCAAGTAATCTCACTTTTGCCTGTGCATTACTAATTTTTCTATTTTGTTCATCAGTTTCAGGAGTCGAATCAGTATCTTCATCGGAAGCTAGTGGTTGAACGCCATCACTACCAGGAGCTTCGCTACCATCTTGATCCGGTTCTTGTGGTGCCATAGCATAACGAGGATCGATTGCTTCTTCATCACATTCTTCGTTCATTTTTTCAATATCATCGTCTGACTGATGAAGAACATTTTTACGTGCCCATGTATGTGAATAATATTTGCCGATTAGTCCACTCTGTTCCATCTGAGTAAATAAATTAGTGCGATTTTCAAGAATTTCCGCATCTTTTAGTTCTGTGAAGTAATTATCTTTTGCGAAATCATATTTTACATCAGCAGAAATATTTTGCCAATCTTCAATAGACATAATGCCTTTGAGAACTAGTTGTTTTTCGAGTAGTGCAGTAAATAGACCTGCAAAACGCCCACGAAGCCTAGAAATGAAACGAGCAAATTTTAATTCGTCTCTTGTTACTTCTGTGGCACGACCTAGTGAAAATAACGCATCAGAATTCAAACGATTAACAGGAACATTAAGAGTCTGAAGTAATTTTTTCTGGAAATAAAGAACATCATCCATTTCGCCAAGTGTTTGACCACCCGGAAGAGTTGTTACCTCAGTTCCTTTTCCGCCTTCTCTTCGTGGTAGCCAATAATCTTCAAGCATCGTCATGAACTTACGATCATCACGAACTTCACCTGTAGCGCCATCATAGATTAGACGATTTTTATGTTTGACCATGATATCACGGACATATTGTTCCGCTTTCATCTTAGGCAAATTACCAACGTCAATATACCAAATACGACGTTCTGGTGCACGAGCCAAACGATAAATTACAAGAGCATCTTCAAGTGTTCTTAGCTGATTAAGAGCCTTAATAGACTTATGTAGATAAGAAAGAACCATTGTTCCTTGTGTGTCAGTTAAACCAGATGTTACATGAACAACGGCATCTTTGGCAATACGAAGACCTGAAGTTGTTGGACCTACGGTTTTATTACCGTAATTAAATCCTTTATCATTGAACATGAAATATTCGTTTTGAGTTTTGAGAATAACTGCTTCACCCGCATCAGAACCGCCCTGAGCTTTTCTTTTTGATACTTCACGAACTTTACGAATTTTTCTAGGGTCTACGTAACGAAGTTCTTTGATACCCGCCTTTACATCCTTATCATCAATAATGACATGATAATAAATTCTACCATCGATATACCAGCGACGATATATTTCATAAGCTCGGTTTTGAAAATTAAGCATATTCAAAATGTTTTGGAATTCATCACGAATTGCTTTTTTGACTCGATCCGTAATATCAACATTATCTAGAATGATGCTGACGATATTATCTTCATCGATTGACATTGTTTCGTTTACAATTTCGTCTACAGCAGCATCGATTTCTGGCTGTAATGACATTTCTCTGTATTTTGTAACTAGTTCTGCTTCGGTTCTGACAGTTCCGTCAAGATCGATATACGTTCCATATGAGGCACCAGCAGCAACGACTACTGCACCGTCATCATGCTCTTTAGGTGCAAATGACGGTGCAATATCAGGTTCTATTTTTCTTTTAAATTCAAAGCCAAAAAGTGATGCCATATATTTTTATTCCAAAAAAGGAGGGTTAATTAAAACCCTCCATACATTATATTAAGGTGTAGCAGAAGATACGCTACCGTTTCCAGGTTCACCAGTAGCAATAGGTGCAACAAGACCATTGGTAGCATAAGGAACCCAATAATCATAAGCAAAAGTTACGCCAAAAGATTGGATTTGGTTTGTAGTATCCCAGTCCAAATCCATTGGATCAATCTGAACAGGGAATATTCCAACAAAGCTATAATTTTTGATGATCGATCCATCCTTGCCATATTGAGTGACAAGAGCATCAGAACTCTTATATGAATTTCCTGCAAGAAGCTTTTGATTTCCAACAAAAGAATTCATTAGATTTGACCAGTTTTCGAACATGTCACGAACTAGAAAATCTTCATCGTTCATTACGGTAACTGGCCAATCGTTATAAGTTCTATCACCAAGAAGTTTGATTGTTCTACCAAAGAAAGGCACTGGAATAGAATCGACAGTTGCAGCAGGAATTTGAGAACTTCTGCATGTAAATGTGAACTTACTCAAAGCACCAGAGGTTGCAGCAAAAGGTGTTGCAAGAGTGACTTGGAATAGGGATGGTCTAGCACCCCCATTCGTAAGACCCTTATTTTTGAAATCGCTGATATTAAAAGCCATTTTTTTTCTCCTATGTTACTTTATTTATTAGAACTGACCAACGACTGTCGTAAAATCAACGCCAGTTCTTACAGCAACAAAGTTCAATTGGATGAAGTTAATTGAACGATTTGGTTTAATATAAATGTCACCAACAAATTGATTCGAATTAATAATCTGTGCAGAGTTGTTTGTTCCATCACAAACCACGAGGAAGTCAGTGATTCCTCTACGAGCCTGAACATCACGGAGATAAGGAATAATCATATTTTTGAATTCTGCTCTTGTAAATTCATCATTAAATTCGAACAATGAATTTTGTGCGGCTTTAGCAATAGCTTTTTCGATAACGATAAACAATCTACGAACGTTAATTCTATCAAATGCCGAAGGCTTAGATGTTGCAGTTTTGTCACCAAACAAAACGGTTCCTTGGCCTGGAAGTGAAATTACTGGATTGATACGGTTTGAGTAAATCACATCTCTTGCTGCTTTATTTGGATTCCAACGTAGCTGAACAACGTTTTTGATACGACCACGATTGAAACCAGCAGGAGACCACCAAGCATCGTTTGTGCTATCAGTTCTTGCACACAAACCTGCCACGTCACCATTTAGTGGAACATAACGATAAACGTCATTGAAACGATCATATGTATATTTGTAACCAGAATCGATTACTGCATATGTGGAATCAGTGACAGCGCCGGCCCAGTTAGTTAGGGATGTGGATTCGTTTCCTGGATTGCTTATGACAATATTTTGATCTGGTGTCACAAATACCACACAATCTTTACGGATTTCAGCGATATTTTGAATCAAGTAATTGGCAAGTTGGAAGTTGGCAACAGTCTGACCATTGACGGTGGTTGATCCTCCGGTTGGCTTACCCTGAAGAATTAGAGAAACATCAAAAGTTTGTTTATCCGCAAAGAAGTTATATCCTGTTGCCAAAATTCCAAGAGGCACGGTAGATTCTGTATATCCGTCTGTTCCAGCAACGAACGATGCATTCAATGGTGCATAGTTTGTTGAACTTGCAACAAGTAGAGAATTAGCAGAAGGTGCATTAGCTCTATCATTAGCAAACCAAACATATTTTGAATTGTTATTCAAAACAGTCTTGTAATATGTTGATGCATTATCGAAAGTCTGGGCATCGGTTGCTCTTGAAAGATTTGGGAATATTTCAAGAACCGTATTTGGAATTCCTGAGAACTGACCACCAGCATCCACGACCACAACATGCATTGAATCAACTGCTGATGTATTACCGTAATTTGAAACCCAATAAGAAGTAGCAGGAGCAGTTCCAATTACCGTGCTGAATTCCCATTTTCTTTGAACTGAAACAACTGTGGGAGTGCCATTTACTGTGGTGTTTGCAGTATAATTTGTTGCCAAACGATATGTATCATAAAAATTGATTGTGGCTGTGGCAAAACCAGCAACAGAAACAGCAGGACTAATTCCAGAAACACGAAGTGTCTGAGTTCCAATTGAAGAGTTACCAACCGTTAACAAATCACCAATTGCAACGTTAGCAAGAAGTGCTGTAAGATAAGTATTTGATGGTGTTGTTGCTGGAAATGTTAGCGTTGCTGTATTTGCGCCAACGGAGATGGTGAATTGTCCAGTGTTTCCTGTTGGAGTGCCGCCAGAAAGTTCAACAAATGTCAAATTTGAGCTATAGGCATTTGCGCTATCACAAACGCTAATACGTAATGAATTACCCAAAGAACCTGGATATTTTGCTACATAGTTTATTAATGGATCAAATGATGCAATGGTGTTATATTGAGCATTATTCAACACGGTAGCAGCAATCGTGTTAGCAGCAGAAACACCACCATATCCAGTTACAAGAATTGTTCCTGAAACGGTAATACTAGAACTCAAAGTATAAGGTGATGTTGAGCCAGCCGTGATAGTTATTCCTGCTGGAACGCCTGGACCAATTATCGTTTGTCCAACAGCAAATGTGCCTGATATAGCAGAAGAAACTGTCATAGTGCCGCTAGAAATGGTTACATATGCGGTTGCAGTTGCAGTAGAATATGCAGAAAGTGTTCCAATTGTAGAAGTAGCATTTGTTGTATTAGCAACACGACAAACATAAAGTGGAGCACCATATGCAAGAAAGCTAGAAGCAGTATAGAATGTTTCTGGATTTGATGTGGTTGGTATAAAAAAAGTATTTTTTAGATCATTCTCGTTTGAGAGAAGGATTGGCTGATTGACCGGACCCCATGAGAAAACACCTGCTAAAGCACCAACTGAAGAGGAAACATTTGGGACGATAGTTGAGAGGTCAATTTCGGTAACATTAACGCTTGGACTTAATTGTGGAAAAGCCATTTTTTAATCTCCTTCTTGTAGAAATATACGGATTTATTTCATGTATTTATAAAAACCCGTTCTCTACTTCATCAGCCATCCAGTTTCTTGATGGTCTTATATTATCATCAACTTCATAAACACGACCATCATCGAAGAAACCGAAAGGCACCATGTCATTCATGATATCTTCTTCTGTCTTTTCTCTGAGTCTAGCTAACGTATTTATGTCTGTAATATCCTTGAAATATGCCTGATCTGATAACCAAGCAAAAAGAACCAGTCCCATCACCATATCATCATGTTTACCAGATTCTGCTTCGTAACTAGTGCCTTTTCTTGAGAAGGTAGAAAGTTCATTTATCGTATTGAAATCATTAATAATTAATTGATTTTGCTCAACAAGTAGTTTGAGAATGGAGCAGCCCACTGACTTAACAGACTTGGTTGTTCTGATGCCTTTGTCTATGCTACCACCAAATCCTGTTGTAATTCTTTTTCCGAGACGACCAGCAGATTCTGTAAATAAAATATTATCATATTCAAAATCATAATGAAGCGAAGTAGAAACCTGTTCACCTATATCATTAATTTCAACAAGTGTGGCTGCGTTGTTATATGACTTGACAACACGGAAAATAACATCAGCATAATCGATAGGTGTGACCATGTTGTTACGATATGCACATACTTGTTCATATGGCATCTTGGTAACATCGAATACGCTAAATGCAGAATAATCCAGACCCTTACCTCTAGAAACGTCAACAATACAAACATAGGTATGATCAGGAACAGGATTTTTGAAAAGATATAACCCATCTTTTTGTGTCAATGGTGTCTGATGAACAAGTTCTTTAAGTTTCCATCCAGCAATAAGTGTGCCGGATGATCCTAAGAATTCGACTTCATATTCTTGTGCAAACTTTTCGGTATCAAAATTCATTGCGGCAAGAGTATCTTTTTTCCAATTATCATCACGACCTGGAACGTTTTGCCATACTACTTTGATTGGGTTATAGTTATTTTTTCCTTCATGTGCGTTCTGCCAAATTTTATAAAAATGGTTTAGTCCGTTAGGTGTTGATACCAAAACAACTTTTGTGCTTTGACCTGAAGAGATGGTAGGATAAACTGAGGTAAAGAATGTGTCCCAATTTTCAATGAATGCGGCTTCGTCAATAAACAACAAGTTAATAGAGAAGCCACGAATGTTGTCTGATGATGTGGCTGATGCAATAACACGTGAATTATTCTCTAGGACAAATGATCCTTTATTCCATTCGATCACACCCTGCTGTAACCATTTAGGAAGATGCTGATATGCAAGCTGAATTTTGCCAAGAATTTCTCTGGCAGTATCACCCTTGTTAGCAAGTAGAGCCACAACCTTTTCCGAATGAAACAAAATATACCAAAGAATAAATCCACAGGTTGTTGTCGATTTTCCGGATTGTCTCGCGGTTCCAATAATTGTGTAACGTTCATCAGCCATCGAACGTAACATTTCTCGTTGGTAATCATATGGCTGAAATGGAATAAGACCACGATCAACGTTGATGATCTTCATGTATGTTTCAACGAAGTAAATAACGTCATTAGAACATTTTACATATTCTTGGATCGTTTCAGGCGTCCATTGAACTTCTACACCACTTCTTTTTAAAAGAGGATTTCCAAGATAAGATTTAAAATTTGTAATTAATTCAGACATATTTTTTTGCACATTCTTTTATGATTTGAACTCTTTTTGCACGGTGCATAGATTCTTTTATTGGCAGTGTCATATTATAAACCAAATTGTGGAAGTTTTTATTTCTTGCTGCTGCATTAGAAACTTGAGGATTTTTATCATTCACTGCCGTTTTATATTGTTCAAGAGTTGCATTAGGATGATTTGCTACTGCTTTACGAACTTCAATATCTTTATCCTTTAATCCATCATCAAGTTCTTTTTCGGAAGCATTTGGATGACTTGCTACTGCTATACGTTTTTTTACATCTTCTTCATATTGAGCACTTTTTGCTTTATGTTCTGGTGTTGCATTTTTATTATTTACTGCTATAACACGAACATTTTTGTCACCATCTGTTATTGCTTTATCAAGGTTTTCCTTTGATGCATTTTGATGACTTGCTGCTGCCATACGAACATATTCAGTTTCATCATTTAATGCTTTATCAAGATGTTTTGATGTAGCATTTTTGTTCAATGCCGCTTCATGACGAACCCGATCACTTTTATCATTTAATGCTTTATCAAGATGTTCTGATGTAGCATTTGGATGTGATGCCGCTGCTTTACGAACACCTTCGTATTCATCATTTAATGCTTTATCAAGATGTTCTTTAGTTGCATTTGGATGTGATGCTGCTGCTTTACGAACATGTGCATCTTCATCATTTAATGCTTTATTAAGATGTTCTGATGTTGCGTTTGGATGTGATGCTGCTGTTTCACGAACTGCTGCATGTTTTTGATCATCTGATGCTTTATCAAGATGTTCTTTAGTTGCATTTTTGTTTGATGCCGCTGCTATACGAACTATTCCACTTTTATCATTTAATGCTTTATCAAGATGTTCTGATGTTGCATTTTTGTTTGATGCCGCTGCTTGTCGAACTTCATAATCATCGTCATTCAATGCACGATTTATATGTATTTTGTTGGCATTTGGATGTGATGCTGCTGCTTTACGAACTTCTTCTTGTTCATTGTCTAATGCGTCATGAATATTACCGCTAGTAGCATTTGGATGAAGAATAGTTTCTTTTTCGTTATCACTATAAACCTTTGGGTGTTTAGTATAAACCAAACTCCCACCTTTATGTTCACCAGAAAGTCTCTTAGCTAAATCTTCTGCATGTTGTTTAAACCCTGCATGATCAATACCATAGTGAGAATCAACGGCATATGCTGTGTGTCCTTCATCATTTATGTGTGGCTGTAATGTGGCTCTTGCAATTTCTTCACCTTTATGGTTGTGGAGATATGCAACAACAGTGCCATGTTTTACTTCATCTTTAAGATAATGACGATTTATTCCGGTATTAAAATTTTTACAAGATTGATTTTCCCAGGATTGGTTATGTGAAGTCTGGCCAGCAACACCTTCTGGTGATCTAGTAATTCTAACACTCAACCCAGTTTGTTTCTTACCTTGTCTCGTATTATCGTTTGCAAACCCATTAATAAGTTTTGGATCGGCTTTTGATTTTGTAAGCATTCCTCCGATCTTTGTCTTACGTCCATACTTGTCATCTGTGACACCTGCTTTATAATCATCTGGATGAATTTCATGACCTAAGTGTCGTTCTACTGCCTTATGGACTTCTGACTTATCAACGGTTCCAGCAAGTTCCTCATGTTTTTCATCATTACCTTTGCCGAAAAAATGATCCGTGGCTTCGACTGCTTTTGGATCACGCGGCCATTTTTTATTATTAGAAACTTCGGCCTTTTCTTCATCGTTAAGTTCTTCTTTAATGAAATTTTTGAAACTAATCATAGTAGGATTCTTCCGTTAAATTGTTTCATGTATTTATTTTTTCATATCTTCAATCATTTTTTGTAGTTCTGCTGTGCTGCCAACGAATAGATTATTGGTGATTTTCTTTTCACCAGCATTCGTTTCGGAAGCCTTGGTCATTTCTTTGACTTTCTTCTGAATGTCTAACATTTTTTCTGATGCATTTGTTACGGTGTCCATAAGTTTTGCTAGGACTTCAAATGCTCTTGGATTTTGCGACTGGTCTGCAATTTGTGCAAGTTTGGCTATTGCATCAGTGCCATTTTCGATAACTTCACGAATATTAGCACGAGCAAAAGTAAAATCTTCTAGTGCAGAATCATCATTGACTTTATCAAGAATTGTTGATAGAGCATTGCTATTTTGAGGAATTGGACCTACACCCAATGCTTTGTTTAGTGGATCATCATCATCGTTCATGTTTAACCCTGATCATTTATTGAAACAACATATCCGTAGTTGTTATTTGAGAAAATTTGTGATACAGGAATACTTGCTGCTGCATTTGACGTTGGTTGTCCATTTGCAAGAAGTCCTGGTTGAATATTAATTGCAGCAGAAACCCCAGTATTACCGACTGCATTAATAAGATTATTTGAGCTTGCCGATCTAACATTAACATCGATAAATTTGATGATACTGCTATTGGCTGTTGGTCCATAAAAATAACCTTTCATGGTAAATTCCAAGGTCCAGATCAATGCTCTGCGTTCTTTAAACTCCCCATCGTAACTATCTTCCATATTCACAGAAAGTAACACAAGAGGAACATCTGCACGAATATTCATTTCAGGAACAAGATCAGCCGTTAATGTCCAGTCTGGTGTAAAAAATGGAAGAATTTGTTCGATGATTTTGTTACCATCTTCGGCATTCTTTACGTAAACATAAAGAGCAAAACCAATGTTATAAGGAACAGCAGAATATTGATAATATTTGTTACCAGAATTTGATCCATTAACAACCGATTGTCTGTTCATCGTAGGAGTTTTACGATTTGGATCATATTGAAAACCAGTCATCAAAAATGACATCATAGGTAATTGTATTGCTGATTGTCTTGATATTGTTGGGTCTTGGATTACACGAGCAATCATTTTATCTTTTGGTCCATACGTGATAGGAACCTTAACCAAATCAATATCACCAGTCTTGTCTACACGTTCGATACGAATATTATCGAATATGTAACCAAACATCGTTACATATTTGCGAAGTAGTCCATGATAAAATGGTGCGGAAAGCGACATTATTCGAACTCGCTAAATGGATTGGTTTCTGTGAAATCTAAGAAGGTATTGGCATTTGAGGCGAATATATCGTTCATTGCGGCAGTATCAATGGTATCAATATCATACTGATCAACCACAAAAATATTATTATCTTCATCCATAAGATGCCAGTTGTTTTCGTCTAGCAAAGACCAGTCCATGATACTTGTAGAGAAATTGGTCTGCAAAATATCGATAGCAGGAATACCAGTATTGAACTGCTCGTTGCTGTATTCGAACAATTCACATGTCAATTCCCAAGTCTGCAAAGCACCAAACTGATAAAACATTTCGAATTTGTTAACATACTTGATTTGGAAACATTTTTGATTTAGTGGGAAGAAAATAAGATCGCCTTCGTTTGGTCTTGGCTGTGTTGTCTGGACACCAATTTCTTGATTGAATACTCGCTGAGAAACTGAGAATATTACTTGATCACGAATTTCTACTCCAAACTTGCTCATGAAGTTACCATCACCAGTAAAGCCATCTACTGACTTGATATACATTTCGATCATATAAGCATTATTATATTGTGATGCATCATCTTCGGTGAGCAATGAATCATAGTCAGTCAGAACACGAGGAATGTAATAAATGTCATGACCATAAATTCGAATCGATTCAATGATCAAATCTTCGAATAGCTCTTGCTCTTTTGACGACTGAAAATTATTGAAGAAGAAATTTGTTGCGATGACACTTATCCTTTACTATAATTTGGCATAGCAGATATAACCTAGCCGATTAGGTCCGTAATTGGCAAACTATAGCTGGTGATCATTTCTTGTTCTAGTTCCTGACGTTCCGCAAGAGCATCATTATAAATCTTTTCGCCATTGAATTGAACACCACCAGGAAGAGTCATACCTGTAAATTTGGTAAGATTTTGACCCCATTGCTGTTTAATCAATGTGGATGCGTATCTTTGAAGCCAACGATCACCCCATACTTTAGGATAAACCGTAGGATCAAGAACCTGATAACATTTTACGATGAGGAATTCTGATGCGGAAACTATTGACCAATCCATATCAATATAAAGTTTATTAACATGGCGATTATAACGAATGGGCTGTTTACCTACCAACATTTCTTCAAGGAACTGAATATGCTGAAGTGCCATGTAATAAGGAACCATGGATACGGAAGTCAAAGTATACAAATCATTCAAGGCAATCTGGTAACGAATATTGAATAGGTTGTTGGTATTAAGACCCTGACCCATAGGAAAAATATCAACAGCACCAATGATATTATCTGGAAGCGTAATATATTGATTTGTGATATCCTGGGCTGTTAGCTGATATTTGTAATAAGTGTCTTGTGTGCCATCAAAGTGATAATCAGCAAAATATAGCAATGCTTCATCGATACGATCATCAACTTGATCTGGATCAACATTGATTTCGATTACCGGGGCACCAAGACGACGTAAACAATATTGGGCGAATTGTGCTCTTGTTGTTGGAACTGCCATTTTTTTATTCCTTTAATAACCCCATGCCTGCCACCAAACTCCATACCCAGTAGGACCATTTAATGTCATACCGCTAGATGTAAACCCGGTTGAGCTTACGCCTATTGCATATGGTGATGTTGCTGGTGTTGAATTATCTACTGTTGCCGATGCTGTTAATATACCTGTTGGAAAAGCTGAAGCAAATGTAATAGCTAAAGTGCCTCCTGAAAGATTACCATATCCCCATTTTAAAATCATTCCGTTTGGAAATTTTACAGAACTGCTTGTTCCTGGTGCGTATGTTCCTGCCGTATTCCCAGTAGTGCCATCAGGAAATACAAATCCAACTGACGATGAACGAATTGCTCCTGCAACATCAACTTTATATC
>Ga0214206_1000213_pt1 | contig 16367 bp, 17 predicted proteins | sample TroBogEpilimnion_26_FD_153044 | JGI IMG/M metagenome (GOLD analysis project Ga0214206, IMG submission 153044) | Freshwater microbial communities from Trout Bog Lake, WI - 07JUL2009 epilimnion | ecosystem: Environmental > Aquatic > Freshwater > Lake > Epilimnion/Euphotic zone | place: Trout Bog...
AGCTTTCTTGCTTCGACAATAGCATGAGCGAGTTCGATGTTCTTATTAAGAGCTTCATTTAGCTCGTTCTTTAGAACTTCATTCTCTTCTGCCATTGCAGACAATACATCTACTTTCTCTTCTGGAATGTCGATGTAATGCTGTTCGAATACATTCTTCAAGCTGGAAATAAATTCTTCTGCAATTTCTGTCTTTAGACCAGATTCAATTGCAACTTCATTTTCCTTGACCCACTCTTCAGCCATGTAGCTGAGGTATGCATCAACTTGCTCTTCGAGTTCTGCCTTGATTTCTTCAAGCGACTCTTGAGCTGCGTTTAGAATTTCTTCTTCCATTTCTTCAACAACCTGTACTGCACGAGCAATAACGGCTGATTCAAAAATGGTTGTTACTTTTTCTTTATATTCTTCTGAAAGATCTTCGCCATTGAAAAGAGCATCCATGTCTTCTTTCATGCCAGCCATGTGCTTCATCTTTTCTTTCATCCAATGGTGCTTGGCTTTCTTAGCTTCTAGAATTTCTTCTTCTGTAAGCTCAACATCTTCAAAGTCTTCTTCAGAAATCATTTCTTCAGTTTCAGAAGTTTCTAATTCAACTTCTTCTGACTTCGTTGGATGAGCATAACCATGACCAGCTGTATCTGGATGATCATTTAGATCTTCTGCATTTTTCATATATTTTACTGCAGTATCCTGAACCTGTGGAGGAAGTTTCTTCATCTTCTCACTGGTTTCGGATGAAGGAGCGACGCCTGGTGGGGTTGCTTGCGAACGATTCTTCGCAGCGACTTCTCCGACGTGAGATCCTTCTGGATTTTCCCAAGTTGCGCCGCCAAGGTCTTCGACCTCAGCTGACATCTTGTGCATTGGTTCTGATGGGGCTGATTTTCTTGTTGCATTTAGAACGTCAGCGGCAGCTTCGGCTAGTGTACGGACTGTCATGAGTAAACTCCTTAGTTATATGTTTATTTATAAAATTACAATTTTGAGAGGAAGTTCTCAAATTGACGTATCTGAATTTCTTCCAACTGTCTGCGTTTTGCGTTGATAATAGTTTTCTTCATTTCATTAATTTCAATTTCTTTGACTAAACCATTATCCCAAACCCACTCTTTACCTTCCATAATACCCTGAACGAATGCTCCTGGTGCGCTAGGGTCTGCGACGATGTCGGCTGCTGTGGCAAGATAAAAATCAGGTTGCACATAGTTGACACCATTACGAATCTCTAGTGAACCCATACCTCTTGATGAAACTCCGAGCTGTGCACCGCCTTCCATAAGGCTTTTGGCAATCTTACCCATTGGTGTTTCTAAAATCTTTGCTTTACCATGAAAGCGGTTTTCTCTCTGTTCTAATTTTACAATCAGATGAGAAACACGATCTAAATTAATTGTTGGAGAGTCTGGATGACCCAATTCTCCAAAGGCACGATTCTTGAGAACATATTCTTCGTTGTAACGCTTTACTTCGTTAGCAAGAATTTTTGTTTCGTAAATACGACCATTCTTATTCTTTTCATCAGCTACAAGAAACGGACCTTCGATATAGAGTTGTTTGACTCCATTCTTATCTTCAGTCATGTACTTGACTTCATGAATTGTTTCTGTGATTAATTTCATTTCTTTTTACTCTTTTTAATTGGTGGTTGCATTCCAGCTGAGCCAGTACGATTTCCACCAAATTGTATTGCGAATCCTGTTGCTGCTTCTTTAACCTGTCTTTTAAACTCTTTAAACTTTTTCATAGTCCCAATGATGACCTGCGTTTCATTGATCTGCTACGCTTTAATACTATGCGAGCCATCTTAGCTCTGCGCTTTAGTTTGCCGCGACGCTGACCAATCTTACGATGCAATCTTTCTGCTGGAGAAATTCTTTTTAGAGTTCCACCATGAAATGTATAACCTTTCGTTCTAGAAACTTTCTTTCTTCTTTGTACAGTCAGTTTTCCACCAACCGTGCGAACTCTGGCTTTAATAATACGATATCTACCGCTTATTTTTTTGGATTCAGAAATGAATGTACTAAAAGATTTCATTATGGTCTGTATGTCATGTCGTTGTAAGCAATAAACGCATTAGCATAACCAGCTTCTTTATTTAATGTTAATACGAAATTATAAGTATCATTATCATTATAATTGATTACTCGAAGACCGATATTTCCAGTTGGAGCTGGAGCATTATTCGTAATGTACTTATCAAATACACCGCCGCTACCAAAACCACCAAAATTCATAATTGGAGTATTTGCTGATGCATCTTCCCAATACAATTGGACTACACCAGGACCTGTACTATAGCCAGATGAATAGTATTCAATTTTTGAAATTGAAACCATACACTTTTTTGAAGTATTTGCAAAACGTAAAGAAGAAGTATTAACAATCATCGTATTAGCATTAGTTATTGCGTTATACACACCAGTAATTTTAACGATTGTAGTTTGAGCTCCGTCTTGCAGTATTTGTACTTCTGGATTATTTACTGACATCTTTTAATTCCTATTGTTCGGAGACGACAAAGTCTACTATCTTTTTAAAATCTTTCGGATTACCGCTAACAAATTTAGACAACCCTTGTCTATTTTCAGCTGATAAATCTTCATGTTTGTATAAGTCTAAAATCTTTTTCGCTATAGCTGGGGGAACTGGCACACTAGCACCATTCTCAAAATTAACATCTCCATTCTGAGAAGATACTGCTATATTTTGTAATTTCTTAATAATTGATTCATCTAAGTTATTTAATTTAAATTCTTCAGTAGCATAAGAAATTTCTTTATTTTTTCCTCCAAATTTTCCAGGAAAATAAGGAACGCTTACATCAAGTTCGAGCTTGTCGTTACGGTACAAAGCAATTCGTTGTCCATTTGGAAATGTGCGAATTGCTTTCCTTCTCAACAAGAGCATAGGTGGAGGGTCTGGCAGCTTACCTTGCTCGTTCCCTTTCGGCGTTCCTTTTTTTCTTATTTCTGAAAACTTTTTCATTCATTAATCTTTCTTGTGGCTCTTCATGCCTTTGTTCTTCATTGACCATGCAAGTGCCCATGGGTTATCAATACCCTTGTGCTTTTTCATTGCCTTTACAGTTCCTTCCCAACCAGGAGGAGCTTTTTCTTCCATATGTTTCTTATCTTGTTTTTTGTCCATTTCTGACTTTTCCCACTCAGCGTGAGTCATGCCATACTTCTTTTCCATTTTCTTATCTTCTTTTTCATCTTCTTCAGAATCTTCATACTTTTTTTGTTTTTTTGATTCTTCTTTCATTGAGCGAAGTATTTCAAAGTCTTGCTTATCAAGTTTACCGTTGTGGTTCTTGTCAAGCTTTTTCTGCTTAGCTGAAAGTTCTTTTTCTTCTTTCATATCAGAACATCCGCAAGCCTTGCTCGTTTTACCACAATCATCACACATTTTTTCTTCGTGTTTTTTCTTTTCTGAGATTAACTCTCTAATTTGTGATAATGTTTTCATTTACTTGCTTGCCTTAGGAACAATTCCTTTTACAGTTTTTGATGCTGCTGGCCAAACTGGCTTCTTGCTTAAAATTGGTGAAGACATTCCACACTCTTCAACCTGCTCGACTTCTTCTTTTACTCGTTCGTAAGCACGCGTCATACTTCTAATTGCCCTATCTCTTACTTCGGGACTACGACCTTTAGGAGATTCCCAATGCTGTTCACTAGTTGGACCTTCAAACTTCTTGTATGATCCATGATTATGATGGACAGCAATATAATGAGGACCTTTTATACCATGAGCCTTATTTCCTGTAGGAGAATAATGCACGGTTCCAATCTTACGTCCTCGAGGAGTTTTAACTACAATTGGATTACTTTCTGTACCATGATCACTTGCTGCTTCATCCATCTGCTCGACTTCTTCTGTATTGAAGAAATTCTGAGCAACTTCAAACTTCTTTGCTTCTAAAGCCTCGCCGACTTTAGCTGCTAATGTTTGAGTAAAGATTTCTTTAAAATCTGCTGCATTTTTGGTTTCGGCGAATTCAGTAAATGTGCTCATTTTTATGTTCCTGTTCCTGTTTTAATTAGTTGGGATACTTTCTTATTTATATTCTGATCATCTTGCGGACCAGCAGAATTCTGTTGTTGATCATCACCAGCACCAGGTTGTCCTGCCATAGGATCCTGAGGCATTGTCGGATTTCCTCTAGGTGGATTTGATTCAGATTCTTTCTGCTCTTCTTCCATCTGAGTTTCCATTCTCTCAATATCATCAGCATGCATATTAAGGATGTTCTCTTGAACCCAACGCTTTGAGTAAAACATACCAATATATGGCTGTACTGCCTGCAGCGTTTGAATTCTGTTCTGTATTAGCTCTGCGTCTTTTAGTTCAGTAAAGTTATTGTCTTTGATAAAATCGTAGTGTACATACTGTTTAAACTGACCCCATTCTTCAAGAGTACAAATACCCTTAAGAGCCAATTGACGTGCCATTAGTTCATCGAATAAAATCGAGAATCTTGAACGGAGCTTATCAATGAATTTGTCGAACTTTAACTCTTCACGAGTAATTTCATTGGTACGACCTAATGAGAATCCACTTTGGGATTCAAGTCTTCCGACAGGAACACTTAATGACTTATACAATTTCTTTTCAAAGTAATTGACGTCATCCATCTGCCCGAGGTTCTGACCAGCTGGAAGTGTTGTAATTTCTGTTGACTTACCTTCGCCGCGACGTGGCATCCAGAAGTCTTCCAGCATCGACATGTGCTTACGATCGTCACGAATTTCACCAGTGCCTGAATCATAGACTAGTTTATTTCTAAACTTAGTCATAATGTCTTTTAGATACTGTTCAGCCTTCATACGTGGCATGTTGCCTACGTCGACATAGAACACACGACGTTCAGGTGCACGGGAAACTCGGTAGATAACCGTAGCATCTTCAACATAACGCAATTGGTTCATTGGGCGAATTGCCTTATGAACATATGATAGTACAGTTGACTTTGCTGGATCGAATAGACCTGAAGTTAGATAAACAACAGAATCTTCTGAAAGTTTAGTTCCACCAGAATAGTTGCCTAGAATCTGGGGAGCTTGTACGTTATTGTTGACGACCTTTTCATTATACAAATAGAATGTATCAATCTTATCAATAACTTCAATCCCGTTTTCTTTCTTCTTTGAAATGTTACGAATCTTGCGGATACGTCTTGGGTCAATATTAATCAATTGCTGAATACCAGCTCTAGGATTAGCTGGATCAATTACTAAATTATAATAGAGACGTCCGTCAATATACCAACGACGAAAAATATCAGAGCCAAAATTACTAAAGTCTAGAAGACGAGTAATTTCACTAAACTCTTCACGAATCATCTTTTTGATTTTTTCTGGCTGATCTAACTGATCAGTAACAATCTTTACTGTCTCAGCTCTTTCATCATGTACAATTGCTTCGTTCACAATGTCTTCAATAGCAGACTCAATTTCTGGCTGCATTGACATTGTACGATATTTAGTGATTAGGTCGACTTCTGTTCTATACGAACCATCTAAGTCAACATAGATGCCATAATGGGCACCTGTCTGAATATTAATTGCACCATCTTCAATCTGTGGTGTGACAGGAGTAGGGACTGTATTTCCCTTATCCTGTTTGACGATCTCGAAACCGAATAGTTTTATTGCCATGTGTGCCTCATAATATCAAAATATAATGGGGAGTAGAACATTTCTACTCCCCAGTATTCAAAATCAGGTATCGGTGATACCCTGGCCAGGTGCCGATCCAGGAACATTAGCGAACGTTTGTTGCCAGTATTGGAATGCAAACGTCACAGTATATTCTTCTAGCTGATCATTTGATCCCCAATTTAATTCAATTGGAGCAACGTCAGTTGGCCACATGCCGTAGAAAGTATAATCTGCTAGTGGGCTACCATCTTTACCATATTGCGAAACGACAGCATCAACTCCGTAACCATTATCAACAACCGCAAATCCTGGTGCTCTTACGTTATTTACTGGATCATTAATTGCTTCATGCCATCTCTGAAGTTCATTTCTTGTTAAGAAATCTTCATCGTTAATAATTGTAATTGTCCAATCAGCATAAGTACGATTACCAGCTAATTTAACTTCACGACCAAAATAGTACTGAGTTACAGTACCAATTGTTGATCCAGGAAGCTGAGCTGCGTTGCACATAAACGAAAGTTTTGACGCAAACGCAGTATTGTTTGTAGGTGTATTGAACGAAACACGAAACAGATTAGGACGTGCACCGTCACCAGTTAACGCACCTCTAAATTGATCTACTTGAAAAGCCATGTTATTCTCCTAGAATTTTTAATTATTTATTAAAACTGTCCAACGACTTCAGTAAACGATACGCCAGTTTGTACAGCAATGAAGTTGAGTTGGATAAAGTTAACACTACGAGCTGGCTGAACATAGATACTTCCAACAAATTGATTCGCATCAATTACCTGTGGGGTATTATTTGTTGTGTCGCAAACAACTTTATATGCATAAATTCCACGTTGAGACTGAACTGTTCTTAAGAACGGAGTAACTAAATTCACAAACTGAGCTCTCGTAAATGAGTCATTAAACTCAAAGAGGCTTGATTGTGCAGCTTTAGAAATTGTCTGTTCCATAACAATAAAGAGACGACGAACATTAATGCGATCAAATGCGCTTGGGCGATTCAATAGAGTTTTGTCACCAAATAAGATCGTTCCTTGTCCTGGGAAAGATACTACTGGGTTTACACCAGCCTGATAAAGAGTATCGCGATCTGCCTTTGTTGGATTAAACGCTAATTTAATTGAGTTCTTAATAGTACCGCGAGTTAGACCAGCAGGTGACCACCATGGAGCACGTACTTGATCAGTATAAGCGCAAAGTCCAGCAACGTCGCCATTGAGTGGAACCCAACGATAAACGTCATTGTACTTGTCGTACATATATTTGTATCCAGAATCCATTACACCATATGAACTATATGTGTTAAGCACATTAGTTGCATAACTTGCAATCGAAGTAGCTTGACCAGTAACGACATCTTGTGTATTTGCTAATGGAGGAGATACGAATGCCATACAGTCAGTGCGACCAGCAGCAATAGTTTGAATTGCATAATTCTGAACTGCTTGAGTAATACCAGCAGATGGAGTCATACCCTGAGCATTTGCACTAAAACCACAATCACCTGTCATCAATAAACTTATTGCTGTATTTTGTGGATTGAGGAATAATCCGTATGCGGCTTCAATATTACCAGTAGTACAAACGCCATCAACGCCGCCAGATAGTACTGCAGAATTTGCAGTTGCTTCAGCTGCAATTGCTGTATTGGTTATTTGAGAAACAGTCTTACCCCAATTAGCTGAGCCTGTAGAACCGTCTGTTGGATTACCTAATGTTAGAATATATTGAGACTGCTGGGTAATAACATTTTTAAAGTAGCTGCTTGATCCATCTGGAGCCAAGCAATCAGAAACGACAGATAAACCTGTATATCTTTCTAGAACAGTATTTGCTACACCAGTAAAATATCCTAGTCTATCAACAACGGCAATATGAATTTCGTCATTTGAACCAGTAAATCCAGTTTTCTGAGTAATGTATGGAGATGTTCCAGGAGCATATGGGAACGCTCCCGCAAACTGTGAGGTCGCAGATGTTCCATGAACATCAGCATACCAGTTTGCACCATTCCAAACAATAACCTGAAGGGAGTTACCGAGCGAACCAGGAAAACTTGCCGCCCAAGTATCATAAGGATTTGGACCCAGTGGGTAAACCTGATTAATATAATCTTCGTGATTGTTGATTAACACGCCCGTAGTATTTGATGTTGCATTTTTTGCACCAGCTAATGATGCGCGAGCAACTTGCAAGTTATTTGCATAAGACAAGAAACTTGCTGCTGTAAAAAACGTAGCTGCGCTATTTACGTCTGGGTTACCAAATCTAGCTGCTAATTGCGTTTCGTTTGAAATTTGCACAATTGTATTTGCTGGTCCCCATTTGAAAACGCCAGCAATTGCACCAACCGAAGTTGATATTGCTGGTGTTGTTGCTGTCAAGTCAATTTCTGAAACGGATACGCCTGGTGATACTGGAAATGCCATGTTATTCTCCTAAAGAATGGGCGGAGGTTATTATTCTCTTCAATATATTTATAAAATTCAACATTTGTTATTCTGCATAAAATTACTCTATGATTGTATTTATAATAACCAATTTTTACCATATTCTTCAGTCGGATTATCTGGATCCAGCGTTTGCCAAATCGTATTCTCTGATCTAAAATATGCAGGTTTATCTTCTAGATCGTCGCTTGTTTGGGGCAAAGGAGGAAGCTCATCGTCGATCTGTTTCATCTTTTCTTGATAAAGTCTTTGTCTAATATCAAAATTAGTTATATCTCTAAAATATGGCTGAGCCGATAACCAAGCAAATAGAACAAGACACATGGCAAGATCGTCATGAGCTCCTTCTTCGGCAGCATAAGTGCCATCTCGTCTCATAATAAAGGTCGATAATTCTTCGATTATATTGAAATCTGATATGATCAATTTGCCATTTTCAACTAGATGTTTAAGAGCATTACATCCTTGGCGTTTAGTTCTTTTAGTGGTCTTGATTCCGAGCTGTTTGGCTCTGCCATGCTGACTGAGGTAGAACTTACCATTGGCTTCTTCACCATGGAACATGTTCTCATATTCCAATTCACTCATACAAAGATCAGCAACCTGTGCACCAACATCATTATTTTCAATTAGTAGATATGCCTCATTATAGAACTTGGCAGTATTAACTATTACATTAGGAAATAACATTGGAGAAATTGTATTGTTTCTGTATTTGGCGACAACTCTAAATGGACTAACTGAGCAGTCGACAACTAAGAATGCGGAATAGTCTAAACCCTGTCCTCTAGAAGAATCGACTATAGAAACATAAAAATGATCTGGCTCTGGCTCTTCATAGATTTCTAAACCATCCAAAATATTTCTTAATGGACGAGAAAAAGCCATGGACTTTAAAGCGGCTGAAGAAATTAATGTTCCCGCGCTACCTAAGAATGTACAGTTGTGTGAAACTATTTCGTTAGTATAATATCGATCCCACTTATCAACATTAATTAAATCATAAACGTATTGGGTTTCGTTTGTTTGTTTTATTTCTTTTACAAGTTTTTTTGAAATAACATCGCCAGATTTAATAAAATTAGCATGAATATATGTATGATCTTCTATTTCAAATAAATGGTCTTTTGTACAAGTAATATCACTACCATCATCGAATACTACTTTCAGTAAATTAGAAGAGAGCTTTCTTTTAATGCCAGAAAACTCAGACCAGCCATCAGGAGTCAATACCTCATACCGATTATTAATTTTATTTTCTAACATCTATAATTCCATCTTTCCAAGATTTATTTTTAATAATTTGTCTAATTAAAGTGATGGAAACCTCATACTTTTTTGACATCTCTTTACAAAAAATATTATCATATGTAAGTATTCTTCCATTTTTAGATTTTGTCCCAATTAGCTTTGAACTGATCAAATTAATTTTGTCTGCATATTTTTTCTTAATTTGAGCAACATCTTCTTTACTCAGTTTAGTCGGACCCCCAAATCTTTTCCCAGTTCTATCAGTATTGAGCTTATAACCCTTTTTGGTTTTATTCCAAGGAACATTTCCAAGTTTTGGTCCGCATTTACCAATAAGCTCTGGTCTCTTTTTGCCAGTTTGTATTTTTGAAATATAATCTATAGGTAAACCCATTCTTTTTGATATTAGCGCAGCAGCTCCCCAATTTTCTTGTTTAAGATGTATATCAAAATGTTCTTGTATAGAAATACACATTAAATTATCGATATCGTTATTCATTCTATTGCCATCTTTGTGGTGTATTTCATAGGTTCTATTGTCGCTATCTTTTGGAATCTCACCAAAATGGCTTTTCCATATTTCTCTATGTTTACTCATATAACTTCTCCTAGTTTAATTGTATTTATAAAACTAAGAAAGTTACACTCTATTCTATTTTAGAATATAATTTTTCTATTGTAATTTTTTCTATGTTCCCGTTAATTTTATTTCTAACTGTTATCATTGTATCTTGCCCGACGCATTCCATTTCTTGTAAGTATTTCTGTTCTCCAAGAACTCTTTTCTGAGATAATGCCCATTCTTCAGTACGACCAGGAACCTGACGCCAGTTCGCTTCAATAGTTTTAAACCCATTAACATCTTCTTCAGCTTCTTTCCAAATACGGTAGAAGTGGTTCATACCATTAGGCGTTGAAGAAATTAAAACCTTGGAACTCTTACCAGAAGAAATCGTAGGATAAACTGAAGTGAAGAATTCTTCTGCGACGTTATTTGGTACGAATGCAAATTCGTCCAGGTATAGGAACGAAATTGTATAACCGCGAGCTGCAGAAGATGATGTTGAGTCAGCAAGAATTCGGCAATTATTTTCTAACTCAATGTCGCCCTTGTTCCAAGTGCGCACACCTTGCTGTAACCATAAAGGTAATGCCTCATACGCAAGTTTAATTCTGTTTAGAATTTCACGAGAGGTCTTGGCTTTGTTGGCTAGGATTGCAACGAACTTATCTTCATTGAATAGAATATACCAAAGAATATAAGCAACAACGGTCGTCGTTTTACCAACCTGACGACCTGCTTTTACAACAACGAAACGATTATCATTAATATCATTAATTGCTTGTTTCTGAAAAGGATACAAGTCAATTGGTACGAAACCCTTATCTAGAGTTACAATCTTAACATAGTTTTGAGCAAAGTAAATTGCATCATCACGACATTTTATATACTCACGAATATCTTCTTCTGATAGTGAGACTGGAACTCCTACTTTCTTTAGTTTAGGATTTCCTAAGTATGAATTTTTCTTAACTACTGCTAGATTCATTTTTGATCATCTTTAAAAGTTCAGCAGTTGATCCATTAAAGATTACAGCTTTGTCAATATTTAAATTAGATTTGGTTTGCGATTCTTGAGGCTCTAAAACTGCTTTTGTTTTCTGAAGAGTCACTAATTTATCTGTTAAGTCGCCTATATTTTTAATTAGATTACCAGCAACTTCATATGCTCTTGGATGCTGGCTTTCTGCTGCTACAGCTAGAGCGTTAGCCACAGCTTCGCTACCCTTGTCAATTAAATCATAAAGGTTTGTACGAACGTATTGAAAGTCGTCCTCTTTCTCATTATTAGTAGAAACCATTAATTGCCCTTGTGGTTTTTCTACCTGAGTAATTGGCTCGACATCAAAAACATTTGCAAGAATATCGTCAGAGGTTGGGTGTTTCATGAATCACTTCTGTAAATCCAAAATCGTCACCTAAATTGGCAGTTGGTGGATTTGGCGTTATAACAATAGATACAATCTGCTGATTTGGAGTATCAATTGTCATAATAGAACGAGATGTTCTAGTATTGTATCCAATAACATTAATACTAGGATCAAATTTTCCTCTAGTATTTGTGACAGTTAATACACCACCAACATTATCCCAAGAAACTACTTGTGCAGTAATATTTGAATTTGGTAAGTTGATACCTTGATATATAGTCTCATTAATTTGGTAGTTACCATTACCACTTTCTAGATTTAATTGTATTACACTTGATGATGAATTATTGTAGATATAAGTATTAGCCTGAACTTCACGAATCAATGAACCAGTGTTAATTGGTCCAAAGAAGTAAGTCTTCATTTTGAATTTTAAAGTCCATACTAAAATTCTTACTGTCGTTTCTGCACTACCTTCATAACTTGGTGAATATTCAACACTCTCAAGGATAATTGGAATATCTCTTTTGATATTCATTTGGTCAACGAATGACATTGAGAGAGTATAGTCTGGATTAAAATATGGCAGTATTTGTTCTACAATTTGAGTTCCATCTTCGACGTTACGCACATATATGTTTAATTCAAATTCTAAATCATAAGGAACGCCACTATATTGCTGGTTTACATTATTCTGGCTGACTTGATTAAAGGTACTAAAAAACGAAGAATTCTTTCTTGTAGAATCGTAAGCTAGACTAGTCATCTCAAAAGACATTCTTGGAAGAACGATTTGAGTTGGCTTATGCAAGTCTGGGTTTGCTAATAGACGTGTTAAGAAATTCTCTTTGCCAGCATATGATATTGGAACATTAAAGCGATCTATTTCGGAATAGCTGTCTTTCTTATAACGAACTAATGTGATGTCTTTAAATATGGTGCCAAAAGCAACCACATTGCGACGAATAGTTCTATAATAAAATGGTTCGTTACCTAGCATTATGTTTACCGAATTATGAATTTATATAGTATTTAGGTGTTCTCAAATAGGATTATATGAGAACTCTCAGATTCAATTACAGTAGTTTCTGTTATCTCAGCGCCATCACCTTCTTGCAATTTGATTCCATTAACCAAACAGTCCCCACTAATCAGATAAAGATATCCTTGATCAGAACTATATGAACCATTTAAAATCCCACCAGATACTTTTACATCAGATTTTAGAACAACGTCAATAATACTAAACTCTAACGATTTATTGATAAGTTCGTAGTAAGCAGGAGTTGTATTCTTTTGTTTTGGCTTTAGCCAGATTTGAAGATATCTGGCAGGAGCAGGACTTATACATTTCTCAGTATGCCATATACTAGCACCGCACCACATGTGCTGAACTTGTCTTGGTTTGGCTCTACTTAAATTACCACAAGTATCCCAATGTTCCAATTCACCATCAATCATGTAACCAAGAATATCTAGGTCTTTGTGTTCGTGTTTTGGAATCGTATATCCTGGCCAAAGGATATCGTCATTGAGAGCAATTAAAGATCCGTAGCCCATGTACTGCGGATCTCGATATGAATTATTTGTAAACGTTCTTCTAGATTGTATCCAAGACTGAGAGGTAAGAATACCTCTCGTGTTGCTTGGACGAACCTTCACAAATTAGCACCAACTGTCTTTTACACCAGAGACAACAATTTCCATTTTATAGACAATATCAACTTTAATATCTTGTGCGATATAGTTATAGTTATCTGCCCAAGCAGCTTCACTAAAGAAAATTCCAGACTCATAGAAGTCCCAGAAAATATAATCACCACCGTTACCTGTGTTTGGTCTGTTGCCGCCAAATTCACCGCCATTGTTAAGTGTATAATCGGTTCTTAGATATGGAGTTTGAGCTGCCGAATTTATCGCAGTCCATGGGCGGTTCCATGTAGAATCACTATAAGCGGTAAAGTCAATATTGAACATCGTATCATCAGACGAATTATCTAAAGGTCTGTATACTGTAACATATCCTTTGATTCTGCCGCCTCTTACGCCATTACCAGCCTCAGCAACACTGAATGGTAAATCATCATTCCAACTAAACCAGCGATATGCATTGTTACTATATCTGCTGCTAGCGTCTCTCATGTTTGGAACATAGTAATCAACTCTAATGCTATCACTTTGCGTGAAGTGGAAAACTACATTATCTGTAACATTAGCAGTTACAGGTTGATCTAATCTAATTATCCAATTTCCATTATAGTCGACACCTGCACATGTGGTCTCCGAATATGCATATCCTTGATTTGAAAGATTTGCCACTGGTGTTCCATTAATTTCAATATAACCAACACCATCAGCGCCAGGATTATAATATCCTAAATTTGGGAGGTCTGATAATTGCACAGGAATGTAATAACTACCAGAAACATTAGCTGATAGATGTACATTTGCTGAAGTGAAGAGTGCATTTGCAATAGCGCGAGGAGGACCATCTAGAGTTAAATCCCAAACGTTGCTTCCTACGTTATTTGCACTTACAATTTTTCTTGTGTCATTACCACCACGATCATCACCTACACTAGAAGTATATTGATTAATCACAACATAATTCTTTCCTGGAAATGCTGTTAATTGAGCAGGACCATTGGTGGTGACTCCATTGCGATTTATGCTAGTGTCACCACTTAAATTTACTCTTACGACATTTGTATTTGCAGAATTGTTGATTGCTGGGTGATCAGATGATGAGACGTAATCTGGGAATATTGCTTGTGTTCCACTAACCCATGGAGTTAGAAGAATTTGATCACCAACATTAGCCGAGAATGTAGCACCAACATCATCAGTATACTGGATTGTATAATTAGTCCCATCAAATGTTACTGTATAATGGTAACTGTTTGCAGGACTAATAAAATTATCACCATTTACATAAAGTTTGATTGAACTATTACCGCTATTATATGATTCTAACAAATACTTTGATTCTGGAACAGTTGCTGGAATGACTAGTGTATTTGCGCTAGTATATGTTTGATTGGCAGTAATGTGAACAAATCTGTGACCGATTGTCTGAAAGGTGAAACTCTTAACTCCTGAGACTTCACGAATACCAACGGCACGACCTGTTGCAGTATGGGTGGCTGGCTTGTATGCATCTCCACCGCTGTATGCAAGACTCAACCAAGCAGTCGAACCGTTACCATATTTAATTTTACCAGTATCGACTTCAAGTCCTGGTTCACCCTGACTTAATACTGGATTAATTGTCGCCCAGTTTGCAGCGGTATCTCTTCTTAGTTGAATCTTTGTTGCCATTGAAATTGCTCCGAATTAGTTAATTATTTATATTCTTTAAATTCTATACTAGTAAATTACCAAGTGTCTCCACTCCAAGCCACACGCTTCCAAATATCACTTGATGAATCATAAGCAGCAGAGCAATAGAAAAAGTGCGTGGTATTAGCAGCAATCATTCCAGCAATATCTCCAGTTTGACCCTTTGATGTCGTAGGAACATTAACTACTGCAAACTTGTTTCCTGATGGGAATGTTACATTACCATCTCTATCAAATGACCAACCTAATGACCCAGCAGCAATAATTACATTATTTCCATTTGACAACAATCCAGTGATGTTATTATCAGAATTGAAAACTCCAACACCTGTTGTATATTCTGTTGTTGTTATACCACCTTGTGCAGCACCCAATAGTATACTATTATTTGGTCCAATTGCTATAGCATAATCACTAGTTACATTTGGGTCTACAGATACGGAACCTGCGAAGGCTCCAGGATAGCTGTGTTCTACACCAGAATAAATTAAACTTGCTCCATTCTGATCAACAATGACGCGAGTTTCTGCTGTACCAGCACCCATGTAAATCTGGCTGCTAATAATCGCCGTACCATTTGAAGATACTGCTGTACCAAACTCTGCGGAATTAGTATTACCAATGCCACCTGAATTTAATTTTGTATTTGCTGGTAATGTTAAATTGCCATTTGTATCAAATTGCCAAATATTGCTAGCCGAATTAGTTCCAATACAAACTTTACCGTCGGTGCCTATACGCACAAATTGATGATCATCACCTAAGAACAAATCAGTTACTGTAAGGTCACCAGAAGTTAAGTGTATATGATTACCGTCGCTAACGACTGTAGGATATATTTTTAATAATTGATTAGCGTTATCTCCACCACCAGGTTTTATTTCAACAGCTTTGCTACCAGCCAGCAATCCATTTGTATTATCGTTAATAGTACTGCCATTAGGAAGCGTTAAATTACCAGTTGTGTCGAAATTCCAAGTTTGTACTCCCTGGCTTGCGCTTGTCTGAATTAGTGTATTGCTAAGACTTTGTATATCATATGTGCCATTAGCAATAACAGTATTACCAGAAGTTAAAGATCCATCTGGGTATATAAATTTACCATTCGCACCAAAAGTCCAAGTATTCTGTTGCCCTAGGAGATTAGATCCTACAGATATATTGGCGCTATTTGCGTCAAATATCGCTACAGAAGCATTTCCTATACCCAATAAAGGTTCAGCCCAACCGATAATCATTTGACCACCAACATTATCTGAAATCATCGCCAAAGGAGTATTAGATTGAAGTATTAAAGTACCAGGATACCCACCAAGATAACTACTGATTGTAGCAATTTGTAAATTGCTTGGGGTTGTTAATGTTCCATTAGTAGACATAACCAATGTGTTTCCATTATTGGATATTCTATCGCTATAATAACTCAACATATTCCAAGTATCTAATCCATTACCAATTTTAATCAAACCAGTATCTGTTTCAAATCCAATTTCACCTTGACTTAATATTGGATTCGTTTGAGTCCAGTTATTTGATGAGTTACGTTTTACTTGTATGGTTGTGCCAGTTCCGTCAACATTTAGAATAGTTTGTGGCGTAGAAGAAACCCCACCATCAACAGCAGCATCATATGCACTATGATATGTTTCAATATTACCACCATCAAAAGATAAATCTTCTGGACCAAATACTTCTGATGCTCCACCGCCAAC
>Ga0214206_1000216_pt1 | contig 16239 bp, 11 predicted proteins | sample TroBogEpilimnion_26_FD_153044 | JGI IMG/M metagenome (GOLD analysis project Ga0214206, IMG submission 153044) | Freshwater microbial communities from Trout Bog Lake, WI - 07JUL2009 epilimnion | ecosystem: Environmental > Aquatic > Freshwater > Lake > Epilimnion/Euphotic zone | place: Trout Bog...
GCTAAAGATATGTTTGCATCACATCGTGGAACTGCAAACCAAAGAGCAACAATAGCGAAATACTGTATTCAAGATTGCGATTTAGTATTGACTCTGATGGCCAAACTGGATACAATTGTGAATGCACGAGGTATGTCTGATGTTTGTCGTGTTCCTGTTCAGTATATCTTTCTGAGAGGACAGGGAATCAAGATTTACTCGGCAGTTGTGTACAACGCTTCCAAACGTAATCAGATCATCATGACCCAAGAAGGTTTGGAAGGAAACGCGTCATACGAAGGTGCGATCGTCCTGCCTCCTAAAATTGGAATGTATCTAGACCAACCAATTCCTGTTCTTGATTTCAATTCACTTTATCCTTCCAACATGATTGCTTACAATTTGTCACCGGATACGCTAGTATACGTCAAGACATATTCAGCTACTGGAAAGCTCATTCGGCAAGAACCGGAAATTCTGCCTGATACTACCGGATTCAAAGTTGATGAGATATCGTATGATACATTTAATGCCGAGAAGAACCCCAGTGGTCGTATTACATGTGGATTCGTCCAGCCGAACTCCGATCCACGGACAGTAGGTGTAGTTCCTCTGACTTTGGACATTCTACTTAAAAAGCGAAAGGAAACACGAAAGCTTATGGAAACTGTGGAAGACGATTCCCAAAAAGCTGTTCTGAATGGCTTGCAGTTAGCCTACAAGACAGTAGCCAATTCAGTGTACGGTCAATGTGGTTCACGCACATCTCCTATCCGAAAGCTGGAAGTGGCGGCATGTACAACCGCTGTAGGTCGTCAAAAAATTTACGATGCCAAGAAGATCGTAGAGACCGAGTTTGGAGGCGAAGTTATTTATGGTGATACAGATTCTATCTTCGTCAAGTTTGCTACGAAAGATTTGGCGGAAAGCATTCAGCTAGGTAAGAAAGCCGCCGAACGAATTACAGCTTCGGGGAGAAAGGCACATAAGATTGAGTATGAAAAAACGTTCTATCCGTTCATTCTATTTTGTCGGAAACGGTATGTCGGTATGATGTACGAGGACGATGTCACAAAGTGTAAGCGCAAAACTATGGGTGTCGCACTAAAACGACGTGATAACGCTCCTATTGTCAAGGATGTGTTTGGCGGAGCTTTGGATTCACTCATGGAACATCGGAACATTAAGACAGCCGAAAAGATGGTCAAGGAAATGCTTATCAAGGTAATGAAGAACGAGTACCCTTTGGAAAAATTCGTTCTATCAAAGCAGTTGCGCGACGATTACAAGAACCCTGGTCAAATTGCTCATCGTGTTCTAGCGGACCGAATGGAGGAGCGGGATGCTGGAAATAAGCCACAAGTAGGTGACAGGTTAGCGTATGTCTATGTCGCATCACGTAAAGACGAAAAGAAGCAGGGTGATAAAATTGAACACATAGATTACGTTCGTGAAAAGAAGCTCAAGCCGGATGTTGAGTTTTACGTAACGAATCAAATACAAAATCCGGTGGCTCAACTGTTTGCTCTAGCCATTGATCAGTTGGACGGGTACAAGAAGCGAGATTATGCCAAGTTTTACGATGAGTATCGTGAAACTTTGGATGAAGAAGAAGCTACCCTGAAAGTTCTCAAATTGAAAGAGAAGGATCTGGAACCTTTGCTGTTTATGGGCGCTCAATATTTGAAGAAACATAAAACTGGTCCTATGGATATGTTTCTAAAACGCTAAGTGGTTTTAAAAGATTCAAGTAATAAATGGAAATGGACGAATGTGTACTTGATATTCTTCGTGAGATGATGAATGCGCGGACAGAGTTTCTTACTAATGAAACAATTCGGGCTATCAATTTTCCGGCCAGAGCTACATTGATTGCTCGTTTTTTAAATACTGAGCAGCTTGTTCTGGAACTCGTGAATCGTATGCATTCTACACGGATTTACGGTGATTTGACCCAGGCTCTTCTTACAGTAACTATACCGACGGGAGGAGCAGCGGCTCGTAATTTTTCAGATCCAGTTCCTGTAACGGCATCAACAAACCAAATCAATGCCGGTCTGGAAACTATTCAGACGGCTTCTTCTCCTTGCGCGATTTGTCAGGAACCGATTTCTTCAGGCGGGGTGCGGATTCGGGCTTGTCAGCACGAGTACCATCGGTCTTGTATTTCAAACTGGTTTTCAATGAGTGTCCGATGTCCAGTCTGTCGCCACGATATTCGTGAAACGGGTCAGGAAGCCCAAACATCGTCTGACGCATTACGAACTGCCGCTCCACTGCCAACCCAGTCGGAGGACTCACAAACCGCGGAATAATATCTGATTCACCATACTGCATACGATGAAGCATTCGGCGTACATCATGATTACAGTCTTTCATTAACGCGGATACATCGTGCTGTGGGAAAAACATCTGTAAATCTAAAGCTCTTGGTGGAAAACATCTCAAAGTTTCAATATGTTCAGTATTTCGTTTGAAAATGGTGGGGAGTTCATTACCGGTACACAAAATCGGAACTTTCCGGGTAGGATCACGAATCCATTCCACAATCTTGTTTTGGGCATGGGGATCTGATCCGTCAACTTCGTCCAAAATCACACATGTTTTCCTAGTCGTTTCTCCGCGAATAAATGAATGTATATTTACGGCAGAGCGACATGCATCCTTGATTTTTTCAACATCTTCAAAACTACGAATAGAACGGGACGCATTGATTTCTAGCGGATCAAATCCATACGTCCGAGCAGCTGCTAATGCCAAAGTGGTTTTCCCTATTCCTGGAGGTCCAGATAACATTATTGACTTTCGAAAAGTCCCTGATTCCAGGTACTTCTTGAGAGACTCTTTTTCTTCACGATATCCTATTACATCGTCCAGCATTGTCGGACGATAAACTTCAGCATACATTACCCTTTTATTTCAAAACAATCTAAACGCATTGTACGTAATCAAAGTGCGCATATAAGATAGTGGTCAGTCCCAGGCTCTTATAAGGCCTGTACCCGAGTTCGATTCTCGGTATGCGCATTAACCAAGAAACTTTGACAAATATATTTCATACTGATGAGGCAGGTACTTGTTTTCGGAGATAGGAACCTTTATAATTTTCTCTCCCCGATGAAATACGTCTGATGACTCACGAATAGACTTTTCAATATTTTCGGGTTTAGTAATTTCTGACCTGTTTAGTTCAGTATGAGCAAACTGTTCAATCTTGTTCTTGATAAACTTAGTGTTTCCAAAGTACGATAAGTGCCATCCAGCAGGATATATACTCTCGCAATTATGAAACCGAAGTTGATCACAATTTAGACCCAGTTCTCGGAAGCATTTATATGTTAGAATAATTGGATAAGTCCACACGAAATTTTCAAACTTTGATACCAAATTATAATAATAAAGATCCATACCAATCTTTGCAACTGAAATTGATTTATTTCCATCCTTAATACTCTTCAGTACATTTAGATCTGGGATCTCGTCAAGGTCTGTAATCATTAGACAATCTTCATCATTAAATGAAATCTTATCAAGTCCTCGCTTAATAGCGAATCGTTGAAATCGTTCATTTATCCACTGTTCACCCCTTTGGTAATCAATATTTGGAAACTTGAATGGAAAATCATCTACGACAATATGAATTATTTTATGACTGAACTGTACAAACTTTTGCTTGTTCTCTTCAAAAAATAAAGGTTTGGGATTACCTACGTGCGTATGAGTAGATTCAACAATAACAAAATAATCCACCACATCGTTCAAAATATTCAAACGATATGTTAGAAGGTCTATCTCATTATAAAAAATAAATCCATCAACAATTTTCATTTATGTTTTTGGGTGTTGTATGTTTAAATTAAGGACAGTTTGCTGGCCAATCAGTTCCACAAGTATGTGCTAAATTGCACTTGGCTTCTGGGGTGTGAAGTGTCGGAGTTTTAGGATCAAATGGTCCACATTGGGTTGTGTATTGAGGCTCACACATTCCGCTTCCAATATTAAATGACCACTGATCAGGGCAGGGAGAACCCTTACCTGCTGGGATAACCATCTGGGGGTTTATGACGTATTTGTACAGCGCCAGTAATGCCAAAGTCACAATAACTGCAACAATTACAGTTGTAACATTTTCGCTAAGAGCCATTCTTGTTTTTCTGCTGAGAAAGTAATGGAAGTTGCGAGGCACGTCATAGAAACATATTTCAAAGACACTCCAAATCCTTTAGTTCGTCACCACCTTGATTCCTTCTCGGATTTATTGAGTACAAAAATTCCAAACTTCATTCGTGGTTGGAATCCGAATATTGGTCGTATTCTAGCTGATGGACGCGAGATTCATGTTTATATAGGTGGAAAGAACGGAGATAAGATCCGATACTACCCTCCTACCGACGATTCAGGAGCAGCTGTACTTCCTCACACTTGTCGTCTTGACAATACTACCTACTCTTTTGAGATCAAAGCCGATGTTGATATTGAATATGTGTTTTCAGATGAGACTGTGACCCAGACGTTTGAAGATGTAACTATCGGCAAACTTCCACTCATGTTGAAAAGCTCGCTTTGTTACCTTACACCCATGGAATCCAATCAGCTTTCCGAAGCTGGAGAGTGTAAGTTTGAGCTTGGTGGGTACTTTATTGTTGGAGGTGCTGAAAAGGTACTGTTGTCTCAAGAAAGGCTGGCAGAAAACATGATGTACGCTTCCAAGCGCCCCCAAACTTCGGCGTCCCGTCCTCCAGTTGTTGGACGAGTAGAAGCAGAAGAAGTAGCTACGAAAATTGAAGGTGCTACTAAAGCTGAGCCGGACGAGTATGTAGCAGGTATTCGTACAATCAACGAATCAGGAACAAATGGTCCATATGCTCATTTTCTAGTTCTTCCTCCAAAGAATATCCGCCCAAACGATCCGGAAACAATAAATAAAACCGACAACTTCACGGAATTTTATAATAAGCGTCTGTGTATCATTCAATTACCCGGTTTCAATAAATCAGTACCTATTATTAGCGTATTTTACGCTTTGGGTGTTACAACAGACAAAGATATTTACGACACAATTTTTGCCGGCGTTCCTGAAGATGAACGTAGCATATATGACGAAATGTTTGCGGAAATCATGATGTCCCATCAGCATTTTTTAAGTGATGAAATGAAGAAGGAAGAAGATCAGACCCAAGATCCAAACTTATTAGTTCTCAAGCGTGTGTGTCGTACGCCTACCCAAGCTGCAGTATATGTTAACCTTTACAACGATCTGTTCTCCCATTGTGAGCCTCGTGAAGGAGAAAGCGCTGCCTCTCTCTATCGCCGCAAAGCTTACCTTCTAGGTCAAATGCTGAAAATGACGATGGATGTTGCTTTGGATATTAAACCTAAAAGTGATCGTGATCATTACCGGTACAAGCGTCTGTACGCTTCGGGAGATTTATGTTTTGAAGAGTTTCGGCGGATATACAAGCTTGTGGCAAACAATATGCTTCTGCGAATGGACGAGCGTATAGAGTTTGAACGTCAAACGTACGCAAATAAGAAACTGATAAACTTAACTCGCGATGGTCCTAACCAGTACTGGAAATCCTACATGATGTTGGGGGAAATTGAGAAGTCGTACAAGGGAAAATGGGGAGGAAAAGACGGTATTTGCCAAGAACTTACCCGAGTTTCTTATGTTGGAACGATAGCTATGCTGCGTCGCGTGAATTTGGATATGGACAAGAACACCAAAGCGTATGCTGCTCGTCGCTTGCATGGAAGTTCATGGGGATATATGTGTCCATCCGACAACCCTGATGGAGGAAATGTAGGAATGATTAAGTCCATGACTCTTTTGTCAACCATAACAACTACAACTCCGGCTAAAGTGATGTACGATATTGTAACTGCTTTTAAAACGTTCAAACATACTCATCTCATAAATCCGGGAAAGTTCAGTCCAATGTGGACTAAGGTGTTTGTCAATGCTGATATGGTCGGGGTGTTTACCGGTAATACTGAAGACTTTCACTACGATACGTTACAGAAACGCCGCAATCGCGAAATTTCAAAGTTCATTTCATTGTGCTGGAATCGCGCCGATAACGAGTACTTGATTTGGACAGATGCTGGTCGTGCGACTCGTCCATTGTACCGCGAAGGAACAAAGCCTGAAGCTGTTAAACGTGTTTCCAAATGGGCAGATTTTGATACCAAAATTATGGACTATATTGATCCCCAGGAACTTGAATGTCTTCGTATTCGGATGGAACCTTTTTCCGAAGTACAGTTGTCAGAAATTCATGGATCTACGATTTTTTCAGCTTCAGGAAGTGTGATTCCAAATGCTGATCATAACCAAGCTCCACGCAACATGTTCTCGTGCCAGCAGTCTAAGCACGCATGTGGATGGCACAACACCGCATTCAATAAACGGTTTGATACTATGGCAGTATGGATGAACACTCCCCAGCTTCCGTTATCCCAAACTTGGACTGCACGGCATATTCTAGGTAAAGATGGATGCTTAGGGTATGGTGACAATATCATTGTAGCCCTGGGTATTTATTCGGGATACAATCAGGAAGATTCGGTAATTATTAACGATTCTGCACTCAAGCGTGGCTTGTTTGATACTATATACTACCATTCCTACGATATCGTTGAAGAAATGATTAATCCTGCTATACTGTCACACACCCTATTTGGAAATATTGTAACGGATTCGCGATACCGTGAAACTGTAATTCCAAAAGAAGGAATGGATTACACCAAACTTGATGGCGATGGAATTATTAAAGTAGGATCTGAAGTTACAGAAGATACAGTTCTTGTTGGAATTGTGACGCCGATTTCAAATACTGAGCAGGAAGTTGTGAATTATCGCGACAAGAGCGGCAAACCCAAACGTGGACAAAAAGGTATTGTGGATGGAGTGTATCGCTATATCACAAAAGAAGGTTTGCGTGGAGTCAAGATCCGTGTTGCTGAAAAACGCAGTCCAGTTCTCGGAGACAAGTTCTGTTCCCGTCACGGACAAAAAGGAACTATTGGAATCCGGATGGCCGAAGAAGATTTACCGTTCACGGCTTCAGGTCTACGCCCAGATATGATTGTGAACCCTCATGCGTTTCCTTCCCGCATGACGATCGGTCAATTCATTGAAACGATGTCAGTAAAAGCCGGAATTGAAGTTGGTTCGCTTGTTGATTCTACATCTTTTTCTACCCAGAACCGCATTTCCGATATGAAAGACATGCTTCTTAAATTGGGTATGCATCCTTATGGACACGAAATCATGTACAATGGCGAAACTGGTGAAATGATGGATGCCGAGATCTTTATTGGTCCTACATACTACTTGCGCCTGAAACTGATGGTTGACGATAAAATCAATTATCGTGCGCGCGGACCCAAGACTCTTCTGACCCATCAGCCGTTAGAAGGACGTGCCAATGATGGAGGATTACGTATTGGCGAAATGGAGCGTGATTCAATTATTTCGCACGGACTTTCAAAATTCCTGAACGAAAGTATGATGGAACGCTCCGATAAATCTGAAACTTTATTACAGGAAGAAACAGGAAACTTGGATTCTACTGCTGATCAACAAGGAAAGAAGATTGAGATACCGTATTCTGCGGGTCTTTTCTTGCGGGAACTTGAATCTATGCATATTTCTGTCCAGCTCGCCGCCCCCTGAAACGGATTTTGTTGATATAAGTTTACAGATGAACAAAGAAATGGCTGACCATATGTACGTAACAAAGCGTAACGGCGATCGTGTTCCGGTCTCATTTGACGAGATTCTCCAGCGTGTCCGGAAACTATCGGACGGCCTAGAGCATGTCAATCCAGATTTGGTTGCGCAAAAGGTATGCAATCAACTTACTGACGGAATGCCTACTTCCAAGCTTGATGAGTTTGCCGCGGAAACGTGTGCAATGATGCAGGCGCGGTACCATCCTAATTACGGTAAGCTGGCATCACATATTGTGATTGATAATCACCACAAGACCACTCCGGCAACTTTGCTGGAATGTGTAGAGAAGCTTTATCACGGCAAGACCCAAGTTATTTCAGATGAGTATCATGATTTGGTTTGCAAGAACAATGTTAAGTACCAGGACATGATTTGTTACGATTGTGACTTCATGTTTGATTACTTTGGCTTCAAGACTTTGGAGCGCGGGTATCTTCTCAAGGTGAATGGTGAAGTAGTTGAGAGACCCCAGCATATGTGGATGCGTGTCGCGATCCAACTTCACAGTGATAACTTTGTAAAAGTTAAGGAAACTTATGACGCTCTTTCCCAAGGATACTTTATTCATGCTACACCCACCCTATTTAACTCTGGAACTCAAACACCTCAGTTGTCGTCATGTTTCCTAGTTCAGATGGCTGATGATTCCATTCAGGGAATTTACAAGACTTTGGGTGATTGTGCGCAAATTTCCAAGTGGGCTGGTGGAATTGGGTTGTCGGTTCATAATATCCGGGCGCGTGGATCAAAGATTCACGGTACGAACGGCGAGTCTACTGGTTTAGTTCCTATGCTAAAAGTGTTTAACGATACTGCAAAGTACGTGAACCAAGGTGGCAAACGCAATGGTTCGTTCGCTATCTATTTGGAGCCTTGGCACGCAGATATTGAGGACTTTCTGCGTCTACGTCTCAACCAGGGAGCTGAAGAAGACAGGGCGCGTGATCTGTTTTATGGGTTGTGGATTCCCGATGAGTTTATGCGCCGAGTAGAAGCAAATTCCGAATGGACTCTAATGTGTCCTCGCGAATGCCCTGGTTTGGACGAAGTTTGGGGTGGAGCGTTTACAGCTTTGTACGAGAAGTACGAGTCCGAAGGTCGTGGACGCAAGACTGTGCCTGCCCAGAAGATCTGGCAGATGATTCTGGATTGTCAGATTCAAACTGGAAATCCTTATCTTTGTTACAAGGACGCTGCAAACTCTAAATCTAACCAACAGAATCTTGGAACAATCAAATCGTCCAATCTTTGCGTGGAAGTTATGGAGTTTACGTCTCCAAAGGAAACGGCTGTATGTAATCTTGGGTCTTTAGCTCTACCAAAGTTTGTGGAGAATGGAGTGTTTAACTTTGAGAAGCTTCAAACATATACTCGTATTCTAGCTCGGAACTTGGATATTGTGATTGATAAGAACTTCTATCCTACTCCCGAAACTCGCGCATCCAATATGCGTAATCGCCCCATTGGAATTGGAGTTCAAGGTCTGGCTGATGTATTTGCTCTGATGCGTCTACCTTGGTCTTCTCCTGAAGCCCAAAAACTCAATCGCGATATATTTGAAAATATTTATTACGCAGCTTGCCAATCCAGTATTGAAACTTCAGCTGCAAATACTTCTGAAGCTTATTGGCGCGGAATGCCCGTGATTGAAAAGGCTGGACATTATCCTTCATATTCTGGTTCGCCGACCTCTAAAGGTAAGTTTCAATTTGATTTATGGGAAGGTCAGAAACCTACCCTAGATTGGGAAACCTTGCGTCGCGAGATGCAGCGGTACGGTATCCGAAACTCTTTGTTAGTAGCACCAATGCCTACCGCATCTACGTCACAGATTCTAGGGAATAATGAATGTTTTGAACCGTTCACGTCCAACCTGTATACTCGCCGTGTCCTTGCCGGTGATTTTATGGTTGTTAACAAGTACCTTGTAGAAGACTTGATCAAGCTTCGGTTATGGAATTCTTGGATCCGCGAACAAATTATGAATCACAATGGATCTATTCAGAACATTGAAGAAATTCCCGATGATCTGAAAGAACTGTACAAAACTGCATGGGAAATTCCCCAGAAAACGTTGATTAATATGTCGCGGGATCGCGCTCCCTATATTTGTCAATCACAGTCTCTTAACTTGTTTCTGACTGAACCAACGTACGCTAAAATCTCGTCCATGCACATTTATGCGTGGAAGCAGGGTCTAAAAACTGGATGTTATTATCTGCGTACAAAAGCCGCGGCCTCTGCCCAAAAATTCACAGTAGAACCCTGCCAATCCTGCTCAGCCTAAACAATTTCTCCTAGAAAGAGTATAAAACAGAAATGGAGGGATACACGAGTGTCAATGGTTCTGCTGGTAACTCCGCCCCCGTCGGTGGCCGCCGCCGCTCGCACAAGAAGCTGCGCCTGGTGAAGAAGCGCACGGTTAAGCGTATGTTGAAGAAGATGGGCCTGAAGCTCCGTGGCGGTGCCGGTGCGGCCCCCGAGGTAACGCCTGCGGCCCTGGCCTCTGATGGCGCTGCGACGGGTGTAGTTGCTGCGCCCGCTGGTGGTCGCCGCCGCTCCCGCAAGGGACGCAAGAGCCACCGCCGCTCGCGCAAGGTGTTCGGCCTCTTCTAAGCCTTCTCCTTCAGTTCCTCGCCGATCTGCGATACCATCGCAAACAGTTTTTCATTGAACCCGTAATGGTTTCCATTAGGTTCCTTCATCGTAGGAGTACGACGAGATGAAGTGTTCCGAGGATGAACTAAACTCACAATAACGTCCTGAGGTGATAACTCACGACACATCTGCTCACGACCGTGAACGAATGCGTCTCCCTCACCTACCTGAACATCCTCTTGAAATCCACGTTCTTCCCAGAACTTCTTTGTGAACGTCAACGTAGCTTCAGATACTCGCTTTGACTGTTCCAGAACCATAGGTGGAACGTTCATGAATGACGAGTAGTTGGAAATATCGTAGCATGGAATGGTAGTACAGAACACACACTCTTTCTTAGGCGTTTTCATCAGCATAGCTACGCGGTGAAGGATTGAGTTGTTAGGGTACACATCGTCATCGTCCATAAATGCTACCACATCATACATCGCTTCCTTCACACCCAAATTACGTTTCTGGGATACCGTCATCTTTTCGCATCGGATGTACTTCACATTCGGGACACCGAACAACGTATCTTCAATTGGATCATCGCCATCATCTACAATTACTAGTTCCAGTTTACTTTCAGGATAAGACTGAATCATGTATGAATACTTGGCTACCGGCATAAAAATACGCCTATCTTTGGTAATCATCACAATACTAACGTCAGGAAGTTCATCTTCTTTAGGCAACGTATCTTTCAAAGAATACGGTTGAATACTCATTCCTGAAAGCATGATTTTCATACGATCCACAAACGCTTGATGATTCTTACCGTAAATCTCCCGACAAATTTGAGATCCAATACGCTTGTACTTGAAATCCGTGTCACAGTACAGTTCCAGAGCGTCCATAATAGACTGGACATCCGAATCTACAAACACTCCAAGACACTCGGGCTGCTGAAGACGACGAGATTCACGGGAATAAAAAACTCCAGACCCAAATTCACCTACTACATCGTCTACAAATGGACGAATAGGTGATACCAGAACATTACATCCCGCTGAAAGAGCTTCGTTCACAGCATGACAGAATCCTTCACTTACCGAAAGGCAAATACATAAGCCACACTCCCGAACTAGATCATCGTACTCGTTTTCCGTAAGAGGTTTCTTGTAGAGAACAACCTTTGAAGAAATATCTTCAGGTACAACGATTGTCAAATCTCCATCCGTGTAAGGAATATGAAGAGTAGGAAGTTTGCGATAAAGTTCGGGTTTAGAAAGTAGGCGCTGGTAAGCTTGTAGCAGTGGTTTAGGGTGACGGTAAATGTTTTTGCCTACTGGAACAATAGCCTTGTAATAATTCTTCTTGTCAGTTTCAGGTACCCAGTGCTTGTCCATAGATGTCCATCCAATCAACTTTACGTTAGGAGTATACTTCTTGAAAATATCGTAGCATTCCTGCGTCTTTGCCCAGATCTCATCAACTTGGGAAATGTACGGAATCCAAGTTTTGTATGTCCATTCTGGGTTGGGAATCCAAATATTACGACCAGCATACGGAAACAATGACGGAGAAATAACTTCCATAAATATGTTTACATCAGCATCAGGGCATTCAGGTAGCATATAATGAACACGAAAGAACTTTGCGTCTTCGTATACTGAAGTCCATAATCCTCGGATAATATTGACGTCTTGCATAAGACCCGTACGAGGCTTGAAGTTAGAAATGAGATTCACCTTCATTTTGTAAACTACTTACTTCCTGATTAAACGCCTTGTGACGCGCCCCGAAGGAACACGACGCCTCAAAGTTTTTGCTCGGGATCCAGTATACTTCAAGTACTCGTGCCAGTTTTTAGGTGAGCATTCGGTAAGAAATATACACGGACGATCACGAAACCACGAAGCATCTGTTACCCCCGCCCATTTCCAAAACTCGGTAGGATCTTTGATTTCACGACCTCCAAGTTCGGTCTCTTCCGTAAGTTTACGACACATCTCTTTTTGCTCAGGACTTTCAAATCCGTAGTGCGGCGAGAACAAATTAGTCTTGAAAGGTTCGTCAGTAGAAAACTTCTTACCATCCCAGCCTACCTTTGTAATAGGTCGGAATGAGTCCCAAGCAGGCTCAAACACAAACAGCGTCTGATTAAGTTTTCCGTATGTGCGAGTATGAAACTGGCACACGTCCATTACTTGCTAATCTAAAAAGAGTTCAAGGTATTTTCCGCAAATTAAAATAGAGATACCTTGATTACATTAAGAAAAAAAGCGAGTAAGCTCTCCAGTACGCGTACCGTACACGTGAGGATTCATGGGGTTAGCAATAGCCGGGGCAAAGTCTTCAATATCAGACCGGTAAAACATATGAAAATCAACTTCAGAGTACACTTTGGCTGAAGCGTATCCTACTACACGTGAATTCAGGTCAGCAAGTTCAGCTGCCACATTCTTGGGATTGTTTTCGGAAAACATCAGGTAGTAGCTGCGCATAATGATCTTGACGTCGTCATCGTTCTGGCGATCAACATGGTACTTTCCACCGCTCAAAAGAAGAACTTGGGCTTGGATATCTGCCTGGATCTTGTCAATATTTGCATCACTGAAAAACACCGTGTTCAAAGGAGTTTCCTGGTGAATGTGACCAACCATATCAAACCGATTGGTCTGATCAAATAAGGTAGGACCATCAGAGTACAGTTTGTACGGCATCGCGGCAAAGTCCCGAATACTGGGATCGTTGATGTTTGGGACACGACCACCGTGTTGGGGGGCAGGGTACTGTTGCGACGTGGATGTCATATTGTACCTATTTGGAACATACGGATCCTGGATCTGTTCTAGAACCGACTTTTCCATTATTAGATCTGTAACATTTTTTCATAGATATTTGACTGAAGGATCTCATTAATAGCCAAACTCATTGAGAACGATCCTCCGTGCATATCCAGAGTAACTCCATACGAATCTACTACACTTATTTCAAGTTTTTGAATATTAGAAGGTTGAGGAAAAAAGTATTCTTTGGTTGTCGTATCTAATTGAATATTATCATACTGAACTGTGTATTTAGGAACAGTTATTGGAACTTTAAGGAACGCAGACAATTTGGTTTGGTCAGGGTACTGATGTTGTACTTGGTACCAATCGTTGATTTTAATATATATGTAATGATCTTGTATGACGTCCGGTCTTGTATCGGCAACTAGAGTATAAGGAGAATTGTACGTTGATATATTATCATTCGTATTGTAAAATCCTAAATTGTACCCTAACCCGTTTTTCGTGAAGTTATCTTTAGTCTGTGGAAAATCAATATTGAATTCGTGGTTTGATGTGAATGTCAACTTTGATGTTTGTGGATTCTGAGTAATTCCGAAATAAAAGAATCCGGTGTTGCCAGTATATCCAGTAGTTCCAGTAAGACCGTACTTTGATTGTACTCCGCTCAAAGTATTTGAAATAATTGTTGAAGTTAGAAGAGGTAAGTCGTAATTCCCATCAGGAATAGTTATAGTTACAGCCGGTCCAATAGTGCCGGTATTTCCGGTAGTGCCAGGGATAAAGTCATTATTTGGCCATAAAGTAATATTGAAGGTCGTGTTTTCTCGTCCAAGACCACTTACAGGATCTAATGCCGAAAATGTATAAAAACTATTTTCAATTTCCAAGGATGTTACTTTTACCGACGTAACATTCTTGTACTGTCTTCCTAACATAATCGCAAAATCTGTTCCTGAAGTTCCTGTAAAATTTAAAGCGATAGCTGCATTTGCGGCACATTCGGCGCGTGTAGTACGTGCAGGATTCGGAAGAACTGTTTCGCGGAATTTGCCGTCAATGTTAACAATAGTTGTACGAATATCTTTATTGTACCCGTATGACGCCTTACCTTGTTCGTTCATAGATGGTGGAGGTTTCACGACATTGTCGGGTTTGTTTCGGTCGCCTTGAAACTTATTGAATTCTTCTTTTTCTTCAATAGCAAGTTCAGAATACTTATCTTCATCAAACGCATCAAGTTCTTCTTCTTCATAAAATCTGTTTACAACATACTGATTCGCCGCATTTTCTTCATAAATTTCCGCCAGCATTTCCTGATATGTTGGTTGTTGCTGATGCCCTGCCATTCTTACTGATAATACGGGAATATGAAAATATGAGAATAACATAAATCAATGCCGTTCTTGTCGGTAAGCCAGTATTTGGCTCAAAGTCAAACTGTATGTGCTGCTCCTGGAATTGTGGGGCCTGCGGGACCTACGGGGCCTGGATTCACTGGACCTAAAGGTGCTACCGGATCCATTGGTACTACTGGTCCGGGATTAACTGGCCCTCAAGGCTCTACCGGATCTATTGGTCCTACTGGTCCTGGACTAACTGGTCCTGCTGGTCCGGGAATAACTGGTCCTACCGGACCTAAGGGTGATCCAGGAAACAACGGGACCAACGGAACCAACGGAACCAACGGGAATCCAGGATTAGGACCAATATCAATTGCTGTGAGTTCATTCAGTGCGACTGCGGGAACACCTCTTACTATTGATGCACTTCAATTTCAGTTTAATCCTACAACTGGATCACTGTATCCTCAAGTAAAAGGTAACAGTGCAATACCCAATGTATCATTCGGAGGATTTTCAAATATTAATGGAACTGTTGGGTCATTCACAAATCAATTCACAACTTTGAGTTCAAGTAATTGGACAAATATTATTTCAACAAATATGTTTGCGAACGGAGATCTAGTAACTACTGTTTTGCAGGATATTACGAATAGTAGACTTTATCGGGCATTTTTTAGCCGTGGACAACCATTGGGAGCTGTACAATATTTGATTGTTGGTGGTGGTGGTGGTGGTGGTGTACGAACTGCTGGTGGTGGTGGGGCAGGTGGATTACTTTCTGGATCTATAGGTCTGACTGGTGGATTACCCTACACTGTTACAGTAGGAGCTGGTGGAACTGGTGGACTAGGATATATAGGTTACCCCGGTAGTGTTCCTGGACAAAATGGTCGTAATTCAGTTTTTGGAGGATTGATAGCGTATGGTGGTGGCGGTGGTGGAGGTGGTGATTTTGGAGCTGGATTAGCAGGTGGGTGTGGCGGTGGTGGTCAAACACGATATCTAGCTAGCGATTGGCCTAATAATGTGCCACTTGGTAATAATGCTCCATTTCCGGGTGGTGGTGGTGCGGGAATAACAGGACAGGGTTATGCTGGTGCAACATATACATACCCCAATGGTAGTCAAATACAATATACTGGAGGTGGTGGTGGTGGTGCTGGAGGTACTGGAACTAATCTTTCTGGTGGTATTGGTGTTCAAAGTTCTATTACTGGAACTCCTACATGGTATGCTGGTGGCGGTGGTGGTTTTGGTATACCGGGTGGTACTGGTGGTGGTGGAAGAGGAAGTACTGGAAATGGTACTACTATGTATCCAGGAAATGGAGTCACTGGATTAGGTGGAGGCGGAGGTGGTAGTGCTTATGGTGGTGATAATTTAACTCTTCGTTCACCGGATGGTGGAAATGGAGGTTCGGGTATAGTTATTTTGTCATATCCTTCTTCATTTCCTCAACTCTCAGCCATTAGTGCAGGATTGACATATACGTATTCAGTTACAGGTGGAAATAATGTATACATATTCACTGCTGGAACCGGTACTGTTACTTGGAATGGTTCAATTGTTTCAACAGGCAATATTTACGTTGAGCGAATAGTTTGATGTGTACTTTTTCATGTTAGAAATTCTACACATTATTAATAACAGATGACTACAACTAATGTAAGGTTCAAGCTTCTGCGTGACACATATCAAAACTGGACTAGTACAAACCCAGTTTTGTTACTTGGAGAACCGAGTTACGACATAACAAATAACCAATTGCGAATTGGTGATGGAGTGTCAACATGGTTAAACA
>Ga0214206_1000217_pt1 | contig 16182 bp, 14 predicted proteins | sample TroBogEpilimnion_26_FD_153044 | JGI IMG/M metagenome (GOLD analysis project Ga0214206, IMG submission 153044) | Freshwater microbial communities from Trout Bog Lake, WI - 07JUL2009 epilimnion | ecosystem: Environmental > Aquatic > Freshwater > Lake > Epilimnion/Euphotic zone | place: Trout Bog...
TCATGGCAAGATCCGTTTGCATTGCTTTTTCTACTTCGTAACCAGCATGAGACAAGTTCACCGCAATTAACTCTGCGATAGAAGGCTCATCCTCAACAATCAGTATGCGGTGAGTCATCAAAGGCTCCGTGTAGTAGCTTGTTTACTCTTTAGTGGCCGCTCGTAACAAATCCGCATGCGGGATATGGCGTACGTCATCACCCTTAACGATATAAATCACAAACTCTGCAATGTTCTTGGCATGATCACCAATGCGCTCAATCGCCTTAGCAATTGTTAGCATATCTAAACCCGTTGAAATGGTGTGAGGATCTTCCATCATGTAGGTAATCAGCTTGCGAACAAAGCCTCTAAACTCTTCATCAATTTGACGATCCTCCTCTACCACTTCAGCAGCGGCGATCGTATCTAGGCGTGCAAATGCATCCAAGCTACGGCGCAATAGTGAAATTGCCATCTGACCAGATAGACGAATTTCTGAAACATTAATGTTATGGGCAGTACCCGCCTCGATGAGGCGCTTAGTGCGCTTAGCAACCCGCTCAGCTTCATCACCGGCACGCTCAAGATTGGTAATCGCTTTGGATACCGCCATCACCAAACGTAAGTCACGAGCAATCGGCTGGCGACGGGCAATCAATTCTGTACAAGCTGAATCAATCTGAATCTCTAAATCATTGACGAGCTTCTCGTTCTCAATCACGACATTACAAGTCTCAATATCCATTTGAGTAAAGGCGCGCATTGCAGTAGCAATTTGAGACTCTACTAAGCCACCCATTTCAAGGAGGCGACTGGACAAGGAATTTAAATCGGCGTCAAACTGTGACGATAGGTGTTTATCTGGCATGTTCATCTCCAATTAACCAAAGCGACCGGTAATATAGTCTTCTGTTTCTTTGCGCTTAGGCTTGATAAACAACTCATCCGTCTTACCAAACTCAATTAAGCTGCCAAGGTACATATAGGCAGTGTAATCGGATACACGGGCCGCCTGTTGCATATTGTGGGTCACAATCGCAATGGTGTACTCGTTTTTCAACTCAGAAATCAACTCTTCGATCTTGCCTGTGGAAATCGGATCCAGAGCAGATGTAGGCTCATCAAGCAAAATAACAGAAGGCTTCACGGCTACGCCGCGGGCAATACAGAGACGCTGTTGCTGACCACCAGATAGGGATAAGCCGCTTTGATTGAGCTTATCTTTCGCTTCAGTCCACAAAGCCGCTTTGTTCAAAGCCCACTCTACCCGCTCGTCCATCTCTGAACGATTCAGGTTTTCGTATAAACGCACGCCAAATGCAATATTCTCGTAAATGGACATTGGGAATGGGGTTGGTTTTTGGAAAACCATACCAATGCGGGAGCGCAATAAGTTCAGATCTTGGCCTGGGGTAAGAATATTGTTGCCATAGAAGTTGATCTCACCCTCGGCGCGTTGACCTGGATAGAGGTCATACATGCGATTCATGGTGCGGAGTAAAGTCGATTTACCGCAACCAGAAGGTCCGATGAAGGCGGTCACTTTGCCCTCTTCGATATTCATATTGATATCTTTTAGGCCCTTGAAAGAACCATAGTAAAAGTTGAGATTCCGAATTTCTAGTGCGTTCACTGCATCACTAGATTGCGAATTATTTTCTGTATTCATATTCAATTTACCCCCCAAGCCTTCACTATCAATCTTATTCAAGTTGAACATTGTTTTCATATCACTCATCCTTGCGCTTTCTCACGGAATACAACACGTGCAAGAATGTTCAATCCCAACACAGCAAACGTAATTAACAAAGAGCCGCCCCAGGCCAGATCGACCCAGTTATCGTAAGGGCTCATTGCAAACTGGAAAATCACCACTGGTAAGTTCGCCATTGGCGCATTCATATTGGTGGAGAAGAACTGATTATTCAAAGCAGTAAACAACAATGGTGCTGTTTCACCGCTTACGCGCGCAAGGGCCAACAAGATACCAGTCATGATGCCGCTCTTGGCCGCTCTTAAGGTGACATAAAAAGCCACTTTCCACTTTGGCGTACCCAAGGCATAGGCAGCTTCACGCAGACTGCCAGGAACCAAGCGCAACATGTTCTCAGTCGTACGAACCACCACCGGAATCGCAATTAAAGCCAGAGCAATCGTGCCGGCCCAACCTGAGAAGTGCTTCACTTGAGCCACAAATAAGGCATACACAAACAAGCCGATCACAATCGATGGTGCCGACAACATAATATCGGTCACGAAGCGGGTAACCGCTGCAACCTTACTGCGATCACCGTACTCAGATAAATAGAGACCAGCAAGCACACCGACTGGAGTGCTAATTAAAGTACAAGAGGCAATGAGCATCAGGCTACCAACAATCGCATTAGCCAAACCACCGCCTTCAGAGCCTGGAGCTGGCGTGCTCATAGTGAACATATTGAGACTGACTGCAGCAAAACCTTTAATAAATAGCGTTGCCAAAATCCAGATCAAGAAAACCATACCCAAAGTCATGGCCAGCATAGATAAGGTCAAGCCAATTTTATTGGCTCGCTGACGACGCGCAAAAACCGCCTGATCAATATTTGCGATTTGACTCATGATTTAACTCCTTTGGCTTGTTCCATACGTAGCAACATCCATTTAGCTAAAGCCAAAACCACGAAGGTGATAAAGAAGAGAGCCAAACCTAAAGCGAACAGTGATGAGAAATGCAATCCTGCATCCGCCTCACCGAATTGGTTAGCCAAGGTCGAAGCAATTGAGCTACCGGGAGCAAATAAAGATGGGGAGATACGGCTGGCATTACCAATCACGAAGGTAACCGCCATGGTCTCACCAAGTGCTCTACCAAGGCCGAGCATGACACCGCCCACTACACCCGCTTGGGTATAAGGCAAAACAATCCGGGTGACTACTTCCCAGCGAGTACAGCCAATACCATAAGCTGACTCTTTTAGAACTGGGGGAACAATCTCAAATACGTCGCGCATGACAGAAGCAATAAAGGGCAGAATCATCATGGCCAGAATTAAGCCGGCACACAACATACCAATACCGTTTGTTGGTCCAGAAAAGAGAATGCCAATTAACGGGATTTTGCCGAGAGTAGCTTGAAGCACAGGCTGCACATAGTCGCCAAATATGGGGGCGAATACAAACAAACCAAACATACCGTAAATGATGGATGGCACTGCAGCCAAAAGTTCAACAGCAGTTCCTAAGGGACGCTTCAAAAAATCGGGGCACATCTCTGTCAAAAAGACAGCAATACCAAAACTCAGGGGTACAGCAATTGCCAAAGCAATGATTGATGAAACTAGGGTTCCATAAATCGAAATTAAACCGCCAAACTGATCGTTAACAATATCCCACTCGTCATCCAAGAAAAATCCGGGGCCGAAGGTCTTTAAGGCTGGCCATGCATTAATCAATAGAGATCCAATAATTCCAGCCAAAACAAATAACACCAACATCGAAAAGAATTGGGTGATGGCATGGAAAAGGAAATCTTGGATACGCTGTCTACGGGCGACTTGAACAGCCTTGGCGCTGGGTAGACCTAATGTGGAGGATGTCGATTGCATATTGAGTTTATAGGTATTACGTGAAGAAAAAATGGCCCCAAATTACTTTGGGGCCGAATTTATTCTATTAAGAATTACTTAACATCAACTTGTGACCAAACACTCTTACGAATGAAATTAGTTGTCGCTTCAGGCATTGGAACGTAATCGAGTTCAGAAGCCATCTTGCCGCCATCCTTGAAACCAAAATCAAAGAACTTGATAACTTCAGCAGCATTTGCTTTGTTCTCAGGCTTTTTGTAGATGACAATGAAAGTTGCACCAGTAATTGGCCAAGAAGCAGCGCCAGGAGCGTTAGTAATGAATGTTTCCATTCCTGGGAACTTAGACCAGTCTGTACCAGCAGAAGCAGAAGCAAATGAAGCGGCGGTAGGCATAACAAACTTGTCATCCGCATTCTTCATCTGGGTATAGCTCATATTGTTTTTCTTAGCGTAAGCAAACTCAACATAACCGATCGAATTTTTGATACGGCTTACGTTAGCTGCAACACCTTCGTTACCCTTACCGCTTACAGTAGAAGCAGCTGGCCATTTAACAGCAGAACCAAAACCTACGTTATCTTTCCAGCTCTTGTTTACTTTAGAGAGGTAGTTAGTAAAGATTGCAGTTGTACCTGAACCATCAGCACGGGTTACAACAGTGATATCCCCAGCTGGAATTTGAACGCCTGGGTTCAACAAAGCGATACGCTTGTCGTTCCAGTTGGTCAAAGTGCCTTGGAAAATATCAGAGAGAACGTCGCTGGATAATTTCAATTGGCCTGGCTTGATGCCGTCAATGTTCACAACAGGCACTACACCACCGATAATGGCTGGGAACTGAACCATGCCAGCGGACTGTAATTCGTCAAAGCTCATTGGAGCGTCAGTTGCACCAAAATCAACTGTCTTCGCCTTAATTTGTTTGATACCACCGCCAGAACCAATCGATTGATAGTTCAAGCTATTGCCAGTTTTAGCTTTGTAAGCCTCAGCCCATTTAGAGAGCACTGGGTAAATAAAAGAAGAACCGGCACCGGTCATTTCTACGGCCATTGCACCAGTTGATACGGATAGTGCTAAAGCTCCAGCAACTAAAGCCTGCTTAAAAGAGAGTTTCATTTGAGAGCGTCCTTGTAGAGAAATCGAGAGATAACAACAGATGGACGATACGATTTACGTATGACTCTTTTATGACATTGCGTCATAAAGAAGGCCTAAATCGTGATTTTAGGGCCTCAAAATGGGGTTTTAGGCCGTTGGGACCAAATCAGCAATGCTTTTGGCGCTCTGAAGAGCGATAGCCGCATCCTGAGCCTCAACCATGACTCTTAGTAGGGGTTCGGTACCGGAGGGACGAATCAGGACCCTCCCGGTATTCTGAAGATCCGACTCAACCTTAGAAATTTGGGCTTTGAGCTTCTCATCAGCCTTCCAGTCATAAGTAGGCTGGATTTTGATATTGAGTAGGACTTGGGGGTAAATCTTCACAGAATCCAGAAGTTGGGCTAGGCCCTTCTTTTGCTGGCTCATCGCTGCTAAGACCTGCAAGGCGGCAATCGTGCCATCCCCGGTCGTATGCTGATCTAGGCACAATAAATGACCCGATCCCTCGCCACCCAAAATCCATGATTTTTGCTTGAGTAACTCCAGAACATAACGATCGCCCACAGCGGATCGCTCAAACTGAACACCCAGTGCCTTTATGGCTTTTTCCACTGCCAGGTTAGTCATGAGGGTGCCCACCACGCCATCAATAGCAATGCCGCGCTGCAAGCGGTCATTTGCTAATACGTAGAGCAATTCATCACCATTAAATAGGCGACCCGTTTTATCGACCATTTGCAAGCGATCGGCGTCGCCGTCTAAAGCAATACCAATATCCGCTCCCACTTCTTTGACTTTAGCAATCAAAGCTGCAGGTGCAGTTGCACCGCAATGATCATTAATATTGCGGCCATTGGGTTCAACGCCTATCGCAATAACTTCTGCCCCAAGTTCCCGAAATACATTAGGGGCAATTTGATAAGCCGCACCATTAGCGCAATCGACCACTACCTTCATACCTCGTAAGTTGAGATTGTCTGGGAAAGTAGATTTACAAAATTCAATATAGCGTCCAGTTGCAGCATCTAAACGCGAGACCTTGCCTAAATGTTCTGAGTCAACGCAACCTAGGGGTTTATTGAGCTCAGCTTCAATTGCAAATTCAAAATCGTCTGACAACTTATCACCCTGCGCTGAGAAAAACTTTACGCCATTGTCTTGATATAAATTATGTGAAGCGGAGATAACTACTCCTGCAGATAGGCGCAATGCTTTGGTGAGATAAGCAACGCCAGGGGTTGGCATTGGGCCACACAAGATCACATCAACACCAGCAGCCACAAAACCTGCTTCTAGCGCAGACTCTAATAAATAGCCTGAGACACGAGTATCTTTACCAATCAACACTTTGCAACGCTCGTCCGCTTTGGCTTGACTCGTCAAAACAATACCTGCAGCGTAACCTAAGCGGGTCATGAAATCCGGAAGAATCGGAAACTGACCTACTTCCCCGCGAATACCATCAGTACCAAAGTATTGTTTTTTCATAAGATGAATTATAAGACTGCTTCCCAGAGCTTCAGGGCATCGATTGTTTCAGCTACATCGTGCACTCTAACAATACGGGCGCCACGATCTGCTGCCATGATCACTGCTGCAATGCTGGCTGCTAAGCGATCAGCCGATTCTCGCCCAGTGAGTTTACCCAGCATCGATTTACGAGAGATTCCTGCAAGAACAGGAAGGCCTAATTGGGTAAAGCGTTCAAATTGCGAGAGCATTGTGAGGTTGTGCTCCAGACTTTTACCAAAGCCAAAACCGGGATCGAGTGCGATTCGATCTACTGATATACCTAGCTTGCTTAAGGTATTTACCCTCTCTACTAAGAAGACACTCACTTGTGCAATCACATCATCATAGTGAGGATCAAATTGCATCGTTTGTGGATCTCGTTGCATATGCATTAAGACCACTCCACACTCTGAATGATCACTAACGACTTTCGCAGCACCAGCTTGACGTAGACCCCAAATGTCATTAACACAATCGACACCCGCATCGAGCGCAGCTTGCATAGTGTCAGGTTTATATGTATCGATCGACAATGCCACACCACAATTGACGAGAGACTCAATCACCGGCATGACGCGGTCAAGCTCTTCTTGCAATGAAACAGGTTCGGCGCCAGGTCTAGTAGATTCGCCACCAATGTCAATGATGTCAACTCCACTTTCGATCATCCGCTCTGCATGCGCCAATGCAGCTTTAGCTGATTGAAACTGACCGCCATCCGAAAAAGAATCCGGTGTCGTATTCAGAATACCCATTACCAATGGGCGTTTGCGGGGCTCAAAAAGAAAACGCCCGCAACGCCAAGTTGCGGGCTGAACTACTTGCTCTGAATTAAGCGGTTGCTGGCGCACTTCCTGGTGCTGGGCCATTACCAAATACCGTAGAAGATGAACTCTCTACTACTGGGGTAGTTGTTCCAGCTGAATTGCCAAAGACAGTTGTTGCAGGAGGTGGCTTAGGTGTCCGTGGTGGACGACCTTCCATGATGTCGGTAATCTGATCGGCATCTAAGGTTTCCCATTCGAGCAAAGCAGCAACCATGGCTTCAACCTTATCGCGATTCTGTTCCAGAATCGAACGTGCCAAAGCATACTGACTATCGATCAGAGCTCTAATTTCTGCATCCACTTTTTGCTGAGTGAGCTCAGAAACCGTTTTGGAACTTGTACGCCCAAAAATACTTTCAGACTCGGTATCAACGTAAACCATCGTACCCAAGCTATCGCTCATACCAAAACGGGTCACCATATCACGCGCCATTTTGGTAGCACGCTCAAAGTCATTTGATGCACCCGTACTCATCGAGTGCAAGAAAATCTCTTCAGCAGCTCGGCCACCGAACAGAATGGCTAACTCTTCCAACATGCGATCTTTATAAAGATTGACGCGGTCAAACTCTGGCAACTGCCAAGTCACACCCAATGCCATACCGCGCGGCATGATGGTCACTTTATGAACAGGGTCTGCCTTGGGCAATACCTTAGCCACAACAGCATGACCAGACTCGTGATACGCAGTGTTACGACGCTCTTCCTCACGCATCACTGCAGACTTGCGCTCAGGACCCATATAGATCTTGTCCTTAGCGTCTTCAAAGTCTTTCATATCAACTGCGCGCTTATTACGACGTGCAGCGAACAAAGCGGCTTCATTCACTAAGTTTGCTAAATCGGCACCGGAGAACCCAGGTGTGCCACGCGCTAAGACGGCAGCATTGACATCTGGATCAATCGGCACTTTGCGCATATGTACTTGCAGAATTTGTTCACGACCCCGAATATCAGGCAAGCCAACGTGGACTTGACGGTCAAAGCGACCTGGACGAAGTAAGGCGCGATCCAGAACATCTGAACGGTTAGTAGCAGCAACAACGATCACACCACTATTACTTTCAAAACCATCCATCTCCACTAACATTTGGTTCAGTGTTTGTTCGCGCTCATCATTACCGCCGCCCATGCCAGCACCACGATGACGACCTACCGCATCAATTTCGTCAATGAAGATGATGCAAGGAGAATTTTTCTTAGCGTTCTCAAACATATCGCGTACGCGGGATGCACCGACACCCACAAACATCTCGACGAAGTCAGAGCCTGAGATGGAGAAGAACGGTACCTTAGCTTCACCAGCAATAGCACGTGCTAGCAGGGTCTTACCGGTTCCAGGAGGGCCTACCAGCAAGACACCATGGGGAATTCTGCCGCCCAGTTTTTGAAACTTTTGCGGATCTTTTAAGAAGTCGACTAACTCAAAGACTTCTTCTTTGGCTTCATCGCAACCTGCTACATCAGCAAAAGTTACGGTATTACTATTTTGATCAATGAGGCGCGCCTTGGATTTTCCAAAAGAAAATGCGCCACCCTTACCGCCGCCCTGCATCTGACGCATCATGAAAAACCAGAAACCAATAATGAGTAGCGTAGGTCCAAGATAGTAGAGAGCAGAGACAAACATATTGGGTTCATCGTCCGCCTTACCGGTTACTTGAACACCATACTTCATTAAGTCACCTACCATCCAAATATCACCAGGAGAAATAATGGAATACTTGGCACCTTCGTTTGGTGTGACTTGTAATGTGCGACCTTGTACATCGACGCGTTTAATCTTGCCCGCTTTGGAATCTTCCATAAATTGCGAGTAAGTTACTTGCGGCTGATCTTTGGGCTTATCAAATTGCTTGAAGACCGTAAATAGGACGAGACCCACAACGAGCCAGATACCCACTTTTTGGAACATATTGCTATTCAAAACGAGGCCTTTGCCGGATTAATCCGGGAGTAATTGCATTGCTGATACCTAAGTATTTGATTCTACTACTAGGCTTTTTCAAGGTCTTGGAGCCAATTTATTTAATAAACCCATGTAAATCGGGGGGTTATTGCCCTATTTGGGGGCTTTCAGTGTCCGCCCCAACAGAAAGGTTTCAGAGGAACGATCCCGCGAAGCCTTGGGCTTGCGGGGGGATACCGTTTTAAAGACCTTTTTAAAGGTCTCCACAATCTGGCTATAGCCGCTGCCATGAAAGCACTTAATTAACAAAGCCCCATCAGGCTTAAGGTGATTTACGGCAAATTCTAGGGCAATTTCCGCCAAGAAAGCCATGCGGGCGGAGTCAGCTACTCCGACCCCAGAAAGATTGGGTGCCATATCTGAAAGCACTAAATCGACCCTGCCCTGATCTGAAGCAGGCAACAAAGCCTCTAAGGCCTTTAGCCCCTCATCCTCCCGAAAGTCCCCCTGAATAAAACTAACGTCTGCGATATCTTCCATCGGCAACAAGTCGATAGCGATGATCGTGCCATCGGGCTTGCCAGATTCAATTGCAGGATTGCTTTTGCCTAATTCGGTCAAGCGATTGCGGGCGTACTGAGACCAACTGCCTGGTGCGCTACCAAGGTCAACTATGGTCATGCCTGCTTTGATTAGATGATCTTGCTCGTCAATCTCAGAGAGCTTGTAAACCGCACGAGCACGATAACCCTCTTTTTGGGCCATCTTCACATACGGATCCGTTAAATGATCCTGCAACCAACTTTTATTAAATTTATTTTTTGCCACAGCTTGTCCACTTTCAGTGAGGTATTTTCCTTGTTTCTCGAGTACAAGGCAAAGAATCTCCGTAAATTGTTCTCAAATAGCCTCATCTAAGCTCAATTCGAAGCTGCATGCTCTATCATCAACACATGACCGCCCTTACCCTGACCCCCGCCCAACGCAAAGCTCTTAAAGCCCAAGCCCATAGTCTTAGCCCAGTCGTCATGATCGGCAACACTGGTTTGAGTGCTGCCGTTATTAAAGAAGCCAAACTAGCAATTGCAAGCCATGGCTTGATTAAAGTCCGCGTCCTTGGCGACGATCGTGAAGCGCGCATCATCATGTATGAAACACTTTGTGATCAATTGGATGCTGCTCCTGTCCAACATATCGGTAAGCTCTTCGTGCTCTGGAAACCCAAACAAGAGATCGATGAACACCTCTTACATCTGGGTCGCTCAAGCAAACAAACTAAAAAGACTTTGCAGGCACCTCGTAAATCGACTGCCGGTAAACGCACCAGTACTTCAGAGAGATCAGATCGTCGCTCAAGCGCGAGCAAGTCTCCCTTTACACGTGCAGCCGCTGTGAAGACTGCAAGCAAAACGCCAAAGAAGAGAGCCTTACGCTCTGAGGCAGCAGAATCCAAAATTGGTTGGTCCTCACCGGGTTATCGCAAGGCTACTGCAGCACCTGCCCCAATCAAGAAACGTAAAGCCAGAATGAGTAGTACTAAAAAGAAACTGTTGGGTTGAGTTCTGAGCTTAAGCTCTTAATGAGAACTTTTAGCGGATTCCCAAACAAGCTTAATGCCCAAGAGGCTTTGAATTAAATACACGACGCTAGAAACGCCATGCAGGCGACCAAACAGATTGGCTGAAGGCGACTGCATGACGGGCATTCCGTTTAATAAAGCCTGATCTCTCAAAGCGCTCATCCAAGGCAACAAGACCACACTACCAATCAAAGCACAAATTAACATCGCTAATAAAAGCCAGCGAATCAACTTATATTGCAATTGCCCATGATTGACAAAATGATTGGCCATCACCAAGAGTACTAAGCACACTACAAAACTCAAATAGGCTTCGATTCTGAAAATGTCCCCAGCAATCATGCCGGCAACCTGATGATCAGTGAGAATTGAGAACAATGCTGGTGCTACGAGATAGCCAGCAGCCAACATGCTACCAACCCAGAGGCCAGCAATAACATTGAAGAAAGTAGGCGCTCTAGACTGCGACACTGAGCTCTTAAATATAACGAACCGCTAAGATTTCAACTTCCCGATTACCGCCAGGAGCCTGAACCTTAACCACATCACCCTCTTCTTTGCTAATCAAAGCACGAGCAATGGGAGAGCTAATCGAGATCAAGTTGCTTGCGATATCGGCCTCATCATCGCCAACAATTTGATAAGTGAACTTGGTACCATCTTCTAGATCTTCCAAATCGACTGTTGCACCAAAGACCACCCGGCCAGAAATATCGAGAGAAGCTGGATCAATCACTTGCGCAGCAGATAACTTGCTCTCTAACTCCTGAATGCGGCCCTCAATGAAACCCTGTTTTTCTTTGGCAGCATCGTATTCAGCGTTTTCAGATAGATCGCCCTGCGCACGCGCTTCAGAGATCGCATTGATCACTGAAGGACGTTCAACGTGTTTGAGGCGATGCAACTCTTCTTTGAGAAGTTCTGCGCCGCGCTTAGTAATGGGAATAGTGCTCATACCGCCAACCTAAATAAGAATCAATAACCTTGCGCAAACCGCGCAAGGCCTGATTTTAGATTAATTCAGCACGAGATGTAAATTCTGTAGGGAATACACCTCAAGCGACTCATTTCCACCATGTTGAGATGCAAGTAAGCCGTCCATCACCGCACGAGCCGCACTGATGGTGGTGTAGTAGGTAATCCCTTGAGCCTGAGCGCTTGTTCGAATCGAGCGAGAATCCGCAATTGCAGCGCGGGTTTCATCTACAGTAGTAAATACCAGAGAGATTTCCCCGTTCTTAATCAAGTCAACAATATGTGGACGACCATCTTTGACTTTGTTTACAACCCGAACCGGTAAACCCGCTGCCTCAATCGCTGCTGCGGTACCTTTGGTAGCCACCATTGGAAAGCCCAGTTGATGCAAAAGCTTAGCCACTTCTACTGCTTTTGCCTTATCACTGTCTTTCACCGTCAAAGCAACTGTACCCGTCTTAGGCAATTTAGTACCAGCACCCAGTTGGGATTTAAAGAGCGCCTCACCAAAGGTTTTACCAACCCCCATCACTTCGCCTGTAGAGCGCATCTCGGGTCCCAGGATTGGATCAATGCCAGGGAATTTATTAAATGGGAAGACCGCTTCTTTAACCGAGAAATACGGTGGCTTAACCTCAGCCAAAATACCCTGCTGTTCTAAGCTTTGACCAACCATACAGCGCGCTGCAATCTTCGCAAGCTGCAAACCAGTCGCCTTAGAAACAAAGGGAACGGTACGAGACGCACGTGGATTAACTTCGAGTACGTAAATCACATCCTGGCCATCCACGTTCTGTATTGCGAACTGGACATTCATCAAACCGACCACATTGAGCCCTTTGGCCATCGCCGCAGTTTGACGCTTGATCTCTGCAACAGTTTCATCTGATAGAGAATATGGTGGCAATGAGCATGCAGAATCGCCAGAGTGAACACCAGCCTGCTCAATATGCTCCATCACTCCACCAATGAACACCTGCTTACCATCACTAATGCAATCCACATCACACTCAATTGCATCGTTTAAGAAACGGTCCAGCAGCACGGGAGAGTCATTAGACACTTTGACAGCCTCACGCATGTAGCGCTCAAGGTCTCGGCCATCATGAACAATTTCCATAGCACGACCGCCCAAAACATAGGAAGGACGCACTACCAAGGGGTAGCCAATTTCTTCAGCGAGCTTGAGTGCTTCATCTTCAGCACGTGCAGTCCGATTTGGTGGTTGACGTAAGCCCAGATCCTGTAGAAGTTTCTGGAAGCGCTCACGGTCTTCCGCTGCATCAATCATGTCTGGTGATGTACCAATGATGGGTACGCCATTTTTCTCAAGATCTAATGCCAACTTGAGTGGGGTTTGACCACCATACTGAACGATGACACCCTTAGGCTTTTCTTTAGCGACAATCTCTAAAACATCCTCAAGCGTCAATGGCTCAAAGTAAAGACGATCTGAAGTGTCATAGTCAGTAGAAACGGTTTCAGGATTGCAGTTCACCATGATGGTTTCATAACCATCGTCTCGCATCGCTAGTGCAGCATGCACGCAGCAGTAATCAAACTCAATACCCTGGCCGATGCGGTTGGGTCCACCACCGAGCACCATGATCTTGTCCCGATTAGTGGGATTGGACTCACATTCACCATGCTCTGCTTCATAGGTGGAATACATATAAGCCGTATTGGTAGCGAATTCTGCTGCACAAGTATCTACCCGCTTATAAACCGGAATGACTTTGAGGCGATGGCGCGCAGAGCGAACAGATGACGCATCAACACCGAGTAATTTGGCGAGTCTACGATCCGAGAATCCCTTTTGTTTAACAAAACGCAGTTCCGCAGCGGATAGGCTATCGATCTTGCGTTGCTTAAGCTCAGTCTCGATCGTCATGAGCTCTTCAATTTGCTCTAGGAACCAGGGATCGACTTTAGTTTCAGCATAGATCTCATCTAAGCCCATACCCATACGGAAGGCGTCCGCTAGATACCAAATACGATCTGGGCCAGGCTCACCAATCTCCTGAATGATGTCATCTAAGTCGGTAGACACTTCATCCAAACCATCCACACCAACTTCTAGACCGCGCAGGGCTTTTTGGAAGGACTCCTGGAAGGTGCGGCCAATCGCCATGACTTCGCCGACGGATTTCATCTGAGTGGTTAAACGTGAATCTGCTTGCGGGAACTTCTCAAAAGCAAAGCGAGGAATCTTCGTTACAACATAATCGATTGATGGCTCAAAGGATGCTGGTGTTGCACCGCCTGTGATGTCATTCTTAAGCTCATCCAAGGTATACCCCACTGCCAACTTGGCGGCGATCTTAGCGATTGGGAAACCAGTCGCTTTAGAAGCCAAAGCCGATGAACGCGATACCCGCGGGTTCATCTCAATCACGATCATGCGCCCATCTACTGGGTTAATGGAAAACTGAACGTTTGATCCACCAGTATCTACACCGATCTCGCGCAATACCGCAATCGATGCATTACGCATGATTTGATATTCTTTATCGGTCAGGGTTTGAGCAGGTGCCACCGTAATCGAGTCACCAGTATGAACGCCCATAGGGTCTAAGTTTTCGATTGAGCAAACGATGATGCAGTTATCAGCACGATCACGAACTACTTCCATCTCGAACTCTTTCCAGCCCAAGAGCGACTCTTCAATCAAGAGCTCATGGGTTGGCGAAAGATCCAAACCGCGTTTACAGATTTCTTCAAACTCTTCGCGGTTATAGGCAATACCCCCGCCCGATCCACCCATCGTGAATGAAGGACGGATTACTACTGGAAATCCAGAGCTACCAGTTTCTTGCTGAATACGCTGCTGAACGGTATGCGCCTCATCTAAGGAATGGGCAATGCCTGACTTCGCTGAGCCCAAACCAATTTTGGTCATCGCATCTTTAAATTTCTGACGGTCTTCTGCTTTATCAATCGCTTCAGGGGAAGCACCAATTAATTCGCAGCCATACTTTTCAAGCACACCGTGGCGATGGAGATCCAGCGCACAATTCAATGCCGTTTGACCACCCATAGTAGGAAGAATGGCATCAGGCTTTTCAGTGGCGATAATGCGCTCCACCACTTCCCAGGTAATCGGCTCGATGTAGGTTACATCTGCCATCTCAGGATCGGTCATGATGGTTGCAGGATTACTGTTGACCAAAATGACTTTGAATCCCTCATCACGTAATGCTTTACAAGCCTGCGCCCCAGAATAATCAAACTCACAAGCCTGGCCGATCACAATCGGGCCAGCACCAATAATCAGAATGCTCTTAATGTCGCTACGCTTAGGCATTATTTGCCTCCTTTATTGCTAGCATTCATGAGCTCCACAAATCGATCAAATAAATACGCAATGTCATGCGGTCCTGGTGATGCTTCTGGGTGACCTTGGAAACACAATGCGGGTTTATCTTTCCAAGCTAGGCCCTGCAATGAACCATCAAATAATGAAATGTGTGTCACGCGCACGGTATCGGGCAAGGTATTAGGATCCACTGCAAAGCCATGGTTCTGAGAAGTGATTGCAACACGTCCACTATCCAGATCTTTAACGGGATGGTTAGCACCATGATGACCAAATTTCATCTTCAGCGTCTTGGCACCAGCCGCCAAGCCCATGATTTGATGCCCTAAGCAAATACCAAAGGTCGGTACACCCTTCTCAATGATTTCTTTGGCGGCGGCAATGGCGTAGTCACATGGTCCAGGATCGCCAGGGCCATTAGAGAAGAACACACCATCAGGTTTCATAGCAAACACTTCAGCTGCGCTGGTTTGTGCAGGAACAACGGTTAAGTCGCAACCACGTTCAGCCAGCATGCGCAAAATATTGGACTTCACACCAAAGTCATAGGCCACCACTTTTTTGAGAGGTTTACTTTGATCTAAGTGGCGATAGGCTGGCTTGCCATCAGGACCATGCAACTCCCACTCGGCTTCACGCCATGGGTAGGCTTTTTTAGTTGTCACTACCTTCGCTAAATCTAAGCCCGACATCCCAGGAAAGGATTGCGCTAATTGCAAGGCCTTTTGGCCTAAGACTTGAATATCATCACCTAACTTACCAGCGACGATCGCACCCGATTGGGCGCCTTTGTCGCGCAAGATACGGGTGAGCTTACGGGTATCAATCCCCGAGATACCCTGGACTTTGGATTTGATGAGGTAGTCCTCAAGACTGCCTTCGGAACGGAAGTTCGAGACACGTTTAGATAAATCTTTTATGACCAAACCTGCCGCATGAATTTGACTTGATTCTGCATCTTGAGCATTCACACCGACATTGCCAATATGAGGATAAGTCAGCGTGACAATTTGACGCGAATAGCTAGGGTCGGTGATGATTTCTTGATAGCCAGTGAGCGCGGTATTGAAAACTACTTCTCCGACAGTTTCGCCGGGAGCGCCAATGCTTAAACCTGGAAATAAGGTGCCGTCGGCTAGGGCCAACACGGCGGGAGGAAAAGAAGGAAGCAAGGGTGACAAACCATCTCCAGTCCCTGCTCCATCCGACGCTCAACACCCCAAAAAGACTACCCCAGGGCTGTATTTGCGGGAGGTGAGTGTCTTTAAGCGCTAGGGTAATTATTGAGTTTCGAACCTTGTAATGATACCAGCTCAGCTATCCCAAAGCAGAACTCTGCCCCCACTCCCCTAGCCATGAGGCTAGCGGGCGATCTGCTCAAGACTTATTAGGATTTTGCTCAATGAT
>Ga0214206_1000218_pt1 | contig 16145 bp, 31 predicted proteins | sample TroBogEpilimnion_26_FD_153044 | JGI IMG/M metagenome (GOLD analysis project Ga0214206, IMG submission 153044) | Freshwater microbial communities from Trout Bog Lake, WI - 07JUL2009 epilimnion | ecosystem: Environmental > Aquatic > Freshwater > Lake > Epilimnion/Euphotic zone | place: Trout Bog...
TTTTTACGGACGTTTACTGTGTTACCGATCTTACCACCTCAATTATAAGATCCACAGTAAAAACTGAGGCAGGCTTTATACCACAGCGAATTGATCGTCGTAATTACGATCTACTTCTGACGTAAAAGTCAGTTCGTTCTCTAGAACCATCAACGCTTCGTTGGTGATTTTAGAAATAGTTAATAAATTATTAGCCATTTTCTTTCTTTCTTAAATTAATAAAAGGGTTTATCAGCGTATCCGTTTAGCCTGTCGTGCTGCTTTCCATTGGGCATACGTTCCATGAAATTGTCCATCTCCATCAATCAGAACATCGCCACCGGATTTGCTTGCACTAATAGGCTTAATCGGTGCTGGTGCTTTACTACGAGCAACAGTTTCGCTTTTGACTTCAGCAGGAGCTTCTTTACGCTCAAACTGAATTTCCAATTTCCCTAATTCCTTTAGAGCTTTTGACACAGGCATTGAAGCAAACTTTTGGGCGTATTCGTCATCTGATGCTAAGTGATATAGGATTTGAGGGCCTACATCGGACTCCAAGATTGCATCCTTGATTTCATCTCTCACTTGGACTTGGCTTGAAGCTACCATATCATCAAAATCAGGCAATTCAGCTTTCACTTTCTCAAGTTTTTGCGACCAAGACTTAATTACTTCTTGGCGTTGTTCCTCGATTTTGCGTTGCTGTTCTTGCTTATCACGCTCAACTAATGCTTTTTCTGCGCTCCACTCAGCCAATGCTTCTGCATATTCATCAACATTGTTAAATTGCGCCCTTGTTGGCTTTTCACCTACAGGGTCAGCTTCTTCTGCTTTGGGAGGTGCTACTTTGCTCTCAAGTTCTTGTAGGCGGGCTTCAAGGGCTTCTTTTTCGGCTTCGGCTTGCTTGGCACGTTTAGTAAGCTCTGAAAAACGCTTTTCAAGTTTGGGATTTTGTTTAGGCTTGTCTGTTGCTTCCGCTTCTTTCTCTGCCTCTGGTTCACTCTCAGCTTGAGCTTCTACTGCTGGCTCTGACTTTGGAGTTTCCTCAACAGTTTCAGCCTCAACAGGAGCTTCTTCGCTAGCTAAACCTAATTTTTCAGCATGGAAATTAGCTAAATTTTCACTTGTTACTACATTTGATGCGGTTCTTACTACTTCTGCTTCTGACATGGAATACTCCAAGAATTAACCCTATGAACCCATAGGTAGGTAAATGCTTTTATATCACAAGTGTTGCATTTCTACAACACTAAATAGCTCTCTCAATCGCTTCTGCGTTGGCAGCTTTGAAATCAGTCTTATTAATATGCGCCAAAACAAGGGCTAATTGCGCCTTCATCTGTTCAATTTCAAGCTGAGTCTGTGTCTTAACAACTGTATCTTGAGCAGCAGTTTCAGTACGCATTTCGGTGTCGTGCGCTTTGGTGTGCTGACGCATGAGTTCACGCTTAGTTTCAGCCTCTTGTTTAACGCTTTCGATGTCCTGACGTTGCTTAATCATCATCTGCAACTGCTGATTTTCTTGCTGTAACTTCTGCATCTGAGCTTTACCAGCAGCAATTTGCATCTGAACTTGTGGCGGGATTGGTGACTTATCATCAATCTGTGACATTGGATTAGAGGCAGCCAAACGATCTGCGATGACTTCTGCGCCAGGAAAATCCATATTACGGAACACCAAATCGCCTGCCACTTGCATCAGTTGTGGATCAACTTGCAATAATTGTGTCATGGTATCGGCAGCTTCTTGACGCTTGGAGTTATAACCTGGGCCTGTATCCATAACAACATCATATTCGCCCACAGTTACGTCATTGAGGACTTTGGTTACGCCCTGCTCGTCTTGGCTACGCTGATTAATCGTGACTAATTCAGGCTTTCCATCATCGCCAATGATTCGCATGACCCGTTCTCTGTCATAAATCTTAGGGATCAGATCAAGAATGATGCGACCTGTGTGACGGATACTGCGTGTCAAATTGTCGTAATAGTGGAAATTGGTCATATCCACTTGGGCTTGCTGACCTTGCATAGCTTTACCAGTCATCATTCCGGTAGGAAGCTGGCTAGGATCAAAAATACCAACTACAGCTTGTAAATCCTGATTCATGCCTTGCAAAGCAGACATCACGCCCGCAGGAGGTGGCTCTGGTTGCAATCTTGTAGGTGCTGGAGCAGGTCTGCCCTCAATATCTGTCTGTTTGTAACGTAAAACAGGCATAGCTTTGATGTTAGCCATCGCCCATTCGTTCTCGTGACCTTCATCCTGTCCTTCTGCCAACAACCATTTTGCTTTAGGAGCAAGGGCTACAGTTTCAGTCAAAGCCGTTGACCAGTAGTTATACATACGTTGTGGGTCTTTAGCCATGCGAACCAAGCCAAACTTCTTATGCTTGTCATCAACTCGCACTTCTTGACCATAAGTAGGCACAACAGGGATAAATTTACCCGCCCATTCGCCTTCTTCAAGGATTTCCATAGCGGTCAGCTTGCACCACTTAATCTTCTTTTTCCACGTTTCTCTGCTATCAATCACAGTAATGCCAGAAGCCTCTAAAACGTCTTTAGGAGGCATTTCATCCTTATAGACTGTAGTGCCATCAGATAGCTGAACTAACTCTGTCTTAATGCGTTCTGTGTAGAAATACTCGGCTATACGTATATCTTCTTTCGTGACCCATTCGGATTCGGTGTCACCGGTTCCCCTTGAGGAGAAGCCCTGGTCAAATTCAGCGTTGGGATACATCTTTTTAAACACGTTTTTGCTGATAACTGTCGTAATAAGGACACGATCAGCATCGCTGCCATCAGGAAGCACGCTATTAGGATCAAAATAGACAGTAAAAGGGTTTTCAATCGGCTTAATGTAAATTTCTTGGTCAAAACTGTCCTCTCTTACATAGTCTGTAGTGATACGCCAATAGCCCCAGCCCATCTTAACTGCGTATTCAAAAGCGTGATCGTAGGCTGAGTCTGCATCGGATTGGTTTTCAATATGACGGCAGATACCAGTAATGATCTCAGCGACTTTAGCATCTGACTCATTATTCATTCCATGCACTTTAATGCGTGGGCGTTGCTGTCTTTGCTGATTACAGATTTGACGAATATAAGCATCAACTTTATTGATGGTCAGGCATGGGCGAGCCTCTAATACTCGGCTATTTTGCACATCCACAGGCCATTGATCGCCTGCTGCAAATCTCACATCATCTAAGGCTTCGGCACGATTATTGCTATCCGAATCATTACAAAGTCTTAAAAAGTCTTTGGCTTCTTCGATTCTGCCGTCTGATTGGGAGTCTGCAACTCTGTCGTATGCCATAGGAATTCCTTAAAGATTGTCTGATTTTAAGACATCTGTTGTCTTTTTACTACACATTTTAGCCCATCCAGCTTGACGGGAGTTGATAAGTTCCCCGTTGTTTAGGGGCTTTTCTTGGTTCGTTAACCATAAGGCCGATGTAACGGAAAGCATCTGCTCCGTGTGAATAGCTATCGTGCAGGGGTTTTTGTGAGAATTGTTTGGTATCGGGGTCAACGTCATAGCGATAATGTCTTAAGCATTGCAGTCCATCGTGGCAGTTTGCTTTATCAAACCAACACTTATTAAACATCATTCGGGCAGCATTAATAGAATCAACGATTGGTGTTCGCTCAATAACTCTAGTGTTATACCCTGAAGCTCTAACGATTTCTTCAATACTTTTGCCGTTTGATGCCAAAGTTTTGTTTCCAGCATCGTGGGGTAGCCAAATAGTGTCAACAACGTATCCATAGGATTGAATTTTAGCTAAATAATGAGCAATAGTCTGCTGATTGTTCTCGTAATAGCGGATTAGCCTTGTTTCCATTCCAATCCATTGCACAGCCCAGAATGCAGTTTGATCGGCCCACCCAAGATCAAACACAAAATGAACGGGCTTAATCGGATCGTAGGCTACATTCGTTATACGCCCGTCTAGCTCTGCCATTGTCATTTCTTTAGCAAAGATAGCACCATCTACTGTTTGACGGCATAAACCTTCCCAGACTGTGTTGTAGGCTTGTCTATCCCTGCTAAATAGGGCATCTTTCTCTAACTTGAGCGTATCAGGAAACCAGGGATTGTCTGACCAATTAATCTTTGCAACTTTGCTATTTTCTGGTGGCGCAACCACAAACCTTTGGTAGGTTTCGTCTGTTTCAAGTTCTGGGTTAAAGGTGATCCATATTTCTGATTGTTCTTTACGGATCGTAGGAATAAGTACGTTCCACGATGCTTTAGATACGCTCTGTGCCTCCTCGACCCAGCATATATCCACACCCTCATAGGACTTAATGTTCGTAATATTGTTTTTAAGCCCAACGAACGCAAATTCTGTCCCGTTCTTACCCTTAATGGAGTTTTGTGTAATCTCATAGAATGACTCCAGCTTGAGGGAAATGATTTGATCTGATAAGAGCTTGTGGACAGATTGACCTATGGAGTTTTGGAACTCACGGGCGCATAGGACTCTGGTTGGCTTTTTAACACCAAGAACCAATAAAGCCCTCGCAACACCCCAAGACTTAGCCCCACCACGACCCCCATAAAGAACCTTGTAACGCATAGGCTCAAAGAGGAATTGCAACTTGATAGGGAAGTCAACCGCAGATATTGCCTCCCGCAGTTCTTGGGTGATTTCACTCACTTGGCTTTACAAACCTGACTTCTAATGATGTAACCAGGCTATTTCCGTCTGCATCTTCAAGCGTAGTGGCTTGGACTGCCTTGCCGTCTAAACGATCAGCTACTTCTTTGACAGCCCATGCTTCCCCTGCTTCTGCTTGATCTAATACTTTGTCAACAATTCTGCCAATCTTCTGTGGATTCTGAGCTAAAGCCCTTCTCATAGCATCTAAAAAAGGCTTATTCTTTGTTGCGTTCTTGTTACCAATAGGCGCACCGACAGGATTATTTGATTTTTCTTGCATTTCTTTGAATTATAAATACTTTTTGTTGTATTTACGCAACACTTTGATCTTGTGCAGGTTCATCAGACTGTTGTTTTTCTGCAACATCAGCTAATTGTGGCTCTGCAATAGATTTAACACCAGCGATTAGATGAGCAGAGTGCATATAAGGTAATTTACCTAGCTCATTTAATAGCTCATTGATCTGTGCTACTGTAAATGCGATGACTTTTTGTTCGATGCTCATTTCTTCTTTCCTTTTGCTTTGGTTGCTTCACGTTTCTCAGCGTAGGCGATTGCCACAGCCTGAGCTGGTTTCTTTCCTGCTTTAATTTCTGTTTTAATATTTTCTTTAAAAGCCTTTGGGCTTGCAGATTTCTTTAATGGCACAGTCTTTTCCTTTCGGGTGGTTGCTTTCTTTACTACGGGTTTTCTTGGTCTATCTTCAGCCAATAATTCTGTAATACGCTTTTCTCTTGCCTGACGTGGCTCAAAATCATCAGTAATAGGAAAATGCCATTGATTAGATGGCTTTGGCTTTGGGCCAATTACTTTGCGTAACCAATTTTTAATCTTGTGAATCATATTTTCCCCTATTCTGTCCAGCAAATATCTTGCCAACTCATCAGTAAACACTTCTCGCCCTCGTGGTCTATCTTTGTAAACTTCAGATATTCCTCTTTGGGATCATCGTTCATTGTGCCAAAACGGACTCTCGCCCCTACTTGGATTGGCATTGCTTCTCTACGATCTGCCGATAGCTTTTTGCCAGGGCCTACCGCTACTACAGTTCCCATGTTCTCAGCTTCTTTGTTATTAACAATTAATACAGAGCTTAAAACACGAACATCTGGGCGGACAATAATCTTGTCCCCCAAAGGTTTAAAAGTTACAATTTCTTCAGCCATTCAATATTACCCTATTGGTTGGTCAAAAAGTCCCTTGCCTTTACCGAGGCTTGGGGCTTTTGCTTACATATCGTCTTGATCGTGTCCGACACGCTTATGGCTGTAGCACTCACGCTCACCCATATTGCCGTCATTCAACTCACCGAGCTTGCCTTCAAAATTGCCAGCGTGGGAGAGTGGGCGTGAACCCATTGCATCCATTTTGCCCATGCCAACTCCGCCAACTAACTTGACTTTACGCTCTCCGCTCATGTCAGCTTTAGCTGCTCCAGCAGGTGCTTTTGCGCCAGTTGTTGAAGGTACGCCCTTCATGCTATCCATTTTGCCCATGATTTATCCTTTAAGATGGGGTTAATACACTACGAATAATAATACTATTTTACGATTTTTCAAGCAATTTTACTAGATTTATCGCACCTTCTATATCGTGGATTTGAGCTACTGTTGACCCACGCCAATTCAACATAAATGCCTGTTGCGCTGCTGTGAACTTTGCCTTGTCATCTGACTTTATTTCAACAAGTGCGGTCTTTTGGTTTTTACCCACCACAAGATCAGGGAATCCGCCAGCAACCCTTGACGTATCAAATACAGAACAGCCAAGCTCTCGTAACGTCTTAACGATAAGGGAATGATTAGCATCAACTTTTCTAGCATAGGTCATTGAAATGTAATAAATTAAAGGTTAGTATCTAAACACTTTACACCAATAGGGGATGAAATGGCTCAAAAACCATTATCGCATGAAGATATGCAAGAAGCGGTAAATGCTTTTGCAAAGACAGGCAATAAAAGAAAATCAGCCGAACTTCTTAATCTTCCTGAAGGCACTTATAACTCAAGATATAGAGCTGGTGTCAAAGCAGGCATCAAACCTACAGTTGATGTATTTAACAAAGACTTAAACGAGCTAAATGATGCTAGAAATAAGATTAGACAACTTGAGGCTACGATCCACGCCCACGAAGAAAATACATTAACTGCCGAATATATTAAAAACACCATTCTGAAGATGTCAAAGAAGGTGGCATCTCCTCCTAATTGGCTAATTAAACCCAGTAAAGGCAAAAGAAGTGCGGGCGTTCCTACTCTTTTTGCATCAGATTGGCATTGGGGCGAGGTAGTTGACCCAAATCAAATTAATGGCGTAAACGAATACAACGTAGCGATCGCACAAGATCGTGCAAAAGTAATGATTGAAAAGACCATTGATTTGCTTAAAAACCATGTAGCTTTGTCCGATTACCCTGGCATTGTGTTTGTATTGGGCGGTGATATGGTTTCTGGTGATATCCATGAAGAACTGATGGCTACAAACTCTATGGAGATTATGCCTACAGTCATAGATTTGTTTGGTGTATTGACTTGGTGTATTGAAACTTTAGCCGATGAGTTCGGAAATGTCTTTGTTCCGTGCGTAAGTGGTAATCATGGGCGCAACACGCACAAAATTAGGGCAAAAGGCAGGAATTTCACATCCTTTGATTGGTTACTCTATCAGTTTCTAGCAAAGAGGTTTGAAAATGATACTCGCATCCAATTTCATATTCCTGACGGCTCAGATGCCTATTATTCAATCTACGGACATAAATATTTACTTACACACGGGGATCAATTTCGTGGGGGTGATGGTGTCATTGGGGCTTTAGGCCCAATCATTCGTGGAGATCATCGTAAACGCTCCAGAAATGCTCAGATTGATATGGAATACGACACAATGATATTAGGTCATTGGCATCAATTAATCCAGCTAGAACGCCTTATTGTAAATGGTAGTCTTAAAGGTTACGATGAGTATGCTTATGCCAATAACTTTGGTTTTGAGCCACCACGCCAGGCATTATGGATTACCCATCCTGAACATGGTTTAACATTTAGTATGCCTGTTTATGTTGAAAGAAAACAAAAGCAGCTTAACAAAGAATGGATTACTTGGAAATGAAACTGAGTCCTGCCATATTAAAGAATTTATATTCTGCATTAATGCTATGTGAGCCACTAAATAAGTGGAATTTGCCTTTGCCAGAAGAAATTAAATTTGTTGTTGATTCAGACCCCGAATCTATGGGAACGTACCTGTACGATGATGGGGGAGATTACGAACACATCATTACAATTTCTGATGCTCGTTGTGGCTGGTTGACAACAGTAATTTCAACATTACTCCATGAGTGTATCCACATGAGTCGTAGTGGAACAATCACCGATGCTTGGACTAAACACGATGCCACATTTAGACGTAGAGCATCTAAGGTTGCAGAGCTTGGCTTCGATCCTTTGGAACTCTAACGAATTTTCTGTAATACCAATTCGAGCAGTTCTTCTTCTGTAGTAGCGTACTCTCGTTCAAAGCGTTTGCGACCCATTCCGTGAATACTGGTATTTGCGCCTCTATGGTGGTAGGGGCATAAGGGGATAACAGGGGCATCACTTCGTTTACCAGCTCGTCTAATGTGATGTATCTCTGCTGGAGTCCCCTCATTGCCTTGTTTGTAACAGAGGATGCAGCCAAATCTCGCCAAGCGATCATAATGCGCTTTTTGAGCTTTAGTGGACACTTTTCGTGCTAGTCCAATCTTCTAACTCTTGAGCAGATTCTGTTATAGAACAAGCAATTAAATAGGCTTGTGAATATTTACCTTTAAGTACCGCTTCGTGATAGTGTCTGATGAATGAGTTAAGTTTAAGAATAATGTCTGCATAATCGTTCATCTCGTTAATCTTTCTATTGATCGGTTGCTGGCTTGTTCTGTGCGCCATATTTCTACTCTAAGTTTTGCTGCTTCAAGTTTCCATTTTAACGCTTCTGCGTTTTCTGTCGCCACTCCAATGGCTTTACATAAATCCTGGTAAGCCTCTGAGCGATACGCTTCTCTTTCTTGCGCCCCAAGACTTTGCTCCGATGATTCAGACATTTTAATAGCTTTGAGGCTTGATTTAAATGCCTCAAGCTCCGCAAGTTCACCCTTCGCTTTCGCATACGCAGGCGCAGTTTTGAAAATGAAATCAATCGCATCGTTTGGATCATAGTCTTTCATATTAACTCCATAGCAGTTTGTTGCAATCTTTCATTTTGCAATGCTTCATATTTTGTATTTAATTCGCATCCAATCCACTTTCTGCCTAAATTTTGTGCAACCATGCCAGTTGTTCCGCTACCAAAAAAAGGATCAAGAACTATATCGCCAACCCGACTTCCTGCCAAAATACATGGTTCAATTAACTCAGGTGGATATGTAGCAAAATGTGCGCCTTTATAAGAAGAAGTATTTACTGTCCAAACTGATCTTTTATTTCTCATGCCATCATAAATTTTATATTCAGGAGGCCTAGCATTAACTCCTTTTTGATTTTGTCTTTCTTCGCTACCTTTTGCTGCTTTTGTCCCTTCAGGTATTACGCCTTCTTCTTTTATAGATTGATAATCAAAATAATACTTTTGTGATTTGCTAAGTAAAAAGAAATACTCATGCGCTTTGGTGCAACGATCTGTAACTGATTCAGGCATTGGATTAGGTTTATGCCAAATAATGTCTTGTCGCAAATTCCAACCAAAATCTTGTAATGCAAAAGCTAAACGCCAGGGCATACCTAATAAATTTTTAGGTCTATAACCCTCTACTTTCCATGTTCCCAAAACATTTCCCGTAATTGATCCTTTGTTAGCTTTTTGAACTTCGCTACCAGCTCCACGCCCACCCGCAGAATATGTATCTCCAAGATTAACCCATAAAGTTCCATCATCAGACAATATATCCCAAACACAAGCAAATACTTCTACAAGATTATCAATAAATTCTTGTGGGGTTTGTTCGTTACCTATTTGGAAATCTTGTCTTTCAGCACCACATTTAATGCAATTTCCGTAAGATATTGATTTTTTATTAGATCCTCTACCACCTTTATCAACAAAATTTCTATTGTTGCTTATAGAAATTCCTTCATGTTCACAATTATTATCCCCACCAATCCAATTAGCAGTTCCATAATCACGCAATCCGTAATAGGGCGGGCTTGTAATGCAGGTTTGAACTTTAATGCCGTCTTTTGCCATTTGGCGCATAGAATCTCGGCAATCTCCAAAATATACTTTATTCATTTAAGTGCCAACCATAATCCGATTTGACTAAACGCATAACCTAACCAAATAATTGCGTTAGGAAATGCCCCCTTGCGTAATTGCAAAACACCGACCATTAGATAACCCATGCCGGTAGCAGCAATAATTGTTTTTTCAAGCATCTTTCCCCCTAGAAAGTGTATTTGTATAAGTCTAAATCTTTTTCAAACAACTTGGCAACTTTATTTTTTTCCTTATCTGTGTATAAGTTCTTATACAATTCGTGATCTGATTTATTATCAACATCCAAAGTAACACCGAAATCTACAATGTCTTGAATGGGCTTAAAATCGTTATCTAAGCTCTCTGTTCGCAAAAGATGAGTTACCCCATCAGGTATCCATTGAAATTGATTGGTGGTGGTTTTAAACCAATGCAAAGTATCGTAGCTCTCTAACCGATCTACCCATGTGGCAAAGTCAGGAAACTCCTCTAAACCATTGGCTTGCCTAAATTTTACGCACCACTCTGTTTGACCATCTTTGGCAAAAGTATAAAAGCTCACCAATCTATCGTAAGGGTTTCTGACTACCGCAAAGGTTGTAATGCAAGGCATTACTTTAGCAATCATCGGCAGACTTTCGTGATGACCCATAAAGATAGGGTCGGCATCAAAAAATGATTTGTATTTGGTAAACCATTTAATAATGGATGTGCCAGCATTTTTAGGAATATGCACAAAAGTTAAATTGTGCTTAGGTAAAAACATAAAAGTCATTTAAATTCCCAAATTAATTCGTGAAAGTAATAAAGAACTGTATTAGCAATCATTTGAAAAATAGCTATGCTGCTAGAAACCAATACCAACCCAGTTATCAAATAACTAATAGTAAAGGTGCTGGTTGTTCCAACAATTCTCCAAGTTAAAGTTTTTAAAAGTCTTTTACTTAACACCTAGCGATTCCCTAATCTTTGTTGCGCTAATGCTTGTAATAGATTCATCAAAAGTTTCTTGTTCGATCTTATATCCAACATCACGCCCATAGGTGATATTGACAATATTAGGCACAACTTGAATGTAATATTGCCCTTGATATAAAGGGTCAAGATCACGTTTAATGTTTTCTTTGACTTGTTCTAAGCTAAATGGGTTACTGTCATTCCATCCTTGACAATCTCGTATCTGAATGACTACTTGCCCTGTTTTTTTAATAGCTCTTTCAAACAACGCACGATGCCCCTTATGCCAGGGTTGCCATCTGCCCAACATTTGAACAGTTTCTTGTTTCCAAGAAAAAGTTGGCCTACGGCAATTATTAACAATATGGTTGACAACAAACTCTCCCCATGAATTATCCCAATTTGGGATTCTGAAATCATAAACATCAGGCTTTACAAAAAGCTGGTTTGTATCTTCAAACCTTCCTTCGTCTATAGTGTCCATCCATATAGTCCAATCGGCTTTAAAGTTATTACGCATCTCAGGCAAAGGGGCTACAAAATCACAAATTACATAATCACCACCAGCCGATATTGCAAAGTCAGCCATGCGAATAGATTGACGAATACGCCCTTCTTTAGAAAAATCCCAATCATTAAAACGTTTTCTTACATCATCTGCATTAAACCAAGTCACTATAGGATTGGTATTGATTGGCAATATTAAAGCTCTTTCATAGCTCATGTGGCCTTTAGTTTCCAAAAGTTCTTTTAATTTTTTGGCAAAAGTCGTTTTACCAGAGCCGGGTAAACCCATAATTAATATTTTCATTTCCAAACATCCACAATAATATGAATACGATCTTCCGTTCCTTCGTTGGCTACGGAATGGAGGGCTTGATTGTTAAACCACCAAATCTCGCCAGGCTTCATGTGGCACGATTCATTACCAGAAGTAAATGATACTTGGTCGTTGCTTGTTACTACAAAATGGTATCGGTCATGTTTTTTAGCGTAATTCCCTTCATCTATGTGATAACCAATATATCCACCAGGTTTAAGATTGGCTACCATGACACGCCCTAAAAGATGAATAGGGAAAAAGTCATAGACTACATTCATTGTCTTGGGATGGTAACGCTGAGAAAAGTAATCTTCGCACTTCAAACTCTCAAAAAAGGTTTGATAGGTGGAGTCATACATTACAGACTGAAACCGAAGCACAATGTCTTTGACGTTGGTATGTTGCAATGTAGGATCGTTTCTACGTAGGTTTAACCAATCCCAAAATTGACTTTTTGTTAGCTCTGCTGCAATAGGCGCAGGATCAAAAGTATCTATTAATTTGAAGTTATCCATTTTCCCCATTCCCCTCGATTTCCTAATTTATATTGCTTGTAAAAATCTTTTAATAATGCTTCTGGCAACTGATACTTTGAAATATACAATCTAAACTTAGCCAAACCCCATTCTGATCGCCACTTACAAAGCTGGCGCACTCCCGCCTTATGTATCTCCTCTAGATCGAAGTTCCCGTTGTTTAATAACATAATCCTTCATTTCATAATAGCTATTAAAACGGGCCAATTTTGGGTCTTTGCCACATTCAATTCTATACGCTTCTTCAATTTGGTCGTTAGTTATTAACGGATTTTTCTTTTGTGTAATAACTGATTCTGCAACCCATTCTGCTTTAAATCCTGCCCATCCCCTCTCACAGCACATTTGCATTACATCAGAGAGGGACATTTTAGCCTTATCTGCTTCTCGTTGTAATCCTTTAAAAGCCGTTTCAGTCCATTTAGCTTTTTTGGCCTTGCGAACTGCTAAGTAATCTTTAAATAAATCATCAGATACACCTTCAGGTGTTTTTAATTGGTTCTTGGTTAATGGTTCTTGGTTCTTGGTTTGCATTGGGGGGTGTTTAGGGGGGCTATCGCCACCCTTTGCCCACCTCTTTTCAGCCCCTTTGCGACCCCCATCCTGCATAGCTTTATATTTAGCCAGCTCCTCATCGGCACGCTTGCTATGGTAATAACCATCGTCATCCTGATAGAAAAAATCGCCCAAAATCATAATTACAGTTTCGGGAGTAGTTCTTGCCAATCTAGCTATTGTTTGTATATCTGGCGAAAAAGGCTTTTCGTTAAGGTAATACCAATCCATCATTCTTCGATAAGCAAGGTCTTCTTTATCGTTTAAATGGCTTGTGTGGGCAAGATAATCGCCAATGTGGAAGGGGTAAAAATTCACTTCATTCCTCTGTCAAAGGTAGTCAAAAGGGTGGACATGGCAGATCGGTGACTAATCGACTTTTCGGTTGCGAACCTAGCCTGTCCATAAAGTTTACTACAACTTATTTCTTTTTTGTTTGTTGCTTTTTTACAACAGTTTTCTTAGGAATAGTGTCCAAAACGCTTGAAACATGAAACATCTCCCCATTACGTTCCATCATTATAGCTTCTACCAAAGTGGCAGTTAATCCTTGCTGGACAAGAAAATGCAATCCTTCCTTGTCATAATGCACGTGGACTTCGGCTGACCCGTCTTTATTTTCTTTGATTTTTTTAATTAAAATTTCCATTAGTGTTGCCCCGAAAAAGCCACAGGGCCAAGTGCATTTAACAAATCACGATGCGCTTTGACTTCGTTGGTCAAAAATGCAATCCGTTCTTGCAAAACTTTAATTTCTAGATCAGCTTGTTTAAGCATATCTAACAACATTTCTTCTCTATTCATATTAACTCCGGCCAAATTAAATGCCAGGATTGTGGAAACAAGTCCTTGCGTGTGATTAAACCATGCGACTCCTTTTCAAGAGTTGCCCCTAAAAATGCGTATTGAGATGCTGGAATGTTGTTTTTTCGCCACAAACTAACTGCTGCTGAGCTTACACCCGTTAAATTGGCTACTTTGGTAGTTCCCCCAAGCAAATCAATTATTGCTGAATCTGTAAGTTTTAGTCCCATTTAGCAATCTTACAACATAAGTAATTATTTTTGCAAAGGTATTGCACTTTGATGAACTTTGCTTAATAATGGAGATATAGCAACTTCGCTATGTCATTTAAGGGGAATTTAAATGGATGAGTTGTATCAAGTTATGACCGAAATGGAGCAACGCTTGGAAATAGCGTTAGACAACATGGAATACGGCACAGAACTGTCGCAAGACGATGTGGATGTTATTCGTGCAGCTTGTGGAAAGCCAAACAACAAGCGCAATAACCTATTGCAATCCGTGTTTGAAGATTTTGGTAATGTTTTTGGGGGAAATCATGCAAAGTGAATCAATAGCTAATTTAGCTAAAGCCTTGTCAATCGTGCAAGGCAAGCTGACCTACGCAAAGAAGGACTCAGCTAACCCATTCTTTAAGTCTAAATATGCAGACTTAGAATCGGTATGGGATGCGTGTCGTGATCTATTGTCAGCTAATGGACTAGCAGTAGTTCAACTGCCAGGCGAATACTTTGAAGGCACAATGGCTCTCACAACAATCATTACGCATAGCTCTGGCGAATGGATTAGTCAACAGATGTCTTTGCCTGTTACTAAACCTGATGCACAAGGAGCTGGCTCTGCTTTGACCTATATGCGTAGATACGCATTAGCAGCAGTAGTTGGCGTAGTGCAAGCCGATGACGATGGCAACGCAGCTTCTGCGCCCAAGCAAGTTAAATCAAGTTTATCAATGAAGTCTGTAGCAGAAGATATTTTATAAGGGGAAATAGAATGGCATATACACCAAAAGAAGGTTCAGGAAGTCTTTTTAAAAACGAGCGTAAGGCTTCTGACAACCATCCTGACTTTACTGGAACAGTTATGGTCAACGGCAAGGAGCATTACTTATCAGCTTGGACTAAGACATCCACTAAAGGCACAAAGTTTCTTAGCGTATCAATCGGCAAAGAAAAAATCCCACAAGGATTTAAACCAGCAGGATCAGACGAGTTACCAAAGGATGATCCGTTTATAGACGATAGTACCCCGTTCTAAAGGAAAACACCATGCAGAATCAAATTAAGAATCTTATTACCGAAAGTTCCAAGTTAAGTTGGCAACCAGTTGGAGTAGATGAAGAACAGCAACTCATTAGTTTTAAACCTGAAGATTTGTTGTCTGTAATTAAGGCGGTTCTGCACGTTGCTGCCGATATGTGCGAAAACTACTATGATTCAGAGCGTATCATTAACTATGCACAAGGAATTAAATGACTTGCCAAGTATGTAAATTCTTTGTATTCAATCAAAATGATATGATGGGAGCTTGTAAGCTCAATCCTGTGGTTGTTAATAAAATGCCTCAGGATTGGTGCGGTCAAGAGATTCCAAAAGAATATGAACCAACTATCAAAGATTGGGAAGATGCAAATACAGGCATTACAATAACTGTTGCTCCACAGGCTACAACTGTTGCCCAAGAAACAACATACGATATAAACACGGATGAAGTAAAACCAAAAAGGGGAAGAAAAAATGCAGGAACAAAAGAGTGAAAGTGGTCACTGGTATGATAAAGACGGAAACCCGTTCTATACCATTGAGCGATCCGATGGCAAAGGGATGCGAAACACCACTTTGCGAGATGCAAAGAAGCTGGGCCTTTTACCGAGCGTTACTACCATTCTCGGTGTGGCGGCAAAGCCTGGACTCCAAAATTGGCTTCAGCAGCAGGCTATCCTTGCAGCCCTAACGCTACCACGCAATGAGGGCGAGTCTGAGGAAGATTACTTAGACCGAGTTCTCAACGACTCTAAAGCACAAGGCAGAGATGCAGCCGATAGAGGAACACAGATCCACGGCATATTAGAAGCCTTTTTTAGCCAAGTTTTACTGCCTGAAATACCTGAGTATTGCCGTATTGCAGAAAACGCCTTAAAAGCCTCGTTTGGCAATCGCCTATGGGTTACTGAAAAGTCTGGTAGCCATGAGCTAGGATTTGCTGGAAAAGTGGACTTACACGCTAAAGGCGATAAGATTAAGGGCATTGTCCCTGTAGTTGCTGATTTTAAGACAAAAGAAGTCCCTTTAGAAAAGGTTGTTCCATACGAGGATCATATCATGCAGTTGGCTGCCTACCGAGAATTACTAGGGTTTTCGGATGCTAGATGCGCTATTGTGTTTGTCAACGGATTGACCAATGAAGTCAAAGTCTGCGAGATTGAAGAAGCGGAGTTGCAAAAGGGTCTAAAGTGCTTTTTCCATTTGCTCCGTTTTTACCAAATTAAAAGCGGATTGGTCGTATAATATCCTCGGGGCTGGTTGGTGATCCCCCGCCAAAATTCCTTCCGTGAGGATTCCAGCCCCACCTTAATGTTGCTT
>Ga0214206_1000225_pt1 | contig 15769 bp, 14 predicted proteins | sample TroBogEpilimnion_26_FD_153044 | JGI IMG/M metagenome (GOLD analysis project Ga0214206, IMG submission 153044) | Freshwater microbial communities from Trout Bog Lake, WI - 07JUL2009 epilimnion | ecosystem: Environmental > Aquatic > Freshwater > Lake > Epilimnion/Euphotic zone | place: Trout Bog...
GAAGGCCGAATCACAAAGGTTGGATATGACCCCAATAAACCAGTTCATGCTGTCTTTGATTTGGGTTGGTCTGACGCTACTGCTATTTGGTTTGTGCAGTTTATTGGCATGGAGACTAGGCTTATCCGATATGTGGAGGATAGCCAAAAGACTATTTCTGAGTATCTGGCAAAGATGCAGACGTTTGGTTATGTGTATGACACGCTATGGTTGCCACATGACGCTGAGAACCGAACGCTTGCAGCTAATGGACGGTCAATTGAGCAGATTGTGCGTGCGGCTGGATATAAGACCAAAATCATCCCAAAAACACCCATAGTTGACAGCATTAACGCAGCCCGTACACTATTCAGGAACTGCTGGTTTGATAGGGAAAATTGCTACGATGGGCTACAATGCTTACGGCATTACCGCTACGAAGTTGACCCAGATACCAAAGCATTTAGCAAAACGCCTGTTCACGATCAATACAGCCACGGGGCTGATGCGTTTCGGATGCTTGGTTTGATGGTGAATGAGCCTCGGCAGCGCAAACCAGTTAGAACGCAGCCACAGGGCTACGGTCAACCTTTAGGATGGATGAACTAATGGCACAAGATATTCCTTACGGCGGTCAAGAACCCGAAATCATTACTGAGGCTAAACAGTTCCTCAAGTGGTGCAATGACTCTGACACCATGAACCGTCAGGAAGCCTTGGAAGATTTGAAGTTTGTGTCCGGCGGTGACCAATGGCCCGTAGACTTACAAAACTCCCGAAATCTTGAATCCCGCCCTGTTCTTACCATCAATAAGCTGGATGGTTTTTGCCGCCAAGTTACTAATCAGCAACGTCAACAGCGCCCACGGGCTAAAGTTCACGCTTGCAACTCTGAAGCAGACTTTAAGACCGCACAAGTCGTAGAAGGCATCATTCGCCACATTGAGACGCAATCTAATGCTGACAATGCTTACGACACCGCCTTTGACCACGCTGTGCGTATGGGTTGGGGCTTCTGGCGTCTGATTACCAAATACTGCAAAGATGATAGCTTTGACCAAGAAATCTACATCGATGCTATCCCTAACCCGTTCACGGTCTATTTTGACCCTAATTCTGAGCGCATAGACGGGTCTGACGCTGAAAAAGTGCTGATTACCAGCATGATGAGCAAAGAGAAGTTTCGGGATATGTATCCTGATTTAGACGATGGCTCCAGCTTCACCCAACGTGGCACAGGCGACACGCAATCAGAATGGATTACTAAAGAGGATATTCGCATTGCTGAGTATTTCTACGTTGAGCGCAAGCCAGCTACTCTTTATTTGTTGAGCGATGGTTCTAGTCGCTTTGATGATGGCGACAAGTTCTTTGAGCGCATAGAAGCTATGGGCTTGGAAGTGGTCAAAGAGCGTAAGACCATGAAGCGCCAGATTAAATGGGTCAAACTGACCGCTTATGACATCATTGAAGAACGTGAAATTGCTGGGGAATACATCCCTGTTGTGCCTGTTTATGGTCGCCATGTGGTTATTGGTGACAAGCGCAAGAAGTTTGGCATGGTTCGCCATGCTAAAGATGCACAGCGGATGTATAACTTTTGGCAGACTACCCTTACCGAGTCTGTTGCGCTGGCTCCAAAGGCAAAATGGCTGCTTGCTGAAGGCCAAGACGAAGGTCACGAAGGCGAATGGGCAGCGGCTAACATCAAGTCGTTCCCGTTGTTGCGCTATAAGCAAACCGACATTGATGGTAATCCTGCACCGCCTCCGCAGCGTCTGCAACCTGAGCCGCCTCCAACTGGCGTGATGACCGCTTTGGGCGCTATCAATCAGGACATTACGACCCTGATGGGCATCTTTGACCCTTCTCAGCAACTGCCAGGCAATATGTCCGGCAAGGCTCTGAATGGTCAGCAGCAGCAAGTTGACCTGACCAACTTTGATTTTTACGACAACCTTACAAAGTCAATTGCTCATACCGCCAAGATCATTCTGGGTATGATTCCAAGCATTTATGATACACATCGAGTTATGCGTATTATTGGGGATGATGGCAAGCCTGATTTGGTTGCTATTAACCAGCCCACAAGTGATGAAGCTGGCGTTTATCGTGTTCTCCATGATATGACCGTTGGGCAATATGACGTGGTAATGGATACTGGCCCTGGCTACAACTCCAAACGTCAAGAAGCTGTCGATGCAATGCTGCCGCTGTTGGGTGGCAATGAGCAGTTGTTTAACGTCATTGGCGACTTGGTGTTCCGAAATATGGACTTTCCTGGCGCAGACACGATTGCAGATCGTTTGGCTGCATCTAATCCAATGGCGCAAATTAACGAAAAATCAGACGTGCCGCCGCAAGTGCAAATGCAGCTTAAAGCCTCGCAAGCGCAGATTCAGCAGCTTACACAGCAACTGCAACAAATGCAGATGATGATTAAACAGCGTCAAGATATTGAGCAGGTCAAGCAAGATGCTGAAACCAAGCGTGTGCTGATTAAAGAAACTAACAAAGCGCACGATATTGAACTGCGTGACCAAGAGAAACACCGTGACGTGTTGCTCAGAACGCATACAGCGGCGCACGATACTGTTATCAAGACGCAAACACAAATTGAGATTGAGCAAATGCGAGCGCAATTGGCGCTGATGCTGGCACAAATAGATCAACGGGCTGAACGAGAAGCATTATCTAACTCGACAGACCGAGCGATTTAGTGGTATAACCACAAAACCTTACCAGTTAGGTTAACTGGGTAAATTTCTTAGGGAAACCTATGTCAGAAGAAAAGCAAGCGGGTAATGTTATTACCAGCGAGAACGCAGCAGAGTTTTATAGCCAGAAAATGGGTTTAGCTGACCAAGCACCCTCCGAGGCTGAAGTTGAGAATCCTCCTTCAGAGCCGGAACAGGTAGCAGAGCAGAGTGAACCAGAGGCTAAAGACGAAGCGAAACCAGTAGAGGAGCGCAAGCAGAATCCTAAACTTGAGAAGCGGTTTTCTGAGATTACGAAGCAGCGTGAGCAAGCCCGTCAAGAAGCGGCGCAAGCAAAGGCTGAAAAGGAAGCTCTGGAGGCCGAATTAAGGGCTTTAAAGCAACAAGCGCAGCCAGCACCACAGCCAGCCGCACCTGTTGACGCAAAGCCTCAGCCGAGCCAGTTTCGTGACGCTTTTGAATATGCAGAAGCATTAGCGGAATGGTCGTCTGAGCAAGCATTGATTAAAAGAGATCGAGAAGAAGCAGAACGCAGGGCCGACCAAGAGCGCCAAAAAGTCATATCGACTTGGGCAAACAAGGTGGCAGCAGCGAAAAGCGAAATTCCAGATTTTGACGATATGGTGGCATCTAGTGATGTGGTCGTTCCTGACCATATTCGTGACGCCATGCTAGAAAGTGACGTTGGCCCTCGAATTCTTTATGCCTTGGCAGAAGATGCAGATTTGGCTAAGAAGCTAACTTCCATGTCGGTCGCTGCTTCCTTGCGAGAGATTGGGAAACTTGAGGCGAAGTTTGAGAAGCAACCTGAGACTAAGCCGAGCAATACTGTTGGTCAATCAAAAGCACCCCCGCCAATCAACCCGATTAAAGCTGGCACTAGCACAGAAGTTCAATTAACTGCCGATGGCAAGTTTCATGGGACTTATGCGCAATGGAAGGCAAGTCGCAAGGCTGGCAAAATTAGATAATCATTATCTGTATTAACTTTTTATTATTTATTTATTAAAGAAAGGATGAAATCATGAGCAATAATTTATTGACGATTTCAAAAATTACTAATGAGGCCTTAATGGTTCTCGAAAATGAGTTGACATTTACTTCAGAAGTTGACCGCAATTATGACGACCAGTTCGCCGTAGTTGGTGGGAAAATCGGTAATACCGTCAATGTGAGAAAACCAGGTAGGTTCATCGGGACTACTGGCCCTGCTCTGAACGTTGAAGATTTCAACGAAACCAGCGTGCCTGTCACTCTGTCCACACAATTCCACGTTGACACCCAATTCACCACGCAAGATTTGGCTCTGTCTCTGGATATGTTCAGCGACCGTGTGTTGAAACCCGCCGTGGCTGCGATTGCCAATAAGATTGACCGTGACGGTTTGCAAACCGCTGCTCTCAATACTTACAACATCGTTGGTACTGCTGGTACGCCTCCCACAGGTTTGATTACATACCTGACAGGCGCTGCTTACCTTGACAGCGAAGGCGCTCCCCGTGATGGTCGCCGCTCGATGATTGTTGAGCCTTTCACCTCTGCAACTATCGTTGATAGCTTGAAGGGTCTGTTTGTGCCTCAAGAAGCCATTGGCGAGCAATATCGCAAGGGTTTGATGGGCCGTGACTCTGGCGGCATGAACTGGAAACTCGACCAAAACGTTGTGTCGCAAACTTTCGGTTCTTGGTCTAGCAACACCATTGCTATCACTTTGGCCTCTACTAGCTCTGCTGGTGTGTTGACTTCTGGTTGGGCTTCTAGCTCTAACGTGACGTTGACCGCTTCCACAGCTTCTACGCTGAATGTTGGCGATGTGTTCACCATTCCTGGTGTGTACGCAGTCAACCCACAAAACCGTCAGTCTTATGGCAAGCTCCGCAACTTCGTTGTGAACAGCACCACTACCGTGGCTACTACTGGCACTACCGTGAACATCAGCCCCGCCATCATTGTGTCGGGTCAGTTCCAAAACGTGCAAGTGACCAGCTACAACAGCCCCAACATTACGGCCTTCAATAATACTGGCGTGACCTCACCCCAGAACATTATGATGCACCGCAATGCTTATACCTTGGCTGTGGCTGACTTGGAATTGCCTGATGGCGTCCATTTCGCTGGTCGTGCTTCCGATAAGGAAGTTGGTTTGTCGATGCGTGTAGTCCGTTAATGTTGGCGGCTTTTAGATTTTGATCTAATAGAAAATTTCTTCTGATTGACTTGGAACTCCGGCAGCGGACAACAAGGGGCAAGTTTAAATACAGCCTGAACGACTAAGTGAAGAAACCCTTACGAGGGATGCGATAGTCTGAACTAGGGTATAACAAAAGAAGCCTTAGAGTGCGACCTGAAGCGGAAGCACCACTAGCAGAAATGCTAGGAGTAACAAAATGCAATACACGATTAACAACGATTCAATTCCAACCCGTTTGGATGTTTTGTATGGCTGGGCTCCTCTGTATCCAGAGTTGGCTTGCCGTGTCGCAGCTTAATTAAGAAAGGATATTCAAAATGGCAAATCCAGGCCCATCAACCACAGTATCGGCTCACCCACAAAATGTGTTGACTAACCAAGCCCTGCGTTTGGTTGCAACTCTGACTAACGTGAGTGCTAATACTTCTGCTAACTATGCAGTTCCCGTCATCAATACTGGCGTGTTCTTGCCCCAAGCCCTGATTGTTACCAACATGAACGCCAATGGCGCTGCTGTCGGTACTACAACTGGTTTGGCTGTGGGCATTTCCACTACCAGCGGCGGTTCTAGCTTGTACGGTTCTGTCACTATCGCTAACTTGACTTCTGTCAACGGCGTGTCTGTGACTTCACCTACCGCACAAACTACTGCTTTGACCACACAAACGCTGTATGTCAACGTTACTGGCCTGACCACTCCCGTGGCTGGCGCAACCTTTGACGTCTACGTTTACTGCTACGATTTCAGCACCCCCTTGCTGTAATCTGAAGTGAAGTAAGGAAAGGCCATCCCTAAAAAAGATGGCTTTTTCTGCTTTTAAAGCTACAATTAACAAACCTTTTGCAAAGGAATTCCTATGTCATCTACGACAATCACCCGTGGCAATTCCCACGAAACTTTCTACATTCAGCCTACTCTGGCTCCCGTTGCTGTTGCTGCTAACACTACCGCTGCTCAAACCTTTGCTTTGCCTGGTCTGCAAACGACTGACATCGTTGTGGTCTTGGGTCTGAACGGTACGCAAATTGCTGGTATCGTGATTGCTGAAGCTGATTGCTTGACTGCTGGTGTTTTGACCATCCAGTTTGCTAACGTGACTGCTGCTTCTGTTACTCCCTATACTGGCACTTACACCATCCAAGTTACCCGCTTGGAAGGCCCAGCACCTGTAACGGCTGTCTAACATGGCAAACACGTCTGCTTTCAGACTTGGTGGGCTTACCCTCGGCTTGTCCGTTGGTACTAGCGCCCACTCTGCTGTTGCGCTGACCTCAAATACGCCCGATTTGATTAACTTTGTGGCTTGCACCAATACTGGTACAGCGACTGTTGCTATCAAATTCAGCACTATTTCAAGTGATGCCGCAAAACTTCCCACAGACGGTACATTTGGTGATTTCGTATTGCCAGCGGGAATGACAACGCCGATTTTGATCGCTGTCCCTGCTGTTAATATGCAATATCCTGTGTATGTAACCGCAATTGCCTCCTCTGGCACTAACTTGGTTTACGTTACTCCAACGGTTGACCAATCGTAAGGAAAAAAATGGCTGGCCCTAATAAGACCGTTGACCAGAACATCTTGCCCGTTCAAGCTCTGTTCAATTTGGATAATTCGTTCAATACGTTTATCGGTCAGGGTCAGCCCTTTTACGCAACCGTCAACCCCATCCAATCGGGTCTGACAATCACAAATTCAACCATTGATAGCTCGGTTATCGGTGGTTCTGTCCCTGCTGCGGCTACTTTTACCTCGATGGCTACGACCTCGGGAACGGTGGCTAATACTGCGGCAAACCCAACAGATTTAACGAACAAAGCCTATGTGGACATGGTTGTCCAAGGCTACGCAATCAAAGCTGAAGCCCAATGCGCTACAACGGGCAATATCACGCTTTCTGGCCTTCAAACGATTGATGGCTACACTACCATAGCTGGCGACCGAGTTCTGGTTAAAAACCAATCTAATCAGGCTAATAACGGCATCTACGCAGCTTCTAGTGGCGCATGGTCACGCACTAGCGATGCCAATACTTACGCCTCGCTGATTTCGGCGTTTATCTTTATTCAGAACGGCTCAACTCAGCAAAACAGCGGTTGGGTCTGCACGATTCCCGCTTCTGGAACGCTTGGCACGACTCCCATTACTTGGTCGCAGCTTGCCAGCGCAGTATCCTATTTTGCTGGCACAGGGTTAACACTTAGTTCTTACACGTTTAGCATTACAAACACAGGCGTGTCGGCTGGCTCTTACGGTTCTGCATCTAGTGTTGGCACTTTTACTGTAAACGCACAGGGTCAGCTAACATCGGCTGGTTCTACCTCAATTAGTATTGCACCGAGCCAGATCAATGCAGCGATACCCAATAGTTCCTTGGCGAACTCTAGTGTTACGTTCAATGGTGTTAGCGTTTCTCTGGGTGGCAGCGGATCGATTACTGCCCAGACTCCCAACGCCCTTACTATTGGTACTGGACTATCTGGCGGCTCATTTAACGGCTCCAGCGCAGTAACTATCGCCAATACAGGCGTTCTTAGCTTCTCTGCTGGCACGACAGGGTTTACGCCTACTACGGCTACAACTGGCGCTGTAACGCTTGGCGGCACACTTAACGTGGCTAATGGTGGCACAGGCGCTACCTCGCTGACAGGCTATGTTTATGGCAATGGCACAGGGGCTTTTACGGCCTCTACGACCATTCCTACATCTGCGCTTACTGGTAACTTTGTCTCTACGTTTAGCGGCGGCACAACGGGTTTAACGCCTTCTTCTGCGACTGCTGGCGCTATTACTTTGTCCGGCACTCTGGCGGTGGCTAATGGCGGGACAGGGGTTACCTCGTCCAGCGGTGCTAATTCGGTTGTTTTGCGTGATTCCAATGGAAATATCACGACTAACTGCTTGTTTGAGGGTTACACAAGCCAAGCTGCTGGCACATTGATTACGCTGACAGCGGGTTCTGTTCAGAATTGGGCTATTACAGGCTCTGGCGGTCAGACGATTAAGCTGCCCGATGCGACCACTTTACCTTCTGGCGCTACGTTTACATTTAATAACAATCAGTCTAGCGGCACGATTGTTATTCAGAATAATTCGTCCACAACGGTTGCCACGGTGCAAGCGGGTGCTTACATCACGGTTGTTTTGTTGAGCAACTCGATTGCCGCAGGGTCGTGGGATTACCATAATTCACCCCCTAGCAACGCAAGCTGGTCAACCAATACGCTTTCATGGGCTGGCTCATATACGAATGGAACATGGAACGGCAACCCGCCTGGATTGCTCTATGGCGGCACTAACGCTGCTTTGACCGCTGTTGCTGGCGGTATCGTCTATTCTGGCGCTTCTGCTCTCGCTATTTCAGCAGCAGGGACAACAGGCCAAGTGCTGACCAGCAATGGCTCTAGCGCACCTACATGGTCAACGCCTACCGCTTATGCTACGGTCACAGACGATACGACCACTAACGCAACACGCTACCCATTGTTTGCGGCTGCTACTAGCGGCAACCTGACGACTGAATACACCAGTTCTACTAAGTATCAGTTCAATCCATCTACTGGAACGCTTACGGCAACGGTTTTTAGCGGCTCTGGGGCATCTTTAACCAGCATCCCTAACTCAGCCCTTAATAACTCCTCAATCACCGTAGGAACGACTGCTATCGCCCTTGGTGCGAGTTCCACAACATTGGCAGGGCTGACCAGCGTTACATCAACTTCTTTTGTGGGTGCTTTGACGGGTAATGCAAGTTCGGCAACGACAGCGACCACGGCAACAAACGCCACGAATACAGCGATTACAGACAATACAACGTCAAATGCGACTTGGTATCCAACCATTGTTTCTAGCACCAGCGGTAATTTGCCTCAAACGACCAGTTCGACCAAATTACAGTTCAACCCTTCGACAGGCGCTCTGACTGTCAACAATATCATTTACATTGCACCTTAAAGGACAATCATGGGTCAATTAGTATTCCAAGCAAACAGCGGCGGTCAGACTAACCTTGTTGGGCAAAACACCGCATCTACGTTCAATCTGAACATCCCTCTCGCTAACGGCACATTGGTGTCCACGGGCGATTCTGGAACGGTCACCAATACCATGTTGGCTGGCTCTATTGCTAACAATAAGCTGACCAACTCAAGCGTGACGATTGGCTCAACAAGTGTTGCTTTGGGCGCTACGTCTACCACTTTGGATGGCGTGAATATCGGTGCGACAACGCCTGGAACGGGCAAGTTCACCACGCTTACAAGCACATCTGACGCCTCTATCCACGGGCTGACTGTGGGTCTGGGGGGCGCAAGCCCTGCTGGTAGTACCGCAATTGGTGTTTCTGCACTTGCCTCAAACTCAACTGGCGGTCAGTCTGTTGCCGTTGGCTATCAGGCTGGCGCTAATCAAACATCCGCAACTGGCGCTGTTTATATCGGTATTCAAACCGGTCTTAATGCAAGCGGTAACTTCAACACTTTTGTCGGTGGCTACGCCGCAACTGCCACATCAAACACAGGCGGTAATAATACTGGTGTTGGTTATGTAGTTTTAGGAGCAAATACTTCCGGTTCTCAAAACACTGCTGTTGGTTATTCTTCGCTTAATGCCAATACTACTGGCTCAAATAACTCTTCATTTGGCTATCAAGCATTGCTATCCAACACCACAGCCTCTAACAACACTGCTGTAGGTTATCAAGCCGGTTACACCAACACCACAGGCACTCGCCTTACTGCCATTGGTTACTTGGCTGGTTACACATCAAATGCAAGCTATTCCACCTATGTGGGTGCGTATGCAGGTCAATTACAGACAGGCGCAAACAACACGGCAGTTGGTGATGCGGCCTTTTATGCAAGCGGTACTGGAACAGACAATGCAGCCTTTGGAACGAATGCACTTCAGTTAAACACAAGTGGTTCGTACAACACTGGTTTAGGCCGTCAAGCCCTTGCATCTAACACCACAGCCTCTGACAACACCGCAGTTGGTTATCAATCGTTGTACGCCAACACAACTGGTTTTTACAACGTAGCGATGGGTGGTCGAAATTCGGTAAACAACACACCGCTTGGCGCAAACACCACTGGCTCTTACAACATTGCTTACGGTAATGGCGCATTGGGCAAAAACACTACTGCATCTTTTAACTCAGCGGTTGGCTATGAGGCGCTGTTTAGCAACACAACTGGTGCATACAACACTGCGCTTGGTATGCAGTCGTTGAACCAAAACACTTCTGCCAGTAACAACACTGCTGTGGGGTATCAGGCGGGTTACAGTAATACGACAGGCGCAGACATTACCGCAATAGGTACTGGCGCACTTAGCAACAACACTACTGGCTCTCGCAATACTGCGGTTGGTACTGGATACTCTGGTGTTTATTCAGCCGCTTTGCAAAACAATACAACAGGTTCATATAACACAGCACTAGGAAATTCTGCACTTGGCTCCAACACCACAGCCAATAACAATACTGCTGTAGGTTATCAGGCGGGTTACAACAATACAGGTGCAAACAATACCTTCTTGGGAAATATTGCCGGATATAACGCTACTACAGGTAGTTCTAATATTTTTATTGGATACAACGCCACGCCTTCTGCTGTTGGTGATTCTGGTGAACTTGTTATTGGTGTCAATACTACGGGTAAAGGCTCAAACACTGGTTACATTGTTGGCAACGGGAACATTTACCAAGGCAATAACTCAACGCTTTGGGCTATAACGTCTGACCAACGCCTTAAAAAGAACATTGTTTACAATACAGTTGGCTTATCTGCGATTAATCAAATCAAAGTGCGTAACTTTGAATACCGCTTGCCTGATGAAATCACCGAATTGGACAAGTCACACGCCATCAACATATCAGGCGTACAAATTGGCCCAATCGCACAAGAACTTCAACAGGTTTTGCCTGACTGCGTTAAGACAGAATCTACTGGTGTTATGGGTGTGGACTCAAGCAACTTGATTTGGCACATGGTTAACGCAATTCAAGAACTCTCGGCTCAAAACGCCGACTTGCAAGCAAAACTTAAATCCGCTGGCGTAGCTGGCTTCTAACCCCCGAAAGGAAATCTCATGTCAACAACCTATGTTTGGCAAATCACCTCCATGCAACAATGGCCTAGCGGCACAAACGCTGGCTACGTTGTGAACGTCAACTGGGAATTAACTGGTACTGATTCAGTCCACACCGCATCTATCGGTGGAAACACCCAATACCCCGTTACTGACGCACAAGCTGGCTTTGAACCCTATTCAAGCCTGACTGAAGCCCAAGTCATTGGCTGGGTTCAAGAGTCTCTGGGCGCACAAGGCATCGCCAACTTTGAGGCGAATGTGCAGGGTCAACTGAACAGCTTGGCTAACCCCCCTGTCAGCCCCGTGACCAATCCCCTGCCTTGGGCGGCCTAATGCAATACGTTTGGAAAATTGAAGAACTGTCAGCGGAAGATGGCTTGATTACCCATGCCAAGTACCGCTGCACAGTATCTGAAGATAACCAATCGGTAGAGACTGAGGGCAACTGGTGGTTTAATGAGCCTAAGTTGCGTGTGCCATTCGATCAAGTGACTGAGGAAATGGTCGCACAATGGATTGAAAACGAGGCTACCAAAGACGGGGTAAATGTTATAAAATCTCGGCTAGAGGAACAATTGGCGCTTCTTGAGAAGTCGAAATCTGTTGTGCCTCCGTGGAAACCTCAAGTGTTTACGCCGGAGCTATAACAAATGGTAATGCCGATTGACATCATTTCTAGGGCGCTAAAAGACATTGGCGCTTTGGAAGCTGGCGAAACTCCTACGCCAGAAGCCGCTCAAGATGCGTTTGATATGCTGAACGACATGATTGACCAATGGTCAAATGAGTCGATGATGGTGTATTACAAGAACGAAATCATCTTCCCAATCGTTCCAGGCCAGACGCAATACACAATCGGCCCAACTGGTGAAATTGGCGCAGGGTTTACAGGCTATATCAGCGGTAACATCCTTACAGTCGCTAACACCAACGTCAACAACTTTGCTGGCACAGGCTCAATCAATAGCTCAACGCTGACCATTACATCGGTTTCTAGCGGTGCTTTGCAGGTTGGTAGCATCATTACTGGTGCATCTATTCCTAGCGGCACGTCTATTCTGTCGTTCGGCACAGGTAACGGCGGTGTAGGAACTTACACAATCAGCCAATCGTTGTTTATCAACAATGAGTCAATCACAGCTAACGCACCGATCATTACATCGGGCGCTATTAGCAATGGGCAGTATCTGACCACGACTTACGGCGTAAACATGAACTTGCCTCAAGGAACGCAGATTGTGGCGTTTAACACGGGCGCTGGTGGCAACATTAACGAAGCAGGGACGTACACCCTTAACAACTATGTTTCTACACCTAGCCCAGCGTTTACTGGCTCTATTAGCGGCACTACCCTTACTGTTAGTTCTATTTCTGCTGGTTACTTGGGTGTTGGCTGCGTGGTTAGCGGCAGCGGTGTTACGGGCGGTACTACAATTACTGCGGTATTGACAGGCTCTGGTGGTGTCGGAACTTACACGGTTTCGGTGTCTCAATCAGTCGGCAGCACCTCAATGGGTGGAACGGTCACGCCATTCCCTATAACAGCTTACTATCAACGTCCTTTGACCATTTCTAGCTGTTTTGTGCGTATCAACACAAATAGCAACGGTATTCCAGTTCAAAACGGCGGTCTGGACTATCCAGTAGCTGTGCTGTCGCTGGAAGAATACGAAATGATTGGTCTGAAAACGCTGAACGGCCCTTGGCCCAAGGCGCTTTACTATCAGCCTACTGAATTGCTCGGTAACATTTATGTGTGGCCCAACCCTTCTCAGGGTGAAATGCACATGTTTACCGATAACATTTTCAGCCGCTACTCAAGCGTAAACGATACTATTCAGCTTCCACAAGGCTACACAAACGCTTTGCGCTGGAACTTGGCTTATTTCTTGATGCCTCAATATGGTAAGTCATCGCCCACGCAGATTGCCATGATTACTAAGAACGCCAATGATGCCAAGGCTACTGTAAAGCGTACCAACATGAAACCGCCTCAAGTGGCTCGGTATGCAGATGCGCTGCTGGTTGGACGGCAGCGCGATGCAGGTTGGATATTATCGGGCGGATTTTTTCGTTAAAAATCAACAACTTAGCGCAATGTTCTTTTACGTTTATCAGCATCAAAAAACCGATACCAACGACATTTTTTATGTTGGTAAAGGACAGCGCAATCGTTGCAAGCAAACGCATGGTCGGAATCAATATTGGCATCGAGTGGTGAACAAGCATGGTTTTGTTCCGCAAATTTTGATTGATGGAATTGACGAAGAATTTGCTTTTTTTGTTGAAAAAGAAGTGATTGACTTGTATCGCAGACGTGGTATTGATTTGGTCAACGCTACCGATGGTGGTGAGGGTTCTTCTGGCTACAAACATACTGAAGAACATAAAGCCAAGTTAAAAGGCAATACTTACGGCGCATCTACTTGGGGTGTGAACTTTAAAGGCAAACATCATTCAGAAAAAACGAAGGCTTTGTGGGCTGAATCACGCAAGGGCAACACAAACAAACTTGGTTATAAATTGACTGAAGAACAACGTGCCAACCTTAGCAATGCCATGAAAGGCAAAATTATTAAAGTGCGCCGTGTTCTGTCTGACGATCAAGTTCGTCAAGTGCGTTTTTGGTTAATTTCTGAATCTATTGCTGAAATTGCTCGGCGCATGAATGTTGGCGAATCAACAATCCGTAGAATCCGTGATGGTGAAGCCTATGGAGACGTTAAATGAGTGATTTCGGTTTCGTAGGCCCGAGTTACGAATCGCCAAGCATCTATCAAGAGAGCCAAGAGTGCATTAACTGGCGTCCTGAAATTGACCCTTTAAAGCAAGCTGGCAATCGTGGGGTGATTGCGCTTTATCCAACGCCTGGGCTTACCACTCAGGCTATTTTGAATTCCGCTGAAGTTCGTGGGATGCACACGGTTTCTGGCGGCAATCAGCTTATTGTTGTCTGCGGCGCTTACGTTTATGCGCTGACGTCCAACTTAGTGCCTAATGTTATCGGCATCTTGAATACGGCTGCTGGTCAGGTTCAAATCACAGATAACGGCGTTAACGTTTACATAGTTGATGGCGCTAAACGTTATGTTTGGTATATTTCCAGCCCTGCGAACGCTGTATTTACTGGCTCGGTTAGCGGGACAACTTTAACAGTTACAAACGTTAGCTCTGGCACGATTGGCATCAATCAGTCTTTGAACGGCCTTGCTGTGCTTGCGAACACGGTTATAACGGCTTTGGGGACGGGAACAGGCGGTGTTGGTACATACACCATTAACCAGACTCAAACTGTGCCTTCTAGCAAGTTGGGTTCTTCTACTGTTGGCGCTGTCGTTACGGGGTCTATTACCAGCAATACGCTGACAGTATCGGCTGTCACCAATGGAACTTTGCACTTAGGGCAAACGATTATCGGTGCTGGTATTACTTCTAACGTGGTGATTACTGCGCTTGGAACTGGTAGCGGTGGAACTGGAACGTACACGGTTAGCGGTACATCTACTGTTGGCTCTGAAACGCTTTACGCAATCCAGTTCACGACTTTGCCATCTACTGATGGTGCGTTTTCCGGCGGTTCGTCTGTGGACATTGTGGATAACTACTTTGTTTACAACAACCCAGGAACTCAGCAATGGGGTTCTTCTAACCTGTTGTCGCCGATTTCTAGCTCAACATCGTATGCTTTTGCCGATGCTGCGCCGGATAACTTAGTTGCTTTAATTGCTGACCATCGAGAAGTTTACTTGATGGGTGAAATTTCCTCAGAAGTGTGGACAGACGTTGGTGCTGTTCCTTTCCCTTTCCAGCGTATTCCTGGCACTTCTACGCAACATGGTATTGCAGCGCCTCAGTCTTTATACCGATTGGGTAATTCGTTTGCTTATGTGTCACGCAACAGCCGTGGGCAAGCTCAGATCATGCAGATGAATGGGTATATCCCAACTCGAATATCTACGCACGCTGTTGAGAATACGCTGGTCAATGAATACATTTCTGACGCTATTGCTTACACTTATCAGATTGAAGGCCACGAAGTTTATGTGGTCACGTTCCCGAGCGTGGGGGCTAATGGGTTGACTTGGTGCTATGACGCCACGACCCAAATGTGGCATAAATGGTTGTATTGGGACGGTAGCGAATACACACGGCATCGGTCTAATTGCGCTGCGCTGTTCCAAGGAATGGTGCTTGTTGGCGACTATGCTAACGGCAAGATTTATGAGTTAGACCCTCAGAATTACACAGATGATGGTCAAACCATCCGCAGATTGCGTAGAACGCCGCATCTTACGACTGACTTGCAACGTCAATACTTTGATGAAATGCAGATTCAGTTCCAGCCAGGAACAGGAACAACAGGGCTGTTTACTCAGATTGGTAACACTTTCTTTACTAGCCCTTTGACGATTTCGCCTAATCAGACGTTGATTATTCCTTATGGTCTGACTTATGTGATTAACGATGGCAATATTGCCAACAATACGAACACGACCACTAACCCGCAAGCAATGCTGCGTTGGTCTAATGATGGTGGCTCTACATGGTCACGGGAGTATTGGGTATCTATTGGACAACTTGGTCGGTACAAGAATCGTGCGATCTGGCGGCGTTTGGGATGGTCACGGGACAGGGTGTTTGAAGTGGTTTTTAGCGACCCTGTAAACAGCGTGATTGTCTCGGCTAATTTGAAGTCTAGCGTGGGAGAAAACTAATGGCTAACGGCGTATCGACTACACAGCAGTTAAATCCATATCCACAATCGGTTTTTTTGGATGGAAACACGC
>Ga0214206_1000226_pt1 | contig 15721 bp, 43 predicted proteins | sample TroBogEpilimnion_26_FD_153044 | JGI IMG/M metagenome (GOLD analysis project Ga0214206, IMG submission 153044) | Freshwater microbial communities from Trout Bog Lake, WI - 07JUL2009 epilimnion | ecosystem: Environmental > Aquatic > Freshwater > Lake > Epilimnion/Euphotic zone | place: Trout Bog...
CGCAGAGACCTAGTGACCACTGTGTTTACACAAGAAGTGATCAGAACAGAAGGCGCAGAGCCCGAATTGATTACCTGCTTGTTTTGCCCACCCTTGGGAACATGGGAAGTAAAAGAAACATTTGAGCAAGTGATGAAACAGCTGAAAACAACCGACAATCCAGAACGCTTGTTGCCACAGAATCAACCACCTCAGACCCGGGCACAGTAGTAGAACAGTAGGGCCCAACCTATGCATGCAGCTAAAAAATTGCTGCGCAAAAAAGAGTAGGTTTCTGTTTAGTTTTGACCGAGGTTTTACTCTAACCCCAAGTTTTAGCAGGTGGTGAAAAATACTGGAGTTTGGCGGAACTTTGGCGGAACTTTGATCAAACTTTTAGAGAACTTTGGCGGAAGTTTGAGAGAACTTTGATCAAACTTTTGGCTTGCTTGCTTTAAAATTTAGCAAGCAATTGCGCACACAGCACCCCCCGGCCTGCTGTGTGCTCCCCTCTCCCCTCTACCGATCTGCAAACTGTTCCTCAAGGTCGTCCACCACGGGTGCCAGCTCTGAGTCACCATACACATCAAAACCTTCCAAGATCAGGATCTCGATGGCTTCTTGAAACAGTTGCTCCACTAGCCGCACACGGTCTGCCTGGCGTGTGTCCTTCTTACGCTGCCTACCGCTACCTACCCGGTACACTAGAGCATAGTGATCTGCACAGTAGCTGGTGCCGGGCAGGGCCTGTGCTGTACAGCAGCTGGTCCAACCATGTGCTCCAATGTATGCGCAGGTGGTCGGGGTGTTGTTGTTATTCATTGCTATCATCCTTCTGTGCCTGTTTGATCAAGGCTATCACTTCAGTTCGTTGTTGTTCAGTCATGTCCGCAATCATCTCAATGCCCGAAGCAATGCCTACCTCTAAGCCTTCGCGGCGCTCCAGCCAGTTGCTGATCCAGAACAAGGCCAACACACACCAGAACAAGGCTGTGTCCCATTGGGCGCCCATGCTGCTGAGCACCGCGCCCAGAGCAGCATAGATGGCTATGCGTTGCAGGTGCTCGTTCATACACGCTTCATACAGGTAGTACGAGCCATTGCTTTCCACGTTTTGGGAAAGCCCTTGCGCAGATCCGCAATCTTCAGTACCATGCGCAGGCTCAGCTCACGCAGGTTGTCCTTGTTGTCTACCACAAAGTCAACCACTTCGTCTTGTACTGACTGTTCAAAAGCATAACGCTCCAGCATGCCGCCGGACGTGACCACCTGCTTGATGCGCAGAATCTTTTCACGTTGAGTGTCCATCTGCAGGTCAATGTAGTGGCAACGGCTTTCTAATGCATCCAAGTGACTGCGCAAGGTCTTTGAACGCACATGTTCAAACTTGATGTTGGTGATAAAGATCGCACTGCCTTTGAACTCAAAGCGATCTGGAATGCCTTCTGATCTTAGTATACGGCTGTCTGTGTTCCAGCTGATGTAGCGGCGCTCGCCTGAGTCCAGTGCGCCCTTGAGAATGTTCAAGCTGAGCGCATCGTACAGGATCTCATCACAGTCATCAAACACCACCACGTTGCCTGCTGCACTGAACTCGTACAGTTTTGAGTAGAGTCCGATTGAGCTCATGGCGCCTTTGACCACTTCGAACTTGGCCTTGCGCTCTGCCAACACGTCAAACAGTCCGGCCTTTTGAAGTACTTTTTCCACACCGTGACTCTTGCCCACGCCAGGAGGACCCGACACAATCATGGCACGTATAGCACCTGTTCTCACAGCTTCAGTCATCTCGTCCAGAATGTCAAAGCGCTCACCCAGGCGTGCCAGGATCTCGTCATCACTTTCACGTGCCACTGCTGCTTCAGTGCGCTTGATAGCTTCTGGATCAAACTCAATAACGTTAATGCCTTTGCTGGGTGCCTTGCTTTTTGCTGTAGCCATGATATAGTCCTTGTTTGCGTTTAAAAATGTATTATAACACAGAAAGGCACTAGAGTCAATGCCTTTCTATATCCAATTTAGTCCATACGTGAGCCTGCGTAGGCTGTGAAGCCTGCTGCCTTGAACACCTCAGCTGCCGCATAGGCGCCTGCTTCCAGAATGCCAATGCTCTGAACACCCAACTTGCTGGGGTTCCACAGGCAGTAAGCGCCCTGCCAGTCCTTGCGCACACCTGCTGCTGCCAGTGCCTTGCCCAACTTCGAGTTGGCACGGATCTTCTTGTCATTGTGCGCCCAGATGTTAACCCAAGCAAAGCCACAAGCGTCACGGTCACCGTGCTCAGCCAGTGCTCGCCGGGCAGCTTCTGCTGCGGAGATCATTGCGTCGTTTACGATAGTCTGTACTTGAGTTGCTGTGAGTTCCATGTAGTGCTCCTTAGTGTGTTGCGATGAATGTATTATAACTTCAGTTTGACAAACTGTCAACCATTTCGTCTTCCACAATCGCGTGGCAAGCGTTCAGGGTGAACATGAGCACAAGGCTAGCATTGGCCTGTTGACCCTTGGGCAGTCTGCCGATGAAGTCCTGGATCTCTGCGAGAGACATGGTAGCGAACAGGCCGGAGAACGGAATTGGATTCTTCATGGTGTTTCCTTTGTTGCGATACATGTATTATAACTCCAGAACAGCGCACTTGTCAACTGCGCTGTTAGAGACCCTGATGTGTGTAGGGTTATTTCTTGGCCACAGGTTCCTGCCGGCTGGACTGAACACAGGTGCCTTTGAAGTTCTGTGCCTTGAGATCCTTCAGTGCTGTCTGGCAAGCTTCTGCCTGCTCAAACACACCCAAGTAGGTCACACTGGGAGCCAAGGCACCTGCGCCGATCAACACAATGGTCCAGAACATGATCAGTCCTTCTTGGTAGTCACAGTGGTCTTGAACAGGATGCCAAACAGGAACTGAATGCCCCAGGCCTGCATCCAACCAACTTCTTTGACACCATCTATGGCAGGAACAAGGCACTCGTTCCACAGTTGCATCACTGGCCAAGCCAGCACAAAGGAAAGGAACAGAGCGGCTGCGATCAAGCCAATGAATGCGGTCAGTGCTGCGAGTGCGTGTTGCATGGTAAGTCCTTAGAGTGTGAATTGTTTGAGAACGTCTTGTGCTTGATCAACCTGTGTGATCTCATCAACGAATGCTGCCAGCATCATCTGGATCAATGTGCGGCACTCCAGTCGTTCTGATCGAGGCAAGGTTGCGATGAATGCTTCCACAGCTGCATATTCTTGTAGGCCCCACATGATGTCGCACAGTGCTCGTTGTTTGGGATTCAGTCCAGCGATGGTAATCATTACATTCTCCAAAAGTAGATAACAAAGGGTCCACCGATCAGCAGGGCTGCTACGGTAGCTTGGGCAAGTTCTGTAAGTGCTTGTTTCATGTGTGTATTATAACAGGGTTCTTAGACTTTGTCAACCAGCTCACGCCCCAGGCTTACACCTTCGCTGTAGTAGCCATTGCTCTCACCCAACCAACGCACATCCACATAGCCCTTGCGGGTAGCGAACTTGTAGAAGGTCCAAGTCACACTCTCATGGTCCATTTCGTTGAAGTCCATCGGAGTCTCGCCCGACACCTCTTCAGCGATCAACAAAGGCTCGCCCACCAAGTCCTGCAAGTCACCAACTATGTCCTCGATGGACACACTTTCGCAACAGTCTTGGTAGTGGAAGAACACAAAGCGTTCGGTTGCGTTCTCGAACACCATCACATCACAATCTTGTGTTACCGAAGTGAACACCTTGCCCACCATGTCCTCTATCTTTGCCGATGCTTGCCAATCACTGTATCCCATTTTGTGCTCCTTATTGCGATGTATGTATTATAACAGGGTTTAGCCAATCAGTCAACCTTGGCGAATGTCCTGCCCTTGGTGTCAATGACCAAGGGCTTACGGAACTTCTGTACAGGACCGGTGCCAAAGGCACTGTAGGCTATGGCCTTCACAGTGCGCTCTGTGCCCGTGAACTTGTCGAACACATAGATATGGTTGGGGCTCTGTGCGCCCTCCCATGGTGTAGTTTCTAGCATGACTTTCATTATGCTGCCCTCAGGATGTCCATGAGCCGGTTGTTGATCGCATCCATCTCGCTCTGCTCCACATAGAAGTCTGTGGTAGGATCGTAGTAGGCGCCTTCAACTGGATCGTAGTACAGAACACGACCTGAGAAGTTGAACGGGCCTTCAAGTCCCTTGCGTGGGCCGTACTTGACACGCATCATGTCCATCTCGTCTTTGCCTGCGATTACCTTGTAGCCCATCGTCTGCTCCTAGTGTGTGTAAGCATGTATTATACAGTCAATCTATCTGCACGTCAACCAATTTTCCTTCTCTGAAGATGAAATATTCGTTGATGGGCCTGTTACTGGATCCGCGTGATGCCCAGATGCAGTCATTGCCGGGCAAGAGTTCGTATTCCTCAATGCCACGGAGCTCATAGTGCTCCGCTACCAGCATGACCTCAAGTGGGTTGAGGCGCCCGTCAATCCTTATCATTCTTTGTGGTCTCCCTGTTCCTCAGTGTCCCTGTAGCCTGCGGTGTATGCGGCGATCTCTTCCGCAGTCATGTCCTTCAGCTCAACTTTAAGGCTACTGTATGTGTCGCCCACATAGTAGTGAGGATTGAACGAACGACGGTACCAGCTGTCTGCACTGCCCCTATCGTAAGGGCCACCGTGTCGTGTGTCATAAAACGCGGATCTAGTTGCTGTCATCATATCTGCTCCTTAGTGTCTATGTGTGTATTATACGATCAAACACGAGCCTTGTCAACCGCAAAGTAGCTATAGGGCAGGCCCACTGTCCAAGCCAGGTAGTCGTCGTCCCCGTTGGTGCCTTCTGCTTCGTGGATCCAACGGAGTGCCATAGCACGATCTTTTGCACCCGTGCCCAGCAGGTTCTGCACCCGCATTTCAAAGTCTACTTCGGCCTTGAACTCGCGCTGTTTGCGCAGGGCCTCTTCACGCTCGATGTGCTGGCCCAAGCGCTCGAACTGCTCTGTGAAGTCTGCCTCGCTCCAGGTGCTGGTGTCAATGCCACGTGGGCGGAAGCCGTAGGCATCCTTGTACATATCCCAGAAGATGCTTTGGAGTTCTTCTTGGCGTGTCAGTGCTTCGTACATTTCGCGTCCTTTGGTGTGTTGCTGTCTATGTGTGTATTATAGCAGGGTTCTTAGATCTTGTCAAGTCTTTCACGCATCTTTATGAACCTGCGCCAGGCACGACTCTGTGGAGTACGATGCAGACTCAGTGTGCCTGTGACAAACCTACCGTCAATCAACTTGCCAAAAGGTTTGGCTCGGGGTTGGCCCTTTAACAGTCGGATCAGTGTGCGTTCATATGTTTTCATCATGTGTGTATTATAGCACCGTTTGGATAGACTGTCAACCGAATTCGTAGGCACCTTCGTAGATGATATCGCAAAACCAATCGCAAGAGTTATCGTAGATCAACCGATAGGTCTTACCGTTGAGCGTGTGGAACACATCAGCACTCTTGCGGTCGTAATCGATGTGGACGGGCTTTAGTTTAGCATCGCAGATCTCTTTGTAGACCTGCTGGGTTTCTGCTTGATCAAGTTCGCGTTCAATCATATCAACTCCTTATAGATCCAACAGTTCGCGTTCTTCCTTGGTCAACTTGGCCAGTGCCGCTGCACGAACTGCGGCCTGTGCTAGGGCGTGAGCCCGTTCCATCTCCAATTCCTCTAAGGTGCGCTCCAGTGCTTCCAGCGCCCACTGACTGGTCGGAGTGTGTGTCATAGTCATATTGAACGGAGTGTCACGTGGGCGATCACGATCTACTAGCACGAACATTCTGTTCCGAACTGTGAGTTCAAAGTTGTGATTCTGTGTGGCCAGTTCCAGTGCTGCCATCACGCGGCTGGGGTATGCTGCGGGTGGGGTGGCGTATAGTGGCTCCGCGTCTTTGATTCGCGTCTGCCAATCGCTACCGCTACCGCTGTCAATGTACTTGTATCCGTAACCATCGTAGTCATACCGCATAGCCACAGGCTCTTGCTCTGCTTTAGTCTTACGTGCCATCATATGCTCCTTAGTGTCTATGTGTGTATTATAACACAATGAGAAGATCCTGTCAACCTTTCACTTGCCAGATCTGTTGGATACGGTTCTCAGATCCCATCAGTGCCTCTGCCAGGGTCCATGCTGCCTCTATGTCAGCTGCTATGATCGCTTCATTGTGCAGAGCACCGTAGGCGTCCTTGTACTGTACCATGAATTCAATTCCCATGATCAATCCTTGTTGTCTATGTGTGTATTATAGCAGGTTTGGAATACCCTGTCAACCTGTAAAGGATCAAAAAGAAACCCCACTCTTTCAAGCAGGGTTTCCCACACTAACGACCCGGGGAGCAATCCGGGCTATCTAGGGACACTACCCCCTAGAACCTTTACAATTAGGCCAGGCCTAATTGGATAGCCTTGTAACCAGCGGCAATCAACTTGCGGCTTGGTTGGCCAATTTCGTACTCGGTAACTGAAACATGGTTGCCAGCGGTGCGTGTGTTTGCGTACACAGCGAAACCTGCTGCACGAATGCGGCTGGCTTCAGCAGCAATGTTCTTGATGCCAAAACGCTTTTCAGCTTGGCTAGCAGTTACCTTCTCGCCACTCTTCAGTGCGGTGAATAGCTTGTGGGTCTTGGTCCCTTGATTGATCGAATAAGTCATTTTGTTTTCCTTGATGTTTTACTGTTTACACAGTTACATTAATATTACACTGTTCTCAAGCAAGGGTCAATGACTTTTGGATATTTCGTGTTCTCTTTTTTTTGCCAAACTCTTGATTGGTGTAGTAGTCAATCAGTCGTCGTTGGATCATGGTCAACAGGTCACCGTTCTCGTCATCAACAATGAACCGCACAGGGCAATGACCCCAACTGCGTCGTTGCTGGAACTCTGCGAACCACTGTCGATGCTCTTTGTTTGCAGCATCAAACACTACCCATTGCCTACCAAAGAATGCTAGTCTACTCACTGTTGCTCCTATGTGTCTTGATTAACCGCATTACTTGCGAACCGGCACTGCGGTTAATCAAGAGGCCCACCGGGCCCCTATTACCCCGCTAGACTTAGAAGGGTGCGTCGTCCAGTGCAGCCAGTTCGGCTTCAACTTGTGCTTTGGTCTTGGTAGCAACAGGTGCCTTCTTAGCGGCAGCAACCTTTGCCTTGATAGCGTCCATGCTAGGACCCTTCTTGGCTTTGGGTGCAGCTTTGGCTTTGGGTGCTTTGGCAACCTTGGGTGCCTTGACAGCAGGAACACGCTTCTCCAAGCCTTCTTCCAGTGCGGCACGGATGTTGGCGTTGCCGTTGTCAAAGTTGATGCTCAACAGGAACGCAATCGCATCTGCTTTGGTCATGGGCGATTTGAGTTCAATCAGATCAATGTCGGAACTGCCAGTCTTGGCCAGTACTTTGACACGCATCTGATCGTTGGCAAAGCGAGCCTTGATAACGCCGTTACGAGTAGAAACACCTGCGAATTTAAAAGTCTTTTCCATGATATACCTCTTTCTGTGTGTGTTGTATGGATTGCGTTATTGCTTTCCATACGTTAATTATACAACGGTTTGGGTTCGTTGTCAACCTTTTTTTGGAATCAGGAGTTGAAAGTTTCGTATGGGCTCAACTCCTCTTGTGGGTTTTCCGCAACACCGTTGCTCTCGATCCAGCCGTAAACCAGATCCACAGGACAATTCAAAATAACAGAAATGGTCTTGGGACTGTAACCATCGATGTACAGTTGCTCAATGTCGTAGCTCAAATCACTCATCTTGCTCATTCTGCTTCTCCCATTTCAGTTACTTCTTCATCTAAGACCAATACATCAACGATGCGGAATGTTTGATCCCGATCGCTCAAGCCTAGAAAGGCATCTCGGAAACTTTGATTCTCAGCCAGGAAGTCATACACCGCCTGCTTGTCCGTGCCCTCCGGCACTTCAATCAGTTGCGATAGAGTAGTCACTACTTGAACTTTCATGCTGCTTCCTTTTCAAATGCCGCTTCCAACGTCACATAGCCATTGCCGCAATCAACAAACCAAACAGCCTGATCGTCAACTTGACGCAGAATGTATTCATATTCCTGGTACTGGTGATTTTCTTTGTAATCAGCAAAGTCCTTAAACTTGCGAGCGCTTACACCGTCCTCACCGCGGTCACGTGCGTAGAATGTAGTCCAACCTGCTTTGCTTGCTGCTTCGTATGCTGCCTGAACTGCTGCTTTCTTCTCAGCGTCAGTTTCGTTGTAAGCAGGGCCGAACGGATGCTTCTCGCCAATCTCTTCACTCAGCGAGCTGATGTCGCCCTGATCAATCAAGTCGCGCAGTTTGAACGGATCCGAGTAGTGATCAGCAAGGATGCGACCATTGTGATCCAAGTAGCCGTCCCAATGGCAATATACTTGCTCAACGGTACCGTCTGCGTACTCAAGTGCGATAGTGCTGCGTGTTCCCATTTTCAACTCCTAGTGTGTGTAAGTGTATATTATAACGCGGTTTTACCAACCTGTCAACCTAGCACAACCACGTGGCGTGTGTCTTCGTAGTCGCCTTCTTCTTCATACATGTCGTCCTCGTCCAAGAGCTTGTCCATACGGTGATAGTCGCTTCGCTTGACAACACCTTCGAACACTTCGTCTACGGTGGGCGCAACCTTTGTGCGCCAGTGGTCGCCATAATTATATGTGAAGTGGACTTCAGCTTCTGGGTTCATAACCTGCAACTGCTCAATGAGTTCTCGAACGTTCATATCAGCTCCTTAGTGTGTAAGCATGTATTATAACTGGGTTCTGCTGTTCTGTCAACCTAGTAGTCCATAGAGACCTGGTCCGCAGTAGGGTCATACCGGACAAAGACCTTGCATCGTGCAAGCTCGCCGAAGTCATCGTAGTCTACTTCGTAGCAGAACTCGTTGGCGTTGGTCATGCCAACGAAGCGAGAACCTTTGAACATGTCCTTCTTATAGCCCGCATGCCGGATGCCCGCTGTAAGCATGACCGTTGGCATATTGGTTAACAGGCGGAGTTTGTCTGCTGTGATCATTCGGCACTCTCCTCTACACTCAGCAACTCGTCTATTTCAGTTTCAATATCCATTGCGATACCCATGAGTTGCTCACAGTAGGTCTCCATGCCGTCAATAAAGCCGAGTTCATCAACGGCAACGGTAATGCCGTTTAGTGCCAATTCCAGTTTAGAAATAAGTTCTTTATTAGACATAATCACTCCACGAAGTAAACAGCAAGATTGCGGGTACCAGTATCGACAAAAGCAATGCCATCTTCAACTTTATGCTTGGGGTTATTCATTACCCGGTTGAATATGATTTTGACACTGCGGGCGCTTTGCTCAGGCGTGGTGTATTTGCCACGACAGCCGCACATACAGCCTGGCTTGCCGCTATAAACAGTTTTTACGTCAGCTAGTGTAAACATCGTCTGCTCCTTAGTGTGTATGTGCTAATTATACAATGGTTTTACCATGTTGTCAACCAAAGACCCTTACGGGTCCAGGGTTATTACTAGCACTCTAAATCAAATTCCATATCGCTTACAATGCTCTCAAGCATCTCTGCCATTTTTGTTTTGTCTGCTTTGCTCAGCGTCTCTACAGAGTCATTGTAAAAGTGCTCCATTAGCGCCTCGTCTAGTGCAACATGTTTGTCCATGTAGTCCAGCCCGCTGTCGCCCCTGTTGTAGATAGCATTAAATGCGTCTGCAATACGTTTGTTTAGTGCTTTTGTCATAATGTCCGCTCCTTAGTGTGTAAGCATGTATTATAACAGCTTCTTAGCCCTGTGTCAAGTGATAGATCAAAGCCCCTACACCTGTCAGGGTCATTACTAGATTAGTGGCAATGAGTGCGGGCTCTCGCCAACGTATGCTCACAGCAAGCCATATAGCGCCACCTGCTAGCAGTAGCAAGGGCCCTACAGGCTGATAACCTAAATTGTTTACTGCGGTACCTATGATTAGTACTACAGTGGCACTCCACTTCAAAATATTATTAATCATTGCACTTTACTCTACTATAGTAATTTTAACATTACTCAGTTTGCGTATATAATCTGCAAACGCATAAGCGTCACAGCTAACACGCTCGTCATCTTGCATACCCTGCTCGCTGTAGCTAATATCTTCTACTGCCGCTACATTAAAGCCTGCATTAATTAAAAACTCGCGCACACAATGCAAAAACTCGCTGTCTGTATATATAAGTCCGTCTACAGCATTATCCCAAGTAGCTTCTGTATAATTAACTGCTAAGTCGCCGTCGCTAAAATACTCTCCGTCTCCCTCTGTGCCAATATACATACTAATGCTAGTAACAAAAACTTCTTTGCTAACATTACTCCAATAGCCGTCACCGCACGTAGTAAACGTTTTATTAACAGCTATCTCAAAATTAAAGCCCTCTGCTTGTTTGTAAACAATAAACTGCTGTACTGTCTCTGCTGTATGTGCTTGCATTTTGCTTCCTAGTTGCGTTTAAAAATGTATTATAACACGAATAGCGCACAGTGTCAACTAAGACCCTGTACGCTGTAGGGTTATTTAGACTAGTACAATGCGATCTGTACGCATAACTTGTCGCACGATAGCGAGTGTACGCTGTACAGCAACTTGACGAGAGTCTGCAGAGTCTAGCATACTAGCAACATCTCCCGAAGCAAAGATAGCATTTTGCACAGTGACAACGATGTCGCCGTGCTTATTGCGACGACTAGTGTCAAAAGTAGCTAACACGCGAACAGTGTTGAGACGCTTGTTAACAAAGACTTTAGTGTACGCTGTGCAGTCTGTAAGCATTTGAGCTCCTTAGTGTGTGTAAGCATGTATTATAACACTAAGGAGCCGTTCTGTCAACCCAAGCCCTTACAGGCAGTAGGGTTATTCGTTAGTGGCGCTCACACCACCATCTAGATCAATGTCCAGGTTCTCTTCTTCCTGCTCTTGTTCCCACTCGCTCACTGCCTGGCTGATGCCGTATTCCTCATCCAACTCCTTGGGCAGGGTGGCTTCGATCTCGTCAGCAGTCATGCCACCATACTCGTAGCAGTCGTCCTCGCCGTTCTTCCATAAGCCAGCAAAGGCCATGCCAGGTTCGTAGTAGGAAGCCTCAATCTCAAAACCCAAAGCCATCAACTTGTGATAGGCATTGGTTGGAGGAGCCCAGGCACTTTCAAAACTCATCTGCACGGTGTTGGCATCCACTCGCTCAATGCTGTCTGCACTGAAATCCCACTTGGTGCCCCACTCGGCCACATTGTGATCATACCACGTGGCGTAGCCGTATTTCTCACGGTTAGCCGCTTGTCGAGCCTCCAGTTCTGCTTGGCCATCACCTACGAAGCCACTCACAGTGTCAATCAAGTCCTGTGGGCAAGGGATGAACTCTTGCAACAGGCCCTCCTTGCCTTTGATCACACGGTCAATCATTGCGAGATCGCTATGGGTCAGCGTCAGACCATTTGAGCACCAATTAGGCATATTATTCTCCAGTATAGAATTCGTAAATCTTAACCGACGGATCCAGGGCCGTCAACTGCTGAGCCACGCGGGTCAGTTCCAAGTAGCGATGGCGTGTTTGAGTAGCAGACAGTTCACCATCGCAGGAGAGGTTCTCTGGGCTCAGTTCACAGTCAATGTTGTCTGCCAGCCGCTGGCGTCCTGCCCGAGTCTTGATCTCAAACTGTTCGCCATTGAACATAGCGTTCCACTGGTTCTTGCGATCAATGTAGGCTTGTAGTGCTTTCATATCTGCTCCTTTGTTGCTAAGTGTGTATTATAGCAGAGAGTTGCCTCTCTGTCAACCTTACATTGAGTGGAATCGTTCCATGCTAGGATCGTTCACAGTGCCCATATCTTCACGACGGATCTCAACGGGCTGGCCAGTCAGGCAGTTCTTAACAGTCACAAGCTGGCGACCGTTGAATGCCTGCAGAGTCTTCAGGCAGTTCTTCTGTTTGCGCTTGGGTGCAAGGTTCAACAGATCCATTGCCATTTGCACGGCCAAGCCTGCTACGAACTTGGCATCCTGCTCACGGATCATAACTGCGAATTGATCCACCAGCTCTTGTTGGTTATCTGTACGAAACATATCAGCTCCTTAGTGTGTAAGCATGTATTATAACGTCAAACAGTCTCTTTGTCAACCTGCTCGCTCAATGCGGCAAACACTCGGCTCAAGCGATAGACCTGCTTCTTGGCATCAACTAGAGCCGTATCAATCATGTCCTCGGCAGTGCCGTCAGTAAGGATCTCACGGGCGTCTACGTATAGGCAGGCGCCCAGGTGCTCTTGAGTGAGCAAGAGTCCCTCAACCATGACACGTACTCGCAACATGAACCACTCGAAGTGCCCGCGATCGATGTCTCGGCAGATCTCATCGATGTCGTGGCACGAGTCGTCGAAACTGTCACGGGGGTGCATGTCTTCATAGGTCTTGTCAACAACAATGGTAAAGCCTTCGCGCTCGTAAGTAGCCAGTTCGTCGTAATAGATCTGCATGGTGCTCCTTAGTGTGTAAGTGTGTATTATAGCAGGGTTCCCCCTGCTTGTCAACCTTATGCGTAATCTGCTTCAAACACTGGCGTCAACATGCTAGCAGGCACTTTCCACAGGCCATGCGCAGTCTTAACAGTAACGTATTTGATGGCAATCTTGGTCACTGTACCCGTAACACCACGGCCCAGCTTGGTGCTGTCAAAACTGACGCGATCATTGATGCGCAGAGCCCGTTTGTTGTCATCGCCCAGACGTGCTCTAGCGAACTTGACAGCGTCAATGATACTGCCCAGCTGAGTGTTAGTGAAGTTACCTGCGAGGATTTCGCTGTTGATGCTTTGAATGGACATAGTGTTTCCTTTAGTGTGTTGCGATGAATGTATTATAACAGGGTTCTTAGGCCCTGTCAAGCCTTTTTAGCAATCTGGATCAAAGTCTGCCCACTCCTGGGCTTCGTCGGGCTGGCCATCGTACTCGTCATCCTCATCCAGGATGTCGTTGGCTCGCATCATGTCTGCCACATCATCCTCACTCATATAAGCAAGGGCCATCTCAGCCACTGCCTCTGCAGAGATGAGACCCTCATCCATCATAGACAGCAGTCTAGTAGTTGCTTCACGTGTCATATCAGCTCCTTAGTGTGTAAGCGTTAATTATAGCGTGGTTTTACCAAACTGTCAACCGTTACCAAGCCGCAGCGTGAATGAGTTCTGTCTGCCCAAAGTAGAAGACTCGTCCCGTTGACAGCATTCGTGCAGTTCTAGTGCTCTGCTTGACATAGTCGTTGCCGTTGCAGTGAAACATGCGTCCAATGCGAAAGTCTCGAAATAGCCACGATCCCATGAGTGCTCCTTTGTTGCTAAGTGTGTATTATAGCACTCTTTCTTCACTATGTCAAGTCGCCGCGAATGTCCGTATTCAGCGCAGGGTTAATAGCACGGCGTATTTCAACTTCCCGCCTGTGAGCAGCCGCTTTGCCACGCACCAGTTCATGCACACGGATTTCAATCTCATCCTTGCTAGCTAGCCCACGCAGAGCTTCGCAAAGTAGCCAGGTCTTGTTCTCGCTATGAGCGCGATAGAAGTGTTTGTTTGCACGAGTTCTAACTGATTTCAATACAGTAGTCTCTGTCTTGGCAGTGACTCCAATGTAGTTAAGTCCGTTGACCACCAGCTCGTATATGATGTGAGTGCGATCTGTTCGCTTCTTACGGGTGACTGTTTTAGTGTTCATGTGACTATTATAACCGGGTTTTACCACTTTGTCAACCAAAATTCTTGTTGCGAATTCACAACATGATTGGCACTTCAAAAGAAAACCTGATACCCTACTCAGATACCAGGTTTCCTAATCACAGTGCTGAGCAAGTGTCTCTCACTGTGCCCGATCAGCTGGTTCCTGCCTGTTCATCACATGCGAGCCTTTACCGCCGGAAGTCTCGGTCACTGATTCAACTCCTACAACCTACAGTCTACGACACATAGTCACAACACCACCAAGTGAGTCAGGCTTTCCGGTCCCGAAACACATGACCTGCTGCTGAGTTTGAGTTTACGGTTTGTGCTCACAGTGAATCACCGTGAGTGTATAGTATATAGTGTGTGGTTGATCCATGGGTGTGTGAATGTGAGTCTACTGAATCTACTGAATCTGCTGCATGCAACAAGTTGTTCACAGTGTGAATTTACTCGGTTATTGTGCGTAGATTTACTCGGGTATTGTGAGCGCTGTGAGTTCACATACTCCGATGGTCAATCCGGCTGTGCGGTTAGAACCCGCTTATATGCTGTGCAATACTGGTATCAAAAGGCTCAAAATATCAATCATTTTGAGCCATTTTGAGCTATTTTGAGATGGAAAACTGTGGGTTTCACGGTGAATTTAGGGTAAAAATATTTGAGTTCACTGTGGTGGTGAGAGGTTATAGTCAGATGTTCCAAGGTGATCTCACAGTAATCTCACCTAAATTCCATCCAGATCCACGGTGTAATCCCATGGTGATCCCACCCGGATCTCAGGTGTTTCACTGTGATTTCACTGGGTCCCAGACCTTTCCTATACGCCTGTGATCCTGCCCTACTCATACATGTGCTATATACGTGTGCTGTGCGTTTGTGCGTGTGCGTGTGTGTAGCAGATCCCTACAGCGGGGTATTTGCACACACCTGTACAGCGGGGTATTTGCACATGTGTCTGCGTATCAACGCTGTACAACTATTTCTGTATAGTGCTACAGCGGGGTATTACTGTGTGAGTATGCATGTATGTGTATATGCTTTTTTTACCTGTATCAGTCTTTGTTTTTAATAAATAGCTGTACACAAACAAAACACTCAACAGTATACATATATGACACTACCAGTATATCCCAATCCCATATCACTGGGCAACTTACGAACTGAATTTGGCGGAAGAAACGGCTTTGGAGGTCCATATCCTGTTCCTCTAAGTGATTACTACGCAGGTGGATATTTGGGTGTGCCCGCCAATCAAGTAGGGTTTCCATACGGTAGTCGCGCTTATGTACCCAGTTCGGGAGCTCTCAGTCTCAGTCGCTTTCACGGAGCACAGATCGATACACACTATGTAGCAGTGGCCACAGCCAATCAAACTTATCAAGCGTCAACAGGTTGGAGCATAGACTATTTCAATGGACATCTAACTGCCACCCTGGCCACTTGGTCCAATGTGTTTCATGCCACACCCGATGCCAATCAACTTATAAAAGCCACCACTGCCAGTTTGAATGCCTATGGTGGATGGAATCAAGTGGCGCAGGTATATCTAGACACACCCAATACCATATACTACGGCACCAATTCAACATTGATCAAACTGGGTGGCGTGTTTTATGACGGGCAGACTGTGAATGCTTATTCGCCCGGCGGATGGTGTATGGCAGCGAGGTGGGACGGCGGCAACAACATCACCATCTACTGCTATCCCAGTATGAATGGCACAGGGGACACAGGCAGCACCTATACTTCGCAGAATTTGATCTATTCATTTGCCACTGTGGCCGGCTATTATGACACTGGACAGCCTGCTTATGGCGGCGGAACCATACAAGCACCCAACAGCAGCTACACATTTGCTTTTAGATAACCCACACATATGAACAAATTAAACGTACTTGATATCAGAGATCGCATCATGCAAAATGAAGCCAAAACCATTTATGTCATGTTGAAACGCCAGGGGCGGCTGGTCA
>Ga0214206_1000227_pt1 | contig 15679 bp, 15 predicted proteins | sample TroBogEpilimnion_26_FD_153044 | JGI IMG/M metagenome (GOLD analysis project Ga0214206, IMG submission 153044) | Freshwater microbial communities from Trout Bog Lake, WI - 07JUL2009 epilimnion | ecosystem: Environmental > Aquatic > Freshwater > Lake > Epilimnion/Euphotic zone | place: Trout Bog...
AGAGTAGAAAACCCGATAAGGGATGCGACGCTCAGACCAGAAGTCAACTGCATCACGGAACACATCAAGCAAAGTCTCACGCGCTTCTTTGTCAAACTTCTGAGTGCAAGGAAGGCCCTCCAAGACGACAACGAAACCAGGTTGAGGTCCAGCTTTATCGACCATGGTTGTCAATGCATCCAACAATGGATCGAAATTTTTGGCCTGCTGCTTGGTAAACATATAGGCATTAGCAATCGCTTCTAAGACTTCACCTTTAGTCATAGCATTTGCGCAGTTAGCGTAAATGAAATGTTGGCCAAGCTCACTAGCAGCTTCAGCCAAATCCGGTGTACGGAATGCACGAATTGACTGAACAATGTTAGTACGGACGCTACGCAGCATTGCGGGCGGTCCAGCATCTCGAACGGCTAATGCGGCGCGCCAAGAGGCGGTCACTTTTTTGCCAGAGGCTTGATTAGCTGCAAAGTTTTGTAAGCGGGATAAACCGCCTTGGGCATAAACGTTGGCTGCGGAAGATTCGGTCTCGAGACGATCGGAGCTATCCCAACTTTCAGCCCGACTATGTTCATCCCAAACTGCTGAACTGGTGTTTTCAGGTTGATTATTCATGATGGGTGTTAGGTTACCCCGATCACGCCATCAAATCAAGCCCGAATTGAGTACTTTTTATATAAGTTATTGATTTATATAAGATTAATATATGTAAGTAAATACTAACTTACATATATTAATCGGGTTTATGAGACCCCACGGGCGTTGCTAGCAGCCTCTACAACCGTTAAAGCGGTCACATTCACAATCCTACGAACCGTAGCTGCAGGGGTCAAAATATGAATCGGTTTAGCCACCCCTAAAAGAAGGGGTCCAATTGAGACACCGTTACCTGCTGCAGTCTTTAGTAAGTTGTATGAAATATTGGCGGCATCAATATTTGGGAGCACCAATAAATTGGCGTCTCCCTTGAGGGGAGATGAAGTAACGGCGCTAGAACGGATGGACTCATCTAATGCGCTATCCCCATGCATTTCGCCATCCACTTCTAAAGTGGGGTCTGCTTTTTGAATCAAGGCTAATACCTCGCGCATCTTGATTGCTGAGGGTGCATTGCTGGAGCCGAAGTTCGAATGCGACAACAAAGCAACTTTAGGTGTAATACCCAATTTGCGCATTTCACTAGCGGCCATCATCGTAATTTCAGCCAATTCTTCCGCACTAGGATCAATGTTGATATGCGTATCAACCAAGAATACTTGGCGGCCTGGCAGCACTAAGCCCGACATAGCGCCATACACATTCGCACCAGTCTCATGGCCAATTACTTCATCGATGTACTTGAGATGGGTGGCTGAATTACCAACAGTACCGCAAATCATCCCATCGGCCATCCCCTTGCTGATGAGGATCGAGCCAATTAAAGTGTGACGGCGACGCATCTCTAGCTTTGCAAAGCTTTGTGTCACACCCTTACGTTCAGTAAGCGCCAAGTAGGTCTGCCAGAAATCTCTAAAACGGCTATCACTCTCAGGATTGACGATTTCAAAATCATCGCCCACTTTCATGCGAAGACCAAATTTATCAATGCGATATTTAATAACCTCTGGGCGACCGATCAAAATCGGTACCGCCAAATTTTCATCTATCGCAATTTGTACAGCGCGCAATACGCGCTCATCTTCACCTTCAGCGAAGACAATCCGTTTTTGATTTGCTGCAACCCGCTTAGCAATATTGAATAAGGGTTTCATCAAAGTGCCAGAGTGATACACAAATTGCTGAAGCTGATTGCGATAAGCATCAAAGTCCTTAATCGGACGAAGTGCCACGCCATCATCCATAGCAGCCTTGGCTACTGCCGGAGCAATTGCTGTGATTAAGCGAGGGTCAAATGGCTTCGGTATCAGATAGTCTGGGCCAAAAGATAAATTGTCATTGCCATAGACTGAAGTCACTATCTCGCTTTGCTCTACCTGAGCTAACTCAGCTACCGCCTTGACTGCAGCGACTTCCATGCCTCGAGTAATAGTGGTCGCACCAACGTCTAATGCACCACGGAAGATGAACGGAAAGCACAGTACATTGTTAACCTGGTTGGGATAATCGGTACGCCCTGTTGCCATCACAGCATCTGAACGAACTGCTTTGACTTCTTCTGGAAGAATTTCTGGGGTGGGATTAGCAAGCGCATAAATTAATGGCTTATCAGCCATTTTTTTCACCATGTCTGGTTTGAGAACACCACCAGCAGAGAGCCCCAAGAAAATATCGGCACCTTCAATTGCTTCGGCTAATGTTCTGAGCTTGGTGTCTTGGCAGAATGGCTCTTTCTCTGGGTCCATTAATTCTTTTCGACCCTTGTAAGCAACGCCTGCCAAATCGGTTACCCAAATATTTTCACGAGCAACACCCAAATCCACTAATAGATCCAAGCAAGCTAGAGCTGCAGCTCCAGCCCCTGAAGTCACTAACTTTACTTTGCCAATTTCTTTACCAACCACCTTGAGGCCATTAATAATCGCAGCAGCAACCACAATTGCAGTACCGTGCTGATCATCATGAAAGACCGGAATCTTCATACGTGCCTGAAGTTTGCGCTCTACTACGAAGCAGTCTGGCGCTTTAATATCCTCTAAGTTGATGCCGCCAAAAGTAGGCTCGAGTGCTGCAATGATCTCAACTAATTTATCGGGATCGTTTTCATTGACTTCGATATCGAAAACATCAATACCGGCAAATTTTTTGAAGAGGACAGATTTCCCCTCCATCACGGGCTTACTAGCAAGCGGACCAATGTTGCCTAAACCTAAAACGGCAGTTCCATTAGTGATGACACCAACTAAATTGCCGCGCGCGGTATAACGAAATGCATTAGCAGGATCTTTTGCAATCTCTTCGCACGCTGCAGCAACCCCAGGGGTATAGGCCAGCGCTAAATCGCGTTGATTGGTCAGTTGTTTTGTGGGGGCAATTTCAATTTTGCCGGGCACTGGAAACTCGTGATAGTGAAGGGCTGCTTCTCTTAGGGATGCAATTTGTTGCTCTTTGGTATTGCCAGATGAACTCATGAAATTACTCGTCAATAAATCAGATGGGAGACTGTAATTCTATTCCTCCTAGATGACTAACCTATAAGCACCCTAAAATGGGGTATGACTTCTTCCAGTAAACCTCTCTCTGAATTTGAGCTGATTAAGGTATTTTTTAAATCCAAGGCGGATGCAATGGATTTATCAGGTGCTAAAGCAGTGGTCCTCGGAATTGGGGATGATTGCGCCTTATTGGGTCCTCAGGTTCATGAGGAGCTAGCAATTACGAGTGACATGCTAGTAGAAGGTCGACATTTTTTCAGGGATGCCAACCCTGAGTGGCTGGGCTACAAGGCCCTTGCGGTCAACCTCTCAGACTTGGCAGCAATGGGAGCTAAGCCTCAGGGCTTCACGCTTGCGCTTGCCCTGCCGCATGCTGATACCGCTTGGCTGGAAGCATTCAGTAATGGCCTATTTCGGGCTGCTACAGAATTTTCTTGCCCCCTGCTTGGGGGTGATACCTGCCAAGGCCCCCTGAATATTTCTATTACCGCTTTCGGAAGTGCCCCAAAAGGGTCTGCTATACGACGCTCAGGCGCTAAGCCAGGGGATCAAGTTTGGGTTTCGGGCACCCTGGGTGATGCAAGACTCAGTCTTGCTGCACTGCGTCATGAAATAGAACTTCCAACCGATCAACTCAAACTCATTGAGTCTCGTCTACACCAACCTAGCCCCAGAATTTCCTTGGGAATCGAGTTAAGAAATTTAGCTTCTGCTGCTCTCGATATTTCAGACGGCCTGCTAGGCGATTTGCAACACATTCTGGATGCCTCGCATATGGATGCCACCATCTTTTTAAAAAACTTGCCAAAGTCTGCAACTCTACTGAAGCAGAGTCAAACGATCCAAGATCAATTTACTGCTTGCGGTGGTGACGATTATGAAATCTGCTTCACTGCATCTGCAGAAAATAAATTACCAATCGAAGCTCTGAGTAAAAAACTGGGATTGGAACTGACTTGTATTGGTGAAATTCAAACTTCAACATCAACTCAATCTACGATCACCCTCATCGATTGGAGTGGTCAAAAAATGAATTCAGAGGCCGCCTCAAAATTCAGGCAATCATTTGATCACTTCGCATGAATTTACCCATCAAACATCCCACACAATCACCCTCCTTAAGGTGGGTGTTTCAAACCGCGGGTCGCACCTTAGCATTTGGTTTTGGCAGCGGCTTGAGTCCTATTGCTCCTGGAACCGCGGGCACACTCTGGGCTTGGGGAGTCTTTTATATTGGGCAATATCTTTTTTCTTCGCAAGATTGGCTCGGAATTATTGCCTTGAGCTTTGTAGTGGGTTGTTGGGTCTGCGGCCAAGTCAGTGAAGAGTTAGGTAAAAAAGATTTTGGTGGCATTGTGTGGGATGAGATTGTGGCTTTTTGGCTAGTACTTGTCGTCATCATGCCAACAGAAATTTGGTTGCAAACCATTGCATTCATTCTCTTTCGGTTTTTTGATGCAATCAAGCCGGGTCCGATTGGAATGATTGATCGCTATTTCAAAATCCAAGAATCCACTCAGACCTCTGGAACATACTCACTGCAAGCCAATGTGTGGCAAGGCTTTGGGATCATGGTTGACGATCTTGCAGCAGCCTTCTTTACGCTTCTCCTTATTGCGCTTGGACAAACCTTACTCAAATAATATGAATTCATCATCTACTCTTGCAAAAGCCTTATCACTCGTTCTAATTGAGAGATCTTGGAAGATCGCTCTCGCAGAGTCCTGTACTGGCGGCCTAGTTTGCGCCACGTTAACTGAGCTTCCTGGTTCAAGCGATTGGTTTGAGAGAGGCTACATCACATACAGCAATGTCGCTAAGGCAGAGTGTCTTGGAGTCGCGCCTGAAACGATTGATTCTTTTGGGGCAGTAAGCGAGCAAGTCGCTAAAGCAATGGCCGAAGGTGCTCAAAGAAATGCTTCGGTGAATGTGGGTATAGCTATCACGGGTATCGCAGGGCCCACTGGTGGATCACCACAAAAACCCGTTGGCACAGTCTGCTTTGCTTGGTCAGTTGCAGAATCTACGATTTGCAAAACCCAGTTATTTACAGGCGATCGCCAAGCGATTCGAGAGCAAGCTTGCGCTTATGCTTTATCCGAACTACTCATACTGCTGAAATAATTACTTCATCCAGCCTTTGTGGTGGAAATACCATAAAGGAATAATGGCTGATATCACCATCAAGCCCAGAGCGGCTGGGTAGCCCAACATTAAATCTAACTCAGGCATGTATTTGTAGTTCATACCCCAAATGCTAGCCAATAAAGTTGGAGGCATCAACGCAACTGATACCACGGAGAAGATCTTGATGATCTTACTTTGATTCAGGTTAATGAAACCTACAGTTGCATCCATCAAGAAGTTAATCTTATCGAACAGAAAGGCGGTATGGTTTTCGAGAGAATCAATGTCGCGCAGAATTTGGCGTGCCTCTTCTTGCTGCTCATCTGATAACAATTTACTGCGCATTAAAAAAGAAAGTGCACGACGTGTGTCCATCACATTGCGACGAATGTGACCATTGGTATCTTCTTCTTTGGCAATGGTTTCGAGAACAGAAGCTGCAGTTGAGTCATTAATGCCATCTGACAAAACTTGCTTACCGGCTCGCTCAAGATTCTCATACACCTCTTCCAATGCATCAGCAGAGTACTCAGCGTCAGTTGAATATAAATCCAGCAGAACATCTTTCGCATTACTCACTGAGCCCGGACGCAAACGCGCGCGCAAACGAACCAATCTAAAGACAGGCAAATCTTCATCATGAATGGAAAATAGAACTTGCTTAGTTAGAACAAAAGCAACCCGAATGTTGCGGGAGACCTCTTCTTCGTCCAACAAGAAATCCGTGCGGATGTGAAGATGACCATCATCGGCCTCAAAATAGCGGGCTGAGGCCTCTAAGTCACCTAAATCATCTAATTCTGGTAACAAGACGCCAAATGCCTCTTTAATCCAGAGTAACTCTTCCTCTTCTGGGTCGACTACGTCAATCCAAATAGGGTTGGTATATTGCAATAATTCATTGCGATCTTCGACTTGCTCTTGAGAGAGGCGGCCATTTTGCAGGACGAACAAGTTGATCATGGTGAACTCCTAAGGGATGTGCGCTAGTTTATCCTATAGCTCATGACAGTTTCGATAAATGAAGGCTTCAGCCGATGAATACTAAGTCCCCTAGCTTTACCCAGCAACTCCAAGCTGCATGGGCTTCTCAAGGCAGCATGCTGTGTGTTGGTTTTGACCCCGACCCTAAGAGAATCCCCGCCTCCTTGGCAGGTAAACCCGAGGCTATTTTTGAGTTCTGTAGAGCCATTGCCGATGCTACAGCAGACCTCGTCTGTGCCTTCAAGCCCCAAATTGCCTACTTTGCCTCACAGGGCGCTGAGACTCAACTCGAAAAGCTGATCAATCACCTCAAGAAAGAACACCCAGATATTCCGGTGATATTGGATGCTAAACGGGGTGATATCGGAAGCACTGCGGAGCATTATGCGATGGAGGCTTTTGAGCGCTACGGTGCTGATGCAGTTACCGTAAATCCTTACATGGGCTTTGATTCTATTGAACCCTATTTGCGCTACTCCCAAAAGGGTGTGATCGTTCTATGTCGCACCTCCAATCCTGGTGGGTCTGATTTGCAATTTCTGAAAAATAGCTCATCTGGTGAATCACTTTATCTTGAGGTAGCCAAACTCGCTGCTAGCAAATGGAATACCTCGGGTCAACTTAGCCTTGTGGTCGGCGCCACCTTCCCAGAAGAAATTACCAAGGTCCGGAGTCTAGTTGGCGATATGCCACTCCTGATTCCGGGGATTGGCGCGCAAGGTGGTGACATTACCGCTACCGTTAAAGCAGGCAGTATTCCTCAAAAACCCGGAACTGGAATGATCATCAACTCGTCCAGAGCGATCTTGTATGCCAGCAGTGGTGAGGATTTTGCGCAGGCTGCTAGAAAAGTTGCCCAGACTACAAGGGATGCTCTAAGCGCTGCCGTGAAGTGAACTAGCGAGGCTTGCTTTTCGAGATCGGTGATAAAGCAATCCGATCCATACTCCCGAGAATAAATTCTTGACGAGCAGCGTAATCAATACTGCCTCTCCGACAATATTGCGCTTTATCAAAACACTTTGGCGCGGGCAGCGCTGATGCTAGTGCCGCAGATTCCTCTCGTGATAAAGCTGCAGGACTCGTCGCGAAATAATGTTGACTTGCTGCTCCTATCCCGAAGATACCTTCACCCCACTCCACAGAGTTGAGATAAATCTCAAATAATCTTTGTTTTGGAAGAATGGCTTCTAAATAAGCGGTAATGAGAAGCTCTTGGCCCTTACGCAGGTAATCCTGCTCAGACGATAAAAATAAATTCTTAGCTAATTGCTGAGTGATCGTTGAGCCACCCCGTAGGGCTGTCTTAGATTGACCTTTTTTCTGTTGATTCTTTTCCCAAGCCTTTTCCATATCCTCTATACGTACACCGTGGTGCTGAAAAAAGATATCGTCCTCACTCACTAGTACAGCGCGCTTGAGGTTTGGTGAAATCTGTTGATAAGAAACCCAGTTTGAATATAGTGGGCAGGACCAGTGCAAACCGCATAGGCGCCAGCGCTCGGCTCTCTCAAAAGCAGTGCCGCTTGGATTAAACCAAGCCCACAGGCCAATCTGTAGCACAAAATACATCTGCATTACAAGCAAGCCACTGAGCAAGCATTTTGCAAGATAAGCAAACCAACGCATCACAGCATCAGGAGCGTAGTTGAGCCAAGATAGAACGAGGATGGATGTGCGTGCTCAAATCAGACCCACGCCAGATCAAGAAGGCATCAGCAGCCTGCTCTACCAACATTCCCAAACCATCACTTACCCGCGCACCACGATGAATGGCCTGCTTCATTAAAGGTGTACTTTTGCCATAAACCATATCGTAGGCAAAGCTAGCGGGTGTAAAAATGTTATTGGCAGCTTGATCGCTTAGCGGGGATTCATCTGTTAAACCAGCAGCACTGGCATTGACGACCAAATCAAAAGGGGTATTCGTGATGGCTGGATTCTCAAGATCGCCCAAGGAGCGAACTGATAAATCAACATTCTGCATTTTTGCTTTTTCTGAAAAGAGCTGGCTTAAGTGTTGCGCTTTATCAGGTGAGCGATTGGCAATCACCAGAGCTTGTGGCTTTTGATCTAAGAGCGGCCCTAAGACTCCTCGTGCAGCTCCGCCTGCACCGACTAATAAAATGCGTGCATCCTGCAAAGGAATGCCCTGTGCCAACAAATCTCTGACTAAGCCAGCGCCATCAGTATTGTCTCCATGAATCTTTCCAGATTGAATCCATAAAGTATTTACCGCACCCGCTAACTCGGCTCTTGGAGTGAGAATATCTGCAAACAGTTTTGCATCTAGCTTAAAGGGGACTGTGACGTTTAAGCCCTTCCCTCCCGCAGTAAAAAATGCTTTTGCAGTTGGTATAAAACCGTCTAGGGGTGCTTCAAGATATCCGTAGTGAATCGCTTGTTTGGATTGCAGAGCAAATTGCGTATGAATCTGCGGAGACTTGCTATGGGATATAGGATGACCGACAACAGCATAGACATCCAATCCTGAAAACTGGCTAGGGTCGGTATCTAAATGCATGGGGGCTGGTGTATGATTCGCGCTCATCTTGACTACAGCATAAGCGAATTTGCTAATGACGCAACTCTAAGCGATCAGTACCATCACGAGCGAACTCAAAGGTTGCAATCCAATCCAAAACATCAATCTGCTTTTGCATCGGCTCGGGGAATACGCCAAAGGGTGCAGATGCTCGGACAATCGCCAGTGCTTGCCGATCTAACTCCGGGTTTCCGGAACTACGGCCAATACTTAAGCCATCCTTGCCCTGGGGGTTGTTAATGATTCGTCCCTGGGAATCCACACTCACGACAATGACGAGACTGCCATAAAGCGGGTGTCCATTTGCACGAGGGAAGAAAGTGCTGCCATAGGCCTCAATCTTTTGTCGCATAGCATCGTAATACTGAGCAAATACGACCGATTTTGTACTAGTACTGGTCATGACTTTATGACGCATGCCACGCCCCTCAGTTTGAAGACGTTTTGATAACTCGGCTTCCAAAGAATTAAGCTGGGGCAAAGCACGCTGTGCCTCACCACTTTTTTGACCGCCAGACTTTAACCGCTCAGCCTCCAGTTTTGCCAGGATTTGCTTTTGCTGTTTCTCTAATACTTCTAGGCGGGCTTCAGACCCCAAGCGTGCGCGATGTAATGCAGTTGCATCCTGATCCACACTAGACCCACTGCCTTGCAGATCGACTTGCGCTAATTTACTTGCCTCTGTCGTTTTAGCATGACTAGCTGCATTGACGAGGACCACACTCAACGGTGTATTGAGTCTACGACTTTGAATCTCTCCCAAACCCCAACGAAATGATAAGAAGATGAGATGAATGGCTAAGGAGATACAAATCGCTAATCCCAGAGGATGGCGTCGCCAGGCTTGCTCAAATAGTATTTGGGCTCGCCCAAGATGAGGCCAAGTAGGCCTACGAAGCACTTGCATCATCACCACCAAGCCCGGGGGCCGCCTCAACTGAGGCTGGTACAGACTCAACATGCAATACCCTGGCACTTGCAGTCAGCTGCAATAGATCTAAATCGGTAATCTCCACTTCTGCTCTCGTCATGCGGAGTTGCGTTGCTAACTCAGGAATAGCAATATGCAGTGGAACTGCTTCAAGACGAGACATGCCTTCTTTAAGATGTCGTACAAAAACGGTTTTGGGTAAGCCTTGCTGTTGCAGCCAACGTAGACACCAATATTTTTCTAAGCGGTCCTGGAACTCTCCATAAGCTTGGTAACAAGTCTCAAAGTCCGCAGCAATCCCCATCAAGCTAGCATCCTTTAGAGAAAAAGGCGCCACCATCTTGGCGGTAACACCATGTTTAGCTAAGGCAATCAACTGCCACTGATTGACTAAATCAGAATAGCGACGCAGGGGTGATGTAGACCACGCGTAGTAGTCCAAGCCTAAACCTTCATGAGGCCCAGGGGTGGTTTGCATGCGTGTCCGCAATGGCCCCCAGCCCTTTTGGGTACGAAATAAACCTGGTAAGCCATGCTCTGCTAGCAAACGTCCAGCGCTACTATTACAAAAGATCATCCACTCAGCAACGACGGTATCCAAGATCGAACCGCGTTGACGTGGCACGATCTCCACAAACTGCTCGCCAGCACGCTCTTCTATCTCAAAATAGAAATCTCTCGCAAGTGCACTCGGGTCCACGAGGCCCAATTGTTCAGAACGTAAACCATTAGCCACACGTCGCTCTTGGCGTGCCGCATGCAAATGTTGCGCCCCTTTCCACAAGATGGCTAACTCTTCATGAAATGGAAATACTGCTTGATTTGTGAGAGCTACTTCAGTCACTAAGTGCTCAAGATCTTCTAGCCGTAAGTTAGCAACAATAGGCACTCGCTCTGCCCGAATCTCTAAAGTATCTTGCTGTAATGTACCGTCTAGATCAAGATCGACATACATCGAAAGGGCCGCCCGCTCTCCACCCTCATCTAAGGAAAATTGCGCAATGATGGAATCGGGCAACATCGTCATCTTGTCACCGGGAAAATAGACCGTCGACATACGGTGACGTGCTACCAAATCAACCGGATCATCTTTTGTAATCACCAATCCAGGAGCTGCAATATGAATGCCGACGCGGTGACCACCACCTTCCAATGGTGTAACGGATAGAGCATCATCAATCTCCGTGGTGCCAGCGTCATCAATCGAAAACGCCTTAACCTGGGCCACTGGCAGCTCAGCAAAACTTGTGTCACACAAAGCTTGGTCAATGACGGTTTGATCATGATGCTCAGCGCCGTGCGGGAAATGGGTCTTGAGAAACATCTCTTGATGAAAGGCTAGCGGAGAGTCAATAGCTCCACAACGAATCATCAATTGAGCCGCAGACTCACCGGTCTCTACACATGCAGCTTGCAGCGCCTTGTAGGCATTGGTATTTTTATCAGGATTAAATAGCAATTGCTTTGCGATAGAGCGTAAAGTTTCCGGAAATTGACCAGAAATCAAGTCTTGTTGCCAAACTTGTTGCTGCTCTAATTCTTTTTGCTTGCGCTCGATCGCTGCTAAGCCTGCTTGTAATTGTTCTAAGGGGGCCCTCTGAAAACGTCCGCGCCCCTTGCGTCGAAAAAATACTGGGGCTCCCTGTAATGCCAGGCCCAAAGCCACTTGCTGCGCAATGCTAGCCTGATCTCCAAAATACTCCTGAGACACATCAACTAAGCCAAACTCTTCATCGGGGGCGCAGTCCCACAATAGTTGCAAATCAATCCCTGCAGATAACTCATTAGCTTGACACATGACTGCATGCGCATCAGAATTTTCAAAACGTAGCCAAACCTCTTTTGCCTTGAGTTTGATTTTTTTACCCGAGAGTGTCGTAGCTTGCCAGGATTCTGCATCTCCAATACCACTGGCAGATTGCGAGGTAGCAATCTTGAGATCCCCACTCTCTTCGAATAAGAGATGCATGTTTATAGAGAAATTCCGCCGCTGGCTTCGAGTGCTACGCCATTGACATAACTAGCTTCATCGCTTGCCAAAAATAAATAGACGTTTGCCATTTCCTCTGGCGTGCCTAGGCGACCTAACCAACTCCGCTTTTCAATATCTTGGAGCACATTTTCAGGCATCGCCTTGACCATCTCGGTTGAGATAAAACCAGGACAGACCGCATTCACCCGAATACCCTTAGCACCGAGTTCACGAGCCCAGGTCTTGGTAAATCCAATTACGCCAAACTTTGTTGCTGAATAATTGGTTTGCCCAAAATTTCCATAGATACCCACTACGCTTGAGGCATTGACAACAGCACCCTTACCTTTTTCCAGCATATGCGGTACAACGAGTTGGGTGCAATTAAAAACGCCCTTCAAATTAACATCAATAACGGCATCAAACTGAGCCTCGGTCATTTTGATTAACCTGGCGTCTTGTGTAATGCCTGCATTGTTAATCAAAATATCGATCCGCCCATGACGCTCAAGAATTTGGTCGACTGCAGTCTGAATGCTGGCGCGATCAGTCACATTGACTACAAATGGCTCTGCATTCGGAATCTGGGCAGTAGCTGTCTTGACAGCTTCCATGCTGATATCAGCAATCATTACCTTAGCGCCCTCTTCAGCAAAACGCTTGGCTGTAGCAAAACCAATTCCCTTGGCGGCGCCAGTAATGATGGCTACTTTATCTTTTAGTCTTTCACCCATATGGATCTTCTTTTCTTTGCCTAAGATTTCATTAAAATAAATTTATAGCGCTTGCAAAATCTTTTGGTGCACACCACCAAAGCCACCGTTACTCATCACCAGAATATGATCTCCCGACTTAGCTTCTTTAACGATGGCATTTACTAGAACATGTAGGTCATCATGTGCCTGAGCCCTCACTGACTGTTGATTCAAGGGCGATAAGACTTCTGCCAAATCCCAACCCAAGCTCTCTTTGCCAGAATGCGCACCATAGGCAAAAATCAAGTTAGCCTTTTCTAAACTGGTAGGTAGCTGCGCCTTCATCACTCCGAGTTTCATCGTATTAGAGCGCGGCTCAAGTACCGCCAAAATTCTGGCATTACCCACTCTGCGGCGTAAGCCATCGAGAGTAGTAGCAATGGCAGTGGGATGATGTGCAAAATCGTCATAGACAGTGATCTGATTTTTCACCCCGATCGTCTCAAGGCGACGTTTCACATTCTTAAATTCACCGAGGGCTTTTGCAGAGTCTGCCGGAGTAATGCCAATATGATTTGCGGCCACTATCGCTGCTAGGGCATTCAATTGGTTGTGCCGTCCCATCACACCTGAATCTATTGCCCACTTCACACTAGCTAGCTCTTTGCCAGAATGCAGCACAGTGAAATCGTCGCCCGATAAAGAAATGAATCCCCAAGTATTTTGGGGATCTTGCCCGAAAGTTTCCACTGGGGCCCAAGCTCCTCGAGCAATCACACGCTGTAATGCAGGCTCTTCACCATTAACGACAACCAATCCATTGCTCGGGACAGTTCTCACCAGATGATGAAACTGAGTCTCGATTGCTGCTAGATCGGCAAAGATATCGGCGTGATCAAATTCCAAATTATTCAGAATGGCTGTGCGTGGTCGATAGTGGACAAACTTACTGCGTTTATCAAAAAATGCTGTGTCGTATTCATCCGCTTCAATGACAAAATATTGGCTCTCACCTAAACGTGCAGAGACCGTAAAGTTCAGTGGCACTCCACCAATTAAGTAGCCTGGTTTGTAATTGTTGTATTCCAAAATCCATGTCAACATGGCAGACGTTGTAGTTTTTCCATGGGTGCCCGCAACAGCTAAAACATGACGACCATACAAAACTTGTTCACCTAACCATTGCGGTCCTGAAATGTAAGGCAGACCCTGATTTAAGATCGCCTCCATTAAGGGATTGCCACGAGAAACCACATTACCAATAACAAATAGATCGGGCATGGTTTCAAACTGAGATAATTGCTCAGGGGAGTATCCTTCTATCAACTCGATGCCCTGCGCCTCTAGCTGGGTACTCATTGGTGGATAAACGTTCGCATCACATCCGGTTACACGATGGCCTGCCTGCCTGGCGATAGCAGCAATACCGCCCATGAAGGTGCCGCAAATGCCTAAGATATGAATATGCATTAAGGAATTTTAGCTAAGGACTAGTAATGAATCGCAGACAGTGGCTCACTATCATCGCAATCAGTTTTTTTGCCCTCATCGCTGGGGTATTCAGCTCGCACTGGATAAACCAACCCCAGCTAGCAAATGAGCTTGCTATTCAGCATTTTCTGAGCCATGACTGGCAGGATCCTGATGGAAAGCCAGTCAACAGCGCCGATTGGAAAGGCAAGCTCTTGGTAGTGAACTTTTGGGCATCCTGGTGCCCTCCCTGCGTTGAAGAAATGCCGGCTTTAAGTCGTCTTCAAACCGAGTTTAAGCAACAAAATGTCCTATTTGTCGGCATTGGCATCGATTCACCCTCTAACATTCGCGAATTCCTTAAAAAGACCCCAGTTACTTATCCAATTGTGATTGGGGGGATGGATGGCAGCAATATCAGCAAAGAAATGGGCAACACGCAAGGGGCCCTTCCTTTCACCATTGTGATTAATTCACAAGGCAAAGCCGTTAGTAGCAAATTAGGGAAGATAAGCGAAGATGAGCTAAGAAGCATGATTAAAGCTAATTTATAAAGTATTTTAGATACAACTAATGTATGTGAATATTCATTAATTGATACCATTTTGCCTATTTTTTAGGCAAAAATACCCCTCATATTAGGGTCATTCATAGCCAAAAGATAGATTTTTAAGCCCATTGAAAGGGTATACTGATCTCGTCTTTAGGGGCCTCAAAACCTCTTAAATCAGCCTTTTAGCCAAAAGCCAAATTATTCAACTGATAACAAAAGCGCTTAAAAATACCCATCTATGTCAAAAAATCCCTCAATTCTGGTAGTTCAAGGTCCTAACCTGAATTTACTAGGCACCCGCGAGCCAGAGGTTTACGGCAAAACAACCCTGGAAGATATCCACCAAAAGCTAGGGCAACTGGCTAAAAGCCATTCTGTAAATCTGGATACCTATCAAAGTAACCATGAAGGCGAACTGATTGACCGTATTCAAAAAGCTAAACAAGAGGGGATTGATTTCATCATCATTAACCCCGGCGCCTTTACCCATACGAGCGTTGCACTGCGGGATGTCCTAGCAGGAGTTGCTATTCCATTCATTGAAGTCCATCTTTCGAATATTCATCAGCGTGAGGAATTCCGTAAGCATTCTTATTTATCCGATATAGCCACTGGCGTAATTTGCGGTCTTGGTGCGCTTGGCTACGAATTAGCAATGACAGCGGCAATTGCCCGCATACAAAAATAACAATTGAATTTAGAAGGGGTAAACCATGGATCTTAGAAAACTCAAAACCTTGATCGACCTTGTTGCCGAATCTGGCATCTCGGAGTTAGAGGTAAATGAGGGCGAAGATCGTGTTCGCATTGTGAACGCTGGAACATCCAATGTTGGTAGTGGGCAGGTGGTCTATGCAAACCCCACGCCTATGCAAGCCATGCCAGCAGCTCCAATACCCTCTGCGGCAATTAGCGCTGAACCTGTTGCTCAAGTTGCTGCTGTAGAAGCTGGGTTTACAGTGCACTCCCCCATGGTGGGCACTTTCTATAGAGCTCCGAATCCTGAGTCTCCTGATTTTGTAAAAGTAGGTGACACAGTAGCTGTAGGACAAACGCTTTGCATCATCGAGGCAATGAAATTACTCAACGAGATTGAAGCTGAAAAAGCTGGTGTCATTAAACAAATTCTTTGTGAAAACGGTCAGGGTGTTGAGTTTGATCAACCCCTCTTCGTCATCGCTTAACTCTAGGCCTCCATGTTCGATAAGATTCTGATTGCCAATCGGGGCGAGATCGCTCTTCGTATTCAACGTGCCTGCCGTGAATTAGGTATTAAAACGGTAGTGGTCTACTCCACTGCAGACAAAGAAGCA
>Ga0214206_1000228_pt1 | contig 15677 bp, 14 predicted proteins | sample TroBogEpilimnion_26_FD_153044 | JGI IMG/M metagenome (GOLD analysis project Ga0214206, IMG submission 153044) | Freshwater microbial communities from Trout Bog Lake, WI - 07JUL2009 epilimnion | ecosystem: Environmental > Aquatic > Freshwater > Lake > Epilimnion/Euphotic zone | place: Trout Bog...
CTCGCGTCTTGAAGTCCGAGCGCAAGGGCGACAGTTGGGTGCTCACCTACGACCGCGCCGTCGTCTTGAACAACGACGGCAAGGGCTTCGGTCTGCTGGCCGCCGATGGCAAGTGGGTCTTCGCGCAGGCTAAGGCCGAAGGCGCTCAGGTCACCGTCTCCGCCGCGGGCGTCAAGGAGCCTAAGGAAGTCCGTTACGCTTGGGCCAATTTCCCTGAAGTCAGCGTCTTCTCCGCAGGCAAAGACGGCCTCCCGGCCGGACCCTATCGTTCGAGCAAGTAAGTCGAACGCGTCCCTTGGGACCTTGAACAGCCCCGATTTCGCCGTTCATTTCGGCGGAGTCGGGGTTGACGCTTTGGGGGCGGGAAGAAGGATGGGGGCATGCGCCTCCCCCCGCTCCTTCTGCTGTTTCTCTCCCTGTTCGTCTCGTTGCGCGCGACCGAGCCGTCGGCTCCGCCCGCCGGCCTCAAGGTCCTGACCGCCGGGCATAGTTTCCATGTGTGGATGCCGCCGCTCGTCGCCGAGATGGCCAAGGCCGCCGGTATCCAAGGCCATGAGCAGCTCGCGATTTCTTCGATCGGCGGTTCCAAGGTCATCCAGCACTGGGACCTGCCTCCGGAAAAGAACAAGGCCAAGCCTGTGCTGGAGTCCGGCAAGGCCGACCTGTTCACGATGGCGCCCACCTTTCTGCCTGATCCCGGCATCGAGAACTTCGTGAAACTCGGGCTGGAGCATAATCCCAAGATCCGTTTCACCCTGCAGCAGAACTGGGTGCCGTTCGAGGATCCGGATATCTGGATGGCCAAGGTGAAGCCCAAGAGCATCGATCGCGATACCAGGACCGTCGCCGACCTACGCGCGAAGCACGACCCTTACTTCAAACTGATCGAGGATCACGTGAAGGAGCTCAACGGCCGCATCCCCGCCGCCAAGATAGCCATCGTGCCCAGCGGCGAGGCGGTCATCGCCTTGCGTGACAAGGTCATCCGCGGTGAGGCTCCCGGCATCAAGACGCAGAACGAACTCTTCACGGATGTCCTCGGTCATCCCGGCCCCCAGATCCGGGTGCTTTCAGCCTATTGTCATTATGCGGTGATCTATCGCCGTAGTCCGGTCGGCTTGCCTGTCGTCAGTCAGCTTGCGAAGCTGCCCGAACCGGAGAAGCTGAACCGGTTGTTGCAGGAAATCGCCTGGAAGTCCGTCACCGAGCACCCGCTGAGCGGCGTCACGAAGTAAGCGGTCCCGTCAGAGGTCGGCGCCGAAGGCGATGAAGCGGCGGTATTCCGCCAGGATCGCCAGGACGCCATCGACCATCGCGGCGGCCTGCAATGATTCATCGGCCTTGGCGGGAGTCTCGAGGATGATGTCGAACGGCGCCGGGTGCTGGTCCGGGGGAGCCGAGAGCACGCCAGGGAAGCAGAAATGGATGACGCCGGCGTCCGCGGCGAAGCCGTCGATCAGCGGACGTTCATCCATGGGCAGGTGCTGGCCGGAGGCGCGGAGGGCAGGGCGGAGGAGTTCCTCGTTCAGCAGGCGTCCGTGGGCGTAACCATAAAGGCCTTCGCAGGTATCGTCGGCATGCAAGGCGATGATGCCTTGGAAGCGTGCGTCGCGAAGCTCTTGCTCGAGCAGCCGAACCTCCGGGCGCTTGGAGCCTTTCCAGAATTCCCGATTCAGGTCGAAGCCGTCCCGGTCGTGGCGGGTGCCGGCCGCAAGTCCGTGCGGATTGATCGTCGGGTAGGCCGTGAGGTGGTAGCCTGTGGCCAGGTGCGGTTCGCGGGAGAGGTGGCTGAGCAGCCTGGCCGCGGCCAGCGGACCGGCGGGCTCGTCGCCATGGATGCCGGTGAAGAGGCCGAGTCGAATAAGGTCATGGGCTGCCTTGGGACCGATGAAGTCGATGCGTCGCAGGGCCGATCCGTCGGGTAGCTGAAGGTCTCTGTGGCTGAGGTACGGGCAGTCGGTACGACGCAGTTCCGCCAGCGCCGATTCGATGGACGGCGGCAAAGGGCGGCTGGATGGGTCTGCGGTCAGGTTGTCCAGAAAACAGCAACCCGCCCCTTTGTCGAAACTCCACTTCAGGGACGTTTCATCGCTGCCTGAAACTGGCCATTTTTCATCCGCTCAGCGTGCAGGCTTGCCAGCAACGGAGGCGATTCGAACATATGCGGACAAGATGCCACGCGCCGTTTGTCTTACCAATGTCGCTCACGAAGGCCCTGGAATGTTGGGCGAGTTGCTGGAAGAGGTCGGCTACAAGGTGGAGACCGTCGAGGCATTCCATGGTCATGGCCTTCCTGATGATTTAGGAGCCGATGATGTCCTGGTCGTCATGGGCGGTCCGATGGGGGTGGCTGATATCGGCAAGCCTGAGTTTCCTTGGTTGGCGCCGGTCGTCGATCTCTTGAGGGCACGCTTGGCGAAGGATTGGCCGAACATCGGTGTCTGCCTTGGCATGCAATTGATCGCGCATGCCGCCGGCGCGAAGGTCGTCCCGATGACCGATGCCGATGGGCGCCGACTTCGCGAGGTCGGTTGGGGGCAGATCGATTTCGTCGGTACGGATACGATCACCCGGGGTCTGCCGGCCAGCATGGAGGTGCTGCACTGGCATGGCGACGGGTGTTCGCTTCCCGCGGGTGCGAGCCTGCTGGCTTCGACGAAGGTCTGGCCCGTGCAGATGTTCCGTCTGGGCCGTTCTTTCGGGATGCAGTTTCATCCCGAGATCGATGGGGCGACCGCCTGTGTCTGGGCGCAAGAAGACGCTGCGTTCGTCGAAGCGGCCAATGGCTCCGACGGCGTACGCCGACTCCAGGAGGCCTCCCCGCTTGCGGCGCAACGGACCTACGCGCTGCGTAGGAGGCTTCTTTTACAGGCGATCGAAGCAGTGACGGCTTGATGGGACGAAGGGGCGGGTGCAGGCTCGGGGACCCCGCCATGAAGCCCCTGTTCGCACTCCTCAGCCTTACGTTGGTCCTCGCCGCCGCCGAGCCGCCCAAGGGTGAGCCGACGAACGCCAAGGAGGCCGCCGCCCAGGCCGCGTCCAAGAAGGCAGCCCAAGACAAGGTCGTCGACGAACGTTATCAGGCCTGGCTCACGAAGCTTACCCCCGAGGAGCAGGCTTGGGAGCAGGTGCTGCAGGGGCAGCTCGGCAATTTCTACCTCCCGCTCCACAAGCGCGACAAGATCGCCGGCAAGTCGAACGCCTGGGACTTCGTCAAGGACGACCCGAAGCTGCCGCGCGTCCTGCTCATCGGTGACTCGGTCTCGCGCGGCTACACCCAGCCGACGCGCAAGGTCCTCGAAGGCAAGGCGAACGTCCATCGTGCCCCGGCCAACTGCGGTCCGACGGCTTCCGGCGTCAAGAACCTCGACGTCTGGTTGGGCGAAGGAAAGTGGGACGTCATCCATTTCAATTTCGGCATCCATGATCGCGCCACGCCGGCGGCCGACTACGTGAAGCGCCTCGAGGAAATCGTCGGGCGGCTCGAGAAGACGGGCGCCAAGCTCATCTGGGCCAGCACCACGCCGATCCCGGACGATGCCGCCCATAAGCAGACCGCCGCGTCGATCGTCGAGAAGAACGCCCTCGCCGCCGAGGTGATGAAGAAGCATGGCATCCCGACCGACGACCTGTTCGGCGCCATCACCCCGCGCCTGGCCGAGCTGCAGAATCCCAACGACGTCCATTTCAAGGGCGAAGGCTATGACTTCCTCGGCGCCAAGGTCGGCGAGGCCATCCTCGGACGCCTCAAGTAAGCCCATGGCTGCCGAACTGATCCATATCGCCCGCGCCGGCGCCGAAATCGGGGCTTATGCCTTGGAGGATGTCCGGGCCAAGCTCGCGTCGGGCGAACTGCGTCCGGACGACTACTACTGGAAGCCCGGCATGGCGGCATGGCTGATGCTATCTGTCTTGCCTGCTCCGAAGCGCTTGCTGCCTTTCCCTCGTCCGGAGGAAAAGGATGCGAATCTCTTCGACGGCATCCTTGGTCGCCAGAGCTATCAGGCAGGCCTGCTCGCGGTCTGGGACAGGCTCGCCGCCGCCCCGCGTGAATGTCTCCTTTCCGACGGCGACTGGGCCGAGTTGGACGAAAAGGTAGGCTACAAGATCCGCAAGCGATGCCAGGCCGATCTCGTCAAGTGGTACCGACAGGCCGTGGAGGCATATCTTTCGGACCGTTATTTCGCGCCCGAGGAAAAGACGAATCTGGCCAACCTCGCCCTGAGCTTCGGCCTCGATGAGGCCGCCGCGGAGGCGATCCATGGCGAAGCTTTCGCGAGCTACTACCGCATCGGAATCCTGACCGTCTTTGCCCGGAACATCACTCCCGGGCAGAAACGCGAGCAGATTGACCTGCTCGGCAAGGAGGTTCCTCTGTCGGAAATGAAGGTCAAGGAGGCCATGAACCAAGCCATCCAGGCCTATTTCGACCAGCGTCTCAAGTCGCTGATGCAGCAGGAAGACGGGGGTGAGGTCATTGATCCGGCGGCCTACGCCAGCTTCATGGACGAGCTGAAGCAGATGGATTTCAACGTCCATCTGGATGCGACAGCCCAGACCAGGGTCGACAGCGCGCAACGACTGTGGGCCCTTTGCCGAACGCCGCTGAAGGAGGTGCCTTGTGGCTTGGATCTGGGGTCCGAGGGGTGTTTCTGGACGCAACAGGTCGAACTCGGCCTTAATCGGCGGGTCACCACGCGACGTAGCTACGGCGGCTTCGGCACCAGCATCAAGATCTGGGGCCCATTGCGCTATCGTACCGGCTCTTATGAGGTCGAGCGGCAGACCGAGCAGCGGCTCGAGAAGGTCGACACCGGTACGCTCGTGTTCACTTCCAAGCGCGTCATCTTTTCCGGCAGCCTCAAGAGCCTGAACTTCAAGTACGCCAAGGTGCTTGATGTCACCGTCTACTCGAACGCGATCGAGATCGACAAGGACAGCGGGGGGGACGTCGTGTTCTTCTTCCCCGAAGGGCAGGCCGAGGCGGCAGTCATCCTGCGTCGCCTCGTCAAGCAGGCCAAAGGATAGCCTTTGCTTCTCAGTTGTGCGCCGGGGGTGCCTTCGGGGCCAGCGCAAGTTGGAACTGGCTGAGGCAGCGTCGGTCCGGCGAAGGGTCGATCACCGCGAACGTCACCTGGCGGAAGGCCCCCTTGAACGGTCCGTGCAAGGCCTGGCTGAAGAGGTCGGCGATGAGCGCAGGATCGTTGGCGAAGTTTCCGCAGCCCCAAGCGCCCAGCACGAGCGCATCATGGCCGTTGGCTTGGGCGGTCGCGAGCACCTTGACGATGCGGGCGCTCATCGCGCCGGCTATCTTCGGCCGGTCGAGCGGAGCGACGTCGCGGGCGTCGCAGGCCGCGGCGGAAACAAAGGCCACCTTGAAGGGCGTCTCCAGCATGCGGTGCTCGTCGTCACGGAACACCGGGACGTCGGGCGAGTAGATCATCGCATCGGAACGGAGCGCGTTGGCCTGCTGGAGGTGGAACGCGTACATCGGGCCGCCGAGCTGGCAGGCGAAGAGCGCCGAAGACCGGCAATGATATTCCTCCTGCGCGCGTTCGCCGGCGAGGAAACCTCCGCCCGCGACGGTCGGCGAAGCGAAATTGAGCACCAGGGTGCGCAGACCTGCCTCGACATGGCGGCGGGCGGCGGCGAGGGAGGTCTCTTCGGTGACTTCGATGGAAGTGAGGTTCGCGCCCGTCCGCGGGAACGTGTGGCGATGGTCGGGCGGCAGGTGCGTCGTGCGGGCCACCGCCGAGGCGATCTCAGCCGCGATATCCACCTGGCGGCTCGTCGGGGAGGCGTAGAGGCCGAGCTCGATGACCTGCATGGCTTCCCGGCCTAGTTTATTAGCGAGTTCTCTTGGAATCTTGGGGTCGAAAGGCATGGGGAAGGGCGAAAGCCAAGATGGAGGGCGGACCGTCCGAAGCCAACCTGCATCCTATGACGGGCGGCTGGTTTGACCTGGGCGGCTCAGCCGGGCATAACGGTGGCATGTCGCAGCCGCCGCTCACCGTCTACTACAGCCCCGCCTATGTCGTCGAAGGTAAGTCCGAAACCGTCACGAAGGCGCGATTGGTGGCCGAGATGATCGAGGCGGGGAAGGTCGGGGAGGTCTGGCTGGAGGCGCCCAAGCTGGCGACCCGCAAGGATCTGGAACTCATCCATGCTCCCGAGCACGTCCGCAGCACGTTCGAGGACAAAGGCAGTTTCCTTGAGGTCGGCGCCTGGTCGCAACCGTTGCTGGACAGCATCCTCGCCTCGACCGGCGGCATGCGCGATGCCGTCAAGGAAGCCCTGAAGAACGGTCGCTCCGGCAGCCTTTCCAGCGGCTTGCACCATGCGCGCCGCGATGCCGGCAACGGCTTCTGCCAGTTCAACGGCCTCGCCTTGGCCGCGCTGGAGGCGCTCAAGAAGGTCAAGACCGTCGGCATCCTCGACCTCGACGCCCATGCCGGCGGCGGGACGTTCGACATCCTGGGCGACCATAAGCGGGTGTACCTGGCCGACGTCACCGTCAACTCCTTCGATTCCTGGCAGCCGACCGACGCCGAGCGTCATTTCTACGTCGAGGTGGATGACGCGCGGGGTTATCTCGGCCATGTCGAAGACGCCTTACACGCCTTGGAGCGTGTCGAATTCCTCATCTACAACGCCGGCATGGACACCTATGAGAAGGCCGGCGGCATGAAGGGCATCACGAAGGAGATCATCCGCAAGCGCGAGCGGCTCGTGGTCCAGTGGGCCCGCGCGCAGAAGATCCCGCACGTCTTCGCCTTGGCCGGCGGTTATCAGTGGGGTGGCCTGACCTTGGCGCAGGTGGCCGAGCTTCACCTCGAGACCGTCAAGGCGTTCGCGGCCTGATCACTCTGGCTTCGGTACGTTGAGTTCCTGCAGGCGGAATGCGCCGCTCTCGGTCGGCAGGACCACGAACAGCTTGCAATCGCGGCTCTGCGCCAGGGCGACCATCACGTGCCACTGCTCCTGCTGGACGCCCGCGACGACGAACATCGGCATCGCGCCCGGTTCGGTGCCCGAGGGCTCTTCGATCGCCACGCCCTTGTGGTCGACATCGAAATTATGGGCCAGCCATTTGCCGAGTTCCTTGGCCAGGCCGCGCATGTCGGACTTGCCGGCCTCCACCTTGGACTGATCGACGAGCGCCCAGAGCGGGATCGCGAAATTGTGTTCCAGGGGTGCCATCTGGCGGCGCTCAGCTCTGGGGCGGTGGCGTATGCTCGGCGCTCTTCTCGCTCAGCTTGAGCATGCGGGCACGGACGTCGGGCGAACCTTCGTTCAGCGCGACGGTGACCCAGTCGAGCAGGCGGTGGCGGACTTCGCCCAGGGTCGTGCACTCGCGGATGGCGCCGATCCCGTTGGTCGAGAGGACCGCTTTGGCGAGCCCGGACATCTCCTTCAGGAAGGCCACGCGCTGACAGTCGGGAATCCAGTAGGCCACGAGCAGGTGGACTTTCTGGCCGTCGGGGGCGTCGTAATCGATGCCTTCCTTCGACCAGCCTATCGTGCAATAGATATCGGCCGTGATGCCTTCCACGCGGGCGTGGGGGCAGGCGAGGCCGGGGGAGACGGAGGTGTTGCCGGACTGTTCGCGGGCGCGCATCGCTTCGACGACCCCGGAGTTATCGGGTATCTCGGGGATCGCTTCCAGGACTCTGCCGAGGAAGTCGAAGGCTTCATCTTTGGAAGTCTCCGTCAGTTCGAACAGGCGACCGGACTGGAGGGCATCGAGGAGTTTGCGCATGGGGGCGGGTTCAGGCGGCTTGGAGTCGCGGACGGGCAATCAAGTGGGCGAGCGTCACGTAGGCAACCGTCATCGCCGTCAAAGAGAGCCAGAAGGTCGCGCCAAGGCCGGGCCCGTCCAGTCCGAGGCCGCTATGCCAGGGCGAGAAGGTCAGCCAGCACGCGAAGCTCACGGCGGCGACGGTCGTCAGCGAGAGCTGCCAGGAGGCCCGGGCTCCGAAGAAGGGCACCTTGGCCGAGCGGATGACGTGGACGACGAGGGTCTGGGTCACAACGGATTCTATGAACCAGCCGGTGTGGAAGAGGATGATGAATCGCGTCTGCCCGGCCGTGTCGAGCTGGCTCCAGGTTCCATGGCAGACCGCCGGACAGACGAAGAACCACATCAGGGCGAAGGTCACGTAGTCGAACAAGGAGGAGACCGGTCCGAGCCAGAGCATGAAGCTCCGGATGCCCGAGATGTTCCACTGGCGCGGCTTGGCGATCTGGTCTTTCTCGACGCTGTCGAACGGGATGGCCGTCTGCGAGAAGTCGTAGATGAAGTTGTTGATCAGGATGAGGATCGGGCTGAGCGGCTGGAAGGGCAGGAGCAGCGCTGCGCCGAGCACCGAGAACATGTTGCCGAAGTTGGACGAGGCGCCCATGCGGATGTACTTCTCGATGTTACAGAAGATGCGGCGGCCTTCGTCTATGCCGTCGACCAGCACCAGGAGCGATTTCTCGAGGAGGACGGCGTCGGCGGATTCCTTGGCGACGTCGACGGCCGTGTCCACCGAGATGCCCACGTCGGCGGCCTTGAGCGCGAGCACGTCGTTGATGCCGTCGCCCATGAAGCCGACCGTATGGCCTTGGGCCTTCAATGAGCGGATGACCTGTTCCTTCTGGGCCGGGGTGAGGCGGGCGAGGATGTCGGCCTCCATCGCGGCCTTGTCGAAGGCTTCCTTGTCCATCACCGCCAGCTGCGTGCCGGTGACGACCCGGGTGACGGGCATGCCGACGTCCTGGCAGACCTTGCGGGAGACGAGTTCGTTGTCGCCGGTGAGGATCTTGGCCCGGACGCCGCGTTCACGGAGGCCGGCGAGGGCGGTCGCCGCGGTTTCCTTGGGCGGGTCGAAGAAGGCGAGGTAGCCGAGCAGGACCAGGTTGGATTCGTCCGCGGCGCTGAAGGTCTCACGGGAGCGGTCGAAGTCGCGGTAGGCGAGGGCGATGACGCGGAAGCCCTGGGCGGAAAGGGAGCGATATTCCTCAAGGACCTCGTCCTTGATCATCGGGATCATCGTGTGCAGTTCGTCGTCGATCTGGTAGCGGTCGCAGACGGCCAGGATCTCCTCGACGGCTCCTTTGCAGATCAGCTGGTAGTCGCCTTCGTGGTCGACGACCACCGACATGCGGCGACGCTGGAAGTCGAAAGGGATCTCGTCGACCTTGCGGCAGGTGCGCTCCACGTCGAGGTCGGTGCGGGTCAGGATGGCGCGGTCGAGGAGGTTGCGGAGGCCCGTCTGGTAGTGGGCGTTCATCCAAGCATAGCGGAGGACGTCCTCGGACTCGCGGCCGATGACGTCGACGTGGCGCTGGAGCACGATGTGGTCCTGCGTGAGCGTGCCGGTCTTGTCTGTGCAGAAGATGTCCATCGCGCCGAGGTTCTGGATGGCGTCGAGGCGCTTCATCACGACCTTCAGCCGGACGAGGGATTTGGCGCCCTTGGAAAGGCATCCCGCGAGGATCATCGGGAGCATCTCGGGCGTGAGGCCGATCGCGACGGTGAGGGCGAAGAGGAACGCGTCGAGGGGCTTGCCCGTGCGCCAGGCGCTGAAGCCGAAGGTCAGGGTGGTCATCACCAGCATCATCCGGATCATCATCCAGACGAAGCTACGGGTCCCGAGTTCGAAGGCCGTCGCGTCCTTGCGTTCGACCATGCGGGCGCTCATCGCGCCGAACTGCGTGTCACGGCCGGTGGCAAGGACAAGGGCGCGGCCGGTGCCGCTCTGGACGTTGCTGCCCATCAGGCAGCCGTTGGGGCATTCCTGCGCCGCGTGGTGCGTCTCCAGGGTCGGCAACGGCATGCGTTCGACTGGCATCGATTCGCCGGTCAGCGCGGACTGGGAGAGGAAGAAGTCCTTGGCCTGGATCATGCGGCAATCCGCCGGGATGACCGAGCCGGCTGCCAGGACGACGACGTCGCCGGGCACGACCTCGTCGATCGGCACGCTGGTCTCGACGCCGTCGCGGATGACGAGGCAGGAGGACTTCACCATCGCCTGCAGATTGGCGATGACCTTCGCCGAGCGGCTCTCCTGGAAGTAGGAGAGGAAGACGGAAAGGAAGACCATGCCGCCGACCAGGGAGGTGCTGAGGATCTTCTTCGTCTGGTCGTCCTCGAAGAAATAGGACAGCACGCAGATCACCATCAGCTGGACGACCAGCGGTTCCTTGAACTTGCGCATCAGCTCGACGAAGGCGCTGGCGCGTCGGGCGGAGACGGAGTTCGGACCGAATTTCTCGAGTCGGCGGGCGGCCTCCGCGGAGCTCAGGCCTTCGCGGCTCGCTTCGACGGCGGCGAAGGCCGCGTCTTCGGGTCCATGCAACAGCGCCGTGACTTTGTCCGGCATTTCCTTGGATGGCTTGGATTCGGGCATGACGAAAGAGAGCCGAGGCTAAACCTCGGCATACGTGACGCCAGCCGATTCCGACCGGCGACGGTGACGAAACCGTGACAGCCAGGGAACCCTCAGGCCTGCTTGATCAGTTCGGACGTGGCAGGCACGTCGGAGATGATCTGGTCAGGGTCCGGGCCTACGCCGATGTAGCGCAAGTTCGGCAGGTAAGGAAGAGAGCCGCCACGCGAGGCTAGTCGGACGATCTCGGCCATCGTGAAGGCCACGTATCGTCGGGCCTCGGCGGGAAGCTGGGCGTAGGAGCGCACCTTCGTGATGTCCGCCGTCCATCCGGGCAGGGTGGCGTAGATGGGCTGCAGGGTGCGGCGGACGGCGTCGTTGCGGGGGACGCCCGAGACGACCTTGCCGGCGGCGTCGCGATAGCCTGTGCAGACGAGCAGGTCGCCACCCTTCCATTCGCCATGGGGCGAGAGGGCGTCGAGTTTGTTGAGGACGATGTCGTCGTAGCCTCCGTAGCGGAGGGCGTCGGCTTTCTCGACCAGGTCGGACCAGCCGACCATGCGCTGGCGGCCGGTGCTCGTGCCGAACTCGAGTTTCGCGAGGGCGCGCTGGAGCGGGTGTTCCTCCGGCATTTTCGTCAGGAAGACGTGCGTGCCGACCTTGGTGTCGTAGGCCTTGCAGCAACCGACCGTGTGGATGGCCTGGACCGGGATGCCGGCCGACTGGAAGAATTCCGGCGTGTAAGTGTGGGAGGCCGTGACGTTCGGGGCGAAGCCCGCGCGCTTATCGAGCCAGTAGGCCTGCCCGAATTCGCCGATGATGCGGCGGTCGGCGGCAAGGTCGCCGAGGATGCGCTCACGGACGTCGCCGATGGCGTGGGCGAGGGCGGCACCGGCTTTCCAGTAGCATTCGAGCACGGCCGCGTGGTCGAAGGTGAAGGGTGTCTTGCCGGCGAAACGTGTGAAGTCGAACTCCGCCGCCGTGAAGACGCCGGACTCGATGGCGCCTTTGTTGGCGCGCAGCTCGGCTTCGGTGAGTTTGGCGAAGAGGCCGGCCCATTTATCGGGCGAGAGTTTGCAGACGTCGCGCACGATCGAGGCGGCGCGATCGAGGCGGGCCGAGAGACGCGTGGCGTAGTCGGATTTCGCGCCCAGGAATTCCGAGTAATGGATCTGGAACTGGCCGACTTCGTCGGCGTAGGCCGGCGTGATGCCGCGGCCGGTGGAGCCGCGGGCTTCGTGGCCGAGGACGTTGATGCGGTAGTCTTCCCAGGCCAGGTCGAGGATGCGGTGCGCGACGTCGCTGATCATGCAGCGTTCGTCGATGAGCAGGCGGGAGAGGACGGGTATCCCGATCTTCTCGAGCGGGAGGGCTTCCCAGAGGGCCTTGCGCGGATCGGCCACGACGCCGGAGCCGAGGGCGAGGCACGCCACATCGTGTTCGGCGACGCCGCCCGGAAGGAGGTTGAGCTTCAGGCCGGCGACCGTGTGGCCCGAGTTGGCGCCGCCGTTGACCTTGAGCACCGTGCCGACCACGTCGCGGCGGCCGGTGAGCGTCTGGAGTTCGCGGACGATCTCGGGGATGAGGCGGCCTTTGCCTTCGTCGCCCATGCTGATGCCGACGTCGGCGATGAGGTTGCTCTTAAAAGGAGTGAGTGCCATGGGCAGGAAAGGGGAGGCGGGCGGGCCGGGCCGTCCGCAAGCGTAAGAAGGCGGTGGTGAGGCTCAGGCCGAAGCGCCCTTCTGGCGTTCGTAGAAGTCGTTGATCTTCTTGGCGACGTCGCGGTAGCCGGAGTCGGCCATGTAGATGATCTTGTATTCGTCGACGGCTTCCTTGTCCTTGCCCATCTTCTCGAACGTGTCGCCGAGGGAGTAGATGATCTCCTTCTTCAGGTCGTTCATCATCTGCACCTCGCTCTTGGCGGCCGTGAGCTGCTCGACGGCGAGGTCGTACTTGCCGCCCAGGGTGAAGGCGCGGCCGATCGCAAGGAGCGCCGGCTGGCGGAACTTCGGGTTGCGCTGGGCGTACTGGAGCTGCTGGACGGCCTCCTCGAGGCGGTTGGCGGTGAGGAGGAGGCTGCCGAGCTCGAAGCGGTAGGAGAAGTCGTTCGGGTAGCGTTCGACGAGCGAGATGGAGGTCTTGAGGCGGAAGTCGGCGAGTTCGGTCTCGTTCTTCGTGAGGGCATCCTTGTTGGCGGCGTCGGCGGGGCTGGCGGCGATGGCTTCGCGGAGCTGCTTGGAGATGCGCTCGTAGCGGCGGATGACGAGGTCGCTTTCCTGGCGTTCGAGGGAGGTGTCGGCCTTGCCGAGGGTGGTGAGGCGTCCGCGCTGCAGCCAGGCGATGGCGCTGTCGAGGTCTTCGGCGATCAGGAACATGCGCACGATCTCGCGGTAGAGGTCGAGGTTATCGGGAGCGGCCTGGATCTTCTGGGCGATCTCGGCGGCCTGCGTGAGGGCGGTGGCCGAGTCGGTGACGGTGCGGGCGGACTGGTCGAGGCGCAGGGCTTCGTCCTTGTCCTTGAGCTTGGACTGGAAGTCTCCTTTGTCCTCCCAGTTGCCCTTCTTCATGGTCTTGTTGACCGAGGCCTTGCGGACGGCTTCCTGGAGGTCGCCGTTGCCGGGGAAGAGCTTCAGGCCCTTGTCGGCGGCGACGAGCGCGTTGTCGTTCTCGCCGGCGGCGATCCAGACGTTGGCGAGGTCGACGAAATGCTGGACCTGAGTGGGCTCGTTGACGGAGAGTTCTTCGTAGGCGAAGGCGGCCAGGTCGTGGAAGCCGAGCTTGATGCCGGCGAGGGCGATGGTCTTGTTGGCGTTCGCGTCGGTCGGCTTCTTGGCGAGTGTTTCTTCGGCGGCGGCGATGGCGGCGATCGGGTCGGCTTCGACGGCTTTGGAGATCTTGCCGGAAGTGAGGGCTCCGGTGATGCCGTCAAAGAGGCCCTTCTTGGTGCCGAGCAGGGCTTTCTGGGCCTTGCGGAGGTTGCGGCGCACTTCGATGCAGCCAGGGTTGCGGATCAAGATGCCCGTCAGCACTTCGATGGCGTACTGGGGGTTGGTCTTCAGTTGCTGGTCCGCGGCGGTGATCTGCTTCTGGAGTCGGGGATCGAGCTCGGTAAGGGCGACTTTTTTCATGAGTAAATGGGGTGTTTGACCTGCGAAAACTGACCTTCGGGAGGGGGATGGTCAATCCCTTGGACGTGAAAAACGCAGGTGTCGGCGCAAGGCCGGGCGCAGGGGGGTCGCGATGATCCGACGGACGCAGTCCGGGGCCCCGCAGGCGCAGGGGTGGAAGAGGCTATCGGCCAGCGAAAAGCCATAGTCGAAGGTGATTTCCTCCCCGCCGCGAATCGTCCGCAGGGCCATGAGCCAGGCGGCGGATTCGGATTCATGCCAGGCCAGTTCGGCGTTCGGGTGGCAGGCGTGATTGGCATGGCGTGCGGGGTTGTCCGCCGAAGAGCCGTCCAGCCAGAGGCCGGGGGCTACCTCGAGCGCGTAGATTCTCCCGTCATTCGCCGGGCCGGGTGCCTGACTGCACGTTGCTCCCGTGTACGGCGCGATGCGTTCGCCGGCCGCGAAGTCCTGCGTGGCGAAAAGTCCGAGACCGGCGATGGGCGACGGACGTGAGGCGACGCCCGGCGTGCTCATGCCTCCGAGCGGAGGTCGCGGGTCATCAGCGCCACGACGCCTGCGCGCGGATCCAGACCCTTGTAGAGGATCGCATGCAGGCAGAAGAGGATCGGCGCCTCGAGGCCACGGCTGGTCGCCAGTTTCGAGAGCGCTTCCGCCGCGCGGTGGCCTTCGACGGCTTCCTTGCGGTTCGACAGCGCGGCGAGGGTGCCCTTGGGGTCTTGCGCGAGTTGTTCGCCCAGCGCGCGGTTGCGGCTCCATGAACCATGCGCGGTGGCCATCAGGTCGCCGACGCCGCCGAGTCCCAGGAAGGTCTCCGGCCGGGCGCCGAGCGCTTCGCCGAGCCGGGCCATTTCCTGCAAAGAGCGCGTGAGCATCGCCGCCTTGGCGTTGGAGCCGAGGCCGAGCCCGTCGCAAAGGCCGGCGCCGAGGGCGTAGACGTTCTTGAGCGTGCCGCCGATCTCGACGCCGATGAGGTCGGATGAAGTGTAGGCGCGTAGGGTCGGACCGCTGACGGCCGACTGGACTTCCTTCAGCAGGGCGATGTCGGCGACCGAAGCGAGGACGAGCGCCGTGGGCAGTCCGCGGGCGACTTCGTCGGCGTTGCTCGGTCCGCTCAGCGTGCCGACCGGGATCGGGCCGAAGGCCTCGGCCATGAGTTCGGAGGGGCGGCGCAGCGTCGTGAGATCGAGGCCCTTGCAGAGCGAGATCGCCATCTTCGCGCCGGAGCCGCGGACGGCGGGCCCGATGGCTTGCAGCAGCTCAGGCAGGCCTTTGGAAGGGCAGGCGAGGAAGACGAGGTCCGCGTCCATCAGAGCCGGCAGCGGTTCGAGTCCGATCTGGATCGAGTCGTCGAGGCGATGGCCCGGGAGGTAATCCTTGTTCTCGCGCGTGGTGGCGAGGGCGAGGGCCTGTTCGGCGCGACGCGGCACGAGCGTGACCGTCTGGCCTTGGCGGGCGAGGTGGATGGCCATGGCCGTACCCCAGCCGCCGGCTCCGAAGATGACGCAGTTCATTTGGATTTCTTGGTGCGCACCTTGGCGGCCCAGCGGCGGACGGCCGCGACCGCGTCACGATGCAGGTTGGCTTCCGGGCGCGCGAAGGGCGGCGGTTCGGGCGTGAGCCCGAGCAGGTCGTGGATGACAAGGATCTGTCCGTCGCAGCCACGGCCGGACCCGATGCCGATCGTCGGGATGGCGACCGCTTCGGTGATCTTCGGCATGAAGGATTCGTCGACGCATTCGACGACCATCGCGAAGGCGCCGGCGGCGGCGATCGACTGGGCGTCGATCAGGATCTTCTTCTGGTCTTCGGGCGTCAGCCCGCGGCGTCGGTACCCAGCGGAGTGGACGCGCTGGGGGAGCATGCCGACATGGCCCATGACCGGGATGCCGGCGTCGACCAGGCGCGCGATGGCGGGGGCGAGCGAGGCGCCGCCTTCGATCTTCACGGCTTTGACGCCGCCTTCTTGCAGGAACCGGCGGCAGTAGCCGAGGAGCTTCGGGAAACTGTCGTGGGCCAGGCCGAAAGGAAGGTCGCCGACCACGAGGGCTTCGGTCTTCGCCCGGACCACTGCGGCGGAGTGATGGATCATCATGTCCAGGGTCACCCCGACTGTGTCAGGCAGGCCGAGGACGGCGTTCCCGAGGGAGTCGCCGACCAGGATGAGGTCGGCGCCGCC
>Ga0214206_1000229_pt1 | contig 15665 bp, 17 predicted proteins | sample TroBogEpilimnion_26_FD_153044 | JGI IMG/M metagenome (GOLD analysis project Ga0214206, IMG submission 153044) | Freshwater microbial communities from Trout Bog Lake, WI - 07JUL2009 epilimnion | ecosystem: Environmental > Aquatic > Freshwater > Lake > Epilimnion/Euphotic zone | place: Trout Bog...
GAGGGTTCAAACCTTCACCATAAAGTCTTTGAAGCCTTGTAAGTTCTACGTTTACATCTTTAAACGCTGATGTTGCTTGTGAAGCAAATAACAATAACGGAACAGACATGCCTACTGTTAGCTGACGTCCCGCCCATTGTGTATTTTTACCCCAATTAATAAGTGCTTGGGAGCCCTTGTTTACTGCAATGTTATAAATGTTTTGTTCATTAGCAGCAATTTTTGTTGCATTTGAAACTGCATTAATTGTTTTTGGAGTAAATACTGAATAAAAACCTTGTTTTGAAGGATCTGCCATAATAACAGAATTTTGTAATTTTGTTTGTTCTAAAGCTAATGCTTTTACACTAGCTGTAGCAGATGAATTTTTACCTGAAAGGATATTAAAATAATTGCCAAGCCCTAGTGTTCCTTTTTGTAATGATTTTCCAAAATTTTCAATTTCACTAGTGGCTTGAACTGTTGAAAGGTTAAATTGTCCTGTTGCAGTAAGGGCTTGGCTAAAACCTTTTGATATATTATTTAAATTTTTTGCAAGATTTGAATCAATTGCAACATTGCCCATGCCCTGTTGAAGCAAAGCAACTTGTGCTTGTAAGGCTTTAATTTGTGAATTAACTGAAGAAAAATCGCCAAGGGCAACTATATTAAGTTCTATTTTTGCCATTACTTAGCACCCCCATCATTCTTGTGACATAAAGCCGAGTCCTTCACCTATTCCAAAACCTTCCTTGCTTGCAATATTTGATGACATTAACACTGTAACATCTTCTGCATCTTTTTGCTCTTGCTCAAGATCAACACCATTTATTGCTGCTAAAAACGTTCTCTCCCTTTTTTCTCTTTCTCTTGATGCATTTAATATTGCTAGTAATTCATCAATTGAAAGATTAGATTCCATCTCGTCAAAATTTTTCCAATGGCCTAGCAAGAAAACTTCGGACTCCAAGGAGCTTAGATCTAGTTCGTCCCAACTAGAGCCGCTCCCAGAAGGTTTGGGTCAGTCAACTTTAAACCACCAGAAATTTCAAGAATTTTCATCATTGTAGGAATTTCAATAATTTCCTCAAACTTTTCTCTATTTGTTCCAAGGTCGGGCCTTGCAGCCTTTAAGCATTCCATAGATGCTTTAATGAATACATCCATTGCTGCTTGCTCTGATTGATCTTCCAATCCTTGGATGCTATTAATAATATCCATAAAAACACGATGTTGTTTTATTGGTAGAGGTTTTAATGTAATGGATGTTCCATCACTTAATTCAATTTCTACTATATCATATACTGCTGTTGCCAATTTATAGCTCCTTTGTTTAGTTAAATTATACCAATATATATGGTCAAGACAAATTCAGAGGCCCCGTCATTTCTGACGGGGCTTGAATCAATATTAAATTGTATATTAAGTTTTTTTAGAATGTTCCGTAAACACGGTCAATAACAACACCGTATTCTGAACCTGCATAGCTTGCATCTGAATCTGGTAGGCAACGGAAGTTGACTGGGAATACAGTTGCTGCATCACGCTTTAGTGCATGCATTGTTGTATCAATTGAAACAACACGACGTGCAACGTATACACGCTCTTTGTTACGTGCAACAGTTGTTGTTGAACCTGTTCCAACTGAAACTACTGGTGTTGAACCTGTAGCTGCTGGATCATTAAATGCAGCAGATGTACCAATTTGAGCTGGAGCTTGTCCAACTGCAATAAGTACACGCTCTACTGGAGCATCTCCTAGAGCACCTGCAGCCATGTTTAATGTTGCTGCTGGTGTATCTGGTGTGCTGTTAACAGCAGAATCATTGTTTAGCAATGTTGGAACGTTAACAACTGAACCAGTTGAGTTTGCAACATATATGCTATCCATTTGACCCCATGAGAACTGTAGGTTTTCAAGAGTTGCTTCTGTAAGTTCTGTCTTTAGCGTAACCTTTAGAGTTTGCTTGAAAATACGAGCTGCATCAAGAAGTTGATCAACCATTACTTCACCATATGTTGGTTCGTATGAAACCTCAAGACCTGTATTTGTGTAACCAACTTCACGATACAATGCAGACTGAAGTAGTCCAGTACGTGCTGATGTGTTTGTTGGCAAAAGAGCTGAAAGATCTGATTGCTTTGTTGTTGGACGACCATTATTGTTTGAGCTGTTTCCAACTGATGTGAACAATGATGCTGCGCCAACGATTACATTTTTAGTATTTGTAGCCATTTATTTATTTCACCACCTTATTTATTTTAAATTTTAAAACCAAACAAGATGACAACTTGCTTCCTCATAGAAAATCATAGCATTTATGAGGTATAATTCAAACTTTAGATATACCTGCCAGTATTGTTGATTCCTTCATCTACTTGACGGGTATAAGCATATACACATGAAAAATCCCCGCTCATAAATCCACCTTCATCTATAAATGGTTGGATTGGGCTGGCAGATTCTAGCCTAAAATATAAAAACTTAAACGGGCTTCCTGCTGCATGGGCCACATCATTAACATCTGCAGCTGAGAGTTCATATCTTCTAAATAGGTCTGTTAGGAAATTAGAAATAGAAAGAATTTCAGAATTACTTCTTGAAACTATCTGCATAATCATTGTTTCTTCAGAAATCCACCATTGAACCCCTGTGTTCCTTTGAACAATATCATAAGTTATGTATGTTTTGCCTGGAAGTAAATTATTAAATTCTGGAACTTGTTGAGAAGGAATAATTGGAACAAGTGGAGTATTAAATCCGTCCGCTATGTAATCATTAGAATTTAAAAGCTTAGAACTTTGTAGCTGTGCCCAGATAGCATTTCTTACATCAAATACTGCTACTTTTGAATAGTCAATTGTCATTTAATAACTGCCCCCGTATCTATCTGATCTGCAATTTTTGTAACTGCTTCTCTAACTTGTGCAACACCAGAATTATTAGAACTTAAAACTGTTGATACATCATTAGCTATTCTCTCATATAATCCAGATGAATCCATAATTGTATTTCCTTTTGTTGTATACCATTCAAGAAGATATGAAGCAAATGCATTTTTTGTTTGTATCCCGCCTGGGTGAAGAATATTTATCTGAGTTCCAGGTGCTATAAAAGCAATGTCAGTACCGCCCATAATAGCTAAAACTCTTTTTGCAGTAAATGATACTGGAGTTCCAGCTTCCATTACTGATGCTTTGTTTGCAAAAATACTTTTTCTTGAAACAGACTTACCAGTTTTTCCTGGTATTAATAATTTTGGACTTATCGGAACTGGCATTTTAGATGGTAAAAATTTTGTAGATATTAATAAATTTCCATCTAGCATTGCTGATCTTTCTAAAACAAAAAGCCTTGAAAGCTTATCTCCTACCCTACCCCATTCATAAACATGGTGCATTTTCTTTTTATTCATTCTTGCATAATTATCAATATCCACCATAAATCTTTCGCCAGTAATTGAAAAAACCGCACGGGATATTTGTTCTAATACTTTTGGTTTTGTCAGCTCTTTTATGCTTAAAACAAAATTATCAAGATTTTCTGTTAACTGTTTTGTATTAATTTCAAGCTTGACTGTCATCTTGCAACTCGCTTCTTAGAAGAACTGCTTCATAGTAAGCAACTTTTCCAAATGGGTCTAGGATGGCGTGAGAGGCTGTTATTTCAAATTTAGTATCTGGTGCATTAATTTTGTCAATTTCAATAAAGATTGGACGATTTTCACTTGTGCGAATATTTTCAATACGCCAACGCTTACTCATAAGCTCAAAACAATACATCTTTAATTGTACTTTTTCATCATAATTTAAATCAGAGCCTTGACTAAAACTTTTATTATCTGATTTAGTTGAAGCACCCCTCATTTTAACTGGTTCAATTTTGCATTGAATTGTTTTTAAATATACCCATGAACGAATAATTGCGCCAGTATTTGAGTCTTGTACATTTTGTTGACTAAATATATCAGCTGACATATTCAATACTGATCCTATAAATGAATTAGATGCGTTTTTATTAAACATTAGATAATAACAATATTGGCTTTACGATATTGATCAAGAATATTATCAACTGTGATATTTCCTGTACCATTAAAGGCACCCTTAGCCATTTCAAATGAAATTTCGCTGAGGTTAACCTTTGCCAAATACTTGTTTCTCCAATTGTAGTCATTTGAAAGAACATCGTTAATTAAAAGCATTGTGGCAAGCTTGATATCTTCTGGCACATACTTATAACCAATTTGACCTACAAACTTATAGAGATAGTTGTCTCTAAAACGTCCCGCCGAATAAATGGTAGGATCCATTTCGTTATTCCAACCATCTGGAAAAGCGGGGTACCAAATTCTTAATTGATATCCGCTAGGGCTAATTTCTGTATTATATCCAAATGTATCATAAACTGGATTTTGTGTGCCATCATATACAAGAATTTGATTCTCATACATTTTGTCAATATTTAACATTTTTTCTGTCAATTGAATTGTATTTGCACCAATTCCATAAGTTTCTTGGCTTCCATAGTATGTATAAAATTTGATACCTGTATAGCCTTCTATGATGGTTCTAGCGACCTTTTCTGCATTGACTATAGCTTTAGGGTCAACATAGTTTAAAGATGATGGATCTGATCCAAATTGAAGAAAATCTACAACTTCACTAACTGAAGCATAAGTTGCCTCTACTTTATAAAAATCTGTTTCTGTTGCTGAAATCCCGCCAACAGTATATGTCCACTGCACCTCTAATGTGCGGTTTACACTTGTAATGGCGGAAGTTAGCAAATAAGAATAAATACCTTCTGGGTCTTCATCTGTAGCAGTCAAGCCAGAAAATCCTGTAATTGGAGTTGAATCATTATCAGCATCATAAATAGACAATGTGACATATGTTCCACTATCTACTTGTTGCAATACTCCATCACTATATATCTCTACATAGATTTTTTCCTGACTATTGGTGTTGATTGTTTGCAATCAAAGCACCCCCTTTATGCGTAGTACTCTTGAGCCTCTCGTGGAGTCGCAAGGCGAAAACCTTCTTGTGTATCAAAAATTCTTTGAGCATCTGTCTCTGACATTGCAACAAATGGATGTTCTTGACTAAACTCGTGTCCACCAGTTTGATATGAGTGGTTATTTCTTTCCATTTTTACAAGTACCTGATTAGCTGTCTTACTCATAATTTTACTTTCTCTCTTTTTCTTTTCAAGTTCTGGAACTTTAATTTCTTCTTTTTCAGCATTATCAAACTTAGCATACATTTGATAACTGATGCCTTCTTCTTCAAGAACGGCAATGATTTCTTGTTTTGTCTTTAATCCTTCTATTTCAATAGCAAAGGACTCTGCGACTTTTTTTAATTCTGTAATTTTTAAATCTGTAAATGACATGTGACTTCCTCTCGTCATTGTTTATTATAGCAGAAAATGAGTAAGGGAGATATTTCTATCTCCCTTACGCTTGCAACTAATAAATATTAGTATGTATTTCCGTTGTTTCCGCCAGTTACATTTGAACCATTGTATGGAGTTCCAAATGTTGTGCCTGAAACTGAACCTGCAACCTTAACGTTCTTAACGATAACGTGTGCATCGTAGTTTTCCATTACGCAACCAACACGAATGAATAGTGTATATTCAATTGTGTCCTTCTTTGGTTGGAACAAACGATAGACTGTTACGTCACGCTTGATACCAATAATGAAGTTTTGAGGGAATGTCAAGTGAACATCGCCATGATAGCCTGCTGCACCTGAATAATCTCCTGCTTGGGTTTCTGTGATCAACGGAACGTTGATAACTGGAATTCCGAACGCAAAAGGAGTTACTGTTCCTGGACCGCCATCGTTAGCAGCAACATCACCACGAATGATACCTGAAGCGATATCAAATGGGTTTCCGTTACCAGCGTTAGCTGTCAAATTGAACAAGTAGTCCTGTACCAAGTTAGATCCTGTGAAGAAGCGAAGTTGGTTACGGCGTTGCTTGTACTTACGTGGAAGGGTCTTAATAGCTTGGTTAAAGACTGTCTTGTCAAGTCCATATCCATTAGCATCAACAACGTGTGCGTTGCCAAGTGCTAGTGAACGGAAACCTGCGAATGCTGACATCAAACCTGAACCAGTTCCAGTACCGTTAATAAGGGTATCCTCAATATCGTTACCAGCCTGGGTAGCCATAAGACGTGCAATGTGATCCTCTAGATCTGGACCCTCAATATTGTCTTCAAGAGACTCTGCTGAAAGTTCCCAATCAAGACGGAGCTTGCGAGTTGTTAGAGATACCTTGTTAAATGTTGCGTTTTGTGCTGAGAAAGTTGTTGAATTAGCATTTGTATAGCTATCTCCGCTTGCAACGAAATTACGAGGATTATCTTCTTGTGCAACTGTCATGATACGTTGTCCAACTGCAACACGATCAATTTCGGTTGTGTTTGAACGCATACGGATTGTACGAGCTGCCTTAGCAAGAATCGTTGCATCCCACATGTAATCCAAGAAGCGATTAGCTTGATCTGGATATAGAAGACCGTTACCTGAAAGGGTAGCTGAATCTGTAGATGCATTGACTGCTGAAGAACCTAGGTCCGTAGTATCAATTACTTTTTGTAGAAGTTCATTACTCATTTATTATTTCACCACCTTATATTTTTTATAGATTTTTTTTATATGCTAGAAGCACTGAGGAAAGCACCTTGCCATATACTTTGTTTTGGTTTTGTTTGACCCATTGGAGCTTCCACCCCAACGGACTTCTGAACTGCAGTAGCTGATTCAAAGCCCTTGAGTTGATGATCTACATACTCAATTTTGCCTGACATATCAGTTACTGACTTACTTAGTGCCTCATACTTTGTAACAAGATCTTCGTTTGACTTTTGCATATCCTCATATGCTTTTGACAAACGAGCCATTTCAGCTCTTGTCTCGTTAACAATGTTGTACATGTCTTGAACTGTTGCTGCGTGTGTAGCATAGTTCTCATTAGACTTTGCAATAGACTCACCAAAGAAGGTCTTGAGGTCAGAGACCATCTTCGTCAAATCAAGTGTATCTTCAACTTCAGAAATTGATACAGCCTTTTCAATGCTGGTATCTTCTGCGGTTTCTGCTACAGCTGAAACTTCTTCGGCTGGAGTCTCTACATCAACTGACTTCTCAATTGTTGTATTTGTATCTTCTGCCATTTTGTTACCTCCTTTGTTGAGCGAAATCTCTTCACTCTTTTTAAGTCCGTCTTCAAACGTGACTTTTTTCTTGCTATTTTGATCAGGATAAAGATTTATTGTAGCATTGCTATCAATTACATTACCTGCCAAACCTGGAGCTGCTGACTCCGTTGCTTCATGTGATGATGTTGGAGCATCATCTTTCTTAAAATAAGAATCAATTACTTTTTCAATTGCTTCAAACTTTTCAATATCTGATTGCTCTACCCAACCAATATTTGTCATTTGTGCATCACATACAACACAGTCTTTTGTTGTTGATGTTGAAGTTGAGGCAATTTCATCTGTCTTGCACCAAAAAACATTTTCTAGTGTGACGTCTGCAACCATGCCTTTTACAAATGTGCTTCCATCTGTATTTTTTTCAATAGAAAAAAAGTTTGCAAGTTGATTTGCTGGTGAGTCAACCAATGAGAGTTCATGAAGATCATAGTCATGAATAACACGACGATCTTTTCCAGACCCGTCATCTGATTTTTCCATCTTTGCATCATTGATGTTTCCACCAATTGAAAATCCTGAATAAGTTCCATCAAGAACTTTTTCCCATGCATCTTGTGCACCCTTTGAAATATAAGCTGTTACATAAATACCGTTATATTTTTTGTTTGTTTCTGGATCAAAAAAATTGTCTTCTTTAAATTTAATCATTTTGCCAACTGCTGAAGGTCCGTGCATTTCACGAATATTGCCCCTAAATCTTTCAAAGGCTTTTTTGTTTGCTTCAGCTGTGACGATATCGCCGTGGCGATCAACATTATCTAGTGATGCGAAACCCGATACGGTTCTCTTTTCCTTATTAACCTTAGAAATAGGAAAGGCAAGAGCCATTGAAGATTCGCTGTTTGACCAATAAGTTTTTTGAATGTCCATATGTAAATAAATAATAGCAATATTTATGAATAACTCATAATTTAATTAATATTATTTGTATCATTTCTAGGGATTATCTTGACGTTTTGATATGTCTGTTGTGGTTCTGGAGCCTTTATCTCCCCGCCCGTTGGTATTGAAACTGGTGGTAGTTGAGGTGGAATTTCATTGCTTTTATCATCAATATTATTTACATAGGGGGTCTCAATATGAGATTGTGGCATAACGTTTGGCGAGGCGGTAGAGTTATGGGATGCCAGACCTCCAGTTATAAAGCCCATAATAGGGTATAGGAGTCCTGTAACAGTCTTCTGAAATCCTGTTGCTGCCCACATTCCATATGAACTAATAAGGGCTATTCCAAGCTGTTTAGCCTCACCCACATTAAATTTAAAATGATGTTTTAAGCTCATAGTGCACCTTTTAAGTTATCATAAACAATTTGTGGAACTGCTCCACCTTTAACAATAATTCCTAATGTTTGGTCAAATTTAACTAATGCGGCCTGTGTTTGTACATTCATTGTTCCTGTTGCATATTTTGCCAAAAGTATTTTTTTCTTAACCAAAGCTGATTGTATTGTTAATACGGCATCATTTGTTTGTCCTAATTTAAATGAATTTTGTGATGATGGAAATGGTGGTGCAACAAATAATGTTTGTGGTTTATTGCTAGAAGCATTTTGTGTGTTTGGTGCTGTGTGAAGCATTCCAGTAGCTCCCGCCACTGCTGCACCTGTTGCTGCTACACCCGCTGTTGCTTTTTTGCCTGTTAAAACACTTGTTGTTGGTTTTACTGGTACTGGATATTTAGGTCTTACAATTGCCATTACATAAAGGTATGGACGATGTTCTCTATAACATCCTCCACCATTTGCTGCTTCTTTTGTATTTTTATCTGTAGTATTAAAACCAATTGTTGTTAATCCGTCTGGTGATGCTGCTTCTACAATTTCTACATGCTCAGCGACTCCTGAACCCCAACTAAAAAAAACAATGTCTCCAGGTTGTGCTTGATATTTATTTACAACTAAACCTTGTCGTTGAAACCAAGTTAGTCCTGCTGGACAATATGCAAAACCTTTTGGAGTTTGTGCTGCAACTAAATGTGATAAACCAACTCGTGAAAAACACCAACTAATTCCCATTGCACAATATGCTGCATTTGGGACTCCATACCAAATTCCATATGGGTTTTCATTCATAGGTCCTTCAACAAAACCTATTTGGCTTCTAGCAACATTTAAAACATCAAGGGCTGTTGCCATTTTTTATGCCTGTTGTCTTCCCTCACCTTTTGGTGCACGACCCGTACCCATTTTATCAGGCGCATTTAATGTACGATCTTGATCTCTTGTTTTATTACCACTTGCATCAGATGCTGCATCTTGTGCAACTTTTGGATTAATGATAAGAACTGCATCTCCTCCTGTTAAAGGAGCCATGCCACGACGTGCACGAACTTCATTAGGGGTAATAACTTGATCTTTAAGATAACGATCATCAATTCGTGATTGTGTTTCTTCATCTGTAAGTGCAAGCTCGTTAAATCTTAATATAAAAGCATCTGTAAACTCTTTAATAATAAGATTAATTTTAAACTCAAGTTCTTCTTGACGTGGACGACATACTTGCTCTTTAAATGTTTTATCAGCATCCTTAGCATTTGCTAAAGATACGTTTGCAGGCATTCCCAGTTTTGATACTGGTACACGGTGAGAAAGAAGAATACGATCTCTATTTTCTACAGCATAATTTCTAAAAGAAGAGTCTTGAATTCCTGCTTCAATTGGCTCCATATTAAATTCAACACGGCCTTGCTCTCCATCTGATGGAAGAGGAATATAAAGAGTTCTATGGTTTCTTCCCTTAAGACCTGTTTGAAAAAACTCAAGAAGCTTTCGCTCTGAATCAGCAGTAAGCTTTGCGCCTTTTACAGTAATGATATAACGTGGAACAGCTTTATTTTCAAAATAATCTAAATTAAAACGTTGTGCAAATTCATCACCAGCAACTGCATTTTTAGCAGACAAAACATCTGGCACACCATAATAAGTATTTGAAGGAGTAAATACTTTAAAGTGAATTACTTCATTTGGCTGTGGATCTGTACCAATTTGATCTGGAGTTTCTGTATCTCCAAAATTTCTAAAAAATGTATAACGGTTGTATACAACTTGTACAAAACCGTCACGGTGACGGCGGATACGCATAGTTGTTGTAGGAATATGTCCAATATAACCAATTTTGCCTGTAGCTGTACGACCAATTTCCATATAAGCATTTCCTGTTGATTCAAGATCAATAAAAATCTTTTTCATTGTCTCTGTAAATGAATCATCAGAGTTAAGAGACTCTAAGTACTCTCTAAGTTGTTCTTTCATGGTTTCAATTTTTGAACGTAGTTTGTCAAGCTTCTTTGTATTATCCATAGACTCTTCAATTTTTAATGTAGTAGCCCATGTATTTTCAAACTTATATCCTAAACCAATTACGTTTGCAGACTTAGCATTTACTGCAGAGTGGTGATATGGAGATACATCATAAAGTTGTGCTAAATAAAGAACATTGTATGGAGGTTGAACAATTTGAAAAAGAGAATACCCTGTAAGGTCAAGTGGATCAAGTTTCTTAGACTTTGCATCTCCCTGCCCAGTAAATGACTTTTGCATTCTATCAACTTTACGGCGAAAGTTTGCACCAAGTCCTTCTGCTTTACGAATGTTTTCCCATGTTGAATTAAATGGGTCATCAAAATCATGTTCTACTGTATGAGCGGGTGCATCAAGTTTTACTGTAATTCCACCTTCATCATCATCAATACTGTCATCAATAGTTAAATTAGCCAAGATTTAATTCCCTCATTTCTTTAATATAGTCAAGCATTGCAGGCATATCTTGTTCATCTGGAACAAGTCCTAATTCCATTCTTTGTTTTTGTATTTCAAGTTCTTCATCATCTACTGGTCTATGCCCCGCAAAAAATACTGGATGACCGTCTCCAAGTCCATAAGATTTTGCAACATCTTTAAGCTTTTTAATTTGGCGAATATCGCCTTTCATAGACTGAATACTTAAATATGCACCCTCTTCGTCCATAACCAAAGTTTCGTCTGGCATCATCCAGGCGTACAAACCCCAGTTTACTTCTTCAATCGGTGTTACTTTCATCTTACCCATATGCCAATAATACCACGTAAACCTTAAAAACTGTTACATGTGGATGCTATTTTTAATATATATGGTTGTGAGCTAGTACTGGAACCCCGCCATTTATGCTTGCTGAAGAGCTTCCAGAGAACTCTGCAATGCTACCTAGAGTAGTCATGCTGTCATATACTGCAGCGGTCTGAGTTGATATATATGATAAATATCTTGTTTGAATATCTGTAGATGAAAGAACACTTGGGAAAAGAGTAATATAGCCATACATTGCTCTTAATGGTGTTGATAATCCATCTGTGCTTCCATTTACATATATAGGGTTGTTTGTAGATGTATTATAAGTTAAAGCAACATAATACGTTTCTCCCGCCACAATCGTATATTGCCCAGAAGGTTGTATGAAGCCGTTGACATATAGGCTTCCATTAGCCCCAAGATTGCTTACAAGCATGTTTGTAGAAGGATTTACATATAGATCCACCCCTGATACAGTTGAGGTATCTAAAACGGCTCCTAGCGATGAATTTTGACAAGATTCATATCTAAACCAAAATTCAACAGTTTGATAATTGCTATTGTTTGATGAATTAATTATAGCTGTTCCTGGATATCCAGAACTTGGATTTTGATTGACAAAATGAAGACCAATGTTTTTTTCACGCAATAAAATATTGTTATCATCTTCTCTAATCATATATGTTTGACTTGTTGCAGGGGACAATACAAACCCGCCCGAATCTGCGGGGATACTTAAGCTCTTATATATTTTAACTAACAAGTTATCAATTCTTGGTTGTGTTGTTTGTGAAGTATCTGAAGAGTTCATTTGAACTTTAATAAAAAGCTGAGCAGATGTAGCATTAGATGTTGTTGATAAAAAGTAAGGAACTATTTCATTTTTATATACTGAAAACCATGTTGTTCCACCATCATATGATGCATAAACTGAAGCATACTGATTTGAAGCTGATGAAGTAGGACTTGATCCAGAATCCCAAGAAATGCTAATTCCTGCAAAACTTTGATATTGAATTATAGGAAAATTATAATACCAAATACCAGTTGATGCTGCAGCAGATTCAGTTTGACTAAATGTCAAACCGTTTGCATCTGGAACTAAATTATAATAAGTACCTTCATTATAATCAGCATTTGTTGAAAACAATTTTTGTGAATGAACCATTTCTTTTCTTGAAGTAATATCAAAATGATGAGCACTTGTTTGTTGTGCAAAATACTCTGGCCCTGAATTAATACTTGCCCAAACCATATGAGACCTTATTTCATTTAAAGATAGACTTCTATTATAAAAAGCTAAATCATTGATTACAAAGCTTTTGCCTGAAGGTGCTGGCCCCACCCTATATTTTACATATGTATTGTCTGTTGTAGTAAAGGTAAATGATGTAGGTAATTGAATTATTTCATCAGATATTCCATTAACAAAAACTTGAATAGTTTTTTCTGAATATAATACAAAAACATGCAGTTTTTCATGCCATGAATGAATTTGTTTTTTAGTAATATATGAGCCAGTGCTGCCATTTACATTAAAACAAATAGTATCATTTAATGCATATGCTTGAGCAATTATAGAAGATCCATTTACTATAGACAATAGATTGGTTTGTGATGTTGGAGACTTAGGAAATGATATCCAAAATTCCGCCCCAAATATTCCCTTTTCATATCCTTGATCAAAAAACTTATATATATCAAAAATACTAATAATTGATGAATCTGATATTTTGCAACCACTATAATTGGTATCACTAAACAGGCGGGAATTAAGAGTTAAAATATCTTTAAAAATAGGTTGTTGTGTTCCAAAAGCTATAGCAGCATGATTGTTTTTTGGTGATGCATCTTCAAATGTATAAGAACCTATTTCATATCCATAATTTGCTTCTGAATTAATCCATTGTTGATATGTTTGATATTCTTCAAGAATTGTGGCATATGTTCTTAGTGTGACGTTACCAGTCAAGGGCCAATAAGCAACTGGATCATCTCTTAGTACTGCTTGTTTATATGACATTAATTACCTCCCGCCTTTATAATTATACAGGAGAGATTTATCTGTAAAGTATGCTCTGTGTTACTGGGTCAGATGGACCTGTTGTACCAACAGTACCTTGTATTCCCTGTAAATTTTGTGGGCCCTGAATACCCTGAATTCCCTGCAATCCTTGAATTCCTTGAACACCTTGTACGCCTGTTGAGCCTGTTGTGCCCTGAGCTCCTTGAATATATGCTGTTCCATAAGACTGCCATGCGGTACCATTCCAAAGCCATGTACGACCACTATATGAATATGTGGTTACATTTGCTACTAAACCAGATGTTGGAAATGAAATTGCCATTGTACCCCCTATTATACTGTATTATGTTTAATAAGCATTATTAAGATAAGGGTATTCCCCAGCCGCTAAAACTTGTTTCTGGTGTATTTAAAATAACAAAAGAACCTATTTTGTTAAAAGTAGAACCTGAACCTAAATATCCAGTTGAAAAAGTTTCTCCTGAATTTAATGCTAGTCTAGCTTCATAAGCAATTGCTCTGTTATTTAAACTCAAACTATTTACTGTAGAATAACCACCTTGAGGGATTGAATAAGTAGAATTAATTCCCGTGGCAACACCTATGGATAAATTACCATAATTACTCATTGCGGGTGATGTTACTGAAACAAACGAATTAGTTCCATTATTGTTAGATGTTGAAGAAGAAATAGTCCCATTAGAACCTGAAAAATAAATTCCTGAAACAGTATAGTTTGCAACCCCACTCCAAGATATTGTAACAGTAATAGAATTGTCATTTCCTTTTGTAGTTCTAAACCAAGTTTGACTAACAAAGTTTGTTGAATCAAAAGGTATTGCAGTAATCCAAGTACCGCCAGCATTATCCGATATTGTTGGAGAGCTTGCCGCAGTGGTAGCAACTAATGTATAAACCAAATATGAGCCTAAAGGCAATGTTGCTGTTTGATATGATGTAGAAGTACTAGAGTTGCCAGCTTCGTTACTAAAAATACCCTGATAACCAACAGCCATAATTTACTCCTTATGCAATTGTTAATGTTACGGTTAAATCAGTTCCAGCAATAGTAGAACCAATTTGAGTAATACTTGCGGTTACATAATCACCCGATACAACAGAAGTTGCTGGTGCAGAGGTTCCAGTAAATGCTGATGCCGCAATTGTAGTTGTGCCAATACTTGTTCCATTTTTATATATAGTCACAATAATACTTGAACCCGTTGGCGCTGTTCCTACGCTTGCACGAACTTGAGTTATGGTTTTTGAAGAATCAAAATAATAACGAGTCAATCCATTAGTTACTGTAAGAGTTCCTTGTTGTGTGTAAACAACATTCATAGAACCAACAACTCCCACAATTCCTTGAGTTCCTTGAGTTCCTTGTATTCCCTGTAAATTTTGTGGACCCTGAATTCCTTGAGAGCCAGTTATTCCTTGTGCTCCAGTTGTTCCCTGTGCTCCAGTTAATCCTTGTACACCTTGTGTACCCTGTGTTCCTTGTGAGCCTTGAATGCCTTGTAAACCAACTAAATTATCATAAGTTTCAAACCATTCAACACCATCCCAAACATAAGTTCTTCCATCGTTTGAATTTACCCAAGCTGATCCAATTGGTGGTGAAGATGGTGCAGATGTACTTATTGCATATGTATTTGTATTTCCTTGAATACCTTGAATACCCTGAAGTTGTGCATATCCAAAACCTTGCAACCCTTGTGCGCCTTGTGAGCCAATTAATCCTTGTGCACCTTGTAAACCCTGTATACCCTGTATACCAGTTGTTCCTTGTGCACCAATTCCTGATGCTTGTGTAAATAAAATAGGGTTTGTTCCAATAATAATTGTTCCATCTGAATTAGAACCAACTCCATATTCAACCCAAGTTGTTCCAGCATATAATGTTCCAGTTACAGAAAATGTATAATCTCCATTTTCTACTTGTCCAGGTAAATGATTATCTGAATCAGTTGCACGAGTAAAACGATACTTGCTTGAAGTTCCGCCAAGACTTGTTACTGTATAAATTCCATTTTCAATTGGATTAGCACGTGCTGTAAATAAAACTCTGCTTCCAACTGAAAGTGTTACGCCATCTATAGTTCCTAAAGATCCGTTTGCATTTGCTTCAATATAAGCACCAACACCAGTTCCATTTTCTGCATCTGTAGTACCAGCAAAATATGTACTAAATCCTGTACCGTTGTTTGTAGAAACTGCATTTACTGCACCATGTGCATTTTGAGAACCAGCTAATCCAGTAATTCCTTGTGAGCCTTGAACACCCTGAACACCTTGATTGCCTTGAACGCCTTGTGTTCCTTGAACACCCTGAACACCTTGATTGCCTTGAACACCCTGAACACCTTGATT